>Ga0307441_1000185_pt1 | contig 24400 bp, 21 predicted proteins | sample SalMarWE160420MG_FD_202149 | JGI IMG/M metagenome (GOLD analysis project Ga0307441, IMG submission 202149) | Salt marsh sediment microbial communities from the Plum Island Ecosystem LTER, Massachusetts, United States - WE1604-20 | ecosystem: Environmental > Aquatic > Marine > Intertidal zone >... | reverse complement strand
AAGTAAAAAAAGCTGTTCGGTCCGCGGCTCCTGTTCCCGCAATCGCCTGGTATCCCGTTTTCTTAACCCGTTTCGGTAGACAAAATATACCATCATCAGGAACAAAAGCGCAAAGAGGACGGTCACCGGCATGGTGTAGGACTGTTTTTTTTCAGCGGCCTTCTTTTCCGCATTCGGCTTTTGGGGCCTTGCCCAGAAACTTTTTACCGACACATGCGGTGGCGGCTTTTCCACCTTTACCATGCGTACATCATCAAAAAAGGCCTTGCCCGTATTCATACGGCCGTACCCTCCCACCCGCAGGGTAAGGCTGATGGTATGCTGTTTCGGACCGGTTTTCCCGTATAATTCCAGCTTCTGCCAGGTATCATGGGTTCCCCTGATGTCCGTGGAGGCAGCGAGTATATCAAGCAGGCTGATGTTGGCCCCCAGTCCCTTTTCGTCCATGCCGAATACCTTTACCATACAGGTGATTTTATACACGGTATCGGGTGTAACCCTCACATTTTGGACCAGTTTTGCGTCATCTGCCTTCAGATTTTCAATAATAACATAGTTTTTCCCTGAAAAGGCCCCTTCATGGCCGATGCTGAATAGCACGCCCTGCGGATTATTCGTGTAGGTTTCGGTGGTCCAGCCGCGCGGCAGCCCGTGTTCAGTCTGTTCAAAATCACCGTTATACAACAGGTTCGGCCGGGCAAAAGCGAACGAGGACAATAGGAGGAGTAATAAACCCAAACACCGCTTTTTCATTTTTAAGCATTATAGCCGGAATAGCAAAACCAAAGCAATAAACTTTGAGGTTAATTAAGCCTTCCGATTAATTGGCAACAACATGCTCCCGGCGTAAGAAAGACTCGGCCTGGGCGGCAATCTCACGGTAAAAAACCGTCTCGTCATATTTTTCCCGCTTTTTGCAGCCCATGGCATAAATTCTGCATTTGAGCTCAAGTTCCCTACAGGCAAGTCGTAACTGTTCCGGGGTGAATGAACCGCCGGTGATATTACATAAAAGGGCCCAGATCCGAAACAGCTCAATATGACCGTATTTTTCCGAAAGCTGGTCACCGTGGCCCGCCCGCTTTTCCACCAGCGGCCTGTCAATATAGCCGATCTCATGCTGTGCCGTCAGGCGCAGCCATAATTCATAATCTTCAGCCACCTCTAAATTTTCGCGGAACGCGCCGATTTGAAAAAACACCCCGCGGTCGATCATTACCGTGGAAGGACCGATGATACATTTGTTCAGGGCGTCCGTAAAAATATACCCTTCCCGCTTGTGAGTCCGGCCTTTCTGGGAAATGGTCCTCCGGTTTCGCCGCCAGATTTCCCTGGTATGACAGAGTACTATTTTGGGATTCCGTTTAAAGTAATCCATCTGGCAGGAGAGTTTTTCCGGCAGCCACACATCATCGGAATCCAGGAAACAGAGGTACTTTCCGCCTGCCGCCTCCGCTCCCCTGTTCCGCACCAGTCCCGGGAATCCCGTATGATTCAGAAAGATGCGGTGTACGTCTTGTGCGGAAAGCCACTCCCCCGTTCCGTCCGTGGAGCCGTCGTCCACCACAATCAACTCGTAATTTTGATAATCCTGAGCCTTTACCGAGGCAAGCGCCTGTTTTAACAGGGGTAATCTGTTATAGGTTGGAATGATAACCGAAACTTTCGGGCACATAATAATGCTTTCTTATTCCCTCGATTTCTTAGTATATTACATGCAAGAGTACCTGAAGTGCAAGCGCAATTCTCATTTTGAATATGTATACGTTACATGGAGGTTGCAGATGCTATGGAAAAACAGAAATATAATCGATCAAAATGAGAATTGCCGCTGTCAAATATAAAAAGACAGGCAATTTTAGATTTATCCGATTATATTTTCCTTGGTTCAAATGTACTTTGCTGTATAATAGAGTCAAAAAATGAATAAATTTAAAATTGCTGAAATGCAATACACTAATCAAAGGTTTCTTCCCACCACAACCGCCGAAATGCGGGAGCGCGGCTGGGAGGAGGCGGATTTCATATTGATTACCGGTGACGCCTACGTGGACCATCCCTCTTTCGGTGCGGCTATAATCTCACGCCTGCTGGAAAGCAAGGGGTTCCGGGTGGCCGTGTTAAGCCAGCCGGATCCGGCAAGCGCTAAAAACTTCCGGATACTGGGCAGGCCCAGGTTGGGATTTTTAATTACCGCCGGGAACATTGACTCAATGGTAAACAATTATACCGTAAGTAAAAAAAGACGCCCGCAGGACATCTACACTGCCGGGTCAAAACCGGGGCTGCGTCCGGACAGGGCCGCGATCGTGTATTCCATTCGGGTACGTGAGGCTTTCGGGCAGGTTCCGATTATTCTGGGGGGTCTGGAAGCTTCACTGAGACGCCTTGCCCATTACGATTACTGGAACGACAAGGTCAGGCGTTCCGTGCTTATCGATGCCGGGGCGGACATCATTGTCTACGGCATGGGTGAACGGGCGATCAGCGAAATAGCCGCCCACCTGGCACAGGGAATACCGGTCGGCGAAATTCGCTCGGTCAGAGGCACGGTGTACAGAACCGACACCCTACCGGAAGAATCAACATACTGTATCCTCCCTTCTTTTAAAGAAGTGAGTACGGACAAACAGGCCTTTGCCCGGAGTTTTATGCTCCAATATGAAAACAATGATCATGTGCGGGGAAAAACACTCATAGAAAGCTATGACCATTGCCTTGTAGTCCAAAACCCGCCGGCTCTCCCCCTTACCCGGGAGGAGCTGGACCGGGTGTACGAATTACCCTTTTTAAAACGGTATCACCCTGTCTACGAAGCGGACGGCGGCGTCCCCGCCCTGGAAGAGATCAGGTTCAGCCTGACCGGCAGCCGGGGATGCTTCGGCAACTGTCACTTCTGCTCCCTCACCTTCCATCAGGGCAGGCTGGTAAGCTCCCGCAGCCATGATTCTCTGGTGCGTGAGGCCACTGCCTTAACGCGGCTGCCCGGATTTAAGGGGTATATCCACGACGTGGGCGGGCCCACGGCCAATTTCAGAGATCCCGCCTGCGGCACACAGCGTGAAAAGGGCAGCTGTAAGAACAGGGACTGCCTGGTCCCCGTTCCCTGTAAAAACCTTGCGGTCAGCCATCACGACCTTCTCTTGCTTCTGGACAGGCTGCGTAAAATTCCCGGCGTTAAAAAGGTATTTATCCGCTCGGGGCTGCGCTTTGATTACATCATGGCCGATCCGGACCCGCGGTTTCTCACCTGCCTGGTGGAACATCATGTCAGCGGGCAGCTTAAGGTGGCACCGGAGCACATCTCCGGCCGTGTATTGGCCCTGATGAACAAGGCCCCTCATGAGTTATTCGAGCGGTTCGCCGCGCGGTTTGAAAAACTGAACCGGAAACTCGGTAAAAAACAGTTCCTGCTGCCGTACTATATCTCCGGACACCCCGGCTCCACCCTGCACGACTCGATTGCCCTTGCCTGTTTCTTCCGGGAAAAGCATTTTATCCCCGAACAGGTGCAGGACTTTTATCCCACCCCCGGTACGGTTTCAACCTGTATGTATTATACGGGTATCAACCCCCGCACCGGCAGGTCGGTCTATGTGGCCCGCAGCGCGCATGAGAAGGCCATGCAGCGGGCACTCCTCCACTTCCACCGGTCCAAGAACTACCGTCTTGTGTATGCCGCGCTGATGAAGGCGGGCAGGAAGGACCTGATCGGATACGGCCCCGGCTGTTTGATAAAACCGCGACATAAGCGGGCAGGCAGAACCAATGCGCAGGTTTGACAAACCGGCAAACGTAAAATAGAATTAAACAATCATTGCCAGGGGGTGAACCCATGAAAAAGAACGTTTATTCCGGAATAGTTGTTTTCATTTATTTTTTCTGTATATGCATCTTTTCTTCAATTGTATTTGCGGACGACACAAGCCAACCCGCGGTCGGGGGCACAACTATAAAACAGGCCGCCGATCTCTATGCCAAGGGTATGGAGTATTCCGAAACCGATTATCATAAGGCCCTGGACTACCTCCGGCAAGCCCTGAACAAGGACCCGGATTACCTTGATGCCCTGCTGGAAGCCGGGAGGGCGGCCGGGCTGGTGGGCTTAAACGATGAGGCACAGAAACTGCTCGACAAGGCATTGACGCTCCTTAAAGAACGCAAGCTTACCGGAAACGAGAAGTACGCACAATATCTCTTCTACCGGGCGAACCTGTTTTTTCAAAATGAAGATCCCGGCACGGCCCGGGATTATGTCCTGCAGGCCATGCAGCTCTTGGAGAAGCTTAAATCCGTAAACAACGCGCTCTATGCAAAACTCCTTGTACGCAGAAGCATTTTAGCGCAGACGGAGAACAGGCTGGACGCGGCGTTAGATTTCACGGACAAGGCGGAGGCGGTTGCCCAAAAACTGAACACGGCTGATAAAAACAAACTGCTGTACGCGATCAACAATTTGCGGGGCAATATCTATTGCACCAAGGGCAAACCGGGGACCGCTACGGAATACTTCCTGAAGGCAAAGGCTTTTCTGGAAAAACAGGGACTCTCGCACATCTATGATATGGCCCTCGTTTACAACAACCTCGGCTGGGCGCAATATCTGCAGCATAACTATGGCGCGGCGCTGAAAAATTATGCCGAATCGGAAAAGATCCTCACCAAACTGAAACTCGAAAAAACCAGGCTGTATGTGATTCTGCTGCAGAACTTTGCCAACAGTCACTTTCAGAAAAGAGAGTTCCATAAATCCCTGACCTACAGTTTAGAGGCCAAGGCTGCCATGGAAAACACGGGTAGGACCTCCGGCATCCGCTATGCGGCGAGTTTATACCTGATCGCGATTACCTATCACAACCTGGCTCTTCCGGGGAAAGACCAGAACCGGCTGAGTGCCGCCCTGGAATATTACGGTAAAGCCATGCAGGCCTATGATGCGCTCTCACCTTCCAAGGAAGACAAGGACACCTACCGGATCATCCTGCACAACATGGGCAAAATCTATTATATGAAATCAGAACCGGACAAGGCCGAGCATTTTTATCTGCAAGCCAAGAGCGTGATGGAAAAGCAGGGCTGGAACAACACTACCGATTACGGCTACCTGCTTTATGACCTGGCGGCGCTTTACGAGGTCCGCGGGCAAAAAGCCAAGGCGGGAAGTTATTACCGGCAGGCATATTCCACCTTCGAAAAAAGCGGTTATACCGGAACATATAAAACCAAGGCCCTGCAAAACGCGAAGCGCCTGGGCCGTTAACCCAGGGACCGTGTTTTGTTCTCTACATCCAGAAGGCGCGTGGCCACATAGCGCTGTATCCCCCTGCGTTCAACCACACCTTCCGTCACATTATCCTCCTTTATTACCGGCAGGTAATCCACGTGATAATGGTCCATTATGTCCTCAGCCTCGGTTAGAGGTGTGGTGGCGGTACACGTCGTAACCGGCGGTTCCATGATATCATGCGCCAACAGGAAGTCCGACAGTTCCTGGGCCATCAGGGTTTCTTTAATGCTGTCAATAGAGATAATCCCCTGCAGATGCTTTTTCTTATCCACCACGGGATAATACAGCTCGTCATTCCTGCTGAAAATCGCCAGGATTTTCTTCAGGCTGGTATTTTCAGCGATAAGCGGAGATTTTTTGGAAAGCACCTCGCCTGTTTTAATGGTTTTGATCAGGTCGTCCTGCGTGATATTCAGACCGGTTTCCCCCGCTTTTACCACTGCCTGTTTAATGAAGGGCGGACCGATCAACTGCACCAGAAAAGTGGTTGCGGTAATGATTACAATGACTGTTCCGCCGATATTTTCGGGGAACCGCTGCTGGGCCAGAATGGCCAGACCGATGGCCACCCCCGATTGACTGAACAGACACAACGGCAGGTACTTGCTGACCGTGGGCACGGCCTTGGAAAGCAGCCCTCCCAGGCGCGCCCCGATCATCTTGCCCGCGGTTCTGCCGATGAGATACACCACGATCAGCACACCGATAACCACATTGATACCCCCGAGATTCAATGAGGTACCGACAAGGACAAAAAAGAGCACATAAATGGGCGTTGCCACCCGATCCAGGAGCTTAAACACCTCCTTGCTGCGAATAGGAGCGATATTGGTAATAAGGATACCCATGATCATGGAAGAAAGCAGCATATCGATTTTCAGGGCAACCGAAAGCCCAAGCACCAGAAGGATGGCCCCGATGCTGAACGTTAGGGTTTTGTTCTCATCCAGAAAAGTGCGTAACAGGCGCGCCAGCACATACCCGCTGCCACCGCCCACAATCACGGCGGCCCCTAGTTCGTACCCAAGGCCTCCCAACTCGTTCAGTACATTTCCGCCCCGCACTCCCAGGAACATGGTACTGATACTGGAAAACACGGCAAACAGGAACAGGGCCAGAATGTCGTCCAGGGCCACCACTCCCAGGAGCATGCTGGTAAGCGGCCCTCTTGTCTTATACTCCCACAATACGTCGGTGGTCCCGGCAGCGGCGGTGGCCGCCGACATGGAACCCAACAGCAGGGCCATGACCAGGGATACCACAAGATTATGCAGAAGAAACATGCCGATGATAAAAACCAGAATACTGACAAAGAAAAAAGCGCCCAAAGCCTCAAAAAATAAAATGGAGATAAACTGCTTGCCGTACTTTTTCAGTGCACTGAGTTTCAGCTCCCCCCCGATCATGAAACTGATCAACCCCAGTGCGAAATAATTGAACGGTTCAAACTTCTTCACCACACTCAGGGGAACCAGGTGCAGGAGATTCTGCCCGATAATGATACCGATGGCGATATACCCTACCACCTGGGGCACCTTGATCTTCTGGAACAGTTTCCCGCCGATTGTACCGCCGAAAAGCGCCAGTCCCAGAATAATTAATACATTCAAATGGGAAACTGAAATACTGTTTACTATCGAGTTAAACCACTCAACCATACTATGCTCCTTTTATCAGGTTGTAGGCATCTTTGGCGTTTTGTGCCTGTAACAGCTTGTTTTTTATTTCATCAGACTTTAAAAATCTGACGACATGCGAAAGCAGGTCTATATATTCCCGGTGCTGGTTCTTGCCCATAATGATCATCACCACAAGCTGCACCGGTTGATCGTCTATAGCGGCGTAACCGGGCACACCCCGCGGCTGGATTCCCATAACGATCAGCGGCTTTTTTACGCCTTCATAGCGAACGTGGGGAATGGCTATACCGATCCCGATCCCCGTACTCATCAGCCCCTCCCGGTGAAAAATACGCTCGGTCAGCTCCCGGGTTTTCTCCTGATGGACCGCACCCTGGTTCACCGCACACTCAATAAGCTTCAGCAGGGCCTGTTTTTTATCACTTTCTTCAAGAATGCAGATGCCTTGTTCGTTTATCATATCTTTAAAATTCATGTTCCCTCCTATGCACTCCGGCTCTGGAATAATTCCTTTTCTTTATTGACAAAAATATCGATAATCGCCTGTTCATCGGCGGCCTGCATTACCGCCTTTATCAGGGCGGGATCGTTTATAATCCGGTTTAATTGGGCTAGTACTCGCAGGTGAAGCTTTTCACTGTCGGTACAGATCAGAAAGAACAGCCTGGTCTTTTCATTATCAAGCGCCCCGAAATCCGTTCCGGGCGGACAGATTCCCACGACAATAAGCATGATCCCCGGCGGATTTTCCCGCGGATTTCTGATATGCGGCACAGCCACTCCCATACCCAGGGCCGTTGTAAGAAGCTGTTCCCTTGCCAGAAGTTTCCTCAGGTAACCCGCCTTGTCCGAGACAATACCACCCCGGACCAGGGGCTCTATAAGCTCCCCTAAAACCTGTTCCTTGCTTCCCGGTTTTATATTACGAGCTACAAAGGCATGATGCATGAGACGGGTCACCGGCATCACGGCTCCTGCATCATCCGCCAGCAGTGAACTTAATTCATTGTCGGGATTAAAATACTTCATTTTGGAGAGCAGCCAGTTATCGATCATGGGTTTTACAAAACGCCACTGGCTGCCGATTTTGGCACAGGGGATCTCTCCCTTATGCGCCATCCGCAGCAACGTTTTTTCGGCGATTTTCAAGTAAACAGCTACCTGGCTGAGTGTCATTATTTCGTTTTCAAGGCCCTTTTGTCCATTATTGTCCATCATTGTCCTCTAATTACTATTATAATAACTAAAAAGGTGAAGTCAAGGTAAATGGGCCCGATTTTTCAGTAAAACCATGATGACGCGGATAACAAAAAATGTGTATACAAGTGAAATTCAAGCTTCCAGGTAAGAAAAATCCGCCGTAGTTAATCCCCAACCGGCGGCCTGCCGCAGGCAGGGTTCAATTCCCTCGGCTACCTCGGCCGGTGAATGGGCATCCGAGTTTACCACAACCCTGATATCATACCCCGCTGCCAGCTCCCAAAATTGCGGCAGGGGGTATACCGCGCGCTCCACCCCCCCGCTGACCACCGGATTTTTACGCAATCCAAAGGTATTTAACTCCAGCGCGATATGGTTATCCGCGGCGGCACCCAGAATTTCCCGGGCGGCCGCCTCTGCTTCTTTATCCCATTGCAGATAAAACATGCCGAACATGTCCGGATGTGAGATGAAAGTAAACAGGCCGGACTCTATGGTCTTCACCGTAGCGGCGGTATATGCCTTCAGTTCACTCCTCCCCATTATACCGCTGTGCGCGCCCCTGAAACTGCCGTCCACCGTAAAAAAATGCGTTCCGGCAATGAGGTAATCAAGACCGTACCTGCCCAAGAGTTCTTCTTTATAGTAATCATGGTACTCCGGAAAATAATCACACTCCAGGCCGGCAAGAATGGTCAGTCCGGGGAACTCATTTCGTGCGGTTGCGATTGCCGTAAGGTATCCGTCCAGCTCATCCCGGTGCATACGCACACTGAGCCAGCGGTTGTCCGGTAAGGGGGTGTGATCGCTTATTCCCAGGACCGAAATATTGTGTTCAAGTGCGGCGGCGGCATAGTCCCGCACCTCACCGGCGGCATGTTTACAACGAAAGGTATGGGTATGGTAGTTTTTAAGTGGTCGACTCTTTTCCATAATTAATATTTATTCATCAATAATAATAAGAAAATAGTACGAAGGGAAGAAAAAGCAATCATCATGCTTTTTTATGCGGAAAAGATAAATTATGTGATATTAATCCATGTCCGGTTTGATTATATCGGGAACCTGCTCGCTGTATATTTGGGCCAAAAGAACTTCCGCGGCGATTTCTCCCAACTGTTTTATGGGTTGGCAAACCGTGGAGAGGGACGGATTTGCCGGCTTGGCCTCCGCAATATCATCGAAACCCGCCAACAGAACCTCTCCTGGAACCTTAATTCCCTTATTATTCAATTCAGCCAAGGCACCCAGAAGCTCTGTGTAGATAATTACATACAACCTCCGAAATACCAATATCTCGACTTCTCCAGATTCTTCACGTATCCCATTTACAAAAATCATGGAATACTATATATAGAATTAAAAAAACAAAATCGGAGCAGGGATTTTCAATGCGAATTCTGATGATCGCCGTGGGAACAACCGGAGACGTGCTGCCCTTTATCGCGCTTGGCGCCGAGCTGAAAAGAAACGGGCATTCCGTTACCCTCACGACGCATACTGATTTTAAACCGCTGGTGGAAGAATACGGGCTTTCTTTCCGGCTGATCGGAGGGAGCTTCAAGCAGCTGGCCGAATCGGAGGAAGGGAAAGCCTGGCTTGAATCCGGCGATAATATCATAAAATACATGGCCACAGCCAAAAAACTCTTTAAACCGATCTTTTGTGAGTGGGTCAAAGTGGATAAGATCGTTCCCGAATACGACGCGGTTATTGCGCACCCCTTTGCGGCCTACGCGTATCACACCGCGGAAAAGTACGGCCTGCCCTTTGTGGTTGTTTCACTCATCCCCTGGTTCATTTCCGGAGAGATCGAGCCGATTATGGTCCCTATTATTTCTCCTATCTTCAAGTCCTGGGTAAACAAAACCCTGAACAAACTGAGTATTAACGGCCTGTGGTCTCTTTTTAAAGACTTAAGCCGGGCCAGGCGCGAGGAACTGGGGCTGCCGCCCATAAAACCGGACAACCTCTGGTTATACCTGCACAAAATCGGGATTCCCCATATTCACCTCTACAGTCCTTCGTTTCTGGGCGAGCCTTCCGATGCTCCGCCCCACTGCCATGTTTCCGGTTTCTGTTTTCTCAACTCAAAACATGATTTCACACCGTCCGCAGCCCTCATACGTTTTCTGGAAAAGGGAACTCGTCCGGTATACATAGGTTTCGGCAGCATGACCGGCAGAGACCCGGTACAGCTGACCGGAATGACGGTAGAGGCGGTGAAGAAAAGCGGTCAACGCGCCGTATTGCTGACCGGTTGGGGTGGGATGGAGAGTCCTCCCCGGGAAAAAGACATCCTGATTATCGATTCCGTGCCGCATGACTGGTTGTTCCCCCGGGTAAAGGCGGTTATTCACCACGGTGGAATCGGCACCACCGCCGCGGGACTGTGCGCGGGGAAACCAACAGGGGTGGTGGCCTTTTTCGGTGATCAGCCGTTTTGGGGCCGGCGGGTTCATACCCTGAGGCTTGGCCCGAAACCGCTGGTTAAAAACGAGCTTAATGTAGACCACCTGGCCGGATTAATACATGAAGTATGCAACAATCCCCTGTATGCGGAAAACGCCCGGAATATGGGCCGGAAAATCAGGCACGAGAACGGCCCGCAAAACGCCGCTCGTTTGATCCTCTCCTACATTACCAAGGGCATAAACGGAAAATAACAACAGCAATAAAAAATGAGAATCGCTGAAATAACGAAAACTTCCCTTTGACCGAAAGATTTTTTTATCGTATACTTAACGTATGGAAACAGGAGCAATAACAGCGGGCGGTAACAACATGCTGCTGCAGGAAGTATCGGTGCGTATGTTAAAAAACAGTCTGGACTTCCAACAGAAATCAGCCATGCAGCTTATGCAGTCGCTACCGAAACTGCAGGACAAAGCAGTGGGGAATATCGTCGACACATATGCCTGAGGACATACCCCGGGTGAATACCGTTCTTGACAGATGGTTGTTTTCGTGCTTATATGCAATATAGGTAGTAGTAATGAATAACGAAATCTATAAACACTACAAAAGTCTCTCTTTTTATTATTTCTGGTTTTATTTTCCCGAGAAACGTTTGTAGCTTTTTATAGCGTAAGATAAAGGCCGCAGGCGTTACGCCGGGCGGCCTTTTTTTTGATCCATGCCAAAAAACCGGCCGTTTGCGGGCAGCCTGCGGAACATCATGCGGAAAACGGAGGAGAACCATGGATCTATTAACACAACCGCAGCAAACAAATCCCCCATTATATATTCTTGCCGGCAAAGCTTCACATACCCGGCCCACAATTGTGCACATCAGCCGGACACTCTCTATCGGCGGCGGCGGCTTTACTCTGATCGCCGGGCCGTGCTCGATCGAATCGCGGGAGCAGATTATTGGGACCGCAATGGCCGTCAAGGCGGCCGGTGCGCATATTCTGCGGGGCGGTGCGTTCAAACCTCGAAGCTCACCGTATGCCTTCCAGGGAATCGGGAAACAGGGCTTGAAACTCCTGCCTGTGTTACGCGGAGGTGAATAATGAACACGCGCGGTTTTTATTTTTAACTATAGAATTAATTGCCCACTTTTACTATAATTAAAATAATCTAAAATAGAACAGCCGGGGTATGCTCTCTGTTTTTATTCTGGATATTACATGGGAAAAAACGTCATTGTTACTATTGATAACGATACTCAGGAAAGTGGACGCCTGCAAAGCGAGCTTACGGCGGGGAAAAAGCAAAACTATGAGATCATCATAATTACGCCCGCTGATGATGTCATAAAAAAAATTGTCGAGTTTCGGGAAAACAGTATTCATGTATCCGCCCTTATCATTGAGTATCAACCCCCTGGAAAAATCCTGCACGACCTCTTATCCGAGCTTCAGGAACTTATGCCGGATACCCCCATTATTCTTCTCTGTGACAAGGAGCATTACCAAAGTGTCCAAAAGACAAGTAAACAGGAAAATATTTTTCGCATCCTACAGAAACCATGGGAAACGGAAAACATGCAATTTACGGTGGCAGAAGCGGTAAAAAATACCCATGTCCGTCTGGAAAAGGTCAAACACACCCAGGAACTGCGTACGGTTAAGGAAAAAGCCGCCCAGGAAAAAAAGATTTTAGACAAACTTTCCGGCATTCTCAATGAAAAAATCGAAGAGCTCGAGGACCAACAAAAGGAACTGGAACAGATATCAAAGGAGTTTAATGCCACCACCATAGAAAAAATACTCATTGAGCAGGAGGCCGCAAGGACCAACAAAACGCTTTCCATATTGAAAAACAGCCTGAAAAACAACCTGTTTGTCCGCAGTGTATTGCATTCCATTGTCAACATGCTGCAAATCCAGTTTTCAATAGGGCGAAGGGAAAACTCCGCCATTGAAAAACTGCGGGGACGGATCAAGAGCCTGCTGGAAGAAATCAATTGCCGCAGCTCCAATTCACTTATACTAAAAAAGGAATTATATGATTTGGATCGGATCATAAACGATGACCTTCTGTGTCAGCGTAAAAAAACCGATCTGAACCTGCACAGAACGCTTTTTGGTTATGTAAAGGCCGTGCAACGTACCCTTATGGGTGAGACCGTACATTTTACCTCAAAACCGTGCTATTTACCCGGTATACTGAAAAAGGTCAAAGAAAAATACCATGAAATACTGGAAACCGGTACGGGCGGAAAAAAGATTGATTTTATTGTGGGACTTCACACTCCGGATATTTATCTGCGGATTCTTGATTTTTCATTAATCAATATTATTGAGAACCTGCTGACGAATTCCATCAGAAAACTACTTGAAACCATGGACAGCGGGTCCAAATGGATAAAGATTACCTCCCGTGATGAGCGGATTGATAACCAGGACTATACGGTCCTGGAATGGAAGGATAACGGTCCGGGGGTCCAGAACCAGAGAAAGAAAACAATCTTCGAGGGAGACTCGGATAAAGAGGAAGAGGGGGACCACGGTATCGGCCTTTCCGATATTAAGACAACCATTGAAGCGGTGGGCGGTTTTATTCGTGAAATCGGAGCGTACGGCAAAGGGGCGACCTTTGTTGTGGGGTTCCCCAAGGTATACGAGGTTTCCGAACCTGATCTGGATGGTGACGGGAAAAACGAGCTGCGTGTTGAATTTCCCCCTACACTTGCGTCAAAAAATGTACTTATCATTGCCGGCGACGGAGATATGCTTGACAATTACATGAATTTCTTTAAAACCAGTGGGTTACAGGGAGTCAGGGGTGCGGACAGCTGCAAGCAGGCCCTGGGATTTGTGCTGGACCACAAGTTTACCCCCAATCTGCTGATCGCCGACATTGACGGCATCGAGGAGGACAGCTACATTCTGCTGGACGAACTGAAAGCCAACGCCTTACGCGTTCCGACCATCATCCTCTCAGAGCAGCTGTTTCAAAAAAACGGGTACAGACGAGATGACCTGGTGAGGCTTGAACGGTCGGGTGTCGGTGACGTCCTGGAGAAACCCATTGATTTCGCGCTGCTTTCCCGGTTGGCACAGAAGCATTTAAGTGCTGTAGAGCCGGGAAAAATGTTACACCAGGAAAAACGTGACAATTCCCAGAGGAATTAAATAAAAACTGAAAACAAACAGTTTTCCCGATTGAATAAGCTTTAATAGCACCACCAGTGAAATGATCCCCACAACAAAGGCCGCGATAAACCCCAAACCGATAATATGCAGCGGGACATCCATTATCAGGCTTCCCGCGTCCTTTATTTCAAACACAAGTGCTCCCAGAATCGCGGGGATGGAAAGCAGGAACGAAAACTCACCGGCATGACCGCGTTCCACTCCGGTGGCCAGGGCCGTGGAAATGGTAATGCCCGAACGGGATATGCCCGGGAACACTCCTATCCCCTGGGCGATTCCCGTAGCCAACCCCTGCCAGAAAGTGAGTTCCCGGTAACCGGTTTTCCCCCTGAAAAACAGGGTGGACAAGAGAATCAATCCCGTTGCTATGAAAAGAAGGGAGATAATCCTGGGTGCGGCGGTGACATACTCCACGGTTTTGTACAGCAGCAGGGCGATTACCACCGTAGCCGCGGTGGCTGCCGCGAGGATGGCGAACAACCGTTGGTTGATCCGGTCTTCCGGTCCTGATTTTCCGGTCACAAACCGCCAGAGCGAGATGAGAATCGCGCCGATCCTTTTCCTGAAAACAATGAATACCGCACAGAGTGTGGCTACATGCAGGAATATATTAAACAGCGTGGAATCCGCCAGATGAATACCAAGAATCACATCGGCCAGGGCCAGATGTCCGGAGCTGGACACGGGTAAAAATTCGGTAAGTCCCTGGATTATCCCCAGGATTATGGACTGAATTGCATTCATAAACTCTCCTTTTTACAGCATCATCACTTGAATATTTCTTTCACCCGCTCGGCGGGAGATTTTTTACCATCGTACAAAAAGCTGTAATACACTGCACCGGTGCAGACAATACGCACAAAGCGGCGCGTTTCTGTAATCGGAATTGCCTCGATATAAAGATCATCGGGCAGCCTGCCGATGGTTCTTGCCCACCTTCTGACCCTGGCCGGCCCGGCGTTATAGGCGGCCAACGCCCGCGGAACGGTGGCAAACCGCCGCAGCAGGTCCGTAAAAAAATAGGCACCCATCAGCGCGTTTTGCCGGGGGTTGGTAAGATCGGGGTTTTCCAGACCGATCCTCCGGGCAATATCGGCCGCGGTTGCCGGCATAAGCTGGCTTAAGCCCACGGCCCCGGCATGAGAAATGATGGTAGTATCGAAACCGCTCTCCCGCCTGATTAACGAAAAAAACAGGTACGGTTCAAGCTTAACGCGTGCGGCCGCGTCTTGGATCTCCTGTTTAAACGCCAAGGGATACAAAAAACCGACCTCCTCTTTATACAGCGGTTTTTTTTCAATATATTTTAACAGACCCACAATACGCATGCAATACAGGTATTGGTTCCGCCGGTAAAGCCGCCCCGCCAGGGCAAACAACTCAGCGGGAGTAAAAAGCTCCCTGTTTTTCCTCAGCAGCGAGATCCCCATGTCAAACAAACCGTAATTGAAACAGTCCATGATTAAGCGGCCCTGACCCGAAACCTTGCCGCCGCCGCCCGCCGGGCGGTCACTCCAGGTGAAAACCGGCGGTTTTGTGTTTAAAAAGCGCGAGGCCAGCAGGGCATAATATCCGTCCTGCGTGAAAAGCCCGTGCGAAAGATCCTCTTTGTCAACATCATTTCCCGGCAGATACCCCAAAGATTCCAGTCTGGCCGTCAGGTAGGTAAGCCTGGCGCGCAGCGGATTCGGGGGTGTTTGTTTAAACACCAAATACAATGCGCGTACCGTCTCATAATGCCTTGTCCAAAGCAGGGTAGCTATGTAATCATCCAGTAAATCCGAATAAAAATCAAAGTCGTACCATCCGGGCACTGATGCCTGCAGTTCACGCAACACGGCGCTGCGTCCCAGGGGAATCGTATTTTTCAGCATATACCAGCGGGCACGCTTTTTTAAATACTCATTGTCCGCCTGCCGGAAAATTTGAGACCAGACGGAAACGGCCGCTTTATATGCCCTGTGTCGTGCATATACCTTAGCGGCGTATTCCAACGCGGACAGACGTACACTGTGTTCCGCCTGTTTTGCCAAGGACACCACAAGTCCCGCATCCGTGGAAGAACCGCGGGCCCCGAGACAGATAAAGGCAAAGTCCTCAAGCAGCACATTGTTCCCAAGATTCACCGGGTCCGTCCGGGTAACGGCCGCTTTTATGATAGGATACGCCTCCTTGTATTTCCCTTCGGACATCAGGCTTTTGGCCTTAAACACACCAAGATCCTGATCACTGAAATTTCCCAGCTTGTCTTTGTTATACAGCAGGTATAGATACGCCCGCCCGTGCAACTCATTCGCCGGAATACGGTAAAAAAGTTCCCTGAACAGCCCCTCCCATCCGTCCTTATCAAGCCGGCAGGAGGCTACAGCCTTAAACAGCAGCAGCTCCGGATCATTTTCCTCCAGGTTATTTCCCATAGACTGCTCGTAGTACCGGTTCAGCGTGTCGAGCAGCTTCTCATCCTGTTCCTGCCGGTACAGCGCGGAAATCTGTAGTTTTTTCAATTGTTCGTTATTGAATACCGTGGAATTTTCATTCAGCAGGGTGGAGGTGATTTCATAGGCTTTGGCGTACTGTTTTTCGGATAAATATGCGGCGGCCAGTTCCTCTCCCGCCTGAAACTTCCAGGGAGAGGCCCCCCGGCGCCACTCCAATGCCAAGAGCCGTCTGGCAACCACCTGTTCACGGTCCGGAAGCATGTGGGAAACATAGTACGCGGCCCCCGGCGCCAACTGCATAATATCGTCAAGTTTTACCTGGGAAAAATTTATTTCACGAAGAAAAGAAAAATCACCTTTTTCTATCTTGGACCGGAACTCCTGTCGCTTTACCCCCCATATTACCGACTTCTCACATGAAAACAGGAAAAAAAGTGAGATGACAATAAGCGCCAGCGAAAAACGTTTATTTGGCAGGAAGGAATATTTTCTGTTTCGCAAAAATCAAATCCGGATTCTGTATCTTGTTCACCTTGGCAATCATCTTATACTCAAAGGGATCCCTGTAATAGCGCCGCGCAATATCCCAGAGCGTATCGCCCCATACCACGACATACTCTTCTCCCTTGCCCGTATCGGAAGTTTCCGTTTGAGTAGTCTCTTGGTCCTCTGCGGCCTGTTTATCCGCCGTCCGGTCTTCGCTCTGCGCTGTGTCCTCGGCAGCCTCTTGCTTTGGTTGTTCTTCCTTGGCCATGGATTCATCCCGGCCGGATGTTTGCGTACCCGACACCTGTAATCCCGGAATAAAGGGGGTCCCCTTTAACAGTGAATACACGCCCCATCCCGCGGCCGCAATAACCACCAGCCCCAAAAAGATAAACAGCAGCAACAGCAGCGGGTTGCCCTTGCGCTTTTCTTCCCGCTCCACTTTCGTCTCAAACATGGTCTGCGGCGAGGACTCCTCTACCACGGTCTGGGCCTGCATTTCAACCTCTTCTTCGGACGGCGGGAGCTGCTCCTCTTCCTGATTTATTTCGAATTCAGGGATGGTGTACATGTCCTCTTCACTCACCGATTCCAGGCTTACCGACAGGGACTGTTTTTCGCCGCTTTTGGCATCAAAGGCGGTAGCGGAAAGATTTCCGTTTTCATCGATCCCTATGTTGAGCTCTATCTCCGGCTCGCCTTTCGCCCCTTCTTCGATGTTCTCGATCACGAGGCTTCCGATATAGGAATCCTCATACAAGACCTCACCGCTGCCTTTGAAAAGGTCGATCTGCACGTTTTGCTGGTTGTCACGGACCGTTGTCAGGACAAGCTTACGTTTCCCTTTGAAGTCTTCGGGAAACACAGGGTAAAAATGACCGTCGGCAAGTTTTATGCCGATTTGCTTCTTGCTTTTATCTTCTGGTTCCATTACCTGTAAAGCGTATATCGAGAAGAAGATTTTGTCAACGAAAAAAAAGGGGGGCAATTTGATTTCTTGACAATCCCCTGTTGTGCTTTATAATTGTATTGTGTGGGATTATCTACCCTATATCATCATTACCATCGCCGTATTGATATTTTTAGGCTTGACCCTCTCGCTCATCCTGCGGCGTGACACCTCGGAACCAAAGAAAAAAAAGCGAAAGATAAAGTCCAAAGACCGCAACAAGATTATCCGTGAAGCAAACAAACGGCTGATTCAGAACCCCAAGGACCATGAGGCACTAATGGCCCTGGCAGATCTCTATTTCAAGGAAGGCATCTACGATAAGGCCATGAACTATTACCGCACGCTGATTGAGTTGTGTGCCACAAACATGGATATCGATGAGTTCGAGGTGACTTTACGCTTCGGCCTGGCCGCCTTTAAACTGCAGGAGTACGATGAGGCTTATAAAAGCCTTGTCATTGCCTACACCATGAATGAGGAAAACTTTGAGCTCTGCTACAATTTGGGTTACCTGGAATACCTGAAAAAGGACTATGAAAAGGCACTGGCCTTTTTCCGGCGTGCCCAGCGCCTGGACCCCGAACACGTGCAGACCATCCGTTTTCTGGGGCACAGTTATTTCAGAAACAAACAGTATACGGAGGCCGGCGAAGAGCTGCGCAAGGCCATTGAATTCGAGCCCAATGACAAGGAGTCGCTGTTCGCTTTGGCCCAATGTCATTACGAGCTGGGGCATACGGACCAGGCCCTGACCATTTTTTCCCATTTACGCCTTGATCCCAAGCTGGGCCCCAATGCAGCGCTTTTTTCCGGGACCATTCACCTGAAAAGTAATGCCTACCAGAAGGCGGTGATGGACCTGGAGATCGGCCTGAAGCATAAGAACATCCCGCTTGAGATCCAGCTTGAACTGAAGTACCGCCTGGCCATTGCACATTTGAAGGAAGGCGACATGAAACGGGCACTTGAGCTGCTGGAGAACATCCGGGATATAAAACCGGATTACAAGGATGTACTCAGCCAGATCGACCAGTACCGTGAACTTATGAGCAACAAGGACCTGCAGACATTTTTGATGGCACCCAAATCCGAATTCCTGACACTCTGCCGCAAGATCGCGGCCAATTTCTTTGAGGACTCCAAGGCCAAACTACTCAATATTGCCCTGAATAAAAACGATTTCGCCGACATTCTGGCCGAGATACACACCAAGCGCTGGGAGGACGTGGTACTCTTCCGCTTTATCCGCACCACCGGTACAACCGGGGAGCTGGTCATCAGGGACTTTTATACAAGCTGCAGGGACCATAAGGCGGACCGGGGATTCTGCATTACCGCGGGAGATTTCAGCGACAGCGCCAAGCAGTTTGTTGAGGCGCGCCTGATCGACCTGATTGATAAAAAAGGGATCGTGGCCCTGTTCCGAAAATTAAACCGCGCGGCCCTGAAATAGACCCCAATCGCAGCCGGCCGCGGCTGTACTGCCGGAGTACGGCTCCCGTCCGCTGCGGTAGTACCGTTAACGGTTGTCCGGTCCCCGCTCATACGGCTCCCGTCCGCCCGGAACCGGTCTACCCCGCCTTCACCTCGCGCAATCACCCCGTCAGATGACGTTTTTCCGCTATAATAATATGCCGTTCAACTCCTCCACCGGGTATCCGCAGGCGGTAGATCCTAAGGTGTTGGAAACGAAGGACCAGGGCCGCAAGCTCAGCCACACTGTTTGCCAGGGTGCCCTTATAGGCAAAGACCGCTCCCCCTTCTCCCAATACCGGAACCAACCGGTCAAGCAGGGTATCGATGCGAGCCACCGCCCGGAACAACACCAGGTCGAACTGTTCACGAATATGTTTCAGGTCGGTTTCCAGCACGCGCACGTTTCCGGGGGCAAGCAGCAGGTTGACATTGCGCAAAAAGGCGCAGCGCGTGGTCGAACGATCACACAGGGAAAAGCGCAGGCGCGGCAGCAACAGGGCCAGGGGGATACCGGGCAGGCCCGCACCCGCCCCCACATCCAGGACACTCTCCACCCGGCCGAGACGCTGCAGCAGGGGAAGCGCCGCCAGCGAGTCGATCACATGGCGGACCACCGCCTCCGCTCCGCCCCCGCCCACCAGGTTGTAGCGCCTGTTCCACTTCAGAATTTCTTCCACATACGCGGTCAGTTTGCGGAGTTGTTCGGGGGTGTATGCAAGATCCAGGCCGTGCAGTCCGGCCCCGAGTTCATTTTGTATATCCAGTTTATGCCCTGCCTTTTTTGGTAAGATACACCAGCAGCACGGCGATGTCGGAGTTCCTGACCCCGGCAATACGTGAGGCCTGGCCCACGGACAGGGGCCTGATGGCTTTCAGTTTTTCCTTGCTTTCCTTGGACAACCCCTGCATACCGTCATAGTCCATCTGTTTGGGGATGGAAAGCTTTTCCATCCGCTTAAAGCGTTCCACCTGTTCCTGCTGGCGCTTGAGATAACCCTCATACTTGATGTCAAGCTCCACGTGATGACGGAACCGCTCGTTAAACGCCAGTACCGGCTCTTCCAATGCGGCAAGCATGTCCATGGTAAAGGTCGGGTCCTTCAGCACATGGGCAAAGGATTTGCCGGTGTACTTCGCCAGGTCGGGCATTGCCGCGGCGTCCTCCGCCGTAACCTTGCGCTTTTGCAGAATTTGCGTTATCTCCTCCAGGGCCCCCAGTTTTCGTTCAAAGCGCTGTCGGGCCTCCTCATTCTGCAGCCCCACCGCGCAGCCCTTGCCGAACAGACGGATATCGGCCGTATCGTGACGCAGGCACAGGCGATACTCCGCCCGTGAGGTAAACAGGCGATAGGGTTCGCGCGTGCCCAGGGTGACCAGGTCGTCGATCATGACCCCGATATAGCTTTCCGCACGAGAGAGCACCAGCGGTTCCTTACGCTGCAGTTTCAGGGCCGCATTGATCCCCGCCAGAAGGCCCTGGGCCGCCGCCTCCTCGTAACCTGAGGTGCCGTTGGTCTGACCCGCAACAAACAGCCCGGCCACCCGCTTTGTCTCCAGGCTGGGATAAAGCTGGGTGGGTTCCAGGTAGTCGTATTCCACCGCGTACCCCGGCCGCGTAATCACCAGGTGCTCCAGGCCGGGCACGGTACGCAGGAACCGTTCCTGCACCCCTTCGGGAAGGGAGGAGGAGATACCGTTCAGATACATCTCTTCGGTTTGCAGGCCCTCGGGCTCCACAAAGATCTGGTGGCGCTCCCGGTCGGGAAAACGCATGACCTTGTCCTCGATGGACGGACAGTAGCGCGGGCCGATCCCCACGATTTTTCCTCCGTACAGCGGAGAGCTGCCGATGTTGTCACGAATGATCTTGTGGGTCTTTTTATTGGTATAGGTAACGTGACACGGCACACACGGCCGTTCGACCCGTTCATAGGCAAAGGAAAAGGGCTGCGGCGTCTCATCTCCCTGCTGCTCCTCCATTTTGGAAAAATCCAGGGAGCTTTTTAACACCCGGGCAGGGGTGCCGGTTTTCAGCCGGCCCACGGTAAAGCCGATGCGGCGCAGGCTTTTTCCCAAGCCTACTGCGGCCGGCTCCCCCAGTCTGCCGGAGGAGGTCTGGAACCCACCGATAAAAATCTTGGCCTCCATAAACGTTCCGGTGGTCAACACCACCACCCCGGCTGTAAACCTGCGTCCCCGTTCGGTCACCACCCCCCGCGCCTCGGCACCCCTGGTGTCCAACAGCAGGTCGGTCACCGTGTCCTGGAACAGGAACAGGTGTTTTTCCAGTTCCAGGGTCTGTTTGGCCAGCAGGGAGTACGCGGCCTTATCCGCCTGTGCCCGCGGCGCCTGCACGGCCGGGCCTTTGCTGCGGTTTAAGATACGAAACTGGATCATGGTCCGGTCGATAAAGCGGGCCATCTGTCCGCCCAGGGCGTCGATCTCCCGCACCACGTTTCCCTTGGCCAGTCCGCCCACGGCCGGGTTGCAGGAAAGCCTGCCGATGCAGTCCAGGCTTTGTGTAATAAAAAGCGTCTCGAATCCCAGGCGGGCCAGGGCCAAACCGGCTTCTATGCCGGCATGCCCCCCGCCGATCACTATGGCGTTAAAATCCATGCTATTTCCCCACACAGAATCTGGCGAACATGGCCTGCAATATTTCATCCGAGGTGACCTCGCCCGTGATATATCCCAGGCAGTCCAGTCCCTCCTTCAGATCTACAGCGAGAAGATCGAGAGAAACATCGCGGACCAGTGCCTCGCGTGCCCGCCGCAGCGCGGCAAGCCCCTGTTCCAGGTACTGTTTCTGGTGCAGCGAGTCGATCACCGGAGCGTCGGTCTCCCGCGGCCCCTCCCCGATCAGGCGTTTCTCGATCTGCCGCTCCAGATCCCGCAAGCCCTGTCCGGACAAGGCGCTTAAGCCCGTGAACCCCTGCGGCGGCTTCCTGCGGCTGATATCACACTTGTTCCAAACCCCGACAACCCGCCGGTCCGTCTCGTGTTCTTTAAAAAATGCCTTGTCCTCCGCGGTCAGGCCCTCAACGGCATCCACGAGGTAAACCACCAGGTCGGCGTTTTGGATAAGGCTTCCGCTGCGGCGGATACCCTCTGCCTCAACCGGATGTTCGGCCTCACGCAGCCCGGCGGTGTCATAGAGCCTCACCGGAATGCCGGCCACGGCGATAACTCCCTCGATAAAATCACGCGTGGTGCCGTGGAACTCGGAAACGATCGAGCGGTCCTCGCGCAGCAGCAGGTTGAACAGGGTGGATTTTCCCGAGTTAGTACGGCCGGCCAGGGCCACCGAGGCCCCTTCCTGGTAGAGCCGTCCCGCCCGGTAGGTTCCGAGCAGCTCCCGCATGTCACCGATCATCCCGTCCAATTGCTCCGCTGGAAGCCCGCCGTGTTCATGCTCCTCTTCCGGATAGTCAAGGCGTACCTCCACCGCGCTCAAAAAATCCACCAGCCGGGACTTCAGCCCATTAATGATCTTTTCGATCCCGCCGGAAAGGCGGTGTAAGGCCAGGCGGCGCGCCTTATCCGACCCGGCATGGATGATCTCGTTCACCGCCTCGGCCCGGGTAAGGTCCATCTTCCCGTTGAGGAAAGCGCGCAGGGTATACTCCCCCGGATTAGCCCGGCGAAACCCGCTCCGGTACAGCAGGGTGAGTGTCTTTTTTACCGCCGCCGGACTGCCGTGGCAGAAAAGCTCCACCGCGTCCTCACCCGTATAGCTGTGGGGCGCGCGGTAGACCGCGGCCAGCACCTCATCCACCGTCTCTTCAGCCGCAGGATCATACAGGTACCCCCTGCTTAAGGAGTAGCCCTTTTTACGGGCCAGCTTTTCTTCTCCTTTGAGCCCTTTAAACAGCGAGTCGATTTTGCCGATACAGTCCTCTCCCGACACCCGGATGACCGCGATGGCGCTCTCACCCCACGGGGTGGCCAGGGCCGCGATGGGATCGTGAAGGTTCGGGACCGTGTCTTTGACCATTCTTAGAAGATATAAAAAAAAGGGCCGGGATGCAATAACGTCTTCTGTTATATCTCCGCGCCCACCAGCATAAACGCGCATATCAGCAAACAGACACTGATAACCAGGATTCTCATTGTATACACTCCGTTTCCTTATTTGGATTAATGTAGCTATCCTAACTTATCGCTGAAACATGGTTTTTTTCATTCATACTTTGGTATGGTTTTATAAAAGAGGTTGAGACGCAGACTATTACCCCGCGGTGTACGCTTCCAGGGTTTTCCCCAATCCGCTGATCTGTTCACCGATACGCCTGCGTATGCGGCGTTCACAAACGCGTTTGGGGACCAGGCGATCGATCCATTCCTCAGGGAGGGGGGACAAAGAGGCTTTCCATTGGTGCCTCACCCAGTAAGGCTCACGTGTAAACTCCATACCGCATTCCTGTGCGTACGTCCGGTACGGGATGTCGAATATTTCCGCGGCCGCCTTGCGCACCGCGCTGATGATTTCAGCGGCTCGCTTCTCATGGTTTCTGTATAAACAGGGCAAATATACGGAAGCCCTTGAGCTCATCCGGGCGTTTTTGGAGGAGAAGCCGGAAGACAAGGACGGCACGCATATTCTTTCCAAGATCCTGGAAAAACAGCAGAAAAAAGAGCAACCGGACTTTAACGAAAACGCCTGGCTCTTCATACGGCATTGACGGTTCTCATAGGTTGGCAACAGGAGCACACCTGAAAAAAAACCGACTCCGCGTAGTAAAAAACCTGATTTTTAATTATAATTGTACCACATTAGCTATTGTGCAAGACGCGGAGGAGAACTATGAAAAAAATTATTGTATATTTTTTTATCTTTATGATGATTTTTAGCTCGTGCGCTAAAAATTATAAAACCGTAACATCAGACAATGATGCGGTTACCGCGGTGCCGGGGGATGATACCGCGATGAATTCGATTATTGAAAACGCGAGGAATACCGTAAATGATTTTGTACTACATTTTAAAAATCCGGAAAAAGGTGAGCATTCTTTCACGGTCAAATACCCTTTCGCGACCGACCCGGGAAGTGAAAGCACTGTAGAACACATTTGGTTGAATGAAATAAAAATAAAGGATGGAAGATATTTCGGGAAAATCGCGAATGATCCGTTCGATATTAAGAAATACAAATATGGAGATGAAGTCCAATTCGATATACATAAAATAACGGATTGGATGTATATAAAAAACCACAAGATTATCGGAGGCAGATCAATACAATTTCTGATAGAAAGTATTCCCGAAAATGAAAGGACCGATGATCAAAAATCAATGTTGGAAATGTTTCAGTAATCGT
>Ga0307441_1000184_pt1 | contig 24585 bp, 24 predicted proteins | sample SalMarWE160420MG_FD_202149 | JGI IMG/M metagenome (GOLD analysis project Ga0307441, IMG submission 202149) | Salt marsh sediment microbial communities from the Plum Island Ecosystem LTER, Massachusetts, United States - WE1604-20 | ecosystem: Environmental > Aquatic > Marine > Intertidal zone >... | reverse complement strand
TTCCGACATTCATGGGCGCCCCTTTGCCTTGTGAGTTGGGCGCCATTGTATTCGGCCGACCGGTTCCAGACAAGGGGCGGGGCTCCAGGACGCGCCACCTGACGACGAGCGCCCCGCTGCTACGCTCGCGGGCGCCGCCGTCGATCCCTGGCGCGCCAGCGAATGCTCGCCGGAGAGCACCGGCGCCCCACCGACACCTTGCTGGATGAGCTGGGCCAATGCGCGCACCGTCACGCCGCGCGAACGTCCGCCCACCCTGGCAGATGCCACTCGGGCTCCCCTTCTTGTCATTCAGGAAGCCAGCGCAGCCGTTTCTCGGGTCTACTTGCTCAGCTGCCCGATGATCGAGAACATCGGCAGGAACATGCCGGCCACGATGAAGCCGACGATGATGCCGAGGAACACGATCAGGGCCGGCTCGAGCGCCGCGGTGAGGCTCTCGACGGCCTCGTCGACCTCGCGCTCGTAGAAGCTGGCCACCTTCTGCAGCATGCTGTCGACCGCGCCCGTCTCCTCGCCGATGGCGATCATCGAGCTCACCAGCGGCGGGAACACCAGCGGGTACTTGGCGAGCGTCTGGCTGATCTGCTCGCCGCGCTGGACCGCGTCCTTGGTCTCGTCGAGGATGTCCTCGACGATGACGTTGCCGGCCGTGCCCTTGGTGATCTCGATCGATTCGATGATGTTCACGCCGGAGTGGAGCAGCAGGCCGAAGGTGTTGGAAAAGTTGGCGATCGACGTCTTCTGCACCAGGGGGCCGAAGATCGGCACGCGCAGCCACAGCCGGTCGATGACGTGCCGACCGTTGGGGGTGCGGTAGAAGGCATTCCAGCCGACGATCACCGCGATGATCAAGCCGATCAGGATGTACCAGTCGAAACGCAGGAAGTTCGACACCGCGATGAGCACCTGCGTGATGACGGGGAGCTGCCCGCCGAGCTGGTGCAAGATGTTCGCGAACTGCGGCACGATGCCGGTCAGCAGGAAATAGGCAACGCCGAGCGCGATCACCAACACCACCGTGGGGTAGGTCAAGGCGGTACGGATCTTGCCGCGAAGCTCCGCCTGCTTCTCCATGTAGGCAGCGATGCGCTCCAGGATGCCGTCCAAGTTGCCCGAGACCTCGCCGGCCCGCACCAGGTAGATGTAGAGGTTGTTGAACAGCTTGGGGAACTTCGCCAGCGCGTTGGAGAGCGGCTGCCCGGTCTCGACGTCCTCACGCACGTGCCTCAGCGCGTCCTTCAGGCCCTCCTTGGGCGACTGGCGCTGCAGGATGGACAGCGACTGCACGACCGGCAGGCCGGCGTTGATGACCGTGGCGAACTGCCGGGAGAAGATGGTGATGTCCCGGACGGTGGGCTTGCTGCCCAGGTCCATCCACTTCGGCAGCTTGATCTCGGCGTTCAGGCCCGTCTTGGGAGCCTTGATCTCGCTGATGAAGTAGCCCTTGTCGCGCAGGGCCGACGCCACGTCACGCTGCGACGCCGCCTCCATGGTGGCGGCGATCACCTTGCCCGCGCGGTCGCGAGCCTTGTACTCGAATACGGGCATCCTGCCTCCTTCACGCGTTCGGGCCGGGCCCACGTGATTCCCACCAGTCTAGCGATGCCCCCCTCACACGCTCTGGCGAATAGCTCACTTCCCCCCTGCGCCACACGGGTTCCGCCCTCCCCGACGCGGCCGGTCGCCGCGCCACAGGCGCCGCCCCGGGCTAGAATGGCGCGCATGCCGCGAGAGAGTTCGAAGCGTCGTCGCGAGCGCGCCGAGCGCGTGCTCCGCGGCCTGCGCTCGCTCTACCCGGGCGCGGCCACCGAGCTGCGCTTCGAGACGCCCTTCCAGCTCCTGGTCGCCACGGTGCTGTCCGCGCAGGCCACCGACGTCGGCGTGAACAAGGCGACGCCGTCGTTGTTCGCGCGCTATCCGGACGCCGCCAGCCTGGCGCGAGCAGACGCGCTGGACGTCGAGCCGTTCATCAGGACCATCGGCCTGTACCACGCCAAGGCGCGCAACCTCACGGCCGCGGCGCGGTTGCTGGTGGAGCGCCACGGCGGCGAGGTGCCCCGCACGCTCGAGGAGCTCGTCGCTCTGCCGGGCGTGGGCCGCAAGACCGCCAACGTGGTTCTCGCCAACGCCTTCGGCCAGGCCACCATCGCGGTCGACACGCACGTGGGCCGCGTCGCCCGCCGCCTCCGCTTCAGCCGCGAGAGCGATCCGAACAAGGTCGAACGCGACCTCCAGAAGCTCTTCGTCGAGGACGACTGGGTGTTCGTGCACCACGGCTTCATCCTCCACGGCCGGCGCGTATGCAAGGCGCGCCGGCCGGCATGCGAGCGCTGTGAGCTGTGCCCGGACTGCCCGTCATGCAGCGCGCCTGGGCCGGTGTCGTAGGCCGGCGTCCGAGGCCTCGACCCGTCTGTTAGGGTATCCGTCATGGTTGATCTGGCCATCGTCGGCGCCGGCCCCATCGGCATCGAGACCGCCATCCTGGCGAAGCGCGCCGGGCTCGACTACCGGCTCATCGAAAAGGGCTGCATCGTCAACGCCATCGCCGGCTACCCCACCTACATGACGTTCTTCACCACCTCCGAGCGGCTGGAGGTGGGCGGGCATCCGCTCGTCACCGCCACCGACAAGCCCACCCGCAAGGAGGCGCTCGACTACTACCGAAAGGTCGTGCACAACGAGGCGCTGACGCTCACCCCCTTCACCGAGGTGACGGCCGTCGAGCGGCAGCCGGAGGTTTTCGCGGTTCACACGCGTGGCCTCACCGCCGGCAACGCCGGCGAGGACGTGGTGCGCGCGCGCATCGTGGCACTGGCCACCGGCTACTTCGACAACCCCAATCGCTTGGGGATCCCCGGCGAAGATCTGCCGAACGTCAGTCACTACTACACCGAGGCACACCCCTTCTACGGCCGTCGCGTCGCCATCGTCGGGGCCGGCAGCTCCGCCGCCGACGCCGCGCTGGACCTGTACCGCGGCGGCGCCCGCGTCACGTTGGTCCACCGCGGCTCGGAGTTCAGGCACAGCCTGAAGTACTGGGTCCGCCCCAACCTCGAGAACCGCGTCAAGGAAGGCTCCATCGCCGTGCACTTCGACACGGTGGTGCGGGAGATTCTCCCTGAGCGGCTGATCCTGGAATCGGCGGGCGAGCGCTTCACCCTCCCGGCCGACCACACCTTCCTGCTGACGGGCTACTTCGCCTCCCCGAGCCTGCTGCGCTCGGCCGGCGTCGGCCTGGACGAGGAGACCCTGGCGGCGAGGCTGGACCCGGAGACCTTCGAGACCGACGTACCTGGCCTGTTCGTGGTCGGCTCGGCCGGCTTCGGCACGCGCACCAGCGACGTCTTCATCGAGAACGGCATCGTCCACGCCCGCCGGGCCATGAGCGCCATCGTCGCTCGCCTGCGGGGGGTCGCCAGCCTCGCCTGAGACCGTGCCCAGCGCGCTCACAACGCCGCCGGCGAAGGCGCGGTCTCCCTCGGCGTGCCGGCGCGTGGCGCCGCGCCCCGTCGCCCCTCTTAGACTGGAGGAAGGAGGGGCATTACCATGCGGACTCGCAACCAGACCATCGGCATCATCCTGATCGTCGTAGGCATCCTGGTTCTGCTCGGCAGGACCGCCAACCTGGGGTGGGTTGGCTGGCCGCTGTTCGTGCTGGTGCCGGGCGTCGCCTTGCTGGCTTGGGCCGTCCTCGGGGGCGAGGGGGCGGCGGGCCTGGCGATCCCCGGCAGCATCGTCACCACCATCGGCCTGATCCTGTTCGTGCAGAACCTGGGCAACTACTTCGAGTCCTGGTCGTACGCCTGGGGCCTCATCGTGTCGAGCGTGGGGTTCGGCATCTTCCTGCAAGGGGCACTCACCGACAACCAGGAGCGTGAGCGCGACGGCATGCGCTTGGTCACCGTCGGGCTCGTGCTGTTCGCAGTATTCGGCGCCTTCTTCGAGTTCCTGATCTTCGACAACTGGGCGGGGAGCTGGGTGGGCCGCTGGCTCGTTCCGCTGGCGCTGATCGCCGGCGGGCTGGTGCTGTGGATCCGCCGCGGGAGCGACCGCCCCGGCTCATGAACGCCGGCCAGCAGCGCGGAGACCCGCGGGCGCTCATCCTCATCGCCTTCGGCGTCGTGTGGCTGCTGGTCGAGAGCGGCTGGTCGTCAGGCGCGCTCGCCTCCGGTCTGGGGTTCTACTGGCCGCTGCTCGTGGTCGGCCTCGGCATCGACCTGCTCGGGGTGCAGCGGCTATGGCGCCTGCCCTACACCGTCCTCGCGGCGTGCGTGGTGGTCGTCGGCATCCTGGTGGCGCCGGCGCCGGCGGCCGGACGAGCGGTCGACACCTTCCGCGAGCCGGTCGCACCCGCGCGATTCGCGAACGTGAACCTGACACTCACCAACGTGCCCACCGTGGTCTCCTCCCTTTCCGACACGGCCACGCTGATCGAGGCGCGCGTGGAGGGGCGGCGACCCGCCGCGTTCGACGTGCGGGGGAGCGACACCAAGACCGTCACGGTGCGGCCGGAGGGCGGCCGCACGCGGCCCACCGCGATCTTCACCCCGAACCGCTGGCGCATCGGGCTGGGCCGCGGCGTCCCCATCGATCTCAACGTGACGGCCGGCTCGGGATCCGCGCGCGTCGACCTGAACCATGTCGACCTGGCCTCGCTGCGCGCCGAGCTCGGCTCGGGGCCGACGACGCTGACGCTGCCCGACGCCGCAGGACGCTACCGCGTGACCATCGACGGGGGCAGCGGCGCCGCCGCCATCCGCGTCGCGTCCGGCGCCGCCCTCGACCTCGACCTCACCATGGGGTCGGGGCGGACCACACTCGATTTCGGCGCCTTCAGCGCCGGCCGCCTGACGCTGAGACCCGGCAGCGGCCCCGTCGACGTCGATGTGCCCAACGATGCCGCGGTGCGTCTGGAAGTCACCCGCGCGGGCTCGGGACGGCTCCGCCTGGCGCGTTTCCTGACGCGTCAGTCGGGCACGGGCAACACCGGCGTGTGGGCCTCGCAGCCCGCGCTGCGCGGCGGGCCGGCCATCGACATCGTGATCCCAAGCGCGGGATCGGGCGGTCTCTGGGTGCACTGAGCGGTCCGGCCGGGTGCGCTCGCCACGGCGGAGCGCACGAAGGGCGGGCCCGACCAGGAACCTGGCCTGGGCGCACCTCGCGCCGGGTCAGCGCTGGACGGGAACCGGGCGAGCGGCGGTATGCTGGCCGGCATGGCACTCGACGTCGCGTTCCTAAAGGCCCTCACCTCGGTAGCCGGGACCTCGGGCTTCGAATCCCGTCCCGCGGCAGTGTGGCGTGACCGTGCGCAGGAGGCGGGCGCCAGCCTGTCGAGCGATGCCTACGGCAACGTGTTTGCGGCCTTCCGCCCCGGCGGACGCCCGCGCGTGATGCTGGCCGGGCACATCGACGAGATCGGCCTGCTGGTCAACTACATCGACGACAAGGGCTTCTTGTACGTGCGGCCCGTGGGCGGCTGGGATCCCATGCAGCTGATCGGGCAACGCGTGCGTGTGCTCGGCTACGGCGGCGACATCGTGGGCGTCATCGGCAAGAAGGCCATCCACCTGATGAGCGCGGAGGACCGCCGCAAGGTGCCCAGCATGGAGGACCTGTGGATCGACATCGGCGCCACCTCTGCCGAGGAGGCCGGCAGCCGGGTGCGTGCGGGTGACTCCGCGGTCATCGAACAGCCCTTCGTCGAGCTCCTGAACGGCCGTGTCGCCAGCCGCGCCATCGACGACCGCATCGGCGCCTACGTGGCGCTGGAGGCGGCGCGTCGCGCCGCAGGCAACGCCGAAGTGATCGCCGTGGCGACCGTCCAGGAGGAGATCGGTGGGGTTGGTGCGCGCGCCGCGGCGTTCGCGCTGGAACCGGACGTTGCCATCGCCATCGACGTCACCCACGCGACCGACACTCCGGGTCTGGAGAAGAAGCTCCACGGCGACGTGCCGCTGGCGGGGGGTCCCTCGCTGAGCGCCGGCTCCTACGTGCACCGCAGCGTGATGGAGCGTCTGCGCAGCACCGCCGAGCGCGAGGGCATCGCGGTTTCGATGGGCGTCTCGCCGCGCTCGACGGGCACCGACGCCGACAACATCGCACCGTCGCGGGCCGGCACGCCCAGCGCGGTGGTGTCGATCCCCAACCGCTACATGCACTCGCCCAACGAGGTCGTCGACCTGGCCGACGTCGAGCGCACCATTGAGCTGCTGGCGGCGTTCATCGCCGGGCTCGACGCCGACACGCGCTTCCTCCACGACTGACGCCTGCGCGGGCGGCCGCCGGCCGCCTGCCAGGCAGGACGGGCGCACGCCCGTACGTCACGCTGCGCCGTCGAAGTCGACCTGGGACCAGGCGAGGTACAGCGCGGCCGCCACCGCCGCCGACAGGTTGAGCGAGCGAACGCCGGCGCGCATCGGCAGTCGCACCGGCACGGCAGCCTTCAGCACGGCCTCGGGCAGACCGCGCGACTCCGGGCCGAAGAGGAGCACGGCCTGCGGCTCGTTGTCGCCGTCGCCGGAGCGGAGCGCCAGGCGCACGTCCACGCCGGCAGGTCCCAGCGTCGCGTCGGTGCTGTAGGCGTACACCCGGTTGTTCTCGAACGCCGGCGCCAGGGCCTTCGCGAACGCCGACCAGCCGGCGTGCACGCGCACATCGACGCGCTTCCAGTAGTCCATCCCGGCGCGCCGCAGCGAAACGGCATCCAGCCGGAAGCCGAGCGGTCTCACCAGGTGGAGGCGGGTGCCCGTAGCCAAACAGGATCGGGCGATCTGGCCGGTGTTGCCGGCGATCTCGGGCTCCAGCAACGCCACGTGCAACACGCCGCCAGTGTGACACGGGCAGCACCCCACGCGGCGGACGCGGCAGCCGCTAAACTGTTTGCGAGCATCATGCGCCTCATCGTCACCCACGAGCAGCCGGACTTCGACGCCCTGGCGAGCCTGGCCCTGGCACGCCTGCTGTTCCCGAACGCCGTCGCGACCATCCAGGGCTCGCTGAGCCCCGGCTTGACCGCCTTCTTGCGCCTCTACCGAGACCAGTTGGAGCTGGCCGAGCCGCAGACCATCGACCTGGGCACCGTCACCGATCTGGTGGTGGTCGACACCGCCGACGCCGGCCGCATCCACCCCTTCGACCGGCTCGTGAGCGTCGTGCCGGTCACCCTCTACGACCACCATCCACCGCCCGCCCAGCCCATCCCGGCCGCGCGCGGACTGCGCGAGCAGGTCGGCGCCACCGCCACCCTGCTGACGCGCGAGCTCATGGCCACGGGCATCGCCATCCCCCCGCCGATCGCCAGCCTGGCGCTCCTGGGCATCCATGAGGACACCGGCAACCTCAGCTACGACCTGACCCGGCCCGACGACTACCGAGCGGCCGCCCACCTGCTCGCCAGCGGGGCAAGCCTTCAACTGGTGCGCCGCTTCACGGTCGACGCCGTCCCGCCGGAGCACCACGCCTTCCGCGAAGCCATGCTCGACGCCGCGGCGGCCACGTCGGTGGCCGGGCGGCGCGTGAGCGTGGCGGCCTTCGACTACCCCGCCTACGTTCCCGGCGTGTCCGGCCTGGCCAATGACCTGCTAGAGCTCCACCAGGCCGATGCCGCGGTGGTGGCCGTGCGCATGGAGGGCAAGACGCTGGTGTTCGCGCGCGCCAGCGAGCGCTTCGACGTGGCTTCGACCCTGAACGAGGCCCTTGGCGGGGCCGGCCATCCGGGCGCGGCCTTCGCGAAGGCGGACCTTTCGCCGGCCGAGGCGGCCGAGCGCGTCCTGGCCGCTTTGGCACGACACGCCACGCCGGTGCTCACGGCAGCGGGCCTGATGAGCGCACCGGTGAAGACGGTGCGTGAGAGCGTCACCGTCGCCGAGGCGCAACAGCAGCTCCTGCTCTACGGCCACAATGGCATGCCGGTCCTCGACGGCGACGGCCGGCTGGTCGGGGTGGTGTCGCGCCGTGACCTGGAGCGCGCCCTGCGCCACGGGCTCGGACGCAGCCGGGTCTCCGGGTTCATGAGCCGCAATGTGATCACCGCGCAGCCATCCACGGTGCTCGCCGATCTCGAAGAGCTGGTGCTGCGCTACAACATCGGACGCATCCCCATCCTCGACGGGGAGCGGCTCGCCGGCATCGTCACCCGCACCGACCTCATCGGCGCCCGCCACCGCCGCCCCGGCGAGGCCGACCCCGCGCGCAGCGTGCTGGACCGGCTGCCGCCCAGCGCGCGGACCGCGCTTCACGAGGCCGGCGAGGTGGCCGGCGACGCCGCGCTGTACCTCGTCGGCGGCACCGTCCGCGATGCGCTGCTGGGGGCGGGCTTCAAGGACCTCGACCTGAGCATCGAGGGCGGCACCGCCGAGCACCTGGGCACCCGCCTGCAGGCACGCCTCGGGGGCACCCTCTCCTGCTACGTGCCTTTCGGCACCTGCACCCTCAGGCTGGCGGACGGCCTCGTCATCGACCTGGCGGCCGCCCGCGAGGAGGTCTACGAGCACCCGGGAGCCCTGCCGAGCGTCACCCCGAGCACCGTGCGCAAGGACCTGTCGCGGCGCGACTTCACGGTGAACGCCATCGCCCTGCGCTTCCATCCCGGCCCGCCCGAGCTCATCGACCCGTACGCCGGCGTCGACGACCTACGCGCGCGCCAGCTGCGCGTGCTCCACCCGCTGTCGTTCGTCGAGGACCCCACGCGCGTGCTGCGCGGGGCGCGCTTGGCGGGCCGCCTCGGCTTCCGCTTCGAAGCTGCCACCGCCGAGCGCGCCCGCGACGCGCTGGACCCGGCGATCGTGCGCAACGTGAGCGGCGGGCGGCTGCGGGGCGAGCTCGAGCTCACCCTCGCCGAGCCGCGTGTGGCGCCGGCGCTCGAGCGTCTGGACGAGGTGGGCGGGCTGCGCGCGCTGTTCGGCCTGGCGGCGGACTGGGAGCTGCTGGCGGCGCTCGACGCGATGCGTCACGAGCGCGACGTTCCGGACGAGGCCTACCTGCTGGCACTGCTCCTCGCCAGCGAGGACGGAGCGGCGGCTCGGCACCTGGAGACCTTCCACTGGCCCCGACGCTTCGGCCAGGTGCGGCACAGGCTGCGCGCCTTGCTCGCCAGCGAGCACGTACGAGACGAGGATCTCGAGGGTCTGGACGAGGCCGCTCGGGTGCTGGTGGGGTGCCTCGACCCGGAGCTGGCGGCCCGCTTGACACGCCTCGAGCAGGCTCCCCCACGCCGTCGGCTTCGCGGCAGGGACGTGTTAGACTTGGGCTTGGCGCCGGGACCGGCCGTGGGACGCATTCTCGACGAGGTAGCGCGCGCCCGGGCCGAGCAACAGGTGCGCACCTTCGAGGACGAGGTCGAGATGGCCAGGCGGCTCGTTCACGAGCTGCAAGCGTAGCGGCCGGGAGCTTGCCATGATCCTGCAGTACTACAGCGATCCCACGATCCTAATCATCAGCGCCCTGGTGATGGTCTTCGCGCTCATCTTCCACAACGTCACCCAGAGCTTCGTGGCCGCCCGCTTGGGCGACAGCAGCCCGCGTTTCTCCGGCTTCATGGCCTTCGAGCCGCAGCGCCACCTCGACCCGTTCGGGGTGTTGTTCCTGTTCTTGCTCGGCTTCGGTTGGCCGAACGCGGTGCCCGTCAACAGCCGCAACTACCGCGGCCGGGGGCGCCAGGAGGCGTGGGTGTGGCTCTCGGGGATCGGCGCCTACCTGCTGGTGGCCTTCGTGAGCCTGGCGATCGCGGTGGGCTTCGCGAGCGCACGCCAGGCCCACATGTACCAAGCGTTCAGCGTGGCGGCCTCGTATGCCATCCTCCACGCCGTCGTCAACATCTTCCCGGTGCTGCCGCTCGACATGGCGCATGCCGCGCTCGCCTGGGGCAACCCGGACGTGCGGCGCGTCATCCAGCAGATCGCCAGCTTCGGCGTGCTCGGCTTCATGGTGTTCTTCTTCGTCCTGAGCCTGCTCGGCGTCATCGGCGGGCTCGTCCACATCTTCTTCCAGCTGTTCCAGAGCATCATCCTGACCATCACCGGTTTGTAGCGCCACGCGCGAGGATCGTCAGCTGCGTACGCTCGCCGCCGCGCGCGACTGGAGAACGTCGATCACCATCTGCACCACCGGTGCATAGGTCTCGATCGTCTCAAGCAACCGGCCCGCCGGGTCGAACTTGCGGATGAGGTGGCCGCCCCGGCGGGCGGCGTAGAGGTAGCCGGCATCGTCCACGCCGAGGTCCAGGATCGCGTCGGTGCCCTCGCCCTGACGCGCCTCCAGCGCGAAGGACACGCCCACCTTGCCCTCGGCGGTGACCTTGCGCACCTTGCCGGCCGCCGCGTCGCTGATGTACAGGTTGCCGGCGCCATCCAGCGCCACCCCGTCGAGGAGGCGCATACCCTGCTGGTCGCCGCCGAGCTTGAACGCCCAGCGCGTCTGGTAGGTGCCCTCGAACGTCAGCCTCTGGACCTGCCGGTTGCCATAATCCAGCACGTACAGCGCGTCTCCCCCACCGATGGCCAGCACGCGCGGGTCGTTGAACGAGCCGTGGCCCTTGCCGCGTCCCCCGAAGCTGTGGATGAACTCGCCATCGTTACTGAAGCGCTGCACCAGATGCGTCTCGGAATCGAGCACGAAGACGCTATCGTCGGGGGCGACGGCCACCGACATGGGGTAGAGGAACTCGCCCGGCTTCATGCCGTAGGCGCCGAACGACATCAGCGGCTTGCCGTCCGGCGCCAGCTTGTGGATCATGCGGTGATCCTCCTGGCCGAGACGGTACTCGAAGATGGCGGCGAAGTAATTCCCCTGGCTATCGACCGAGACCGACAGCGGCGCAGCCGAGAAGTTGCCGGCGCCCACGCCGATATCCCCCAACGAAGTGTGCAGGTTGCCGTCGGGGTCCAGGATCCGCAGCACGCCCTGGCGGGCGCTGACCGTCAGCACGATGCGGCTGGGGATGTTGAGCGGCTCGTCGTCGTCGAAGTCGGCGGTGTCGAGCGTGTCGTACACCTCGTCGAGGGTTGGGCGTTCGTCGGGGTCCTTGGCGATCATGCGCATGACCAGCTGGTCGAGCACCTTGGGCACCTTCAGGTTGACCTGGCGCGGCGGCGGCGGGGTCTGGAAGATCTGCTGGTGGACGATCGCCTCGTAGCCGCCCTTGAAGGCCGTCTGGCCGGTGAGCATCTCGTAGAAGACCAGGCCGAGGCTATAGATGTCGCTCCGATGGTCGATCTTCAAGCCGCGCGCCTGCTCGGGCGACATGTACACCGGCGTGCCCACGCGCGCGCCGGTCATGGTGAGACGGGACAGCACCTTGCCGCCGGCGATCCCGAAGTCCATCAGCTTCACGGCGTCGGGCTGCACCCGCTTGCGCCCGTCCGCCTCACGGATGCCGCCGCGCAGGATCATGATGTTGCCGGGCTTGATGTCACGGTGGATGATGCCGGCCGAGTGGATGTGTTGAAGCGCCCGCACCACGCGCTTCATGATGTCCACGTCGAGGTCGAGGGTGAGCTCGTCCCCCTCGATGTAGCCCTCCAGGCTGCGGCCGTCCACGAACTCCATGACCATGTAGTGCTGTACCCCGATGCTGCCGTGCTCGAAGGTACGCACGATGTTGACGTGGTTCAGCCGCTGCGCCACCTCCGCCTCGCGGTGGAAGCGCCGGATGAACTTGGCGTCGGCGACGTACTGTTCCATGGGGATCTTGAGGGCCACGACCTGGTTGTCGGAGCGGCTCTTGGCGCGGTACACGCTCGCCATCCCGCCGGACCCCACCTTCTCGAGCAGCTCGTAACCAGGGATCTCCATGGCGTCGAAGTTGCTCGCCGTGCGGTGCCTGGCGCGGCTCGACTCCGGCGAGCGCCGCCGGCGCCGCTTGGGTGGCGCCACCCGGCTGCTGCGGAAGGCCACCGACCCGCCGGGCACCAGCAGGCCGAGCGCCAGCGCGTACAGCAAGAGCGGAGACACCGTGCGGTCGAGGCCACCGATGGCCACAGCGCCGGCTCCGAGCAGGAACGCCAGGCCCAGCAGAACCAGCACCAGCCACGTCGGCGCCCGCACCAACAGCACGATCAGCACGATGGTGACGACGGCAAGGACGATGAGCATCAGGCCACCTCGGCGATGACGACCGTGATGTTGTCTGGCCCGCCGCGGTCGTTTGCGAGCGAGATGAGGTACTCGACGCTGAGCTGGCGGTTGGCCGTCCGCTGCACTTCGGTGAGGATCTCCTCGGGCTTGACCAGACCGTGCAGTCCGTCGGTGGAGATAACGAACACGTCCCCGGTCTGGACCGCGATCTCGATGACGTCAGGCGCCACCTGGGGCCGCGTGCCAAGCGCGCGCGTGATCAGGTTGCGCCACTCGTGCTCCTCCGCCTCGTCCTCGGACAGCAACCCCTTGTCGATCTGTTCCTCCACCCAGGAGTGGTCCTTGGTGAGCTGGTAGATCTTGTCTCCCCGGACCATGTAGGCGCGCGAGTCGCCGACATGGCCGACGTACGCGTGCTTGCCCTGGACCGCGACGCAGGTGAGCGTGGTCCCCATGCCGCGCCGGCCCTGGTGTTTGATGGCGGCGCCGTACACCCGCCGGTTGGCGAGGCGCATGGCCTTCTCCGTGAGCTTGTCGATGCCGACGACAGGGTTGCCGGCGCGCATCTCCTCCACGTAGCGACTGAACGACTCGTCGAGCACCTCCATCGCGAGCTTGCTGGCGACCTCGCCCGCGGCAGCGCCCCCCATGCCATCGGCGACGGCGAGCAGCGTCAGCTCGCCGTCGGCAAGTGGGAACTGCCAGACCCGGTGGTAGTCCTCGTTGAGCGGTCGAACGCGGCCCACGTCCGACCCGTGCCCTACATTCTGTCCGAGCCGCACGTCGCCAGTCTAACCCGCCGAGGTGACCGCCAGAACGACAATTCCCACACGCCGGACGAGCACGCGGCGGGCCTCAGTTGCCCTTCGGGCGGGGTCGACGCACCGTCTCCAGGTAGGGGTACGTCTCAACCAGGTGCCGGTACTCGCTGAACAGCCGCACGGCCTCCTCGGGGCCCGTCGGAAGCTCGCGGATGCGCAGGTAGGACGTGTCCCCGCCGGGGAACACGAAGGTGGGCGTGCCGAACACGTCGCGGGCGGCCGCGTAATGGTGCTCCTGGGCGAGCACCGTGCGGCACTCCGGGTTGGACAGGTCACTCGAGAAGGTGGGCATGTGGAGCCCCTGGCAGGCGGCGACCTCGTCGATCGTCTCGCGCGTCAGCGGGCGATGGTCACGGTGTCGCGCGCGCAGCAGGCCGAGCCGGAACTTGCGGTAGGCACCGTCACCCTGGCGGCGCGCCGCCTGCGAGGCCAGGAAGGGCAACAGCCCCTTGCTGCCCAGGTGATCTTCCGGGTCGATCTTCTGGTTCCACAGCTGCCAGTTGTCGGGCCCGCCGTGATTGAACTGGTAGAGGCTGAAGTGGCGCCACTCGAACGACAGTCCGAGGGGCTCGGCCACCCACTCGACGAGCTCGGCGCCTCGCCACGAGAAGGGACACGTGTAGTCGAAGAACACCGTGATCCTCTCGGGCATGCCGTCATTACAAACCGGGCGTCCCGCCCCCCAGGTAACGCCCGTGACAGGGTGCGCACCCCCTCAGGACGCAGTTTTCCGTGTCCTGAGGGGCGCCAGCCGTATCGCGACGCGCTCAGTTCGAGCTGTCGGCGTCGCTCCTGGCAGCCTCGGGGATGAGGCCGTGCCGCGCCTCGTAGCGGCGGATGTTGTCTTCGAGGCTGCGCAACAGCGCCTTGGCGTGGCGCGGGCTGGTGACCACGCGCGCCGTCACCACCGGCGCCTGCTGAGGGTAGGCGAGGGCGAAGTCCACGATGAACTCGTCTCGCGTGTGGGTGATGACGGCGAGATTGGCGTAGCGACCCTGCGCCACGTCCTGCGTCATGTCGAACTTGATCTCGTTCACGGCTCCAGAGTAAACGGCCGCGCGGCGCGCTCAGCCCGGCTCGCCACCCAGAAGCGCCTCGAAGCCCGGCAGCAAGCGCTTCAGCTGGAAGCGCACCCGGCCCAGGTCGCCGACGCTCTTCAAGCCGACCACCACCACATGCGGCCCGCCGCCGTCGTCGGCGCCCAACGGCGCCAGCAGCACGGGCCCCTCGGCATACTCGACCAGCGACTGCACCACGGGCCCCTCGCCCAGCAGCGCGCCCAACGCGCGGCTGGACGCCAGCGCGGTGGGCACGAGCTCCTGCAACTCGCTCAGCCCCGCCTCGCCAAGCGCCAGACCCTGCACGAGGCTGCCGTCGGCCGCCGCAACCGCGGCACTGACCACGCCGCGCACGTCCAACACCCCCTCGAGGAGGTGCTTCAGCCCCTCGCTCGCCATCAGTCCGCCTCCACGCCGAGCACCCGTCGCAGCTCGGGGAGCAGGTCCCGGCCGGCCGCCAGCGCCGCGTCGGCCGCGTCTCCCTCGAGCACCATCGCCAGCACGTGCTCGTCCAGCAGCAGGCAGCTCAGGCGATAGCCCGGAGCCATGACGCTGACACCCTGCGCTTCGCCGAGCAGCAGCCGCTCGGCGGCGGAGCGGCACGCCTCGGCGAGGGATCCGGCCTCGGCCGCCAGCACGTCGGCGCGCACGCCGTGACCCACCATCTCCACCGGCAGGCCGTCGCGTGTCAGCACCAGCGCGGCCACGACGCCGGCCAGCTCCGACAGCGGCGTGAGCGCGTCCCGAAGGGGCGACACCGCGCTCACGCGAAGGCCCCTTGGATGCGGCGGCCCGCCTCGGTCGTCAACAGGCGCGCCTTGCCGATGTTACCGTGCCGGTTCAGCACGAGCAGGCAGAACAGCCCGCCTTCGAGCAGCCGCGCGTAAGCCACGCGCCGCTCGCTCGTGACGATCAGCTCACGCATGGCGCCCCCCGCCAGGTGCTCGGTAACGGTGAGCTCCAGCCCTTTGATGGCGTTGGTCATGTCCGCCACCACCGCCGGCAGCTCCGTGCTCTCGCCCGGGTACTGCTCGATGACCAGGCCGTCCATGCCAGCCACGGCGGCGGCCAGGGCGCCGTCGACGCCCTCGACCAGCTGACCGAGGATCTCTTCGAGGTCCTGCACAGGCGAAACTCTAGCACGGGGACCCCTTCTCCCCAGTTCAACCTTTCATAATCGCGCCACGTCGTTGGCCCGCCGCGTGAGGGCGCGAAGCGGCGGTGCGGCACGGCTCTGGTATCGTAACGCGATGACGCCATTGCACATTCGCGCCGACCAGGACGACATCGCTTCGTTCGTTCTACTTCCCGGGGACCCCGATCGCGCGGTGCGCATCGCCGAGCGCCACTTCGAGCAGCCCCGGCCGGTGACCAGCTACCGGCACCTGCTCGGTTTCACCGGCAGCTATCGCGGCATGCCGGTGACGGTCCAGACCACGGGCATGGGCTGCCCGAGCCTGGCCATCGTCGTCGAGGAGCTGGTGATGCTGGGGGCGCGGACGCTGATCCGGGTGGGTACCTGTGGCAGCGTTACGAGCCGCGTGGCGCCGGGCGACCTGGTGGTGGCAGTCGCCAGCGTGCCTCGAGACGGCACCACCGCGATGTACCTGGAGGGTCGCCCGTACGCCCCCACGGCCGATTTCGCGGTCACGCGGGCCCTGGTGGAGGCCGCCGAACGCGCCGGCCGCGGCTACCACGCCGGCCTGATCCAGACCGAGGACGCGTTCTACGCCACCTCGCCCGAGGACGCACCCAGGCTGGCGGCGCAGGGCGTGCTGGCGGTGGAGATGGAGGCCGCGGCGCTGTTCACCCTCGGCGCGCTGCGGGGCGTGCGGACCGGCTGTGCGCTGGTCACCAGCAACGTTGTCGGCGACGCGGCTTTCCTGGACTCCGAAGCGCTCGGACGGGCCGTGGACGACATGGTCGAGACCGCGTTGGAGGCGGGGCTGGCGCTCGCGGAGCGGGAACGGTCGTGATGATCGGCGCCCGCGCCGTCGGCGACGGGAGCGGAAAGGACGGAGCATGAACGTAGCCGTGATCGGAGCGGGAACGATGGGCTCCGGCATCGCGCAGACCAGCGCGCTGGCGGGGCACGACGTGGTGTTGGTGGACGTGGCGCCCGGGGCGTTGGAGCGCGCCGAGCGTGCCATGGCGTCGAGCCTGGAGCGCCTGGTGCGTAAGGAGGTCGTGACTGCAACGGACGCTCGCGAGGCGCGCGGGCGTATCGACATGCGGGGCGCGCTCGAGGGACTGGCGGAGGCCGGCGTGGTGATCGAGGCCGTCTACGAGTCGCTCGAGGTCAAGCGCGAGGTATGGCGACAGCTCGCCGGGGCGACCAGCCAGGGGGCGCTGCTCGCCACCAACACCTCCAGCCTCTCCGTCACCGAGATCGCCACCTTCGGCGGCCGGCCGGAGCGCTTCTGCGGCATGCACTTCTTCAACCCGGTGCCGGTGATGGCGCTGGTCGAGGTGGTCAGGGGCCTTCGCTCGTCGGACGAGGCCGTGGAGCAAGCGCGCGCCTTTGCAGAGGGCATCGGCAAGACGCCGATCGTGTGCGAGGACCGCCCCGGCTTCATCGTGAACCGGCTGCTCGTTCCCTACCTCAACGACGCCGTGCACGCCCTCTCCGAGGGAGTGGCGTCCGCCGAGGACATCGACCGTGCCATGAAGCTGGGCGCCAACATGCCCATCGGCCCGCTGGCGCTCAGCGACCTGGTGGGTCTGGACGTGGGGCTGGCCGCGACCGAGGCGCTGTTCCGGGAGTTCGGCGACCCCAAGTACCGGCCCGCACCGCTCATGCGGCAGATGGTGCGCGCCGGCAAGCTCGGCCGCAAGAGCGGCGAAGGGTTCTTCCGCTACGATTGAGGCGTTGGACCGCCCGCAGCTCGACACCGGAGGCAGCGCATGAGCGATTCCGAAACCCCCGAGCTCGAACCCGCCGACGACGTCGGCTTCGAGCACGTCGTCTATCAGGTGGAGGACGGCATCGCGATCGTCACCATCGACCGGCAGGAGGCTCTCAACGCTCTGAACGACGAGCTCCTGGTGGAGCTCGCGGTCGCGTTCGACATGGCCGAGAGCGACCTCGAGGTGCGGGCGCTGGTGTTGACCGGCGCCGGTCGTGCGTTCGTGGCAGGCGCCGACGTCGCCGGTCTGAGTCGCGTGGGCGACGCCTTCGCCGGTCGCGAGTCGTCTTTGGCGGGTCAGGACCTCACCAACACGCTGGCGGCGCTTCCGATCCCCACCATCGCGGCCATCAACGGCTTCGCGCTGGGTGGCGGGCTGGAGCTGGCACTGGCCACGGACCTGCGCGTCGCCTCGCGGCGGGCGCGCCTCGGTTTGCCGGAGGTGGGCCTGGGGCTCATCCCGGGCTATGGCGGCACCCAGCGGCTGCCCCGGTTGATCGGCCAGGGGCGCGCCCTGGACCTCATCTTCACCGGCCGCCACGTCGACGCCGACGAGGCGCTCGCGATGGGGCTCGTGAACCGCGTGGCGGACGATGCCCTCGAGGTCGCCCTGGCGCTGGCACGGCAGACCATGAAGAACGCGCCCATCGCCCTGGGGCTGGCCAAGGAGGCGGTGGTCCGCGGGCTGGACGTGACGCTCAATCAGGGGCTCGAGATCGAGGCCGACCTGTTCGGGCTGGCGGCCACCACGGAGGACATGCGCGAGGGCACCGCCGCCTTCCTGGAGAAGCGAGAGCCGGACTTCAAGGGGCAGTAGCGCTCAGCACGCCGGTACGGGCTCGGTGAGGCGCGCCTCAGCCGGGGTAGCACCGCTCGAGGTGCTCGAGGGCAAGCCGGTCGATGCGGTCGTCGAACTGCAGGCGCTCCTCCAGGTTCTCGATGCCGCCGAGCTCCATGAGCGCGCGCCGTGCCGGCTCGCCCCAACCGCCATCGGCTTCCGGGCGGCCGGCTCGACGCAGCACCGCCAGCACGCGCGCTTGCACGTCGCCCTCCAAGGGCAGCAGGTCGGCGTCGGTGGGCCGCTGGAAGTGGAGCCGGTGCAACGAGAGCAGCTCGGCGAGCCGCAGGGCCGGCTGGCTATCGTCATCCACCCGCAGGTCGACGTAGCGGTCGTTGAAGCCGCCGTAGCCGCCTCCGTCACGCACCACCAGCAGCGCTGCGCCCTGGCGGCCGCGACGGTCGCCGCCGGTGCGGTCGCCGGCTTGCAGCGCCGCCACCAGGCGCTCGGCAAGCGACCCGGCGGTCGCCTCGAAGGTCCGGACCAGGGCGTCGATCACCTCCGGGCCAACGAGCAGGTTGCCTTGCGCCGCGACCCCGTCCTTCGCGGCGCCCCCCGCCCAGGGCGGGCAGGCGTCGCCCGTGAAGCTCACGCTTCGGCCCGCGGCGTCGACCAGGCCGTACTGACGCATGGTGTGCTGCGCGTCGGTGGCGGCAAACGCCTCATGGATCAGGTCCGGCGGCACGCCGGCGCGCAGCGCCGCCATCGCCCGCGGACCATAACCGGTGTTGGCGTAGCTCTGCGTGGCCAGCGCCCCCACGTCGGCCACCGCGTATGGCACCACGGCCCCCACGGCGAGGAACTTCGACGCCACGGCGATGCCGAGGTCGCCGTTCTCGGGGTCGCGAGCCACGATCGAGAACGTGCTGACCGCTCGCATGCCCTCAAGCGTAGCACCGGCACGCGTCCGGCTCTCGCGTCTTGAACGTGCCCAGCAAGGTGTAGGCAGGGCCCGGCACGGTAGACTCGGGGCCATGGACGATGCCATGCGAGACCTCAGGGCGCTTTCGGAGATGCCGGGCGTGCCAGGGCGTGAGGAGCAGGTGCGGGCGTACCTCGAAGAGCGGGTCGGGGATCTGGTCGACAGCGTCGAGACCGACGCCCTCGGCAACTTGCACGCGCTCAAGCGCAGCCCACGGCAGGATGCTCCGCGGCTGATGGTTGCGGCGCACATGGACGAGATCGGCTTCATCGTGCGCTTCGTGGACGACAGCGGCTTCGTGCGCCTCCAGCACCTCGGCGGCTTCGACGCGCGCAACCTGTTCGCCCGGCAGGTGACGGTGCACACCGCGGCGGGCGGCGAGCCCCTGGTAGGCGTGCTGAACCCGGCGGTCAAGCCCATCCACGTCTCGACGGCCGAGGAGCGGGCCAAGACGCCGGAGGTGGAGAGCTTCTACGTCGACCTCGGGCTCGACGCCGCCAAGGTCAAGGAGCGCGTGCGCGTCGGCGACATGGTGACGTTGCGCCAGCCGTTCGCAGACCTCGGTGAGGTCGTCACCGGCAAGGCGCTCGATGACCGCAGCGGCTGCTGGATCCTGCTGGAGACGCTCAGGCGGGTGAAGACGCCGGCCGTGGACGTCCATGCGGTGTTCACCGTCCAGGAGGAGGTAGGTCTTCGCGGGGCCACGACCGGCGCCTTTCGCGTCACCCCGGACCTGGCCGTGGCGCTCGACACGACGCTGGCGCTCGACACTCCCGGCATCCCGGAGGACTCACGCATCACCGAGCTCGGCAAGGGCGCGGCCATCAAGGTCATGGACCATCGCAGCATCAGCAGCCGCTGGCTGGTCGACGCGCTGATCGCCATCGCCGAGCAGCACGGTGTGTCGTACCAGCTCGAGGTGCTGCCGATGGGCGGCACCGACGCGTCGGCCATGCAGCTCGCCCGCGCGGGAGCGCCCGCGGTGACCATCTCGACCCCGTCGCGCTACGTCCACACCGTCACCGAGATGGTTTCGAAGGCCGATCTCGAGTCCGCCGTTGCGTTGCTCAGCGCCGTCATCGAGGCGGGCGTCACTCTGCCCGGCTGAGCGCCGGGGCGGCGCCGATCCCCACGTCGTGGCCGTCGCTGCGGGCCGCAGCCGGCGCATATCGGCCCGATGGTAGAGTGGGCGCGTGATCGTCGGCATCATCAGCGATGTGCACGCCAACGTCATTGCGTTGGAGGCCGTGCTGGAACAGCTCAAGCTGCGCGGCGCGGAGACCGTGGTGTGCCTCGGCGACCTCGTGGGCTACGGGCCCGCGCCGAACGAGACCATCGACCTCATCCGGCGGGAGAGCGTGCTGTGCACCTTGGGTGCGGCCGACGAACGCATCGCCTACGCCTTCGCGCGCCGTAAGATCCCGCGCCGCGGGGTGGCCGACGAGATCCTGGAGTGGACCCGCGAGGTCATCGAGCCGCGCCACGTGCACTTCTTGCAGACCCTGCCGATCCAGCAGCGCATCCACACGCCGGCCGGTCGCCTGCGCTTCTTCCATGGCAGCCCCGAGGACCCCTCCGAGACGCTCAACCTCAACCAGGATCCGATGTCGCTATCGAAGATGCTCGAGCGCCACCGCTGCTCGATCCTCGCCAGCGGCTCAACGCACGTGCCGTTCTTCCGGGAACTGCCTTCGGGCCTGGTCGTCAACCCGGGCTCCGTAGGGCTGTCGCTGAACGGTGAGCCGGGCGCCGACTACGCCCTGCTCACCATCACCGAGGACAACATCGCGGTGCAGATGGACAAGGTCGAGTACGACTTCGCCGCGGTGGCGTTCGACATCGTGGCCTGGGGCCTGCCCTCGATGGTTGCCGAAGCGGTGCAGATGGGCCGCCTGCCCGAGCAGATGCGGCCCGAGGGCGAAGGCGACGCCGCCTCCGACGCCTGAGCAGCGCGACCGCTCCGCCATGACAGTTCTTCGAGGGGGGCGGGCGCCGTGGCGCACACGGAAGCCGTCTGCTAGGGCGTTTCGATGGCCATCGCCAGCGCCTCGCCGCCTCCGATGCAGATGGAGGCCACGCCGCGGCCGCCGCCGCGCTTGGCCAGGGCGCTGAGCAGGGTGACGAGGATGCGCGCGCCCGAAGCCCCGATGGGGTGGCCGAGCGCCACCGCCCCGCCGAGGACATTGACCCTGTCGGGGTCTAGGCCGAACTCCTCGATCGCCGCCATCGGCACCACGCTGAACGCCTCGTTGATCTCATAGACGTCCACGCCGTCGGGGGCCCAGTCGAGCCGCGCGAAGAGCTTGCGCATGGCCTCCACCGGAGCCACCGTGAACCATTCCGGTGCCAGCGCATGCGAGGTGTAGCCCCGGACGTGGGCCAGCACGCTCAGGCCGCGCTCCTTGGCCACCGCCTCGCTGGTGATCACCAGCGCCGCGGCGCCGTCGTTGATGGTGGAGGCGTTGGCCGCCGTGACCGTCCCCTCGGTCTGGAAGGCGGGCTTGAGGGCCGGCACCTTGGCGAACTCCACACGCTCCGGCCCCTCGTCCCGAGCGACGCTGGTGACCTCGCCGCGCTTGCCGGGCACCTCGACCGTTACGATCTCGGCCGCGAAGGTGCCGTCGGCCGCCGCCGCCTGCGCGCGACGATACGAGCGCACCGCGTAGGCGTCCTGGCGTTCGCGGCCGAAGCGGTAGCGGCTGGCGCACAGCTCGGCGCAGGAGCCCATGTGCTGGTCGGTGTAGACGTCCCACAAGCCGTCATAAACCATCGAGTCTACGAGGCGCTTGTCCCCCATGCGGAGCCCGCCGCGCGCGCCGGGAAGCAGGTAGGGAGCGTTGCTCATCGACTCCATGCCGCCGGCCACGGCCACCTCGACATCGCCCACGCTGACCGCGCGCGATGCCTGGATGATCGCCTCGAGGCCGCTGCCGCACATCTTGTTGAGCGTGACCGCCGGCGTCTCCTGACCCAGCCCGGCATAGATCGCCGCCTGCCGGGCGGGCGCCTGGCCCATGCCCGCCGGCAGCACGTTGCCCATGAGCACCAGCTCGACCGCGCTGGCGTCGAGGCGGGCGCGCTTCACCGCCTCGCGCACCGCCGCAGCCCCCAGCTGCGAGGCCTTCAGCGGCGACAGGGCGCCCTGGAACGCCCCCATGGGAGTGCGTACGGCGGATGCGATGACGATTCCCATCGGTACCTCCAACGTGCGGCGCGAGAGGCACGGCGGCCACCTCCGGCACCGGTCTCGCCCTCCAGTATAGGAGCGGCGACATCACCCTCTCGCCGGCCGCGCCGGCGTCCGGAACACGCCCCCGACACGCGCTCGGCCTCGCCTCCGAGCGGCCCGGAAGCCGACTCAGCGCCGAAATGTAACGCTCCCCGTGACCCCCTGCCACGAGACCCGGATCGGCGCGTAGAGATCGAACCAGACCGGAAGCAGCAGCAGCACGGCGGCGGGCGTCGAGGGCCCGACGCGCTCGGTCGAGCCCTCCACCAGGCGCATGCGATAGGGGTAGCGGAACTCCAGGCTGCGATCACCCTGCTGCAGGGTGAATGACGCCTGCCAGGGGCTTGACGCCAGCGCCGTCACCACCACCAGCAGCGGCTTGTCCTGCCCGCTCTTCTGCAAGGTGGCATCGATGTCCGCGCGCTGGGCCGGGTCCACGAGCGCCAGCATGTCGAGATCGGTCAGCATCGCCGACACCTCGCCGGACGCGAACAAGCGCAAAGCGGGCACGCCGTGTCCGAGATCGTCCACCTGAGCACGCCCCTCGCCGCCGCTGGCGGGGAGCGGCGGCAACACCAGCTCGAGCCGCGAGCCGCCGGGAAGCGTGAGCTCGTTGCCGCTCACCGCGACGCCGAGCGTGTCGAGTGCGTCCAGCGGAAGCCACCAGCTGCCTGAGCGCTCCATGGCCGGCGCGGAGAGACCGAGCGTGTGGGCCGAGGCGTCGCCGACAGGCTGCCACAGGGCATCCGGCGAACCGTCGAAGACGGTCAGCGTCCCCCTGGCGGAACGCCACGTGAGGCTCCCCTGCCCGGGTACCAGGATGTCCCCCAACGCGCGGGCGAGAGCGGCGGCCGGAGCGTAGGCCACACCACCGAACCGCATCCCTGCCACGGGCCCGGCCGTCGAACCCGCCAGCGCCAACTGGGCGAGCAGCGCTGCTGCGACCGGCCACCACCGTCGCGACCCCATCGCGAGGAGCCTAGCACGTCACCGCCGGCACCGCAGCCCGCGCCCGGGCCGGCGACGGCGCCCGTGCGGAGCGCGCTCGACGATGCGCTAGAATGCCTGTAGTGATAGCTGAATCCTCGACCTCCCCCGTAGGCGGGTGCCCCCACTGATCCCCGCCGACGCGGCATTGCGCGACCGTTGCCCCCGAAAACCCTGGCCGGCAGGCGTCCGGCGGATGTGTGAGCGCCGACCGGCGATGCTGTCGGCAGCGCGCCCACGGTGCCAGCTCGAAGGACGGCGAAGGGAGCATCCCACATAGACAAGGTCCACGGCAAGCTCTCCGGTCTCAAGGTCGGCCAGGTCAAGCGTCTCGGCAACCTCTACCGGCGGCGCGTGCCGCCGCGGGTCGCGCTCACCAACGACCTGGCCCGCGCCCTGAGCGAGCTGAGCCTCGACCTCGGGCGTGGTGTCAGCCTGCTCATCGACCGGCGCGGGCGTGTGGTGACGGTGGCCGTCGGTGACGCCGCGGACACACCGCTGCCCGCCCTCGCCGGCGAAGCCACGTCGCGCCTGTACGGGCTGCGGCTGGTTCATACCCATCTCAAGGCCACGGGGCTGAGCGGCGATGACCTGACCACCTTGTTCCTCAACCGCCTGGACGCCATCGTGGCGGTGGAGGTGGGCCGGGACGGACTGCCGGGATGGGCGCATCTGGCTCAGGTGGCGCCGCCGACGAGCGAGCAGGAGGACTGGCTGGTGGAGCCGCCGATGCGCGTGCCGGCGCTCGAGCGCATCGACCTTGCCGAACGCATCCGAGCGCTCGAGGAGGAGATGGCCCGCAGCGTCGGCGCCCGCGAGGTGGCCAGCACCAGCGCCGAGCGCGCGGTGTTGATCGGCTTGGAGGCGGGCGAGGGCCTGCTGGAGGCGGAGTCACGGCTGGAAGAGCTCGGAGAGCTGGTCCGCAGCGCCGGCGCCACGGTGGCATGGAGCAGCCTTCAGCAACGCAGCCATCAGGATCACAAGACGCTGATCGGGCGCGGCAAGCTCAACGAGCTGGTCTCCAGGGCGTACCACGAGGACGCCGACCTGCTGGTGTTCGATCGCGAGCTGGCGCCCGGACAGGCGCGGGAGATCGAGACGCTCACCCGCCTGAAGGTGCTCGACCGCACCCAGCTCATCCTCGACATCTTCGCTCAGAATGCGCGCGGGCGCGAGGCGCAGGTCCAGGTCGAGCTCGCACAGCTGCAGTACCAGCTGCCGCGGCTCGCCGGCCGGGGCCGCGCGATGAGCAGACTCGGCGGCGGCATCGGCACACGCGGTCCCGGTGAGACCAAGCTCGAGGTGGACCGGCGGCGTATCCGCGACCGCATCGCCAGCCTGGAGCGCGCCGTCGACGAGATCAGCCGGCGCCGCACCGAGACGCGCAAGAGCCGGACCGGCGCGAGCACCCCGGTGGTCGCCCTGGTGGGATACACCAACGCCGGCAAGTCGACGCTGTTCAACGCGCTCGCCAAGTCCGACGCCGTCAGCCGCAACCGGCTGTTCGCCACCCTCAGGCCCACTACGCGCGAGGGCTGGCTCCCCGGCCTGGGCGAGTGGGGCGGCAAGGTGCTGTTCACCGACACCGTCGGCTTCATCCGGGATCTGCCCGAGGAGCTGGTGAACGCCTTCCGGGCGACGCTCGAGGAGCTGCACGACGCCGATCTGCTCCTGCACGTGGTGGATGCGGCACAGCCCGGCGCTCCGGCGCGCGTCGACGCCGTTCAGCGCATCCTCGACGAGCTCGGG
>Ga0307441_1000182_pt1 | contig 24929 bp, 18 predicted proteins | sample SalMarWE160420MG_FD_202149 | JGI IMG/M metagenome (GOLD analysis project Ga0307441, IMG submission 202149) | Salt marsh sediment microbial communities from the Plum Island Ecosystem LTER, Massachusetts, United States - WE1604-20 | ecosystem: Environmental > Aquatic > Marine > Intertidal zone >... | reverse complement strand
GCTTCTCCATGAGGTTGACGCGGAGCTCGGACTTGACGCTCCGCCCGGCCGTGCTCGCCCACGGCGTGCCGCGAAGCTCTCCCAGGGTGGCGGGCCTCATGCGATCCTCCGGCTGTGAAGCGACGTTGCCAGCGCGATCATGCGTCATGGTAGCACCGGGCCCATCCGCCTTCGTGTGCGCTCCGCGGCGAAGGCCGGGACGCCTTGGGCAGCCGTCAAAGCCGACGACCGGGCCGCGGCGCCAGCGCGCCGCCGCGTTCGAGAAAAGGGTGACCCTGCGTGGGGGGCGCAGGGTCAAAGAGAGGAGATGGTGGAGGGACGAATCCCTCGACGGTCCCGCTGGGGGAGCGGAACCAACTAGATTCTACACCACAATCATGACGTTTGTCTTACTTCTTTGAAGCCTATGAAGCCCTCGCGCTGCGGCCCCCACCGCGCCGCCCACCGTGTCCGCGCGCCGCGTACGGGCCCCTGGTATTCTCCGCCATGTCCTTGATCGCCAGCGCGGAGGTGCTCGCGGTGGGCACCGAGCTCTTGCTCGGTGAGACCGTCGACAGCAACAGCGCGGAGCTCGCCCGCAGCCTGGCCGAGCACGGCGTGGACGTGTTCTGGTCGCAACGCATCGGCGACAACCTGGAGCGGCTTCGCGCAGCCCTCGAGCGCGCCACGTCGCGCAGCGACCTGGTGGTCCTGACCGGCGGGCTCGGCCCCACCGACGACGACCTCACCCGGGATGCCGTGGCGCAGGTGGCGGACGAGCGCATGCAGGCCGACCCGGAGCTCGAGGCGTGGCTGCGCGAGCGCTTCGCCGCCTTCCATCGCGCCATGCCCGAGCGCAACCTGCGCCAGACGCTGCGCATCCCGTCCGCCGAGACGCTCCCGAACCCCATCGGGACGGCTCCGGGGTGGCTGGTGCGGCTGACCCGAGTGGGCGTCGAGCGCACGATCGTGACGCTTCCCGGTCCGCCGCGCGAGATGCGCCGCATGTGGCAGCGCGAGGCACTGCCGCGCCTGCGCTTCGCGCCGAGCGGGCTCTACACGCGGACGTTCAAGACGCACGGCATCGGCGAGTCCGATGTCGCCGAGGCGCTGGGCTCGCTCACGGCCGGCGCCGCCCCGAGCGTCGCCACCTATGCCAAGCGTGACGGCGTCCACGTGCGCGTCGCGGCCAAGGCCGGCGACCTGGCCGCGGCCCGGCGACTGGCCGAGGCAACCGAGCGCGACGTCGCCCGACGCCTCGGTGACGCGGTGTGGGGCTACGACCAGGACGAGCTTCCGGAGATGGTGGTGGCTCGCCTGACAGCGCTCGGCGCGAGCGCGGCCGTGGCCGAGTGCGCCAGCGGCGGCGCACTCGCCGACGTGCTCGGCAGCGTTCCCGGGGTGGCCGAGGCCGTCAAGGGCGCCGTGATAGCATGGACGCCGGATAGCATGGCAACGCTCGGAGTAGCCAGAGACCTGTTGGCGAGGCTTCCCGGCGCCGCAGCCGAAGTGGTCGCGGCGCTCGCCTTGGGCGTGCGCGCCCTGTTCGACGTCGACTTCGGTGTCGCCGTCGGCCCTGCCGTTCCCCAAACGGAACGCGGGGCCGACGACGCGTATGGACCGGATGGGAACGAAAGCGCGGCAACGCGCGTGGTGATCGCCATTGCCGCGAGTAGCGGCACGACCGTCAAGACGCTGACCCTCCCCCCTCTGGGACGGGCCTGGCTGCGCGAACGGCTCGCCTTCACCAGCCTCTTCCTGCTCCGGTCCGTCCTCGGTTGAGCGGCGGGCGCTCAAGCGCCCACCCGCCCCCTGAGAGGTGGAGCGAGCTTGATGGACGACCAGCGCAAGAAGGCCCTCGATATCGCCATCTCGCAGATTGAGCGTCAGTTTGGTAGGGGTGCGGTGATGCGCTTGGGTGAGGAGCAGGTGGCGTTGTTGGGGGCGGGTGTGATTTCGACGGGGTCGTTGTCGGTGGATGTGGCGTTGGGGGTTGGGGGGGTGCCGCGGGGTCGGGTGGTGGAGGTGTATGGCCCGGAGTCGGGGGGGAAGACGACGTTGGCGTTGCATGTGGTGGCGGAGGCGCAGGCGGCGGGTGGGGTGGCGGCGTTTGTGGATGCGGAGCATGCGTTGGATCCTGGGTATGCGCGGGCGTTGGGGGTGCGTATCGAGGAGTTGTTGGTGAGTCAGCCTGATTCGGGGGAGCAGGCGTTGGAGATTGTGGAGTTGTTGGTGCGGTCGGGGGCGGTGGATGTGGTGGTGGTGGATAGCGTGGCGGCGTTGACGCCGCGTGCTGAGTTGGAGGGGGAGATGGGGGACGCGCATGTGGGGTTGCAGGCGCGTTTGATGTCGCAGGCGCTTCGGAAGTTGACGGCGGTGTTGGCGAAGAGTCGTGCGACGGCGATTTTCATTAATCAGGTGCGGGAGAAGATCGGGGTGTTGTACGGCAATCCGGAGGTGACGCCGGGGGGGCGGGCGTTGAAGTTCTATTCGAGTGTGCGTATGGAGGTGCGGCGTAAGGGGGATGTGAAGGTGGGGGCGGAGAAGGTGGGGAATCGGGTGCGGGTGAAGGTGACGAAGAACAAGGTGGCGCCGCCGTTTCGGGAGGCGGAGGTGGAGATCTTGTTCGGGCGGGGTATCGACCGGATCGGGGATCTGGTGAGCGTGGCGAGTGATGTGGAGGTGGTGCAGAAGTCGGGCTCGTGGTACGCGTTCGGGGAGACGCGTTTGGGGCAGGGTAAGGAGAAGGCGGTGGAGTTCCTGGCGCAGCATCCGGAGTTGCTCTCGGAGTTGCGCGAGCGCACCCTGGCCGCACTCCAGCTCGGCAAGCACACCCAGCACGCCACCAGACACGCCAACGAGGTCGCAGGACAGGATGGTGAGGCATGAGCGCGCTGGTGTGGGTCGTCCTCGTCGTCGCCGCCGCCGCCGCGGGCGCGCTCGTGGGCCAGGCGGTGCGGCGCGGACGCGACAGCGACGCGCTGAGGCAGGCCGAGGAAGCGGCCGCGGCACGCAGGGAGGAAGCCGAACGCGAGGCGCACCGCCTGCTGGAGCAGGCCACGCGCGACGGCGAGGAGCGGGCGCGGACATCACGCGAACGCTGGGAAGAGGAGGAACGGCGCGCCCGCGAGCACCTCGACGAGGACCTCGAGCGCGCCAGGCAGGCCGCTGAACAGGAGCTGGCCAGGGCCCGCGAAGACGTCGAGCGCGAGCGGGGCGAGCTCCGTGACACGCGTGAGGACATCCGTCGCGACCGCGAGAAGTTCGAGCAGCTCGAGGAGCGCCTGAACCGCCGCGGCGAACAGCAGGACGCCCGGGCGGTACGGCTCGACGAGACGGAGGAGCGCCTCGACACGCGTGAAACCGAGCTCAGGGCGCGCGACGACGCGCTGAACCAGCGCCAGGCCGAGCTCGAGAGCCAGCTCCACCAGATCGCCCAGCTCACCCGCGAGCAGGCCGCCGACATGGTGCTCGAACGGGTCGACCGCGAGCTCGAGCGCGAGAAGGCGGTCCGTATACGCGCGGCGCTCGAGAAGGCCGAAGCCGAGTCGAAGCGCAAGGCCTACAACATCGTCGCCCAGTCCATCCAGCGCAGCGCGTCGGAGGTATCCGCGGCCATCAGCGTGTCCGTCGTCCCCATCCCCAACGACGCCATGAAGGGCCGCATCATCGGTCGCGAGGGCCGCAACATCCGCGCGTTCGAGGCGTTGACTGGCGTCGACCTGATCATCGACGACACCCCCGAGGCCGTGCTGCTCTCGAGCTTCAACCCGCTCAGGCGGGAGGTCGCCACCCTGGCGTTGAGCGAGCTGGTCGCCGACGGCCGCATCCACCCGGCGCGCATCGAGGAGGTCGTCCAGAAGGCCCAGCAGGACATGCAGGCCTACATCCGCGAGCGCGGTGACGAGGCGGCGCTTGAGACCAACGTGGTGGGGCTCAAGCCCGGCCTGTTGCAGCTTCTCGGCCGCATGCACTTCCGTACCAGCTACGGCCAGAACATCCTCAAACACTCGGTCCAGGTCGGGCATCTGACCGGCATCATCGCCTCGGAGCTGGGCCTCGACCCTGTCATGGCGCGCCGCGCCGGGCTGCTTCACGACATCGGCAAGTCGATCGACCGCGAGATCGAAGGCACCCACACCGAGATAGGCGCCAACCTCGGCCGACGCTTCGGGGAGCCCAAGGAGGTCATCGACGCCATCGCCCACCACCACGACCTCGACGACGCGGAGACCCTCTTCCCCGTCATCGTCAACGCCGCCGACGCCATCTCCGCGGCCCGGCCGGGTGCCCGGCGCGAGACGTTGGAAAGCTACCTCAAGCGCCTCGAGGGGCTGGAGAACATCGCCACGAGCTTCCCGGGCGTGGAGAACGCCTACGCCATCCAGGCGGGCCGCGAGATCCGCATCATCGTCGAGCCGGACAAGGTGAACGACGCCTCCGCCGTGCTGCTCGCCCGTGACATCGCCAACCGCATCGAGCAGGACATGGAGTACCCCGGGCAGGTGCAGGTGACGGTGGTGCGCGAGTCGCGGGCGGTCGAATACGCGCGTTGAGCCTCGGCAGGCGGGCGCTGGTCCCGGGGACCGACGGCAGGTATACTCTGCCTGGCCGTTTCGTTCCGGCTCACGAGCCTTTCGACCTCAAGCTTGCGAGGTGCCGCTTGTCTGCTTGTGCCATCAGGTACGCCGCCGGATTGCGCTGGCTTGCGCGCCCGCTCCCGCTCCGGGTTGACGCATGAGGGTCGGCGAGGACGTCAAGCTCTTCTGCGGTACGGCCACGCCGGACCTGGCGCGGGCCGTCGCCCGCTACCTCGACCAGGAGCTCTCGCACGGCACCGTGTCGCAGTTCCCCGACGGCGAAACGCGCATCCGCATCGACGAGTCGGTACGCGGCAGTGATTCGTACATCATCCAGTCGACCTGCGCCCCCGTGAACCACAACCTGATGGAGCTCCTCGTCCTGGTGGACGCCCTGCGACGGGCATCGGCGTGGCGCATCAACGCCGTCATCCCCTACTTCGGCTACGCGCGCCAGGACAAGAAGGTGCAGGCGCGCGAGCCCATCACCGCCAAGCTCGTCGCGAACCTGCTGGAGACGGCGGGCGTGGACCGCGTCATCACCGTCGACCTGCACGCCGGCCAGATCCAGGGCTTCTTCGACGTTCCCGTCGACCACCTGACGGCGCTGTCCATCCTCGGCAACCACTTGAAGACGACCGATCTGGCGGGCTCGGTGGTGGTGTCGCCGGACGTGGGCCGCGCCACCGAGGCGAGGCGCCTGGCCAACTTCCTGAACCTGCCGCTGGCCATGCTCTACAAGCGGCGCACCAGCCCCACCGAGACCGAGGTCACGCACGTCATCGGCGACGTCGCGGGGCTCAGACCGATCATGATCGACGACATGATTTCCACGGCCGGCACCATGCGCCGCGGCATCGACGCACTGCTCAAGCTGGGTGCCGAGCCCGACGTGCGCGTGGCCGCCACGCACGCGGTATTCACGCCGCCGGCACTCGAGCGCTTGTCGCACCGGGCCATCAGCCGCGTCTACGTCACCGACACGGTGCCCTTCCACGGCGGGCACGAGTCGGTGAAGGTGCTGAGCGTAGCGCCGCTGCTGGCCAAGGCGGTACGCAACGTCCACGACCACAACTCGGTCAGCTCGCTGTTCACCACCTGAGGCCGGCCTGGCCCGGCGGCCGCCGGGCGGCAGCGTCGCCGACCGGCCCGGCGCCTTTACACGGGGCGGCGCCAGCAAGTATGCTCACATGCTGTCGAGCAAGGGCCGGCGCTGGCCCGCGCCCGTTGGAGGAAGCATGAAGCTGGAAGCACACAAGAGGAGCGCCGGCAACGTCGCCGCCCTGCGCAAGGGCGGCCGGCTTCCCGGCGTTGTCTACAACCGCGACCTCAACCTTACGGTGAGCGTCGACGGCCGCGAGTTCGACAAGGTGTTCCGCAGCCAGGGCACGTCCAGCATCATCGATCTCGCCGTGGAGGGCGAGACCCATGCCGTGCTGGTGAAGCAGGTGCAGATGGACAAGCGTCGGCGCCTGCCGACCCATGTCGACTTCTACGCCGTCACCGAGGGTCAGGTGGTGGACGTGCACATCCCCATCGAGTTCACCGGCACCGCCCTGGGCGTCCGGGAAGGCGGCATGCTGGACGTGCATCGCCGCGAGGTCCACGTCGAGGTCATGCCGCGCCTCATCCCGAATCGCATCGAGGTCGACGTGAGCGAGCTCGAGATCGGCGACAGCATTCACATTGCCGACGTCGCCCCGCTGTTGCCAAGCGAGGCTCGCATCCTCGACGACATGGATCGCACGGTCCTGACGGTGGTGCCGCCGCGACTGGTCGAAGAGGAAGTGGAAGAGGAAGTGGAAGAGGGCCTCGAGCCCGAGCTGATCGGCCACGCCGGCGAGGAAGAAGGCGCGGCGGAGGAAACCGAAGAAGACGAAGGCGAGTAACGTGCGAATCCTGGCGGGCCTGGGCAACCCCGGGCCTCGCTATCGAGGTACCCGGCACAACGCCGGGTACCTCGTGTTGGATGCGCTCGTCGAGCGCTGGCACGCCGACTTCAGGCGCGTCAGGGGCGCGGACGAGGCCCGCGTGCGGGGGCTGCTGCTGGTGAAGCCGCGCACGTACATGAACCTCTCCGGGAGGGCGGTGCTGGCGGCGTTGACGCGCACCGGGGCGACGCCGGACGAGCTGCTCGTCGTCCACGACGACCTGGACCTGCCGCTCGGTCGCCTGCGTTTGCGCGTCGGCGGCGGCGCCGGTGGCCAGCGTGGCGTGCAGGACATCATCGACCGCATCGGCCCCGGCTTCGCGAGACTCAAGGTCGGCATCTCGCGGCCACCGCAGGGATGGGCTCCCGAGCGCTGGGTGCTGAGCGCCTTCGGCGAGGAGGAGCGTCCACTCCTCGAGCGGGTCGTGGCCACCGGCGCCGACGCGCTCGAGCTGGTGCTGTCCGACGGTCTGGAGGCCGCCATGACCCGGCTCAACGGCCTCGACCTGGCCGCGGGCGCCCACCGCGAGGCCGACGCGGGCAGCTAGGCGCGGCGGGCCCGTGGCGCGGCGGCGGGAGCCGTGACAGACGCAGCCCTCTGCTGCAGGCCCGGTCGTCGATACGCCCACCTCACTGTCGGAAAATCTCGGACAACGGCCCTGACACCCGGCGATAGCGTTGGGGGAATGCGGGTGTCGACCCGGACGCGCTTACGCCGGTATGAACGGCGCTTTTCTTCAGTTTAGGAGGCACGATGAAGCGGCCTTGGGTGATGACGGATGGAAACGAGGCCACCGCCTACGTGGCCTACAAGCTCAATGAGGTCGTCGCGATCTACCCCATCACACCCGCGTCGCCGATGGGAGAGTTCGCCGACCTGTGGAGCGCCCGTAAGGACGCCAACCTATGGGGCACGGTCCCGCTCATCCAGGAGATGCAGGCCGAAGGGGGCGCCGCCGGCGCGGTGCATGGTGCGCTGCAAACGGGTGCGCTGACCACCACCTTCACGGCCAGCCAGGGCCTCCTGCTCATGCTCCCGAATATGTACAAGATCGCCGGCGAGCTCACCAGCACCGTGTTCCACATCGCGGCGCGTTCGCTCGCTGCCCAGGCGCTGTCCATCTTCGGCGACCACTCCGACGTCATGGCCGCCCGCGGCACGGGCTTCGCGATGCTGTTCGCCAACTCCGTGCAGGAGGCTCAGGACTTCGCACTGGTCGCCCAGGCGGCCACGTTGAAGGGCCGCGTGCCCTTCCTGCACGTCATGGACGGCTTTCGCACGTCTCATGAAGTGGCCAAGGTCCAGCGCCTGTCCGACGACGACATGCGCGCCCTCATCGACGACGAGGACGTGCGCGCCCACCGTGCTCGGGCCCTGACGCCGGAGAATCCCTTCATCCGTGGCACGGCCCAGAATCCCGACGTGTTCTTCCAGGCCCGCGAGAGCGCAAACCCCTATTACAACGCGCTGCCGGGCATCGTCGAAGACGTGATGAGCCGGTTCGAGGCCGTTGTCGGGCGGCGCTACAACCTCTTCGACTACGTCGGCGCTCCGGATGCCGAGCGCGTGATGGTGCTCATGGGGTCCGGTGCCGAGACCGCCGACGAGGCGGTGCGCCACCTCCAGGCCCACGGCGAGAAGGTCGGCGTCGTCAAGGTTCGGCTGTTCCGGCCCTTCTCGGTGGAGCACCTGATGGCGGCGCTGCCGCCCACCACGCGGGCCGTGGCCGTGCTGGACCGCACCAAGGAGCCGGGCAGTGCGGGCGAGCCCCTCTACCAGGACGTCGTGACCGCCCTGAGCCAGTCGGCCGCGGACGGCAGCGCCCCGTTCGACGCCATGCCGCGGGTGACCCACGGTCGCTACGGCCTGTCCTCGAAGGAGTTCACGCCTGCCATGGTGGCCGCGGTGCTGGGCAACCTCGATGCCGAGTCGCCTAAGCGCCAGTTCACGATCGGCATCAACGACGACGTCACGAACCTGAGCCTCGACTACGACGCCGACTTCGACATCGAGCCGGACGACGTCACACGGGCGGTTTTCTGGGGACTCGGCTCCGACGGGACCGTCGGCGCCAACAAGAACACCATCAAGATCATCGGTGAGGAGACCGACGCCTACGCTCAGGGCTACTTCGTCTACGACAGCAAGAAGGCCGGGGCCCGGACGATCAGCCACTTGCGCTTCGGGCCCGAGCCCATCCGCTCGAGCTACCTCATCCGCCGCGCGAACTTCGTGGCCGTGCACCAGTTCGGTTTCTTCGAGCGGCTCGACGTGCTCGAGCCGGCGGCCACCGGCGCCACGCTGCTCATCAATAGCCCCTACGCCCCCGAGGAGACCTGGCAGCACCTGCCGCGGCGGGCACAACGGCAGATCCTCGACAAGGGCCTCGACGTGCACGTCATCAACGCCTACGACGTGGCCAGCGACATAGGGCTGGGCAACCGCATCAACACCATCATGCAGACCTGCTTCTTCGCCTTGCAGGGGGTGCTGCCCAGGGAAGAGGCCATCACGCGCATCAAGGACGCCATCCGCAAGACCTACGGCAAGCGCGGCGAGCCCGTTGTGCGCATGAACTTCGCGGCGGTCGACGCGGCTCTCGGTCATCTGCATGCCCTCCCGAAGCCGGGCGCCGCCGACGGGTCGGAGCTGCCACCGGTGGTGCCCGATGCCGCGCCGGACTTCGTCAAGTCGGTCACCGCCGAGATGATCGCCGGCCGCGGCGACGCCCTGGCGGTGAGCGCGCTGCCCTCGGACGGCACCTACCCCAGCGCCACCTCCCGCTTCGAGAAGCGCAACCTGGCCCAGGAGGTCCCGGTGTGGGACCCCGACATCTGCATCCAGTGCGGCAAGTGCGTGCTGGTATGCCCGCACGCCGTGATCCGCGCGAAGGTGGTCGAGCCCGCGGCCCTGGAGGGCGCGCCCAAGGGCTTCCTGAGCAGCGACACGCGCTGGCGCGAGCTCGAGGGCATGCAGTACACGCTCCAGGTCGCAGTGGAGGACTGCACGGGGTGCAAGCTCTGCGTCGAGGTATGCCCCGCCAAGGACAAGAGCAACGTGTCGCACAAGGCCATCGACATGGCACCGCAGCTCCCCATCAAGGAGCAGGGGAAGCGCTGGTGGGACTTCTTCGTGGAGCTCCCCGAATACCCCCGGTCGAACGCCCTCCACTTCAACACCGTCAAGAACGTGCAGCTGCTGGAGCCGCTGTTCGAGTTCTCGGGCGCTTGCTCCGGCTGTGGCGAGACGCCGTACCTGAAGCTCGTCAGCCAGCTCTTCGGCGACCGCAGCATCGTCGCCAACGCCACCGGCTGCTCCTCGATCTACGGCGGTAACCTGCCCACCACGCCCTGGGCGGTGAACCGCGAGGGGCGCGGAACGGCCTGGTCTAACTCGCTGTTCGAGGACAACGCCGAGTTCGGCCTGGGAATGCGCCTCACCCTGAACAAGCAGCGGGAGTATGCCGGCGAGTTGTTGAGGCGGCTCCACAGCCACATCAGCGCGGACACCATGCGGCCGCCGGTCGACGTCGAGCACTTCGCGGTGGGCGGCTCCGAGGGCGACCTGGTGACGGCCATCCTGAACGCCGACCAGTCGGACGAAGCGGGCATCGCCGCCCAGCGGGCCCGCGTGAAGGAGCTCAAGCGCCGCCTCAGCGGCATGGACGGTGCCGACGCGCACGACCTGCTCAGCCTCGCCGACGTGCTCGTGAAGCGGAGCGTGTGGATCGTGGGCGGGGACGGCTGGGCCTACGACATCGGCTACGGCGGCCTCGACCACGTTCTCGCCAGTGGGCGCGACGTCAACGTGCTGGTGCTCGACACCGAGGTCTACTCCAACACCGGCGGCCAGTCCTCCAAGGCAACGGGCCTGGGCGCGGTGGCCAAGTTCGCCGCCGGCGGCAAGCGCACGCCCAAGAAGGACCTCGGACTCATCGCCATGCAGTACGGCTACGTGTACGTGGCCCAGATCGCCATGGGCGCGAGCGACGCTCAGACGGTGCGCGCTCTGCTCGAAGCGGAGAGCTACGACGGGCCGTCGTTGGTCATCGCCTACAGCCACTGCATCGAGCACGGCATCGACATGGCAAAGGGCATGGAGCAGCAGAAGAACGCCTCGCTGTCGGGCTACTGGCCGCTGTACCGCTTCGACCCGCGGCTGGCCAACCAAGGCAAGAACCCCTTCCAGCTGGACTCGCGTCCGCCCAAGATCCGCTTCTCGGAGTACGCCCTGGCCGAGAACCGCTACCGCATGCTCAAGCAGACCAGCCCCGACGACGCCGACCGCTTGATGGCCGAGGCCCAGGAGGCCGTCACGCGGCACTGGGCCGCCTACGAACGCCTCGCCAAGGGGGCGCCGGACACCGCCTCGCAGCCGGCGCCGAAGCACGAGACGGCCGCACCGAGCGGTCCGGCGGCGGGCACGGAAGGAGCCGAGCGATGAACGGCGCCGTCGATATGACCACCCGTTACCTGGGCCTCGACCTCAAGCACCCGCTGGTGCCGTCGGCTTCACCGCTGTCCCAGACGCTCGACGGCATCCGTCGCCTGGAGGATGCCGGCGCCAGCGCGGTGGTGATGTACTCGCTGTTCGAGGAGCAGATCGAGCACGAGAGCCTCAGCCTCGAGCACTACCTCAGCTACGGCACCGAGTCGTACGCCGAGGCGCTGAGCTTCTTTCCCGAACCGGAGGAGTTCAACGTCGGTCCGGATGGTTACCTGGAGCTCATCCGGGCGGCCAAGGGCGCCGTGGACATCCCCATCATCGGCAGCCTCAACGGCGCTTCGCCGGGTGGCTGGACGCACTACGCCAAGCTCATCCAGGAGGCAGGCGCCGACGCCCTGGAGCTCAACATCTACCACATCGCCACCGACCCGTCACTCACGGGCGAGGACGTCGAGCGCAAGTACCTCGACGTACTGCGCGACGTACGCGAGCTTGTCAGCATCCCCGTGGCGGTCAAGCTGAGCCCCTACTTCAGCAGCATGGCGAACTTCGGTCAGCGCCTGGCACGCGCCGGCGCGACCGGCCTGGTGCTCTTCAACCGCTTCTACCAGCCCGACTTCGACCTCGACACGCTGGAGGTGGGGCCGCATCTGGTGCTGTCGAGCTCGGACGAGCTGCGCCTGCCGCTGCGTTGGATCGCCATCCTCTACGGTCGCGTCACGGCGGACTTCGCCCTCACGACCGGCGTGCACAGTCACATCGACGCGCTCAAGGGGATCATGGCGGGGGCCAGCGTCACCATGTTGGCCTCCGAGCTGCTGCGCAATGGCGTGTGGCGCCTGACCGACATCCTGGAGGACATGCAGGCCTGGATGACGGAGCGCGAGTACGCCTCCGTGAACCAGATGAAGGGGAGCATGAGCCAGCAGCACGTGGGCGATCCCGAGGCGTTCGAGCGGGCCAACTACATGCGCACGCTGCAGTCGTTCCGCTTCGACCCGACCGGCCTGCTCATGTGACGGCGCGCCCTGCGCGGCAGAGCCCGCCTCAGGACCCGCCGCCGAGCCCGCGACGGGGGCCGGCCACACACCACGGGGCGCCGCGCCGCGCGCGGCGCCTCAGCCGAAGTGACCGGAAAGGTAGCGCTCGGTCAGCTCCTTCTGCGGCCGCGTGAACATCTGGTCGGTCGGCCCTTGCTCGATGAGCTCGCCCAGGTGCATGAAGACGGTCAGGTCCGACACTCGGCCGGCCTGCTGCATGTTGTGGGTGACGATGACGATGGTCACGTACTGCTTGAGCTCGGCGAGCAGCTCCTCGATCCTGGCGGTCGCCTGAGGATCCAGCGCGCTGGTGGGCTCGTCCATCAGCAGCACCGCCGGGTCCACGGCGAGCGACCGGGCGATGCACAGGCGCTGCTGCTGGCCGCCCGACAGGCCCGTCGCGGGGCCGCCGAGGCGGTCCTTGACCTCGTCCCACAACGCCGCCTGCCGTAGCGAGCGCTCCACCACCGCATCGAGCTCGGCGCGGCGCACCCGGCCGGCCAGCCTCAGGCCGGCCACCACGTTGTCGTAGACGCTCATCGTGGGAAAGGGATTGGGCTTCTGGAAGACCATGCCGATCGCCCGCCGCACGGCCACGGGGTCGACGCCGCGGTCGTAGATGTCCTGGCCCTCGAACAGGACGCGCCCCTCCACGCGCGCCCCCTTGGTCAGGTCGTGCATGCGATTGAGCGAGCGCAGCAGCGTCGTCTTGCCACAGCCGGAGGCGCCGATCAAGGCGGTGACGGTGTTGGGCCGGACCGCCATGGACACGTCCTTCACGGCCCTGACGGCGTCGTAGTAGACGTTGACGTCCGCCAGCTCCAGGACGGGCTCGACGACGGGCCGGGAGGCGTCGGCCGGCGCGGCGGGGATGCTCATCGCGCCCTCCTCGTGAACACGAACCGCGTGAGCGCCGTGGTGACCAGCACGAGCACGACCAGCACCAACGACGAGGCCGAGGCGATGCGGTGCCAGGAGTCGTAGGGGCTGATCGAGTAGGTGTAGATCACCAGCGGCAAGGCGGCCATCGGCTTGAGCGGGTCGACGTTCCAGTACTGATTGCCGAACGCGGTGAACAGCAGCGGCGCCGCCTCGCCCGCGACCCGCGCCATCGCGAGCATGGCTCCGGTCACGATGCCGGACGCGGCGCCGGGCAGAACGATGGATAGGATCACGCGCCAGTGCGGCAGGCCCAACGCGAAGCCGGCCTCGCGCACCGCGCGCGGGACGAGTCGCATGACCTCGTCGGTCGCCCGAACCACGTAGGGGATCATGATCAGTCCCAGCGACACGCCGCCCGAGAGCCCATTGAAGTGGCGAAGCGGCACCACGAGCAGCGCGTACGCCACCAGCCCCATCACGATGGCCGGAATGCCGACAAGCGCGTCTGACAGCAGACGCACGGTGGGGACCAGCGGGTGGTCCGGGTACTCCGCCACGAACACGCCCGTGCCGATGCCGATCACGAGCCCGATGACGGAGGCTATCAAGAGGAGCTCCAGCGTGCCCAGCACGGCTTGGGCCACGCCGCCGCCCGGCTCGCCGGCCGGGGCCGGCAGGCGCGTGAAGAACGCCAGATTGACCGAGCCGATCCCGCGGCCGACCAGATAGATGAGAACCAGCACCAGCGGCGTCAGCACGACGGCGGCCGACAGCACCACCAGGACGGTGGCGAAGCCGTTCATTACGCCGCGGCGCCGCCGTGCCGTACCGCCGCGACGCAGGGCGGGACCGACCATCAGGTGATGCCCTTCGGCGTGAGGCGGTGGATGAGGACGCGTGCGATGAGGTTCACGACGATCGTGAGCAGGAACAGCACCAGGCCCACCAGGATCAGGCTGGCCAGGTGCATCGGCGTGTTCGCCTCGGTGAACTCGTTGGCGATGACGCTGGCCATGGTGGCCGTCTGCCCGAACAGGCTGTGCATCACCGCGGTGCGGTTGCCGATGACCATGGTGACGGCCATCGTCTCGCCGAGCGCCCGGCCCAGGCTGAGCAGCACGCCCCCGAGGATACCGGCGCGAGCGTAGGGGATGACGGCGTGGCGCATGACCTCCCAGCGCGTCGCCCCCAGCGCGTAGGCCGCCTCGCGCTGCTCCTGCGGCACCAGCCGCAGCACGTCGCGCGCCACCGACGTCGTGAAGGGAACCACCATGACGGCCAGGATCAGGATGGCGGTGAAGAGGCCGAGGCCCGTGGGCGTGCTCCTCAAGAAGCCGATCCCCCTGAGCGTTGGGTCCAGGAAGATGGCGATCTGGATGCGGCGCACCACGGGCGCCAGCACGAAGATGCCCCAGAAGCCGTACACCACGCTGGGTATCGCTGCCAGCAGCTCGATGAGGTAGCTCACCGGCTCCGCCACCCACCTCGGGGCGTACTCGCTGACGAACAAGGCCGATCCGACGGCCAGCGGGATCGCCAGCAGCAGCGCGCCGAAGCTCGTCGTGAGGGTCCCCACGATGAACGGCAGCGCTCCGAACTTGTTGTGAACAGGATCCCAGGTGGTGCCTGTGAGGAAGCCGAGGCCGTAGCGACGCAGCGCCGGCTCGCCTCCCACGAACAGCTCGTACGCTGCCAGCGCCGTAATCACCAGGATGCTGGCGCCGATCAGAAGCACGATCAGATCGAAGAGCCGGTCACCGGACGGGAGCGCGCGCCGCTGCCGCAGCAGCCCGAGCGATCGCCGGCTCGTGTGGCTGCCGGGAGTGGGTGAGCGCGTGGACTGGTCCATGTCGACTCGGAGTGGCTCCTCGAAGGTGACGGCGTGCCCCCTAAGGCTACCCCGCCACCCGGCGGGACGGCGGCACGCGCGTGGGGGCTGCGTGGCTCAGGCGCGCGGCGGTCGATCGTCCGGCGCCGGCCGCGGCGGCCCCATCGTAGGCGCGGGCGGAGGTCGCGCCACGTTCGCGCGCCTCCGCCCGCATCGACCCGGCCGCCGCCATCAGTTCAGCGGCTGTCCCTTGAAGGTCAGCTTGGCGAGCTGCCCCGCGTCGAAGTCCTGGACGCCCTTGGGCAGCGGGCCGTAGTCGAGGCCCGTGCTGTACTGCTGGCCCTTGGTGCTCATCCACGCGACCAGCGCCTTGACCTGCTTGGCCTGCGCCACCGAGCTCGTGGTGAGGCTCATGTCCTGGAAGAGCAGGATGTAGGTGTACGTGGCGATCGGGTAGCCCTGCGGCGCCGAGGTGTTGGTGATGTCGAAGCGGCCATCGGCGGGCACCGGCACGCCGCCGGCCGTCGACGTGGTCTGCAGGCTGGGCACGATCCAGTTGCCGCCGGCGTTCTGCAGGGTCGCGAAGGGCATCTTGTTCTGCAGGGCGTAGATCAGCTCGACGTAGCCGAAGGCACCGGGGATCTGCTTCACCAGGCCCGCGACGCCCTGGTTGCCCTTGCCGCCCGATCCGACCGGCCAGTTCACCGAGGTGCCCGAGCCGACCTGCTGCTTCCAGGTGCTGGACACCTTGGACAGGTAGTCGGTGAACACGTAGGTCGTGCCCGAGCCGTCCGAACGGTGCGCCACCGATATGGGCAGGTTCGGGAAGGTGACCCCCGGGTTGAGCGCCTTGAGGGCCGGATCGTCCCAGTTGGTGATCTTGCCCAGGAAGATGTCGGCGATCACTTGACCGGTGAGCTTCAGGGGCTGCGACGGCGCCTTCGCGATCGGCGCCCAGTTGTACGTGAGCACGACGGCTCCCAGCGACATCGGGATATGGAGCACGGGCGAGCCGTTCTTGGCCTTGAACTGCACGAGCTGCTGATCCGTCAACGGCGCGTCGGAGGCCGCGAAGTTCACCGTACGCGACAGCAGTTGCTGCTGGCCCCCTCCCGAGCCGATCGCCTGGTAGTTCACCGTGATGCCCGTCTCGGGACCGTACACACTGAACATCTTCGAGTACAAGGGGAAGGGGAAGGTAGCGCCTGCCCCGGTCAGCGATTGCGCTGCGGCGACGGAGAACAACCCTAGCGCTGCGAGCAGGGCGGCGACGACTCTCTTGGACATAGATCAACCTCCGCGGCGAGCCTATTGGCGCCGTGTCAGCGCCGTGTCATGCCTGCGTCGAAGGTCGAAGAGACCCGTCTGTCACATCATCCGTGCCGGATCCCACCACAGCGCGAAGGTGTCCATCAGCAGTCGCGCGGCCACGTGAGCGCTGCGTCCGCCCGGGTCCAGCCGCGGTGCCAGCTCCACCAGGTCCACGCCGACGAGGCGGTTGCGTCCGATCACCGCGTCGACGATGCGGAGCACCCGGTCGTAGCCCAGGCCGTCGGGCTCGGGGTCGGCCGTGCCGGGCAGGACGGCGGGGTCGAACACGTCGACGTCGATGCTCAGGTACACCGCGGCGCGTTCGGGCAGCTCGTTGATCGCGCCGTCCAGGTCTTCGCGCACACGACGCGCGCTCAGCAACGCGTGCCCTCGCGCCCTGGCCTCCTCGACGGCCTCCCTGCCGGCCTGGAGCTCGCGCAGTCCGAGCGCGGTGATGCGCTTAAGGCCGGGGACCTCCTCGACCGCCCGACGAAAGGTGCTGGCGTTGGTGAGGCGGCTGCCGCGCCGCAGTTGGCTGAAGCCCAGGTGGGCGTCGAGCTGGACCACATGCAGCTCGGGCACATCGTCATAGGCGCGAAGCAGGGGGTAGGTCACGGAGTGGTCGCCGCCGACGAACACCGGCAGGCGCGCCACGGTGCGCAGGCGGCGGGCCGCCGAGGTGACGCGTTCGAAGGTCGCCTCGGCATCGTTCTGAACGGGGTCCACGTCCCCCACGTCGACGATGCGGGCGCCCGCGAGGCGCATGACGCCGGCGTCGAGGTCGTAGAAGCCTTCCGAGGGCAACGCGAAACGGCCGGACACGTCGCGAAGGGCGACCGGACCGAAACGCGCACCGGGCCTGGAGCCCGCGCCTTCGTCGTACGGCACGCCCAGCACCCCCACGTGCGCTTCTCCCCGGTCCGCGTCCGGTCGCCACGGCGCCTTGAAGAAAGTGGCCGGTCCCGTCGACGGCATCTCGTGATGGCGCATAGCCTCGGTCCCCTCGGGCACACGCTAGCACGAGCGCACGTCTTGCGCGAGCGCGCCCCGGCCGGCCGCCGTGCTCACGCCAGCGGGCCCACCGCGCGCGTCACGGCCCCCGCCAGCGAGCCGTCCAGGATGGCCCCCCGCACCGCCTCGAGATCGGGTCGCAGCAGGCGGTCGCGATCGAGGTGCGGCACCGTCGCCCGCACGTGCTCGTAGGCGGCGCCGACCCCGCGCCCGGGCGTGAGCGGGCGCCGGAAGTCCAGTCCCTGCGCGGCGGAGACCACCTCGATCGCCACCACCCAGAGCACGTTCTCCAACACCGCGCGGGCCTTCCGGCAAGCGTGCGTGCCCATCGACACGTGATCCTCCTGGTTGGCACTGGTGGGGATCGAGTCCACGGACGCGGGGTGCGCCAGCACCTTGTTCTCGCTCACCAGCGCGGCGGCCGTGTACTGGCTGACCATCAGACCCGACTGGAGGCCGCCCTGCTCCGCGAGGAAGGCCGGCAGGCCCGACAGCGCCGGGTTCAGCATGTGCTCGATGCGACGCTCGCTTATGTCGGCGATCTCCGCCAGGGCGATGGCCGCGTAGTCCGCCGCCAGCGCCAGCGGCTGACCGTGGAAGTTGCCGGCGCTCACCACCTCGTCCACCTCGTCGAGCACCAGCGGGTTGTCGGTCACGGCATCCAGCTCCACCTCGACGACGCCGCGAACGTGGGACAGGGCATCGCGGGATGCGCCGTGCACCTGCGGCACCGCTCGCAGGCTGTAGGCGTCCTGGACCTTGTCGCAATCGATGTGCGAGCGCTGGATGGCGGAGTCCTCCAGCAGCCGGCGCATGTTGGCCCCGACCGTGGCGGCGCCCGGATGCGGACGAAGGCTCGTGACCACCTCCATGAACGGGCGATGGCTGCCCTTGAGCGCCTCGACGCTCATGGCGGCGGCGATGTCGGCGACCGTCAGCAGCCGCTGGGCATCGATCATGATGAGGGCCAGCTGCGCCGTCATCGCCTGGGTGCCGTTGACCAGCGCCAGCCCCTCCTTGGCCTCGAGCTCCAGGGGCGCCATGCCGAGCTGGGTCAGGGCCGCCTCCGCCGGCACGCGGGCGCCGCCGTGGCGGACCTCGCCGACCCCGATGAGCGGCAGGCTCATGTGCGCCAGCGGCGCCAGGTCCCCCGACGCCCCCACCGAGCCCTGGGCGGGCACGATCGGCAACGCGTCGGCGTTGAGAAGCGCCAGCAGCGTCTCCACCAGCAGCGGCCGCACACCGGACACGCCTCGTGCCAGCGAGTGCGCCCGCAGCAGCATCATCGCCCGCACCACCTCGTCGGCGAAGGGCTCTCCCACGCCGATGGCGTGCGACAGCAACAGGTTGCGTTGGAGCTCGCGCACCTTGCCCACCTCGATGCGCGTGGTGGCGAAGCGCCCGAAGCCCGTGGTGACGCCGTAGACCGTACGCTGCTCGGCCACCAGGCGTTCCACGTAGTCGCGGTTGCGTTGCATGCGCAGCCTGGCCGCCTCGGACAGCTCGACCGGTAGCCCTTGGCGCGCCACGCGGGCGACGTCGGCGAGGTCGAGGTGGTCGTCCAGAACCACCACGGCGCGCCTCAGGCCCCGCCGCCGAGCTGGGCCAGCGCCTGCTCGACGCGCTCGATCAACTCGCTCGTCTCCGCCAGCCTGCGACGCTCCTCGGCCACGACGTCGGCCGGCGCGTTGGCGACGAAGCCGGCGCTGGCGAGCTTGCGCTCCGAACGCTCGCGGTCGCTGCGGTACTTGCTCAGGCGCCGCCGCTGCCGCCGCCGCCAGTCGGCCTCGTCCACCAGACCTTCGAACGGCAGGCGCAGCTCGAGGCCGGGAGCGATCTGCGTAAGGGCGGGGCCCGCCACCGGCTCGCCGATGAAGCGGGCACGGGCCAGCGCCTCGGCCACCTCGCGCTCGGCCGTCACCTGCGCCGCGGCATCGCCGGCGAGGTGCACCGGGATCAGCTGCGCCGGCGGCAGCTCGGCGTCGGACCGCAACGCCCGGACGGCGCTCACGGCACCGCGCAGAGCCTCGAAGTCCCGTTCGGCGGCCGCGTCGACGAGCGCGTCATCGACCTGCGGCCAGGCTGCCCGGGCGAGCTGCTCCTCGTGCCCCAGCGCCTCGAAGAGCTCGGAGGTGACGAACGGCACGAACGGGTGCAGCAGCGCCAGGATCGCCTCGAGGGCGCGGCGCAGAACCCAGCGCGTGCGCGCATCGCCCGCCTTGAGCGCGGGCTTCGCAGCCTCCAGGTACCAGTCGCAGAACTCCGACCACACGAAGTCGTAGAGGCGGCGGTTGGCGGCCCCCAGATCGTAGTCCTCGAGGGCGGCGGTCACGTCGCCGACCACGCGCTGCAGGCGGCTAAGGATCCAGCGGTCGGCCAATCGCTCGGGCCGGCCGGGCTCCTCGCCCGCCTCGGCAAGGTGCATCATCGCGAAGCGTGCGGCGTTCCAGAGCTTGTTGTCGAAGTTCCGCCCCATCTCGACCCGGCGTTCGTCCCAGCGCACGTCCTGGCCGCCGGTGGACGCACGGGTGACGGCGAAGCGCAAGGCGTCCGCGCCGTAGGCGTCGATCACCTCGAGCGGGTCGATGCCGTTGCCCTTGGACTTCGACATCTTCTGCCCCTGGGCGTCGAGCACCAGCCCGTGCAGGAGAACGTCGTCGAAGGGGGCGCGGCCGGTGAGCTCGAGGCCCGCCATCTCCATGCGCGCCACCCAGAAGAACAGGATGTCGTAGCCGGTCACCAGCACGGAGTTGGGGTAGAAGGTGCGGTAGAAGGCGTCCGTCTCGTCGGGCCAGCCGAGCGTGCTGAAGGGCCACAGGTTCGACGAGAACCAGGTGTCGAAGACGTCGGGGTCCTGTCGCAGGCGCTTCCCGGCGAGCTCGGGCTTGTCGGGCGGATCGGTGTAGGGGTCGCTCACGTCGGGGACGTAGACGTTTCCCTCGTCGTCGTACCAGGCCGGGATCTGGTGCCCCCACCACAGCTGGCGCGAGATGTTCCAGGGCCGGATCGCCTCCAACCAGTCGCGGTTGACCTTCGCGTAGCGCTCCGGGACGATGCGAACCTCCCCGGCGTCGAGCGCCGCCAGCACGCGTTGCGCGACGGGCCCGACGTCGTAGAACCACTGCAGCGACAAGATCGGCTCGACCGGGACGTGAGTACGCTGCGACAGCCCGATGGGGATGGTGTAGGCCTCTTCGCCGACGAGCGTCCCCTCCTCGACCAGCGCGGCCACCACAGCCTCGCGCGCTTCGAAGCGCTCGAGCCCGCGGAAGCGCTCGGGCACCAGCTTGCCCTCGAGACGCGCCTGCAGGGAGATGACGCTCGGGCGGCCGAGCCCGTGACGCGCGCCGATCTCGAAGTCGGTCGGGTCGTGTGCAGGGGTGATCTTGAGGGCTCCCGTCCCGAAGTCGGGCTCGACCGCCTCGTCGGCGATGACGGGCACCCAGCGCTCGGTCAGCGGGATGCGCGCCCGCTTGCCGACCAGCGGGCGATAGCGCGCGTCCTCGGGGTGCACCGCCACGGCCTGATCGGCGAAGATCGTCTCCGGCCGGACCGTGGCGACCCGGACGGCACCTCCGCCCTCGAGCGGGTAGGCGAGCGTGTACAGGCTGCCGGGCCGCTCCTCGCGCTCGACCTCCAGGTCGGACAGCGTCGTCTGGCTCTCGGGGTCCCAGTTCACGATGCGCTCGCCGCGATAGATGAGGCCGCGCTGGTACAGCTCCACGAACTGCCGGCGCACCGCCCGCGACAGCCCCTCGTCCATGGTGAAGCGCGTGCGCGACCAGTCGGCCGAGATCCCCAGGCGCTGGAGCTGGCCCAGGATGATGCCGCCGTAGCGCTCCTTCCAGGCCCACACGCGCTCGAGGAAGGCGTCCCGTCCGAGCGCGTGGCGGTCGGTGCCTTCGGCGCGCAGCGCCCGCTCGACCTGAACCTGCGTGGAGATGCCGGCGTGATCGGTACCGGGCTGGAAGAGCGCCTCGAAGCCTTGCATGCGCTTGAAGCGCACCAGCGTGTCGATGATGGTGTTGTCGAAGGCGTGACCCAGGTGGAGGTTGCCGGTGACGTTCGGCGGCGGGATCACGATACAGAAGGGCTCTCGCCCGCTGTCCGGATCCGCGGTGAAGGGCTCTTGCGCCCAGCGCCGGACCCAGCGCTCCTCGACGGTGAAGGGATCGTAGCGGCTCGGGAGCTCGTTGGCCTGGGTGCTCACGGTATCGGTCATGCCATCCTCCGCCGGCGGGACCGACGCCAAACGAAACGACCCCGCCCGACTGATTGCGGACGAGGATCATCCCCGCGGTACCACCGCACTTCCCCGTCGCCGTTCGCGACCGGGGCGCTTCGTTCGGCCGCGCTGACGGGGCGGCTTCCGGAGGGTCTACCAGCCGGCGAGCCGGCCTTCTTCCTCGACCCGCCCGCCAGGTCAACGGCGGCGCGGGGTGCGGGCGACCTTCACCGGCGCGTCCGACCCGAGCTCTCAGCCCTTCCGCCCGGGCTCTCTGGCGGACGACGGGACGGCTACTCCTCCCGCATGACCGGGATTCTAGCAGCTGTGCAGGCAGCCCACAAGCGGCCCGGCCGGCGTCACACCACCGGCAGGCTGGCCATTGCCTGGATGCTGATCTGTCCGGCCAGCGCCCGGGCGGCGCGACGAAGCTCGATGGCGCTGGCGTTCTCCGGGTCGGTGACCACCAACGGGGCGCCCCGGTCGCCGCTCTCGCGCAGCGCCCGCGTGATGGGGATGTGACCCAGCACCGCAAGCCGCTCCTCCTGCGCCCAGCGGTCGGCTCCGCCCTCCCCGAAGATGTAGTCGCGCGTCCCGTCGGGGAGCTGGTAGTAGCTCATGTTCTCGACCACGCCCAGCACCGGCACGTGCGTCTTGCGCGCCATGGTGTAGGCACGCTTCACGTCCGCCAGCGCCACGTCCTGCGGCGTCGTCACCAGCACCATCCCCGTCAGGGGGACGAGTTGAGCCAGGGAGAGCTGCACGTCGCCGGTGCCCGGTGGCAGATCCACGACCATGTAGTCGAGCTCGCCCCACACCGTCTGCTGCAGGAGTTGCGTGAGCGTACCGTGCAGGATGGGGCCGCGCCAGGTGAGCGCCTGGCCGTCCTCGACCAGGTTGCCGATCGACACCAGGCGCACGCCGTGCCCCTCGAGCGGCACGATGCGCTTGTCCTCGTCGGCCAGAAGCCGCCGCCCGGTCACGCCGAACATGGTGGTCTGGCTGGGGCCGTAGATGTCGGCATCCAACAGCCCGACCGCCGCGCCCTCCAGCGCCAGCGACGCCGCCAGGTTGGCCGCGACCGTCGACTTCCCGACGCCGCCCTTCCCCGAGCCCACGGCCAGCACCGTCTTCACCCCCGGGAGCGGCTGCTGCTCCGGCCCACGCACGCGCGAGTCGAAGGTGATCGCCACGTTCTTCACGCCGAGCGCGGACGCCAGAGCCTCCCGCACGTCCGACTCGATCCGGCTCTTGAGCGGGCAGGCGGGCGTGGTGAGGTTGATGGCGAGGCGCACGGCCTCGCCCTGGATCTCGACGTTGTCGACCATGCCGAGGCTCACCAGATCCTGGTGCAGCTCGGGGTCTTCGACGTTCTTCAGCGCCTCGAGAACGCTCTCTCGCGTGATCGCCATGGTGCCTGAAGGGTATCAACCGCGCCTCGATGCCACAAGCTCCCAGCCTACCCGCCGCCCGTCTCGCCTTCGCTTTGCGAGCGACTTCACCTTGTCCCCCCTCACCCCCCTGGCTATACTCGGCACTGTGACAGCCGCACGGCGCCCAAGCTGCGTCCGCCCAACCGCCTCCGCGGCGCGTCGTTGCCGGCCGGAGCGGCAGCCGTCCGTCGGCGGCCGGCCCCTCGTGGGGAATCCCGCGTACCGGGGCGCGCGCTTCAGCCCTGCGGCATGAACGCCGGCGGCCGCTACCAGAGCCAAGCGCTCTATCTCCAACAGTCGGACATCAGCTGCTACCGCGGCGTCGACCCGCTGACGGGCCTGGCGGTGTTGATCTACACCTTCCCCGGGCGCCCGACCGTCGATGTGGGTGGCCTGGAGTCGGAGAACATCCCGGGCATCCTGGCGAGCTCGCACGACGACGCCGTGGGGCAGGTGGTAAGCGCCTACTCGCCGCACTACCGGCCGCTCGCGGCCGGCGACGCGGTGATCGACGATCGCCTGGTGCTCGAGGTGCTGCGGGGCGTCCGCGATGCCGCCCGCGCCGGCGTCGTCCACGGCGACCTGCGCGCGGGGCGCCTGCTGCACGCCCAGAGCCACGTCCTCATCGAGGGCTATGGGGTGCCGTGGAGCCCCGTCGAGGCGGACGCGACCGCGCCCGAGGTGGCGGCGGGAGCCGCGCCGGGGCTCCCCGCGGACGTCTACGCCATCGCCGCGACGCTGCTGGTGCTGGCCGGCGACCGCATGAGCAACGCCGTGAACCGCACGCTTCGCACCGCCCTGGCGCACGACCCTGCCGACAGGCCCACCGCCAGCGCGCTGTTCGCCCTGGTGCGCCGCGCGTCGGCCGGGGCAGTCACCAACCCGGCACGCAGCTTCGACGAGCTGACGCTGCCCACCGCTGCGACCGACGGCGCACGGCCTCCCGGGGGCGAGGGCGCGGTGCCGGGAGGTGACGACGGCGCCGAGCGGACAGAGCGCACCAGCCTCTCGGCCACCCGCTCGGACTTCCAGCTCGATCTCGACTTCGAGCTCGAGGTCGCGGCTCCCGCCGCCGGAACCGGCGCGGCCGGCGCTCGCGCCGACCCGCCCGCCAACGCCCGGCCGAAGGAGCGCCAGCAGGACGAGCCCGAGCCGATCACGCTGAACAGCGACCCGGGCGTGAAGCCGGCAGGCGCCGGGGCGACGCGGCCCAAGAACCCCACCTTCGTGAAGGCGCCCCCACCTGGCGCGACCTACCGAGCCGGCACAATCGACGAGACGGTTGCGCCCGCCCCCATCCGGCTGGACCTTCCGCCCGCGCATGAGCCCCCGCGCCGCTCCTGGCGCGGCCCGCTCGTGTTGCTTCTGGTGCTGGTCGTCGGTGGCGGGCTGGCGGCACTGGCATTCTTGCGGCAAGGCGGCCTGGCGCCGGCTCCCACAACCAGCTCCGGCGTCGACTACATCGTGACCGTCCAGGTGTCGCCAAGCAACCTGCCGCCTGTCGACCTCTACGTGGTCAAGAGCCCGCCGGGCTCAAGCACGCCGGCCGGCACCATCATCTGCCGGGCGCCGTGCAAGGTCGTCCTCGACCGGCAGGGCGACTGGCAGTTCGTCGGCCAGTTCCAGAACCAGCGCTCGAAGCCCGCCGACGTCACCCTGCCCGGTCAGCGCAACGTCACCGTCACCTTCGCCGGCAACGCCGCCCAGGGTCGGACCAGCCAGCGGTGAGCGCGCCCGTTTCCGGCATCGTCGTCGTCGACTACGGTTCGCAGTACACGCGCCTCATCACCCGGCGCTTGCGGGAGCTCAACGTCTACTCGGTCATCGTTCCCCACAGCGCCCGGCTGGCCGACATCGAAGCGCACCGCCCGCAAGGGGTGATCCTGTCCGGCGGCCCGGAGAGCACGACCGACGAAGCCGCGCCCGGTCTGCCGGCAGGTCTGCTGGAAGCGGGCCTGCCGATCCTGGCGATCTGCTACGGCATGCAGCTCGTGGCCCGCGACCTGGGTGGCCGCGTGCAACGCGGCTCGGGGCGCGAGTACGGCAAGGCGGAGCTGAGCGAGTACGGGGGCGAGCTGTTCCGGGGCGTGGAAGGCGAGTTCGTGGCCTGGATGAGTCATGGCGACTCGGTCGCCAGCCCACCTCCCGGCTTCAACGTGAGCGCCTCCACCGCCGACACACCCGTCGCCGCCATGGAGGCTCCCGACCGACGCATCTACGCGCTGCAGTTCCACCCGGAGGTGCGACACACCCCCAAGGGCAT
>Ga0307441_1000181_pt1 | contig 24985 bp, 21 predicted proteins | sample SalMarWE160420MG_FD_202149 | JGI IMG/M metagenome (GOLD analysis project Ga0307441, IMG submission 202149) | Salt marsh sediment microbial communities from the Plum Island Ecosystem LTER, Massachusetts, United States - WE1604-20 | ecosystem: Environmental > Aquatic > Marine > Intertidal zone >... | reverse complement strand
GTCGCGGGCGCCCCGTGCGACAATGGCGGCCATGCCCCCCGCCCTCGGTGCCGCCGTCCTCGTCGGCATCACCCTCATCTGGGGCACCACCTTCGTGGTCGTCAAGCAGGCGCTCGATACCATCCCGGTGCCGCTGCTGCTGGCGGTGCGCTTCACCCTCGCCGGCCTGCTGCTCAGCTGGGCGCGCTTCGACCGTCGTGCCGTGCGTCCCGCACTGGTGCTGGGCGTGCTCGCCTTCGCCGGGTTCGCCACGCAGACCGTCGGGCTGTCGCTGACGTCGGCCTCGAAGGCCGCCTTCATCACCGGCCTGAGCGTGATCCTGACGCCGGTCGTGGCGGCGGTGTGGCCGGGCCGGCCGCTCCGTCGGCGCATCGTGCTGGCCGCGCTCGTGGCACTGGCCGGGCTGGGCGTGATGACGCTCCGCGGCGGCGTCGCCGGCATCAACCAGGGCGATCTGTGGGTGCTGGGGACGGCGGTCGCCTACGCGCTGTACATCGTCTACCTGGGCGAGGTCGCGGGTCGAGCGTCGGCCACCTCGCTGGCGGCGTTGCAGCACGTCCCCATGGCGCTGCTGGCCTGGCTGTGGGCGCTCCCGCGCGTCGGCGACTTGCGGCACGTGCCGCTCTCCACGTACCTCGCCATCCTCTACCTGGCCGCGGTGGCCACCGCGCTGGTCGCCGTGCTTCAGACCTATGCGCAGCGCGTCGTCGGCGCCAGCCTGGCCGCCCTCATCTTCGTCCTGGAGCCCGTCTTCGCGGCGATCTTCGCCTTCTTCCTGCTGGGCGAGCGCCTGGGGGCGGTCGGCTGGGCCGGCGGCGGTTTGGTGGTGGCGGCGATGTTCTTGAGCGAGCTACGGCCGCGGCGGCCGCTCCCGGCCGGCCATCCGCTGGCGGTCGCGCGGAACGCCGACGGCGGCGCGCCGGGCCGCGAGCCGCCACGGAGCTAGCCCCGCCGCCCCCGCCCCCGCCGCGCTAGCCGCCCGGGTTCCCGGCGTCCCGGATGGCTTTGCGTTCGCCCAGCTCGTCCGCCTCCGGCGTGGCCTCGCCGCCGCCGGCGACGTTGCGCAGAAGGCGGCGCATGATCTTTCCGGAGCGCGTCTTGGGCAGTGCCAGGGTAAAGCGGATGTCGTCGGGTCGGGCGATCGGTCCGATCTCGCGGCCGACGTGATCGCGGAGCGCCTCTTTCAGCGCGTCGCCGCTCTCTGCACCCTCGGCCAGCGTGACGAACGCCACGATGGCCTGCCCGCGGACCTCGTCCGGGCGGCCGACGACCGCCGCCTCCGCGACCGCCGGGTGCGACAGCAGCGCCGACTCCACCTCCATGGTCCCCAGGCGGAAGCCCGAGACGCTCACCACGTCGTCGACGCGCCCCATGATCCAGTAGTAACCGTCGTCGTCGCGCCGCGCGCCGTCGCCGGTGAAGTACACGTGGGGGATCTCGGCCCAGTACTGGCTACGGTAGCGGTCGTCGTCGCCGTAGATGCCGCGCAGCATGCCCGGCCAGGGTCGCCTGAGCACGAGGTAGCCGCCCTCGCCGCTGCCGACCTCGCGGCCCTCCAGATCCACCACCGCCGCATCGACGCCGAACATCGGCACCCCCGCCGAGCCCGGCTTGGCGTCGTGGGCGCCTGGCAGCGTGCCGAGCATGATGGCGCCCGTCTCCGCCTGCCACCAGGCGTGCACGATGGGGCAGCGCCCGCCCCCCACCTCGCGGTGGTACCAGGCCCAGGCGCCGGCGTCGATCGGCTCGCCCACCGTGGCGAGCAGGCGCAGGCTGCTCAGGTCGTGGCCCCGCGGATACTGCTCGCCGAGGGCGCGGAACGCCCGGATCGCGGTCGGCGTGGTTCCGAGCACGCTCACGCGGTGGCGCTCGATCAGCTCCCAGAACCGATCGCCGTCGGGCTGGGTGGGGGCGCCTTCGTAGAGGACCTGGGTGGCGCCGTTGCACATGGGGCCGTAGACGACGTAGCTGTGCCCCGTCACCCAGCCGACATCGGCGCTGCACCAATACACGTCGTCGTCGTGCAGGTCGAAGACCAGCCGGCTCGTCAGATATGCGTGCGTCATGTAGCCGCCGGTGGTGTGCAGCACGCCTTTGGGCCTGCCGGTCGAGCCGGCGGCGTAGAGGATGAACAGCGGGTGCTCGGCATCGAGCGGCTCGGCCGGGCACGCCTCGTCGTGAACGTCGAGCAGGTCGTGGTACCAGGCATCGCGGTCGCGATCCATCGCCACCGGCACGCCTGCTCGCCGCACCACCACGACCGCGCGCACCGACGGACAGGTCGCCAGCGCCGCGTCGACCGTGGTCTTGAGCGGCACCGCCCTGCCGTGCCGGTAGCTGCCGTCGGCGGTGATGACGACCTTGGCCTGCGCGTCGTCGATGCGCTCGGCCAGCGCCTGGGCACTGAAGCCCGCGAACACCACCGCGTGCGGTGCGCCGATGCGCGCACACGCCAGCATCGCTACCACCGTCTCGGGGATCCGCGGCATGAAGATCGCGACCCGGTCGCCCTTGCCCACGCCGCGAGCCTTGAGGGCGTTGGCGAGGCGGCCCACGTCGCGCAGCAGATCCCGGTAGGTCAGCTCGCGGCTGTCGCCCGGCTCCCCCTCCCAATGGAACGCCACGCGGTCGCCGTGACCCCGCTCGACCTGCCGGTCCAGGCAGTTGTAGGCGAGGTTCGTGGTGCCGCCGACGAACCAGCGCGCGTGCGGCTCCTGCCAATCGAGGACGCGCTCCCAGCGGCGGAACCAGTGCAGCTCGGCGGCCGCCTCGCCCCAGAAGCCCTCGGGATCGTCCAACGAGCGTCGGTAGAGGCGCTCGAAGGCGTCGGCCCCTGCGACGTGGGCGTGCGCGCTGAAGGCCGCGGGCGGCGGGAAGCGGCCGGGAGGCTCGGTGGGCGGCTCCATGTGTGCCTCATGCTACCGCTGGAAGCGCCTCGTCCCGCGGGCCCGCACCTCAGAGGAGCCCACGGACCACGATTGCCGCGGCCGCCACCAGGGTCAGCAGCGCCAGCGCAGGGATGTACCAACGGCCGAAGCGCACGTACGGCGTGATGCTGTCCATGAACGCGAAGCGGACGCTCAGGGTGCCCGCCACGTGACGGGGGAGCCGCGCCATGACGCGGCCGTGCGGATCGACCGCAGCGGTGATGCCGTCGTTACCGGCTCGCAGCAGGTAACGGTCGGTCTCGATGGCACGCATGTTGCCCATCGCGAAGTGCTGCTCGGCACCGTTGCCCTTGGCGAACCAGGCGTCGTTGGTGATGTTGACCAGCAGGCGGGCGCCGTCACGCACCATCACGCGCTGGACCTGCGGGAACACCGACTCGTAGCAGATGTAGGCGGCCACGGGCCCGTCCACCGTCGTGAGCGGAACCGGTCCCGGACCCGGCGAGGTGTTCATGAGCATCGGCAGATGCAGCAGCCCGAACACCGCACGGTAGAGCGGGGCGGCGGCCTCGAGCAGCGGCCAGCGCTCCCCGAAGGGCACGAGGTGCACCTTGTCGTAGCGATCGAGGACGCGGTCCCCGGCCACGCTGAAGGCGCTGTCGTACTCGTGGCTGCCGCTCACCGCGCGGCCGCCGACGATGAAGTCGGCGCCGGCGGCGCTGGCCTGGATGGCGTCGCGGGTGCCCCGCCCGAAAGGCCCGTCGACGATGTAGCCGATCACGGCACCCTCCGGCCACACAACGTAGTCCGGCGTGGAGGCCATGTGCGCAGCCGCGCCGCGCGTGAGGCCGGTGTAGATCGACAGGTCGCCGGCCGGGCTCACGGCGCGACCGAAGGGATCCACATTGCCCTGTACCAGGACGGCGCTCTGGTTGGGAGCCGGCACCGGCCGGCGCAGGATGGCCGCGCCCCACAGCATGCAGCCGCCGACCAGCACCACCGCCAGCGTGGGCGCCAGCCAGCGGGCGGCCGCCGAAGGAGGACGGCGCGGCGCCAGCGGCCCCGCCGGCACGCTCACGAACGGCGCGGCCAGGAGCGCGGCGGCGACGCACGCCACCAGGCTGAGGCCGTACACGCCGAGGGTGTCGGCCGTCTGGGCGGCGGGCGTGCCGAGCCAGAGGTAGCCGAGCGTGCCCCACGGGAAGCCCAGATAGCCCTGCGTCCGTGCCCACTCCATCAGCACCCACAGGCCCGGAACGAGCCACAGCGTGCCCGGGCCGCGCCCGCCGAGGAGCCGCGCCAGGGCGGTGACCACGCCCCAGAACAGGCACAGCGCGGCGAGCATCAAGGGAAACACCGCCCAGAAGAAGGGGCCGAGCATGGACGGCTGCGAGAAGCTCCTCGGAAGCCACAGGATGTAGATGGCGAAGAACGGCAGCGCGAACGCCGCGCCCAGCCAGAACGCGCGCCGAACGCTGGGTGCCCGGGCCACCACCACGAACAGCGGTACCAGCGCCAGGAACAGCGGCCACACACCGGTCGGAGGCAGAGCCTGGCTGAGCAGGGCGCCGGAGATCGCCGCCAGGAGGACCGAAGGCATGCGGCTCAGGGTAGCACCGGCTCCCGAAGGTGCGGTGAGGGCCGTCAGCGCTCGGCGAGGAGCGCCGCCAGCAGCGCCACACGTTCCAGCGTGGCGTCGAGGCGGATGTGCTCGTTGCGGGCGTGCGGGCCCGCCCCCACCGCTCCCATCCCGTCGAGCGTGGCGATGCCCAGCGACGACGTGAACGAACCGTCGGAGCCGCCGCCCACGACGCCACCCTTCAGGGACAGGCCGAGCTGCTCGCCGAGCGCCTGCACCTCCGACCACAGCGCCGCGTTGCGCTCGGTCTGCTCCAGCGGCGGCCGGTTCAGGCCGCCCGAGACGGACACGCGCACGCGCTGGTCGCGCGGCCGGTAGGCGTGGAGGACGCGCATCACCCGCTCGGCCTCGGCGGCCTGCAACACGCGCAGGTCGACGTCCGCCTCGGCGCTTTCGGCGATGACGTTGCCGGTGGTGCCGCCGTGCGCCACCGTCACGTTGACGGTCGTCCCCCGCTCGCCGTCGGCCTGGTCCTCGACATACAGCAGCAGGTGCGCCAGCTCCCGCAACGCGCTGGCGCCGTCGCCCGGGTTGTTGCCGGCGTGGGCGCTCCGGCCCTCGAGGCGCAGGTGGATTTGGCCCACCCCCTTGCGACCGATCTTGAACGCGCCGTCCTCACGGCCGGGCTCGAGCACGAGCACGCGCGCGTGCTGCCGGGCGAGCTCCTCGATCAGCTCGCGCGAGTGGTGGCTGCCGGTCTCCTCGTCGGACGTGACCAGTAGCGTCACCGGCCCGCGCCACTGCAGCCCTGCGCGCTCGACGGCGCGCGCGGCGTGGATAGCGGTGGCGATGCCCGCCTTCATGTCCAGCACGCCGGGCCCGGAGACGCGGTCGCCGTCTCGCCGGAAGGGCATCTCGGCGAGCGTGCCGCGCGGCCACACGGTGTCGTAGTGCGTGAGCAGCAGCGTGTCGCCGCCACGCTCAGGACCGCCACGGCGGGCGATGAGCACGTCCCCGGCGTCGTGCCTGGCGTGGCGCTCGACGCTCCAACCGTCGCCGCCGAGCTGCTCGGCCAGGTCGCCTGCGAGGGCGTCGCAGAGGTCCTTGTCGCGGGTCGGCGACTCGTGCGTCACCAGCGTCTCGAGGCTGCCGAGGTAGGCGTCGGCGTCGTCGCGAATGGTCTTCAATAGGGAGCGCGCGTCCATGCGCCCCATGCTACTCGGACGCCGGCGCCGGTTGGCTGCGGTGCCCGGTCCGGCCGCGGCTCAGGCGCCCTGCACCGTTTTCGAGAGGGTGTCGTCGAGCGTGCCCAGCCGTTCCTGCCACAGCGCCTCGGCGAGCTGGCGCACGGTGGGCTCGTGCGTGGTTCGAGCGTAGCTGTATCCCATGCGCAGATCGCTCTCCGCCGCCTCCTCGTCGACCCCCCGGCCGATCTGGTAGCGGGAGAGATAGACCTGAGCCAGCAAGACGTCGCGCATGCGCTGCGGGCGAACGGCGTGCAGATCCCTCAGGGCATCCTGATAGGCGAGCATGGCAGCTCGGACGTCTCCCCGGTCGGCGAGCGCACGGCCCCGCTTGAAGTGTTTGGCGGCGTTGTAGAGCAGCTCGCGCATCGCTGCCCAATCATAGCTCCGGCCGCGCCGCTACGGCCCGGCCGGGTGCGGCGCGCGCTAGGGCGCGGTGGCGGGCGCCCCCGGCGGGCAGCCGTTGCCCGCGCTCTGCGCCTGCCGGGCGGCCCGCGCGACTCCCCGCCCGCAGCCGGGCCGGTGTCCTCGCCGCCTTCAAGCGTCCGCCGAGCACGCTGTCAGCGCCCGCCGGCGCCCGCCAGCGGCGCTGCGCTCAGGGTGAACGGTTGCGCCAGGCCCGCCTCCGCGGCGGCCAGCGCCTCGGGCGGCGCGTACGACAACGCGCGCACGCCGCGGTAGGCGCGGAGCGCGGCGTCGCGGCGCCCCGCGAGGTCGTAGAGCTGGCCCAGCCGCGACAGCAGGAAGCCCGGCAGGTAGTACGGCTCCACGAAGTCCTGCGTGCTGGCCGCTTCCAGCACCGCCAGGGCCGCCTCGGGGTCGCCCGCCTGGACGAGCAGATTGGCCTCGAGGTAGCGCGCCTCCGGGGCGTCGATATCGGCCAGGCGCTCGATCACCGCGCCGGGCTCGGCGGCATCCGCGCGCATGGCGTAGTCGAGAAGGCTGCGGCGGCGCACCGCCTCGTCCGCGACGGGCGTCGGCGCGCGGAGCAGGGTGACGTGCGCCTCGAGGGCATCGTTGAGCGACGGCACGTCGTCGACGCCGGCCAACACCACCACGCGCCCGGCCCCGAGCGCTACGACCGCGTCGGCTGCGTGGGCGGCGCGCGCCTGTTGCCAGCCGGTGCCCGGGCCCTCACCGAACGCCTCGGCGCGCCGCTGCTGGAACACCCGGATCGCCGGAAGGAGCTCGTCGAGCACGCCGTCCAGGTCGAGGGCGCGGCCGACGATGTCACGCACGGGCGCCTCCGAGGCCGCGATTGACGCGAGCAGGTGCTTCCCGCCCTCGAAGCCCGCCAGGTAGCGGTGGAAGTCGTCCTCGGCGGCCGTGTCCTGAATGGGTGCGCCCACCTCGGCCAGCATGAGGCCGGTCCGGCGCGCCCACGGGACGACGGTGTGCGGCAGTACCGTCTCGGCGCAGTCCTGCCACGCGGGGTCGCCCAGGGCGCCGGGCGTGAGCGGGACGAGCGCGAGCGCCTCGGGCTCGAAGGACTGCACCGAGCGCAAGACGCTGACGGCGTTGTACTGCGGCATCCTCACGTGGAGGGGGCCGAGAAGGGGAACCAGGGTGACCACGGGTCGACGTTCGGACGCCATGGCGCCATGCTACGCGCCGCGCAGACCGCGCCCGGCTGCCGGGCCGACGGTGCCCGCGGTCGGCACGGTAAGCTGGGGCCGTCGCCCCCCGTGGGCGAGACGCCAAGCCCCCGGGTGCAGGGCCGGCCCCCGCGCCACGCTGTCGCGCGCCCCGCGCCGAGGATGAGGAGTCCATGCTGAGATCCGAACGCAGCCCCGCCTGGCACCGTGACGTGAAGTGGGTCAGCGCGATCCTCCTGGTGGTGAGCCTGGCGGTGGCCACGCTGGCCTTCTGCCTCAGCCAGCTCACCGTCCGCGAGCGCGCCGTACCCATCCTCAGGCAGATGCTCGACCTCACGCTGCTGCCGGAGGGCGGGGCGGCGCCCAGCCTGGCCGTGCGCACCGGCGCGGCGTACCAGCCAGGCCAGAAGCTGACGCTGCTGCCCGGCGTGGAGGTCTTCGCGGACCCCACGGAGGTTCGGTCGTTCAGCGTGGATCAGGCCGTCAACCGCATCGCCGGCGTGCTCGCCCAGAACACGATCGACGGCGGCGCTGCCGCGGCGCTCGGCCTCGTCAGCGATGCGGGCATCCAGGGACAGCTCAGATCGGCGCTCCAGGGCCCCGTGCCCGAGCTCGTGACGGCCGGGCTCGACAGGTCGATGTTGCCCTCGGGACTCGAGGACGGCTCGCGGATCGCCGACTGGCCCAAGCAGGCCGCCGACAACCCCGGCAAGCCGGTGCAGCCGATCGTAGGCGTGTTCGTCTACGCCGATCCCAGCAGCCTCGCCACCATGACAAGCCGCCAGATCGGCGAGATGGTGGTGGCCAAGCTGGCCGCCGACGTGCTCTCCGACGGCATGAGCGCGACCCGGCAGAAGGTCGTCAACTCCAACCTCCGGACCCGCTTCGACGAGGCCTTGACGAGCAGCGTCCCGCAGAGCCTGCACGCGTTCTACGCCACGCTGTTCCTCGGTTACGGCGACGCCATAGCCTCCCGCCTGTCCGAGGCCAAGGCGGTCATCCAGGGCAACCAGCAGAAGACCGAGAGCTTGCAGGGGCTGTTGCCGGCCTCGCAGCTCGCCGGCCTCACGCCGGCCCAGGCCGACGTCAAGGTGCTCGACGCACTCGCCTCGCGCAGTTATCAGACGGGTGCGGCCAGCGTCGTGGCGCTGATGACGCGCAGCGATCAGAAGGCCAAGGTGAGCCGCGTGGCGCCGGCCCTCGACCGCTTCTCGGCGGCAGCGCATCGGCGTTATTTGGCCTGGACCTGGATCACCGGCGTCCTCGCATTGATCTTCCTTATCGTGCTGCTGGCCACCTCGCCCGGCCTCATCAGGCTGGTGTACGCCGGCGTGGCGGTGGCGGTGAGCGCCGCCGGCGGGGCGTGGCTGTTCGGGCGCCTGGTAGGGCTGGGCACGGCGTCGGCCCCGCCGCAGGCGGCGATGGCGCAGTTCGGCACCCTGGGCGGGCTGGCGTCGACCGTTCGCTACGTGGTGCACGCTCTCCCGGCCGACACCTGGGCGCTGCCGTGGCGGGTCTACGTCATCGTGCTGGCCGCCGGCGGCGCGCTGGTGCTGCTGGCCCTGGTGTTGTGGCTGCTGGGACGCATGCGCCCCCGCCGACGGAGCCTCCTCTAGCACAGCATTGACGGCGCTGCGGGCGTCGCGGTGACGTGCTCGCGGCTGCGGGCGGAGGCCGGCGCGCGAGCACGAGGGTGGCCGGGGCTGCCTGGCGCGGAGCGCCGAAGGCGTATGATTCGGAACCCCAGCGACTTGCGTGCCGGGAGCGCCGCCTTGGTAGGGGGTGCCGTAGGGTTGCCGAAGCTGCGGCGGCGGAGCCTCGCGGCAGGCTGGACGCCGCCGATCCTGGATGGGAGGCGCTGCCATGGACCATTCGCCTAGGGAACCCCGCGCGACCTTGTGGCCGACGTTCGTGCTGACGTCGCTGCTGCTGGCGGCGACGCTGGTCGGGTGCGCGGCAGCGCAGGGGGCGGGCGCGAGCACCGGCGACTGGACCCGCTTCGGCTTCGACGCGGTTCGCTCCGGCGTCTCCACGGCGCCCACCGGCATCACGCCCGGCAACGTCCAGAGCCTCGCGCAGCACGAGCAGCGGGTGTCGCTGCCCGGCACCGTCGACGCCTCGCCGATCTACCTCCACGGGGTGGTCATCGGGGGCGCCACACACGACGCGTTCTTCGTGACCACGACCTACGGCAAGACGCTGGCCATCGACGCCGGCAACGGTCGCATCCTGTGGACCTTCACGCCGTCCGGGTACGGCAGCTATGCGGGCAGCTACCGCATCACCACCGCCACGCCCGTGGCCGACCCGTCCCGCAGCGCCATCTACGCCGCCGACCCCGACGGCATGATCCACAAGCTCTCGGTCGCCGACGGCCGGGTGCTGTGGAGCACCAGCGTCACGCGCCTGCCGGGCCGCGAGAAGATCGCGTCGGCGCTCAACCTGGTGGGACGCCACGTCATCGTCACCACCGGCGGCTACATCGGCGACGCGCCGCCGTACCAGGGCCACGTGGCCGTGCTCGACGCCTCCAGCGGCAGGCTCCTGCGCGTGTGGAACTCGCTGTGCAGCGACAAGGCGGGCCTGCTCGACCCCGGCAAGGACTGCGCCCAGAGCGACTCCGCAATCTGGGGGCGCGCCGGGGCGGTGGTGGAGCCGAGCAGCCAGGACATCTTCGTGGCCACCGGCAACGCGCCCTGGAACGGCACGACGGACTGGGGTGACGCCGTGCTCGAGCTCTCGCCGGATGCCAGCACGCTGCTGGGCAACTACACCCCCACGAACACCGACTACCTCAACGCCGCGGACCTCGACCTGGGGTCCACCTCGCCCGCCCTGCTCGGCGACGGCTACATCGCGCAGGGTGGCAAAGACGGCGTGATCCGGGTCCTCGACTGGAGCAAGCTGCTCGGCACCGCCCCCCATCGCGAGGACGCCTCACAGACGGTGCCCACGCCGTCGGGCGGCAAGCTCTTCACGGCGCTTGTGGTGTGGCACCATGGCGGCCAGACCTGGCTGTTCGCGGCCGACAACGGCGGCACGGCGGCCTGGACGTTCGCCGGCGGGCGCCTGCATCCGGCGTGGAACACGGGCAGCGGTGGCACCAGCCCCGTGCTCGCCGGCGGGCTGCTGTATGTCTACGACCCGGGCGGAAGCGGCCTACGGGTCTACGAGCCGACCTCCGGCGACGTGCTGGCGACCTTGCCGGCCGGCCGCGGGCACTGGAACAGCCCCATCGTGATCGACGGCCGCATTGCCTTGCCCGAGGGCAACGCCAACAGTCACAGGACCAGCGGCGTGCTCGACATCTGGCGTCTGCCCTAGCGGACGGGGCCGGTCGCTCAGCCCTCGCCGCCGCCGTGGCGGTCATCCTCGGCGCTCTCGCCCGGGGTGGTCGTGTCCTCAGCCGCGGCGGGCGGGCCGCCATCCGTTCCCTCACCGCCGGCGCCCGCTTCGGGGGTCGCGCCGGTCGCGCTTTCCTGGCCCAGCCGGCCTGGCTCCGTGGGGGCACGGCTGGCCGCCGTGAGCAGCCGCTCCAGGCGGCCGGCCATGGCGGCGGGGTTGGGGTGCAGGCCCTCCAGCAACAGCTGCGTCTCGAACAGCTGGAAGAGCAGCTCGTCGACGAGCGGGTCGTCCTCGTCGGCGCTCAAGCGCTCGGCGAGGTTGCGGACCAGGTCGCTTCGGCGGTTGAGCTCGAGCGCTCGAGGCGCCCCCTGGTAGCCTTCTTCGGTGAGCCTCCGAATGCGCTCCAGGCCGGCAGGCGCTCCCGCGGGCGCCACCAGGCGCGCCGGGTTGCGCTCCAGCAGGCGGCTCTCACGCACGTCCGCGACGCGCTCGCCGAGCACGCTGCGGGCCCGAGCCAGAAGCCGGTCGAAGGGGGCATCTGCAACGGCTTCGCTCGGCGGCGAGGCGGCTGCTTCGTCGGGCCGCTCGGGCTCCGGCGGCAGCTCGAGGCCCGACTCGCCGACATCGCGCAGCGGATGGTCGCGGTAGCTGGGCAGCCCCACCGGCACGAAGGCGTCGAGCGGCTCGGTGAGGAGCAGCACCTCGAGGCCCCGGCGCCGGAAGGGCTCGAGGTGGGGGCTGGCCAGGGCGGCCTCGACGTCGTCGGCCTGCACGAAGTAGATGTCGCGCTGCTGCGGCGCCATGCGCTCGACGTAGGCGCCCAGCGACGTGGACGCGGCGTGTGTCGATCGGAACCGCAGCAGGTCGGGGATGCGCTCGTCGCGGTCGGGGGCGGTCGCCACCGCCTCCTTGAGGAAGACGCCGTAGCCGTCCAGGAAGCGCCGATATCGTTCGTCATCCTCCTCGGCGAGGTCGGCGATCGCGCCGACCGCGCGTTTGCCGAGGACCGTCCGGATGCGCGCCAGCACCGGGGTGCGCTGGATCGCCTCGCGCGACACGTTGAGCGGCAGGTCCTCGGCGTCCACGACGCCGACCATGAAGCGCAGGTAGCGGGGAAGCAGCGTGCGCTCGTGTTCCTCGATCAGGACCTTGCGGGCATAGAGACGCACGCCGTCGCCTTCGGGGTCGCGGAGCAGCAACGGGTCACGCGCCTCGGGCACGTACAGCAGCGCATAGAACTGGAGCGGCACGTCGGCCTGCATGTGCACGGTCAGCAGCGGCGCCCCGGCGCCGAAGCGCAGCTGGCCCAGGAAGCGTTGGTGTTGCTCCGCGCTGACGCTCTCCGGCCGCTCCCGCCAGAGCGCGGTCTGCTCGTTGACCTTGTGCCAGTCGCCGTCCTGTCGCAGGTAGATGGGGAAGGGGACGTAGTTCGAGTGCGTCCGCACCACCTCGCGAAGGCGGTCGGGCTCCAGGAAATCGCGAGCGTCCTCGCGCAGGCGCAGACGCACCTCCGTGCCGCGCTCGGGCTTGTCCGCATCGCCTATGTCGAAACCGCCGGCACCCTGCGAGCGCCACCGGGCTGCGGCGTCCTCCGGGCGCAGACTGCGGGACACCACCTCGGCTTCCTCCGCCACCATGAACACGCTGTAGAAGCCCACCCCGAAGCGCCCGATGAGCTCGCGCGCCGAGGCGGTGTCCTGCTCGTTGAGCCGGTGCATCGCCTCGGTGAAGCCGCGCGCCCCCGAGTGCGCGATTGTGCCGAGATTCTGCACCAGCTCCTCGCGGCTCATGCCGCGGCCGCTGTCGCGGACGACGAGCGTGGCATTCGCCGCGTCTGCCTCGAGCCAGATGCCCAGCTCGGCGGACGGATCCACCACCTCGCCTTGCGTGAGACTCTCCAGGCGGAAGCGGTGGAGCGCATCCGCGGCGTTGGAGAGGAGCTCGCGAAGGAACACCTCGCGCTCGCTGTAGAGCGAGTGCACGAGGATGTCGAGCAGCTGTGTGATCTCCGCCTTGAAGGCGATGGTCTCGTCCGGCACGCCCTCCAGGCTACTTCGCTTGGCGCGGGCCGGCAAGCCGCGGGTCGGGGACCGCGCCGCCGACCCGGCCCATGCCCGCACCGGCGGCCGTGGCTAGCGGCCCGCGCTGGCGAAGGCCTGCAAAGCGCCGTTCGGCGCCGCCATGTCGAGCACCTTGGCGTAGGGAACGACCACCGTGAAGGTGCCCTGCACGTACGGTCCCATCGCATAGGGGGGGAACGTGAAGCTCAACCCTGCCGGCGTCAGCACGTACAGCGCCAGGTCGTGGGCGCTCAGGCTGCTCACCTGACCCTGCACCACCCAGGTGGCGCCTTGCGCCCGCAGGTCGGCGAGCACGAGCGGCGCGAGGCGGGCCACGTAGTCCGCGCCAGGGGCGAACAGCTCGGCGAGGGAGATGCGGCGCGGACCGCTGCGGTCCAGCCACCAGGTGGCGGTAGCGGTCTCTTGGATGCCGTGGGCGCCGCCGGTGTAGCGGTAGCGGCTGGTCAACAGGCTCACGTACGGCCCCGCCACGCCCTCCACGGTGGTCTCGGCGATCAGCTGCCAGGCATGGAAGAGCCCGCCCGCCGCGCGCGCGCTGCGACCCTCGCGGACGAACGTGGTCAGCTCCGCGCCTGATGCCGGCCCCAGCTCTGCATTGAGGGGTGCCAGCGCGCCCGTCAGGAAGTGCGGATAGCTGTCGGTGGCTTGGATAGGCCCGTCCTGGACGTTCACGCGGACGTACTGGGCGACGCGGCTCAAGGACAGCGTGAGCCGCTCGGTGCCGAGCGTAAGGTGGCCGGCGATGCTGTTGCCGTCGTCGTTCGGAGCCAGCGACCGGGTCGCGTCGAGGCGGGCGCCGGCCAGCGTTCCGGCGGGCGCACTACGGCCGGTGTTCTGCGGTGTCGGCGCCAACGTGAGCGCGCCGTCGGCAGCCGAGCTGCCGGCCACCGGCACCACGGCGCGCTCGGCGGGGAGCAGCAGGCGTCCGGACGCCGTGGCGCCCGCCAGCGTCAGGTCGAGCAGCAGCGGCTGCGAGCCGGCCGTGCCGCGATACAGCGCCCGCCACCACGAGGGTGTGGCCTGTGCCGCAGCCAGCGATGTCAGTGCCAGGACCGTTGCGAGCAGTAGGGCCAGCGTAGCGACGGCCATGTCAGCGGGCCGCCGGCGCTGTTTGCGAAGACGGCGACGGGTTGGTGCGCGGTGGCGATGCATGCGGGAGCCTCCGCCCCAGTCTAGGCGTCCTCTGCCGCGGCGACGCGCCCCCTGCCCGCGGCTGCGAAGCAGGCCTCCAGGACGCCGCTTCTCGGCTCAGCCTTTTCATCGTTTCGTCATCTGTCTCTCGCGCGGGTGGCGTACCTTGAGGTCAGCCGATCAGGAAGCTCGGCCTGGCGTACCGAGAGCGTCTGGGACGGAACCCCCACGGACCACCCCACACAGCGGGGTGGTCCGCGCCTTTCGTGGGCCGCGGCCTGCGACGAGCGACGCTCGCCACCGCTGCTACACTCGCGCCATGGCACGAACCGACGCGTCCATCAGCGTGGTCGGGGCCGGCATGGCCGGCAGCGAAGCCGCGCTCGCGGCGGCGCGCCTGGGCGTTGCGGTCGACCTCTACGAGATGCGTCCGGTGACCCTGACGCCCGCACATCACACCGGCGACTTCGCCGAGCTGGTGTGCTCCAACAGCTTCGGCGCGGAGAGCGAGAGCAGCGCCAAGGGGTTGCTGCAACGCGAGATGCTGGCCGCGGGCGGCATCGTCATGGCGAGCGCGCACGCCTGTCGCGTGCCGGCCGGGGGCGCCCTCGCAGTCGACCGGGAGGCGTTCAGCCGGCGCGTCACCGAGGCGGTGCGCGCCCATCCCCTGATCCGCGTGCACAACGTCGAGCTGACCGAGGTGCCCGAGGGCATCGTGGTGCTCAGCACCGGGCCGCTCACCGCCGACCGCTTCGCGCGTGCGTTGCGCGCGCGGCTCGGCACCGAGTTCCTGGGCTTCTACGACGCCGCCGCGCCGGTGATCGACGTGGACAGCGTGGACATGGACGTCGCGTTCCGCAAGGGGCGCTACGCTCAGTCCGCCGACTACCTCAACCTGCCGTTCACGAAGCCGGCCTACGACCGCTTCTTCGAACGCCTCGCCGCCGCCCGCAGCCATCAGGGGCACGACTGGGAGAAGCTGGAGTTCTTCGAGGGTTGCATGCCCATCGAGGAGCTGGCGCGGCGCGGCTACCACACGCCGCGCTTCGGGCCGCTGAAGCCGGTGGGCCTGGAGCACCCGGACACGGGCGAGCGCTTCTACGCCGTGGCGCAGCTGAGGCAGGAGGACGCACGCGGCCGCATGTGGTCGCTGGTGGGTTTCCAGACCGGCCTCAAGTGGGGCGACCAGAAGGAGGTCGTGCGCACGATTCCCGGTTTGGAGAGTGCCGACATCGTGCGCTACGGCGTGATGCACCGCAACACCTATCTCAACGCCCCGCGCTTGCTTCACCCCAGCCTGGCGTTCCGTGACCACCCAGGTTGGTTCACGGCAGGTGTCCTGGCGGGCACCGAGGGCTATCTGGAGTCCTCTGCGAGCGGCTGGCTGGCGGGGACCAACGCCGGCCGCCGCGCCCTCGGCGTGGCAGCCGTGGTGCCACCGGAGGAGAGCATGCTCGGCGGCCTGGTGCGCTTCCTCTCCGGTGCCAACCCCGACGGCTTCCAGCCGATGAACGCCAACTGGGGGCTGGTCCCTGCCGCTGGGAAGCGCAAGGGCGAGGGCAAGCGCGAGCGCCGCGAGGCGATGTACGGCCGGGGGCTGGCCGCCTTCCAGGCCTGGCTGGCCGCTGAGCTCGCCGTCACCGACTCCGGCATGATCGTCGGCTGAGCGGGCCCGGCAGCGGCGCCCGCGGAAGGAGAGGAGCATGCTCGATCTCGCACGCATCGAGGCGGCCCGCGAGACCATCGCGGGGCACGTCCGGCGCACACCGCTCCAGCGCAGCGACAGTCTCTCGCAGGAGCTGGGGTGCGAGGTCTGGCTCAAGCTGGAGCTCTTCCAGAAGACCGGTTCGTTCAAGCCGCGCGGGGCCTTCGCACAGCTGCAGGCTGTGCTTCCGGAGGCCCGGGAGCGCGGCGTGGTGGCGGTCAGCGGCGGCAACTTCGCCCAGGGTGCGGCCTACGCCGCGCGCGAGCTGGGCGTGCGTTGCCGCGTGCTGATGCCCGAGGCCACGCCGGCCAACTACCTCGATGCCACGCGCGGCTACGGCGCCGAGGTGGAGCTCACGGCCGGCATCCCGGCCTCTTTCGAGCGCTATCAGCGCTACGAGCAGGAGGGTTGGGCAGGGCTCCACCCCTTCGCCCCCGCGTCGATGATGGCCGGGAACGGCACCCTGGGGCTGGAGATCGCAGAGGACCTGCCGAGCGCCACCGACGTGGTCGTCAGCATCGGCGGAGGGGGCCTGTTCGGCGGTGTCGCCACGGCCCTGGACGGTCGGCTTCCGGGTGTCCGGATGTGGGGCGTGGAGACCGAGGGCGCGGACGTCATGACGCGCTCGCTCGAGGCCGGCAGGCCGTTGAGCATCGAGCCCACCTCGCTGGCGCACACCCTGGGCGCCCCGACGACCTGCGACCTCGCGCTGGACGTGGTGCGCCGCCTGGCCCAGGAGGTCGTGGTGGTCTCCGATGCAGACGCCTACCAGGGCGTGCTGTGGCTTCTCGAGCGGGCCAAGGTCAGCGCCGAGCTGGCGGCCGGCTGCACGCTCGCGGCCGCGCGCCGGCTGCGCCGGAGCGGCCGTGTCGGCGACGACGCCCGGATGGTGCTCGTCATCTGTGGCGGCAACGTCGGCCTGCCGACCCTGTGCGAGTACCGGGAGCGCTTTGACGGCGGCTGAGCCTGGGGTAGCATGCCGCCATGCACGTCATCGACCTTCGCAGCGACACCGTCACCAAACCCACGCCGGCCATGCGCAAGGCCATGGCCGAGGCCGAGGTCGGCGACGACGTCTACGCCGAGGACCCCACCGTCAACCGGTTGCAGCGCACGCTGGCCGAGCGCGCCGGCTTCGAGTCTGGCCTGTTCATGCCGAGCGGCAGCATGAGCAACCTGGTGGCGCTGACCACGCACACCGAGCGCGGCCAGGAGGTCATCGCGCCCGAGGGCGCCCACATCTACAACCACGAGCTGGCGGGCATGGCCGCCGTTGGCGGCTTGATTCCGCGGCTGGTGCCGGCGCCCGCCGGCGTGCCCGCCGTCGAGGCCGTACGTGCCGCGATCCATCGTGACGCCCGTCACCACGCCCCCACCGGCCTGGTGACGCTGGAGAACACCCACAACGGCGGCGGCGGCACCGTGGTGCCGCTCGAGGTCAGCCGTGCGGTCGTGAAGCTGGCTCACGACGAGGGACTGCCCGTGCATCTCGACGGTGCGCGCGCCTTCAACGCCGCAACCGCCCTGGGCGCGGACATCGCCGAGGTGTGCGCCGGCTTCGACAGCGTCTCGATCTGCCTGAGCAAGGGCCTTGGCGCCCCCGTGGGCAGCGTTCTGCTGGGCAGTGAGGAATTCCTGACCAGGGCGCACCGCTACCGCAAGCTCCTCGGCGGCGGCATGCGCCAGGCGGGGGTGCTGGCCGCGGCGGGCCTGGTGGCGCTCGAGACCATGCCGCAGCGCCTGCACGAGGACCACGCCCGCGCCCGGCGGCTGGCCGAGGGGCTGGTCGGCCTACCCGGCGTCGAGCTCGACCTGGCGAGCGTGCAGACGAACATGGTCTTCCTGGGCGTTGCCGACGCCGCCGCGTTCGGCCAGCGCTGCGCCCAGCAGGGCCTGCGGGTCAACGTCTGGGGGCCGCAGCGCGTGCGGCTGGTGCTGCACCACCAGGTGAGCGACGAGGACGTCGACCGGGCGCTGGAGGTGCTCCACGCCCAGTTGCGCCCCGCCGCCACCGCGTGAGGTGACGCGCCGCGTCGTGCTTCTCGCGCACCCTGCCGGCCATTCGCTGAGCCCGGCGATGCACAATGCCGCCCTGGAGGCGCTCGGCATCGATGCCCGCTACCATGCGCTGGACGTGCCCCCGGAGGGGCTCGGCGACGCGGTCGCCGCGCTCAGAGGGCGGGAGGTGGTCGGTGGCAACGTGACCATCCCGCACAAGCAGGCCGTGATGCGCTGGTTGGACGGGCTCAGCGAGACGGCCCGCGACACGGGTGCCGTGAACACGGTGACGCGCGACGGCGGCCGCCTGATCGGGGACAACACCGACGGCGCAGGCTTCATGCTGGCCCTGGCCGAGCTCGGGCTCGATCCGGCGGCCGCGGCGTGCGTGGTGCTGGGGGCGGGCGGGGCGGCCCGGGCGGTGACGCGAGCCCTGCTGCGCGCCGGGGCGCGGGTGGCGGTGCACAACCGCACGGCGGCGCGCGCACGCGCCCTGGCCGACGACCTCGCCCACATCGGCATCGTGATGGTGTTGCGGCCCGAGGAGCTGGCAGGCGCAGTGGCCGAGGCGGCGCTGCTGGTGCAGGCGACGCCGCTCGGGATGGCGGGCGCGGCGGCCGGCGAGTCCCCCCTCTCGCCGGGCGTGCTGCCGCGCACCGGCGCCGTGGTCGACCTGGTGTATCGGCCGGTGGAGACGCCGCTGCTCGCCGCTGCCAGGGCGGCCGGGCTGCGGGCGCAGAACGGTCTGCCCATGCTGGTGGCGCAGGCGGGGCTGGCCTTCGAGCGCTGGTTCGACGTGCCGCCTCCGTTCGACATCATGCGCCGTGCGGCTTTGGCCGCATTGGCCTAGGGCGGCCATTGGGCCGCTGTTAGAGTGGACTACCGTGAGGGTCGCCGTCATCGCCGACATCCATGCCAACGTGCCCGCGCTGGAGGCGGTGCTGGCCGACATCGACACCCTCGACGTCGACCGTCTGGTGGTCAATGGCGACATCGTCAACCGCGGCCCCGGCAACGTGGAGGCGATGCGACGCCTGAGCGACGTGCCACACGACGGCACGCTGGGCAACCACGACGACCTCCTGCGCATGTGGGTCGATGAGGACCCGAGCCTGCCGAGGGAGTGGTTCGAGGACGACTTCTGGTCCAGTGCCGCGATCGCCGCCCGCGACCTGCAGCGGGCCGGGTTGATCCCGATCATCCGGCGCCTGCCCCTCACGGTGCGCATCGACGTGGCGGGCGCGCCCAGCCTGTTGATCGCGCACGGCAGCCCGCGGCACTACCGCGAGGGCTACGGCCGCCACCTCACCGACGAGGCGATCTCCGAGATCACCCAGATGCACCCTGCGGACGTGCTCGTGGGCTCGCACACCCACCGCCCGCTGCAGCGTCGCTGGGGGCATTTCCTGGTGCTGAACACGGGCGCCGTGGGCTCGCCGTTCAACGGCGACCCGCGGGCGCAGTACCTCGTGCTCAGCCTGGAGGGCGGCGAGTGGCGCCCGCAGTTCCGCCGCGTCGCCTACGACCGCGGCGCGGCCATGCGGGCCTTCCACGATGCCGGTTACCTGGAGCGCGGCGGGCTCAGTGCCCGCATCTTCTTCGAAGAGCTCAAGAACGCGCGCTCCTACCTGGTGCCGTTCCTGATGTGGTGTGAGGAGCAGGGGCGAGCCCACGGCGAGGTCGCCTGGGAGGAGTTTCAGCGCCGTTTCGAGCAGCGCTTCCGGCCGCCCGACGAGGTCCGCGTCGGCGTCGAGATCGTCGCCGAGGCGTGAGCGGATCGCCTGTCAGCCGTTGGCAGCAGCGCTCTCGTCCGGCGCCAGCTCGGCGATGATGCGTCCCTGGGCGCCGTTGCGCCGCTGAGAAGCGAGCACGCCGGCCACATCCGCGGGCTGCCAGCCGTCGGGCCGCAGCTGCTTGCCGTCGCCGCGGCGCGGCGCGCCCGCCTTGCGCAGATTGGCGGCGTCGACCTCGGCGAAGACGCCGTCGGCATCGACGCCGAGCGCGACGAACGTGCCGTAGGCAACGTACAGCAGGTCGGCCAGCTCGTGGGCGGCGGCGGCCAGCTGCGGCTCGGCTGCGGCGCCGCCGCTCGTGTGCGCCAACGCGTCGAGCGCGGCCAGCGCCTCGCCGGTCTCCTCGCGGAGCAGACGCATCCGCAATGCCAGCGTGGCGTCGTCCGGGCGCGCGGGCGCGCCCGGCGGCGTGTCGCCGATGCGCAGGTGGAACGCGAGGGACCGGCGGTAGTTGCTCACGGCCGCGCCGCTTCCACCCGCGCGGTCCGCTCCGTCGCGACCGCGGCCGTCACACGCCCGCGTTACGGCCGCGCCGCATCGAGGCGAGCAGCAGGGTGATGAGCGCGAACGCGACCAGCGACAGCAGCGGGATGGTGATGAAGCCGAGCCAGTCGATGTAGTGGAGGCTGCACGGGATGCCGGCCTTGCACAGGCCCGGCGCTCCGAAGCCCGGGATGTGCTGCTCGAGGACGTGGTAGGTGGCGAAGCCGATGCCGAGGATCGACAGCGGCAGCACGTACAGGCGGATGGTGCTGGCCTGCCGGTAGCTGGCGATGCCGAGCACGATCGCAAGCGGGTACATGAGGATGCGCTGGTACCAGCACAGCGTGCACGGCACGAAGTGGCGCACCTCCGAGAAGTACAGGCTCCCCAGCGTCGCTGCCAGCGCCACCAGCCAGGCCAGGTAGAGGTTGCCTTCGCCGCGCATCAGGTGCCGCTGGCGGCCTTCTTCAAGGCCGCGTCGATGGCCTTCTTCACGCCGGCCCAGGTGTGGTCTGTCACCAGCTGGCCGTCGAGGAGGACGCTGGGCGTCCCCTGAAGGCCCAGGCCGTGGGCGATGGCGTTGTCCTTGTCGACCACCTTGGCCCCCACGTCGTTGTCGACACACTGCTGGAGCTTCTGTTTGTCGAGGTTCGGCGCGTAGGTGGTGGCGATGTCGATCGCCTTGGCGGTGTTGACGAGCTGCTGCTGCGCGCGCATGAAGATCGGCTCCAGATTCCAGAAGGTGGAGTCGCTCTGCAGGTACACGCACTGTCCCAGGCCGCCGATGACGCGCGACTGCACCTGACTGATCACCGGGAAGTAGAAGTACCACACCCTGACCTTGCCGGTGTCGACGTAGGTACGCTTGATCTGTGGCCACACCTGATCGGAGAACTCGGCGCAGTGCGGGCACAGGAAGTCCTCGAACAGGGCGAGCTTGACCGGTGCGTCGGCGGCGCCGATCACGGGCTGGCCGGTGTAATCGAGCTTGGTGGAGTTGCCCGACGGACCGGTTGCCTGCGCATTGTTCGAGGTCAGTCGGGGCACCACCAGCACCACCGCCAGCACCACGATCGCAACGATCACGGTGACGAGCGTCAACTGTCGTGGGTTCATGCTCCGCAGTCTACAAGAGCCCGGATGAGTTGGCCGGGACCGGGAGCCCCGCGTCGCCGCGCTCAGGTCGGTGGGAACGCGCGGTAGCATGGGCCATGGCTCCCGAGGCGGCTGGTCGCGAGGTCCCCAACGAGTTCCGAGCCTTCAGGGTGGAGCTCGAAGGCGAGCACGTCCGTCGCGTCGTCCGCGAGGTTCCGACCGCCGCTCTTCCGGACAACGACGTCACGCTGCGCGTGGCGTACTCGGGGCTGAACTACAAGGATGCCCTGTCCGCCAGCGGCAACCGCGGCGTGACCCGCAGCTACCCGCATACGCCGGGCATCGATGCCGCCGGCACGGTGCTGACCTCGCGGGACCCGGGCTTCGCGCCCGGTGACCGCGTGCTGTGCACCGGCTACGACCTGGGCATGGACACCGACGGGGGCTTCGGCGAGATCGTGCGTGTCCCCGGCGACTGGCTGGTGCCGTTGCCGGAGGGGCTGGACGAGCGCGAGGCCATGGTGCTGGGCACCGCCGGCCTGACCGCGGCGATGGGGCTGGAGCTGCTTCAGCGCGTCGAGGTCACGCCGGAACTCGGGCCGGTGGTCGTGACCGGGGCGTCCGGCGGCGTGGGGAGCCTGGCGGTGGCGCTGCTGGCGCGCGCCGGCTACGAGGTGGTCGCGAGCACGGGGACCGCCTCGGCGCTCCCGTTGCTGGCGCGACTGGGCGCAACCGACTTCCTGGAGCGAGAGACGCTGGCTGCGCCCACCACGCGGCCGATGCTCAAGGGGCTCTACGGGGGAGGCATCGACACCGTCGGCGGAGACACGCTGGCGGGACTGCTCAAGAGCACCGTCGTGGGTGGCGCTGTCGCAGCCTGCGGCGTCGTGGGCGGAGCCGAGCTGTCGGTCAGCGTGTTCCCGTTCATCCTGCGGGGCGTCGCCCTGCTCGGGATCGACTCGCAGCACTATTCCGCCGAGCGCCGGCGTGCGATGTGGCACCGGCTTGCCGGAGAATGGCGCGTCGAGGGACTGGCCGACATCCCGGGTCTGGTGAGCGAGGTCGGGCTGGACGCGCTCGAGGGCGCGATCGAGGACATCCTGGTGGGTGCCACCGTGGGCCGGGTGCTGGTGCGCGTGACCGGCTGAGGAGCGGACTCGGTGCGGCGCAGCGCGGTGTGACGCGCCCGTGACGGGGTTCAGCGGGGCGTGACGCGCGTGGCGCCGGTGAGGCGGGGACGCGGCGGGGACCCGGGGCCGGCGGCTCGGGCGCTTGGAGGTGGGTATGGACCGCGTCGAGATCACCCGGGGTGACATCACGACCGTCGAGGTCGATGCCATCGTCAACGCGGCGAACGCCGGCCTGCTGGGAGGCGGCGGCGTCGACGGCGCCATCCACCGCGCCGCCGGCCCGCAGCTGCTGGCCGAGTGCCGGACCCTGAACGGCTGCGCGACCGGCGACGCCAAGCTCACGGCTGGCTACCGGCTGCCCGCTCGGCACGTCATCCATACCGTGGGTCCGGTGTGGCAGGGCGGCGACGCCGGTGAACCGGAGCTCCTCGCGAGCTGCTACCGGCGCTCGCTCGAGCTCGCCGCCGCGCACGGCCTGCGGTCCGTGGCCTTCCCGGCGATCAGCACCGGCGTCTTCGGCTACCCCGTCGCCGCGGCGGCCCGCGTCGCGCTCACGAGCGTCCGCGACTTCCTCGACCGCCACGCGTTGCCGGAGCGGGTGGTGATGGTGTGTTACTCGGCGGCGCACGAGGAGGCGTTCTGTGCCGCGGCGCGGGCACTGTCGGGGCCGGCGTGAGCGACCGGCCGGCGACGGCCTTCGCCGCGCCCGTCGCGGCGGGGCCCCAATGTTGGCCCGGAAAACGCGGTCTGACACACAACTGCTAGACTCGGCACAGTCCGGATGCCCATTCCGGTTCGATCCCGATTCCGTGAACATGTGGGAGGAGAAGAATGGCTTTCAAACTGCCAGATCTACCTTACGCCAAGGATGCCCTCGAGCCGCACATCGATGCTCGTACGATGGAGATCCACCATGGCAAGCACCATGCGGGCTACACGAACAAGCTGAACGCTGCGTTGGAGAAGCATCCGGAGCTGGGCGACAAGAGCGTCGAAGCGCTGCTCGGCAACCTGGAGAGCGTGCCGGCGGACATCCAGACGGCGGTGCGGAACAACGGCGGCGGGTACGCCAACCACTCGCTGTTCTGGCAGGTGATGGGGCCGCAGGGAGGCGGGCAGCCCAGCGGGGACCTCGCCACCGCCATCAACCAGACCTTCGGCGGCTTCGACGCCTTCAAGCAGGCCTTCGCAAGCGCGGCGGCCGACCGCTTCGGCTCCGGCTGGGCGTGGCTGGTCGTCGACGCCTTCGGCAAGCTGCAGGTCTACTCGTTGCCCAACCAGGACTCGCCCCTGATGAACGGCCACACGCCCATTCTTGGGCTGGACGTGTGGGAGCACGCCTACTACCTCAACTACCAGAACCGGCGTCCGGACTACATCCAGGCGTTCTGGAACGTCGTCAACTGGTCGACGGTCGCGGAGAACTACTCCAAGGCCGTGTGACGCGCTCGACTTCCACGTGAGCCGGCGAGGGCCGGGGCCGCGATGCGCCCCGGCCCTCGTTTCGTTGGCGCCGGCTGCCTGCTGGCGCCGCCGTGGGCCGCACCCGCGCCGGGACGGCGTTGCGGGGGCCCCGGCCTGCGCCAGGACGTGCCGGGCGTCGTCTGCCCACGCGCGGCCGGCAGCGGCCTAGGCCGCTGCCGCGGTGCCGCGTCCGCCAGCTAGCGTGAGCCATGCGGCTCGACGAGAACGCCCTCACGGCGGTGCTGCTGGCGGCCTGTGCGGGCCTTGCCGTGTTCGCGCTGGCGCCACGCGTGTTGGAGCGGCCGGTGCGCTTGAGGGTGGAGCGCCCCGACGTGCGCGTCTCGATCGAGGGTGCGGTGGCGCAACCTGGCGTGTACGCGCTTCCCTGGGGCGCGCGCGTCGCCGATCTGGTGGCGGCGGCCGGGGGCTTGCGCTCGGGTGCCGCGCGCGAGCTGGTGGCGCTGGCGGCGCCGCTCACCGATGGCGAGGTGGTGCAGGTGCCGGCCGCGGCCGGCACCGGCGGTGAGCCGCGGGTCCGCGTCAACTCGGCCACGCCCGAGGAGCTCATGCGGTTGCCGGGCGTGGGTCCTGCGCTGGCCGCGCGCATCGTGGCGGCGCGGCCCTTCGCCAGCCTGGACGAGTTGTTGCGCGTTCGCGGCATCGGCCCGAAGACACTGGACAAGCTTCGGGACCGGGCGCGGCTGTGATGCCCGCGCGCCGGTTCGTGCCGTGGTCGCTGCCGACCGCCACGGGGATGGCAGCGGGGGTGGCGACCTGCGCCTGGCAACCCGCGGCGTCTCTCGCGGCCTGGGCCGCGGCGCTCGCGCTCGCCGCCGGCTTGGCCAGGGGTCGCCGCGTCGTGCTGCTGGTGCTCGTCGGCGGGCTGTTGGGGGCGGGGCGGTACACGCTGTGGCAGGCGCGGCCCGACCGCGTGGCGCCGCTGCTCGGGAGCGAGGGCGTCTACCGTGGCGAGAGCGACGGCCATAGCTTGCGGCTCGCCCGGCCGCATGGCCTGCGGCTCGCGCTTGTGCCTGACGGCGTCGCGCCCGCGGGCAGGGTCACGGTCCGCGGCAGGGTGGCGCGCGCGCCCGGCAAGCGCAATCCCGGCGGCTTCGACTACCGCGGCTACCTGGAGCGTCGCGGCATCGAGGGGCAGCTGTTCGTGGCCGAGGTGGTCGCTGCGTCGCCGCGCCGAACGCTCCTCGAGCGGTTCCGGCTGGGCGCCACCGCGGGCCTGCCGCCGCGCCAGGCGGCGCTGATGGAGGCCATGACGTTGGGCGTGCGGCAGGACCTGGGCGACCTCCGCCGGCGCTTCGCGGCGGCGGGCCTGGCGCACGTCCTGGCGCTCTCAGGGCTGCACGTCGGCGTGCTCGTGGCGGCGCTGGCACGGCTGCTCGCCCCACTCGGGCTGCGCCGCTACCCGCTGCTGGCGGCCGCAACCGTCGGCTACGTGG
>Ga0307441_1000180_pt1 | contig 25152 bp, 22 predicted proteins | sample SalMarWE160420MG_FD_202149 | JGI IMG/M metagenome (GOLD analysis project Ga0307441, IMG submission 202149) | Salt marsh sediment microbial communities from the Plum Island Ecosystem LTER, Massachusetts, United States - WE1604-20 | ecosystem: Environmental > Aquatic > Marine > Intertidal zone >... | reverse complement strand
TATATATTAAATTTTTATTACTTTTCATTTTGGGTCTCCTTTCTTTTTGAGATTCATTTTTCCACCTAATTTAATAGGTGCTAATCCTTTAAGAAAGCGAGACCTTTTCTTAATTTACCGTCATCTTTACACATAATCTTAACATAAAATAACCTTATTAATTAATATTCATTCTAAATAATTGTCTTTATCAATTTAAAAATAGTTGCAACTGAATATAAAAGAATTAACTTATGGAAAGTGAATTTCTATAAAAGTCTTGAATGAATTTTGGGCAGTAAATAAAGAAATCTTACAAAGATAATCGATTTAATATTTCAGAAAGACAAACACAATTTGTTGAAATGAAAATTAAACGGATTTTTTAGAAATAAAACGGAGGGTAAAATGTCTGAAATGAGATTCATGACATTGGCGCGACATATTATAGAAGGGGAAAAAAGACATCCTGAAGCAACCGGCGAACTGTCAAAACTTCTATCCGATTTATCCTTAGCAGCTAAAGTAATTTCACTGGAAGTAAATAAAGCCGGACTCGCCGATATATTAGGATTTACCGGCGATAATAATGTTCACGGAGAAAAAGTTAAAAAGCTCGACATTTTTGCTCATGATATGCTGTTAAGAGCAATGGAACACGGCGGGCATTTATGCGTTATGGCTTCGGAAGAGGAAGAAGATATTATTCATATCCCTTCACCTTACAAAGTCGGCAAGTATGTTCTTCTTTTCGATCCGCTTGACGGCTCATCAAACATCGATGTTAATATAAGCATCGGAACAATATTTTCCATATACAGACGCATTTCCCCGGATGGTCAGCCGGGCACACTGGAGGATTGCCTGCAGCAAGGGTACAAACAAATTGCAGCAGGTTATGTCGTTTACGGTTCAAGCACTATTTTAGTTTACAGTACCGGCGAGGGTGTTCATGGATTTACACTAGATCCTGCATTCGGAGAATTTTTGTTATCTCACGAGAATATCAAAATACCTAAGAAATCAAGAATTTACAGTATCAATGAGGGAAATTACTTTTACTAGCACCCCGGATTAAAAAAGTACATTAAGTATTTGCAGGAAGAAGATGTAAAAACAGAAAGACCATATTCCTCCAGGTATATCGGTTCAATGGTTGCGGATATTCACCGGAATCTTCTTTACGGCGGGATATTTATGTACCCGTCGGATTCAAGAAGTCCTAAAGGCAAACTTAGGTTGATGTATGAATGCAACCCTATGGCGTTCATTGTGGAAGCAGCAGGCGGAAGAGCAACAAACGGTAAAAAGAGAATCCTGGAAATCGTGCCAAAGAATCTGCACGAAAGGACTCCGGTATTTATCGGCAGCGAAGAAGATGTTAAGACGGTTGAATCATTTATGCAGAAGGAAGAAGTAGGCAGCGATGTTTACATTGGCAACAAATCCTGAATGTTTCATAAATGTGTCTACGACTATTAAATAAATGATTTAAAGAATATATTATACCGGACTTATTATTTTACTATATAAGGAATAAGTTCGGCATTACAATAACTTAAAAATTTATTTTCCCGGTTTAATTTTTTCAATCTCGAGAGCAATTTTATCTGCTAATTCCTTAAGTGTTATTCCCTCAATTTTTACTTTAGCAGATTTAATAGTAACTGTCGGATTATCGCCTTCGCCTAAAACATACTTGTATAAAGCAAAACCAAGGCGATTTCTATCGTTTACAATCGGAAGGTATTGACTAAGGCCTTCAACAATAGTGTAAACTTTTTTTTCTATTGAATCTTCCGGAGTTTCTTTTACTGCCGGAGGAGATAATGTAGCCATAACTTTTTCCTCAAAAATGTCTTTGCAAAAATAAACCAGAATGTGCTAAACTTCAATAATTAAGTGGAAGTAAAACAACTATTTAACTAAATTTGCAGTGTTTTTTGAAGATTTTGGGATAGTCATAAATATTTGGACTTAAGTAAAATTAAAAAACTTGCTATAATCAGGCTCAGTTCACTGGGTGATATATTATTAACTACCCCTTTCATCCGTTCTTTAAAAAAGCAATTTCCTAAATTAGAAATAGATTTTATTTTGAAAGGACAATACAAGAATCTTCTTTTTCATAATCCTTATATTGCTAGAATTTTTTCTTACGATGCTAATCAGAAAGATTTACTTTTTGACGAGTTAAAAAAACATAATTATGATTTTATTATAGATCTTCAAAACAATTTCAGGTCGGCAGAAATAAAAAGAGCCTTGAAGGCTCCTGCCGTAAGTTTCAACAAAAAAACTTTTGAAAAATTCGTACTTGTTCATTTTAAAATAAATAAATTGAAAAATCTGCCTTTAATTCCCGAACGATATGCACATTCGCTTGATGGTTTTCGCTTGGATGATGAAGGACTTGATTTATTTTTACCCGAAGGAATAAATTCACAGCTTAAAGATGGACTAAATTATATAGGTATCGCACCTGGTTCCAGGCATTTTACAAAAATGTGGCCGGAAGAATATTATATTAAACTGGGAAATATTTTATCAGGGAATAATTACAAGGTTGTTTTATTCGGCGGAAAGGATGATAAACAAACATGCAGCAGAATATCAAGTAAGATTGAGAATTCCATAAATTTATGTAATGATGACAACTTATTCCAAACAGCAGCGGATATGAAAAAATGCTCGGCTATTGTATGCAACGACTCCGGGTATATGCATGTTGCATGTGCATTAAAAATTCCGGTGCTTGTTTTCTTCGGATCAACCGTACGTGAATTTGGTTTTGCTCCTTATAAAAACAAAAATATATTATTAGAAAATAATTCTTTAACATGCCGGCCGTGTTCACATATCGGCAGGGAAAGCTGCCCCAAGAAACATTTTAAATGTATGCTTGAGCTTTCGCCTGAAACGGCATTTAACAAACTTAAAATGATTTTAAATACTTAATGAAAACTATTTGGGTTATATTATATAATTTTGTCGTTATACCCTGTCTGTTTATTATAATACATGCAGCAGGATTTTTTAATAAGAAAGTTAAAAGGGGGATAAAAGGAAGGAAAAGGATTTTCGAGGAGCTCATACTTAATGCGGCCCCATTAGATAAAACTAAAAAACTTGTCTGGTTCCATTCTTCATCTTTGGGTGAATTTGAACAGGCAAAACCTATAATTTCCGAATTAAAAAAAGATAAAAATATAAATATTCTTGTTACTTTCTTCTCTCCTTCCGGTTATGAAAATTCCAGAAAATACCCGTATGCCGATCTTATTTCTTATATACCTTTTGACACTTATTCAAATGCCATAAGATTTATTACAATAGTCAGGCCTAGCCTTGCTGTAATGATGAGATATGATATTTGGCCTAATCACGTTTGGGCAATAAAAAAATTTAGGATTCCGTTGTACATTGTAGATGCAACAATGAAAAGCAACTCATCAAGAAAACTGATCTTTATAAAAAACTTCCATAAAATTTTATATAAAGATATTTCCAGAATATTAACAGTGACTGAAGCCGACTCAAAAGGATTTAAATCTTTCGGGTGTACCGATAAACAGCTCCAGGTTGTCGGAGATACCAGATTCGACAGGGTTTATCAAAGAAGCATATCTGCAAATGAAAGAAATCTTATTAAAGAAGATATACTAAAAGGCAAAAAGATTTTAGTCGCGGGCAGTACATGGGAAGCAGACGAAGAAGTTATACTTTCGGCTTTTTTAAAACTTACAAAATATGAAAAGGATTTAATTTTATTAATTGCACCTCACGAGCCGACGCTTATTCACCTTGAAAAAATTGAAAATGAATTTTCGGGAAAGTTAAGTACAATCAGGTTTTCATTTTTAAATAATTACAAAGGGGAAAGAGTAATTATTATAGATTCAATAGGGATATTGCTAACATTATACACTTATGCAGATGCAGCATATATCGGAGGAAGTTTTAAGCAGGGAATTCATAATGTATTGGAAGCAGCAGTTTATGGAATCCCGGTTTTATTCGGACCTAAAAATGAAAATTCGCAGGAATCCCGGCAGTTATTACAACGCGGCGGAGCTATAGAAATCAAAAACAGAAGCGATGCGTATAGGCAGTTTAGAAAGCTTTTCTCAGATGAAAACCTAAGGAAGAAAATGGGTAAAATTTCTCATGAATATGTTCAGGAGAATCTGGGAGCATCCGGTAAAATAATAGAAGAGATTCATAAAATAATTTAAAGCTTCGTGGATTATCTTAGTGAAGAAATATAAAAAAAATTTTCATTTTATAGATTTCAAGAAAATTTCATGCAAGACGATTCTCAAATTTACTCTATACTATTTTTTCTTCTTTCTTTATTTTACCCCAAAGGGGTTTAATATTAAAGACCGGGACATCGTCCCGGTTTTTTAATTTAATCAGTAGTGTTTCCTGAAACCCTGTAAGGGTGAAATAAAAAAACTATTCCCATATATATCGTTCATCAAATTCTATTTTATATTCTATCAGAAATTGTCTTAATTCATCCTGAAAAGTCTTCTTTCTATGGTGTTCTTCTTGATTTAATATATAAGCCTTTACCTTTTCTATTTCAGATTTACCAACTGAAAAGGCTCCATAACCATTTTGCCATCCAAACTTTTCCAGCATACCTCCTTTCGTCTTTACCCATTTAGAAGATTCTCGTTTTACTTCTCCTATTAATTTTGCTGTTTGTATATTCCTTGAAAGATTAAATAAAATATGGACGTGATCATATATCCCTCCCACCAAAAGCACCGGACAATTCAAGTTATTGCATATCCCACCAAGATATGCATGCATTTCATTACGAATAGCTTCATCTAATAGAAAAGGATAGCGATTTTTGGTCGAAAAAATTATATGAACTAAAATGTTTGCAAGCGACTGAGGCATATTTCCCTCCCTTTTACTTATGTAACTCTTTCAGAGTTACTACTCTCTCAATTTAATCTTTTATCCGGGGGTATTACCCCCGGCTGAATGATTTTTCCCCTTTGGGGAAATTCAACATCTTTGAAAGATAATATTTTAAAAAAAAATAATAGCAATAAAATAATTTTTTATTATGCTAATGATTTGAATTTAATCTACTTATTACAAATTAGTTTAAGAATTTTAATAAGATAAGGATTAATAATTATACTCGAGAGTAATCAAAGTTTAATATATTTTTCTTTTAAAATATTTATATGATGTTCTTCATGTCCGGCAATTATAAACATTATAGCCCTCACGGTTACTTTGTTATTACTTGCTGTCCCCCATCTTCCAATCGATTCTTCATCAAAGCTTTTAAATAATGCAATATCTGCTTCTCTTGTAAGTTTATAATCATTTACTAAACTCGAAAGAGTTCTTTTATTAAATTGCGCTGTTTTAACATATTCATCCTGTTCAAATCCTGGAAGCTGTTGTTGTTCTCCTCTGGCAATACATAATGCCCGATAGCTGAAAACTCTTTCCGTATCAATCATATGTCCTAATACCTCTTTAATGCTCCACTTCCCCTCTGCATAAGCATAATTGCCTTTATCTTCATTAATTGATTTGAAAAAATCAACAGTTCTTCCAAGCTGATTTGTAAGTATCTTTATAATATCATTCCCAGCTAATTGTTTAATATATGTTTCATAGTAAGGTGCATATTCGTTTTGTTTAGGCCGTTCCATATAAACTCCTTTTTTATAAATCATTTCCAAATTGCTACTTTAAAAGTCCCTGTTGAAGTTGCTACACCTCTAAACATTCCCTCCGTGCTGAAAGGCATAGTATAATTACCATCCTTATCAACAGCGATAAGACCGCCGTCGCCAGGCTGTAATACCTTATATATAATTTGATCGGCAGCATCTTTAAGTGACATTCCTTTATACTCCATTAATGCAGAGACATTAAATGCGACGGTATGTTTAATAAATTTTTCACCCCAGCCGGTGCAAGAAACTGCGCAGGTTTTATTATTTGCATAAGTACCGTCTCCTATTAATGGAGAATCTCCTATCCTGCCCGGCATTTTATTTGTCATACCTCCGGTAGAAGTAGCCGCTGCTAAATTTCCATATTCATCCAAAGCGACGCAGCCCACTGTTCCGTGTTTTCCTTCCTCTAATTTTTTCTGATATTCTTTAAGCTGTTTTAATCTTTCAGGAGTATCAAAATAACTCTGAGGTACAAGCTTAATCCCCATTTTCTTTGCAAATTCTTCTGCGCCCTGATAAGCGAGTAATACATGCGGAGTTTTCTCCATAACCAAACGCGCTAAAGAAATCGGATGAGGTACATGTTCCACTCCGGCAACCGCCCCGCACGATAAATCTTTTCCATTCATAATTGAAGCATCCATCTCATGTGTACCTACAGAAGTATATACTGCTCCTTTACCGGCATTAAACTTGGGATTATTTTCAAAATATCTTAGCACTTTTTCGCAGGCATCCAGGCTTGAACCGCCTTTAGCAAGTATATCTTTTCCTATTATAAGTGCTTCCTTTAATGATTTAATATATGCCTGTTTAACCGAATCAGGTAAATCTTTACTAATTGTTCCTGCTCCGCCATGAATTACAATTGTATATTTATTTGTTTTATGGGATAAAACTTTTTCCTTTGATACACCAGTAAATTGGAAAGCTACAAAGAAAAGAAAGGTTAAGAATGTAAACACTATATTTTTCATGGTTTCTCCATAGAATTTAAAATTTATGCTTAAGATAAAAAACTATTCTTATTTTAATTTAAATTAATTTCGACTTTAAATGTTTTTCAAGCCTGGTAATAAGTTCTATCTGTGCTTCATTTATTTTCTTTTTAGCAGCTTCGACTGTAAAAAATTCGGCTTTATCTATTTCCGGAAATTCCTGGATCTTTCCCGATTTAGGAGGCCATTCTAGCTTAAATGTATTACTTTTTATAAAATGCTGTTCATCATTTTCTGTTTTAAAAGCCCATGCATAAACAACTTTTCCGTTCTTCTGTTTAATTGAACTTAAAGGCAAATATTCTCCTTCAGATGTAATTCCGGTTTCTTCTTTAAATTCTCTGATCGCAGTCTGAAGGTATTCTTCATTTTTTTCTATAAGTCCTTTAGGAATACTCCAGAATCCATCATCCTTATTTTTAAAGAACAGACCTCCAGGATGGACTAAAAAAACTTTTAGTTTCTCATTTTTTACTGAGTACATCAATAAACCTGCGCTAGTTTCGCCAGCCATAATTCACCTAGAAAATTAACTTACTTACTGAAGTTACGCAAAACAAGAAAAAATCAGCCATTGTCATTCCGAACTTGATTCGGAATCTGCATAATTAAGCTATTTTCAGATGCTGAATCGAGTTCAGCATGACAATCGCGTAACTTCAGTTTCTTATTAAATTTAAATTCGTTTTATTTCAATTGAAAATAAATTAAAAATGCATTGATGCAATCTTTTCACAAAATAGAATTTTTCTTAAATATAGGAATATGTATTTTAACATTATCGGCATCAAGCTTTGCTCTTTCAAATAACCAAATCGATTCTTCTAAATATACAATTTATTTGGTTAAGCAAATGTGGCATACCGGAATTGTGTTTAATACAAGCGATATTGACTCAAGCATCTGGCCGGAAATAAAATATTTTAAAGATTTTAAATATATAGACGTCGGCTGGGGTGATTCGGCTTTTTACCAAGATCCGGATTTTAATTTAGTGCTTGCAGCGGAAGCTCTTTTTGTCCCGACTCCCAGCACTCTTAGAATCGAAGGTCTATTTTCATCAATTGATAATTATATAAAATCTTCCGATAAGGCAGTTGAAATAAAACTTACCCAAAGTCAATTAGACAGGTTGTGCAAATATATTCATGATAATTATTATCGAAATAAACAGCATAAATTAATTGTTTACGATAAAGAAGAAGGAGGGAAAATTATTTTTTATAAAGCCAACGGTAAATACGACTTATTTAATACATGTAATACCTGGGTTGCAAGAGGTTTAAAGAAAGCAGGCTTTAAGAATATTGATGATAATTTAATACTAGTAAAAGAACTCTTTCAACAAGCAGGTAAAATGGGAAAAATATTAAAATAATTTATTTTACTTTTTACTTTCCTGAAAATATTCTTAATCCGACAATCCCGGCAATTATTAAAAATATAAATCCCACTCTTGCTAAGTCTCTAGATTCTCCGAACAAAATAATCCCGAGTATTGCGGTTCCAACTGCACCAATACCGGTCCAAACTGCATAGGCTGTACCGACCGGGATAGTTTTTAATGAAACTGAAAGGAGGTAAACGCTTATTGCCATTGCTACTATTGTGAAAATACTCGGATATAATTTTGTAAATCCGTCTGAGTATTTCATCCCGATTGCCCAGGAGGTTTCGAATAATCCTGCAACAAATAAGATAATCCAATTCATTTTTTACCTATAATATATTTCTTTAATTGAAACCAAAATTGTAAGATTAAAACTCATTTTAACAAAAGTTTTATTTTCTCTTTTATTATTTCTATAGCCAGATCAATTTCTTTTAGATGAGTTCTAAAAGAGACAACAGCAATTCTCAATGTATATTTCCCGTTAAGAATCGTAGATGACAGAAAAACTCTTCCGTCTTTCTGTATTTCTTCAATTAATTTTTTATTGAAATTATTTGAATCGCCGTTTCGTAACGAGTACCTAAAGGTTACAACAGATAGATCAGGGAAAGGACCTAATTCAATATTATTAATTTCTTTTAATTTTCCATAAGTATAGCGGGCAAGAAGAATTTTTTCTTCCAGGGCTGCGCGAAACGGATTTAATCCCAGAAGTTTTAAAGGAAGCCATAGCCTTAATCCCCTAAAATGTTTTGATAATTCCGGAGAAAGATCTGCCGGCGATAATTCTTCATTTGAATCAAAGGCATCCTGCATATAACCTGCTTGATAACTATGTGCATTAAATAGATGCTTCTTATCTTTAATTAATACTGCGCCGGAACCATAAGGGAGAAATAAACTTTTATGAGGATCCATGATTATTGAATCTGATATATCCAGCTTGTTTAATATTTTCCTGCCGGTTTCGCTTAAGATGAAGAATGCACCGTAAGCTCCGTCAATATGAAACCAAAGATTATATTTTTTTGCAATTTCACCTAATGAATCAAGCGGATCAACAGCCCCGACATCGGTGGTTCCGGCAGATCCCGTTATCAGCCACGGATTTAATCCGTATTTTTTATCTTGAATAATTAATTGCTCCAAACTTTCCGGATTCATTCTATATCCCGAGTCCATGGGTACATAATGTCTTATACAATTATTTAACCCGGCAATTCTAATAGACTTTTCTATTGAATGATGCGCCTGGGCAGTTAAATAAATTACTGTCTTTTCGATTTCATTGGGTTTTATATTGAAAGCTTCACGAGCTGTTACAATTGCAATTAAATTGGAAATACTTCCGCCCGAAGTTAGGTTGCCGCCGGAATTTTTAGGATAACCGATTAAGTCTGCCATCCAATCAATTAGTGAATTTTCCAGTTTAACCGCACCCGGTGAGGCAAATGAAACACCTGCATAACGGTTTGTAACAGCAGCAATATAATCCCCTAAAGAGGAATAATAAATTCCGCCGCCGGGGATGTAACCGAGATGTCCCCCTGAAGCAGGATTTATTCCCGGAGTATCAACATTTTTTTTTAATACACTAAATATTTCATCAATATTAATTGGATTATTGGAAATTTTAGTATCAAATATTTCTTTAGTTACTTTGGGGGGCATTGTATATGTTAATGAAGAATCAAGATTATTAAGAAAATTCTCGGAATATTGAATTGTTTTATTCAGCAGAGAATTTCTTTTTTCAGACGTTGGTTCTAATAATCTAGCTGTCTTTTCAAGTTCTTTAATTTTTTCAATCATTGTATTTATGAAGTATCGTAAAGACCGGTATTTGTTATTGCGAAGCTAAAAAAATATTAAGACTCTGCAAAGGATTTGATAACAAATTTTTTCTCAAATAATTATTATTTTCAAATTAAGTAAAATGAAAATTTATTTGTCACAATCTAACTAAAATTATATTTTTCGTATGCGTAATAAAAACAAATAAACACTTGAAATTCCTTCAATATTACTTTAGTATATAATATTTAATGGAACTTAGGAGATTAAACATGGGAAATCAAACCAAACACATACTGCTCGGCGCGGGAGGAGCTATAGGCAGTACTTTAGCAAATGAGCTTCTTGCAAACAACGAATCAGTCAAATTAGTTTCGCGAAGTAAACATAATTTGCATAATGCCGAATCAGCTAAGGCGGACTTAACAATTTTAAATGATGTAAATAATGTAGTGGAGGAAAATTCTATCGTTTATCTCCTTGCAGGACTGCAATATAATACAAATATATGGAGGGAACTATGGCCTAAAATTATGACAAATACAATTGAAGCATGCAAATCTAAAAATGCACGACTGATATTTTTTGATAATGTTTATTCATATGGAAAAGTAAACGGCATCATGACCGAACAAACTTCATTTAATCCATGCAGTAAAAAAGGAGAAGTAAGAGCAAAATTAAATGAGCAGCTATTAGACGAAATGAAAAATAATAATATTACGGCTATGATTACCAGGTCAGCAGATTTCTACGGACCATACTCGGATAAAGGCAGCATCCCGTATAATTTGGTTTTTAAGAACTTAGCAAACAATAAAAGAGCTCAATGCCTGGCGAACGTAAAAACTAAACATTCTTATACATATGTCCCCGACTGCGGAAAGGCTCTTTATCTTTTGTCAAAAACAGATTCTGCATTTAATCAAACATGGCACATGCCGACTGCAAATCCGGTGCTTACAAACGAAGAGTTTATAAAAATAGTTGCTCAAAAATTGGAAGTTGAGCCCAAATACATGGTGCTAAAAAAATGGATGATAAAATTAACGGGAATATTTAACGGTACAATTAAAGAGATTTATGAAATGCTTTATCAAAACGAATTCGATTATATTTTTGATTCATCCAAATTTGAAAAGCAGTTTAACTTTACACCTACACCTTACGAAAAAGGGATTGAGGAAACAATTAATTATTATCATTTGAAGAAATAAATAAAAAAAGCGTGCTACTTTAAACCTAATAACACGCTTTTCAAAAAACACTAATCAAAAAATTATTTTTTCGAAAGTCTTTTTGGTCCTGCTTTAAGAACTTCTTCCGAAGAGCCTTTTTCAAACAACTTAAAGTTCTCAATAAACCTTGCAGCTAATGCGTCGTATTTTTTCCAGTATTCATTCTTATCACCCCAAGAACTGGAGGGATCCAGAACATCTTCGGGAACATCCGGGCAGCTTAACGGAACTTCAAATCCGAATAATTTATCTTTTCTAAATTTTACTTTGTTTAACTTTCCTTCAAGTGCTGCATTCAATAAGTTTCTTGTATGCCTGATACTAATTCTTTTACCAACCCCAAATCTTCCGCCGACCCAGCCTGTATTTACAAGCCAGCATTGTGCTTTATTCTTAATCATTCTTTCTTTCAGCATTGCGGCGTATTCAAAGGGATGACGGACCATAAACGGCGCACCGAAACATGCACTGAAAGTAATTTGAGGCTCAATTCCCAACCCGATTTCCGTACCGGCTATTTTTGATGTATAACCGCTTATAAAGTGATACTGCGCCTGCTCAGGATTTAATTTTGAAATTGGAGGCAACACACCCGAAGCATCGCAGGTTAGGAAGATAATATTTTTAGGATGAGTACGAACATAACCTTCCGGAACTATGTTGGGAATAAATTCCAGCGGATATGATGCACGCGTATTTTCCGTAAGAGAATCATCATTTAAATCTATCTTCCTCGTTACGGGATCAAAAACTACATTTTCAAGAATTGTTCCGAACTGCTTTGTAGTTGCATAAATTTCCGGTTCATGATCAGCAGAAAGACGAATTACTTTTGCATAACAGCCGCCTTCAAAGTTAAATACTCCTTCTGAACTCCAGCCGTGTTCATCATCCCCGATAAGCTTTCTTTTAGGATCAGCCGATAAAGTAGTTTTTCCCGTTCCGCTTAATCCGAAGAACAATGCAACGTCTCCATCTTTCCCTACGTTTGCAGAACAATGCATAGGAAGTACATCTTTAAATGTGAGAAGGAAATTCAACAATGTAAAAACGGATTTTTTAATTTCCCCTCCGTAAAGAGAATTTGCTATTACTGCTATCCTCGAATCAAAATTTAATATTATTCCGGTTTCCGTTCTAGTGCCGTCAATTTTAGGATCTACCTTAAAATCCGGCACTGCAATAACAGTAAAATCAGGAATAAATTTTTTTAATTCATCAGGATTTGAAGTAGTTATAAACATATTCCTTGCAAATAAGCTGTGCCATGCTTTTTCCGTAATTATCCGGATAGGCATTTGATATTCAGGATCGGCACCAACATAACAGTCCTGTACAAAAAATTCTTCGCCTTGTGCATATGCTTCAACACGCTGCATCAATGCGTTAAATTTTTCCAAACTATAAGGTCTGTTATGGACTCCCCACCAAATATTTTTATCCGTAGTTTCTTCTTTAACAATAAACTTATCTGCAGCAGCTCTTGCAGTGTGCTTTCCTGTTTTAACAACGAACGGTCCGCCTTCAGAAATATGTCCTTCATTACGGAAAACCGCCTCCTCATATAAAGATGATTCAGGTAGATTCCAATAAACATTATCGAGATAATTAAGACCGTGATTAGATAATGAATAATCTGAAGCTAAATCTTTAGCTTGTTTGCTTGCCGGCGTATTAAATTCTAAATATTTACTCATGACCAATCCCTCACTAATTTACGATCGCCAATGTAAAGTTCGTTGGGTGAGTTAGGATCCAATGCCCACTTCATTCTTTCAACACCCTCGGTAATATCTTTTACGGAACCGCAGTAACTTAATCTTAGGTAACCTTCCATTCCGAATTCGGCACCCGGAACCGTCAGCACCATAACTTTATCAATTAAGAACTCCGAAAGTTTGTTGGATTTTTTTTGGTATGCGCTGAAATCCGCAAAGCAATAGAAAGTACCGTCAGGTTTGGTAACTTTTATACCTTCAAATGAATTTAAAAGATCGATCATAATGTTGCGGTTATTTTCCAGTGTTACTCTCAAGCTTTCAACACTTGATTGAATACCGTTTAAAGCGCCGACTGCAGCTTTTTGTAATAAAATTGATGGGCCCGAAGTCTGATGTCCTTGAATATTCGCCATTGCTTCGATTATTTTTTTATTTGCAACTGCCCAGCCTATTCTAAAGCCGGTCATTGCATACTGCTTTGATACTCCGTTGATGAGAATAATTTTAGATTTTTCCGATAAGTCCTTTGCATAGTTAAAACAATTGATCGGCTTTTTGTCGTCAAAAATCAAGCGATGATAAATATCATCCATAATTAAGTATAGATCTTTTTTCTCGCAGAAATTCACAACGTCTGAAATAAATTCTTCCGAATACATTGCACCGGAAGGATTATTAGGACTGTTTATTAGAATAGCTTTTGTAGAAGAACCGATCCGCTGTTCAATATCTTGTATTCTAGGATAAAAACTTCCGTCTTCAGGTAAAGCGGCAACACCGATTGCTCCGCACAGCTTAGCCATCTCCGGATAACTAACCCAGTATGGCGCGGGGTAAACAATTTCATCCTGAGGATTTAGTATTGCTTGCAGCGCAACCATAATTGCCTGCTTTGCACCGCCTGAAGCAATAACATTTTCAGGAGCAACATGGCGGTTATAAAATTCATCGGTATAGCGAATAATTGCTTTCTTCAATGCCGGTATGCCGTCAGCAGGCGCATATCTTATTTCACCGGTATTTAAGTGCGCCGCAGTAGCTAAAATTGCATCCATAGGAACTTTACTTTTCGGTTCTCCTCCGCCTAAATGAATTACCGGCTCTCCCTTATCTCTTAATATGGCCGCTTTCTCATTTAATTTTAATGTAGGTGAGGCGCTGATAGAACGCGCGATTTGGCTTAGACTCATTTCACTCCCTCAAATAATTAATTCTATTTTTTCAAAAAAATACTCTCGAAACTTATTTGTGAAACAGCTTAGAATCAAGAGAGGATGGTTCATTATGCAATTTATTTTCAATATTTTTTAGATTAAATCTCATTTTATTCAATAAATTTAGTAACTATACAATGATAAAACCAGTCCTTCAATCCCCGCTAGGTTTATGATTGTCGATTGATGATTGACGGATTTAATCCATCAATCATCAATCCTTAGATCTTTCAATCATATAATTTTATAAATGTTAGCTCATTTGGGATTAGGGCCTTCGGTAACCTGAACAAAGTCTGCAGGTCTTAACCATTTTGCATATGCAGCTTTTACTTGTTCAGCCGTAAGCTTTAAATATTTACGCGCAGCAATTGTAGGCTCATCAAGCGGAAGATCATTTAATGAACGCGATAATAATCCGCCTGCTATACTGCCAAGGCTTGATTCGGAAAGAGGTATTTCTCTCATTAACATGGCTTTAGCTTGTTTCAATTCGTGAGGAGTTACTGCTTTTGCCTGCATTTCTTTTAAGTCGCGTTCTACAATTGCTCTTGCCTTGGAAACATTAGGAGGATCGCATCCGTAATTTACGGAGTAAGTAGACCTTGTTTTACCAACTGAGAACGAAGAGGAAACATAATAAACCAAACCGGAATTTTCTCTTAAATCTTTATACAAACGTGTAGCATAAAACGATCCGCCTAATACATGATTGCCGAGTTCGAGTGCATAATAATCGGGATTGGAACGTGTGAGACCAAGAGTTTCGGAAAGAGTTACTCTATCCTGAACTCTGCTTACATCGGGAACTACCGAAGTAGAAGGCTTATTCATTGGTACTGCGGGTAATTCGGTTTCAGGCTTCTTCCCTTCTGAATTCCAATTTCCAAAATATTTTTCAATAATCTTTTTTGCATCTTCAGGCGTGGTTTTACCGATTACAACAATTGTAGTAAGATCGGGCCTGTAAACTTTTTTATAATAGTTTTGAATATCATCAAGAGTTAAAGACTTAACTGTTTTAGGTGTTGTCTGACGCAGAACAGGATCATTTTCAGGATAAAGTCCTTTTCTTAAAGCACGCCCCATAAGATAATCCGGACTTTTTAATTCACCTGCAACTGTTGCTGCAGTCTGCATTTGTAATACTTTAAAAGCCCTTTCAGGTAAACCAGGATTCAATTCATTATCAGCCAAAAGTTTTACTCCTTGGTTAAAATCATTTGCCAGCATTTGAACAGAAAAACTTGTACCGGCCGATTCATCGGCACCAATATCGTCCAATGCCTTTTGAAAAGCTATACGGTCTAAAGTTTTGGAACCATACGAGAACAACTGGCTCAACACACTTGAAGCCCCTTCCTGACCTTTCGGTGTTTCCAGATCAGAATTATTTTTTATTCTTCCGTAAACACTAATTGTATTACTTACATTTTCAGGCTGAACAATCAGCTTTAATCCGTTTGATAATTTCATAACAGTAGGATTAACAACTGACGGCGGAACCGAAAGCCTGCCCATTGCCTGATCTGCCCAAGCTGGTAATTGAACAGGTTTCGGATTTTTAGGTGCAAAAGATTCTTTCCCGCCAAAACCTTTCCGGGAAATCGGTTTGCCGGAAGTTTGAGGAGTAAGAATCGCATAGATTGCATGATCTGCGTTTAAATATTTCTTTGCGACCCTATTTACATCTTCCACTGTTACTTTTTCCAATGCATTAAGGTCATCCTGAGGAGAATTTCTTCCTTCAACTGCTAAAGCTTCGGACCAAGCATCTGCCAAGCCTGAAACAGAATTTTTTTCATATTCTGCATCAGTCAGTTCATGTTTTTTTTCAGCACTTACCAGATCTTCGGGAAAACCGTTTTTAACATAGCTGTCTAAAATTGATTGTACATCTTTTATTAAAGACTTGGAGTTTCCTCCTTTTGGGAAAACGGCCAATCCGAATCCGATTCCCGATTCGGGTAAATCGGAATATTGGAAACCGGCGTACAATGCTTTTCCCGTAGGAACTAATTTAGAATATAAATCACCTCTCTGATTGCTTAGGACATCCGACAAAATTTGAGCAGCAGCATAGTCGGGACTATTTGAGCCGGGCATCCGATAAGTAACGATTGCAAAACCATAGGGCAAATCCGTTTTAAGATTTAATGTATCAGGTTTTACACTTTCGAGATTGACCGGCGGTCTTACCGGGATTTTCTTAGAGGGAATATCGGAAAATAATTTTTTCACTTCCTTCAATGCTTTTTCAGGTTGAACATCACCAACAATTACTAGGATTGCATTATTAGGAGCGTACCAGGTTTTATGGAACTTTTGCAGCATAGCACCGGTTGTTTTATTAAAAGATGGACGAGTTCCTAGTGCATCATGCGAATAAGGAGTTCCTTTGAAAATTGCTGCTAAAAGTTTTTTATAAAATACGTACTCAGGATTTGATAAATCAGATGCAACTTCCTGTTCAATTGCACCTCTTTCATTTTTCCATAAAGAATCGGTTGCCAGAATACCTTTCATTCTAATCGCCTCGATATGCAACGCAACATCCAGGTCTTCCGATGGAACCGTGAAATAATATTGAGTAACTGTTTGTCTTGTGTCGGCATCAAAGTCACCGCCCATAGCAGCGGTAATATCCGCAAGCTGATCTGCCGAAAGTTCTTTGCTTCCCCTAAACATCATATGTTCGGTAGCATGAGCCATTCCCGGAAATCCTTTCGGAGCTTCGTTGGAACCGACTAAATAGTTAATTTCCGTAGTAACTACCGGCGCAATAGGATCTTTTACAATTACAACTTTAAGTCCGTTTTTTAAAGTCGATCGTAAAACTTCTTTTTTATTATTGTTTGATTTTTCAACTGCAAAGCAATTTGTAGATAACGATAAAAATGCAACCGCTATTAAAACACTTAGTAATGAAATTATTGAATGAGATTTATTAATATTTTTAAGTGTTCCTCTTTTAGCTGTTACATTATAATTTTTATTCATAATTATTCTCCTTTATAAATAGAAAAAAGATGGTATGTTGAACAGATATGTAAATTTTAACTTGTAAATGTTATATTGATGTAAATTTGTCACTTTAAGAATTAGATAAATTCAAATCTCAATTTCCCCAAAGGGAATAGAAAAACGTTAAAAAGTTTAAAGATAATTAAGATATAATGTTAGGTAATGTATCACATTATTGATGTACAATATACTTTGGATTTAACCAGAATTTGCATTTTTCGGACAAATAGACGACTTAAAATTCTTCACAATTAAATATCAAAAAATTAATTCCAAATTTTAGAATACCACCTTTTTACTACTTCTTCCGCTGGTTTGTTATTCGGAGTATAATGTTTGTTTTCCGGGCTTCCGCCGTAAGTTAAATAACTAGGCCACTTCCACCAGTACATGCCTGCAATCCAATTTTGGCTGTAAGCTGCCTTAAATAATGCATTATAACATCTTGCTTGATTTTGAAGATTTGTTTCATTTTTTGTGTTGCTCTCAAAAGCGGTTTTCCAGGGCTCTCCGGTACTTCTAAATCCGACTTCGGTAAAAATTATCGGTTTGTTGTATTTCTTTTGTATTGAATGAATTTTCTTCATTACTTTCTGTGCACCTTTAAACAGTTCTTCATCAGTTGGATTGTCTTTATCGCTCAAAGGAAAATATTCACTCAGCCCGATATAGTCGAAGTATTTCCAGAATGTGAGTTTTGAAAATTCGGAACTCCAATTTGGACCGTAAACTATTTTACCGCTGTAAATTTTTCTAATTTTTTTTACAATCTTAATCCAGTCTTCTTCGTGACCAACTGTAGCTTTCGAAAGTTCATTTCCTATACATAGTATCGGAATTTTATACATTTCCGCAAGCATAGCATAATGACTTATCCAGTTAAAATAGTAATGAAAGAATTTTTGCCAGTCATTTTTATTTGTCATTTCAATATTTCCCGGCCAGCTGTTTTCACCCAAATAAATTTGAGGTTTAAGTATTACATTCATCTTTAATTTTTGAGACAGGTGGGACAAATAAATCAAACTTTCATCATTTTCGGCGCCGGCAAATTCCCAGAACCTTAAAGGCACAGGTTTGTTTGCATCACGCATTGATGTAAAAGGAGTTATTGAAAAAGAATTTGCCCCCAGGCTCTTCATCTTTTCCACCGATTGTTTTGCTTCCCGTGATAAATATCCGTTGTATATGTCATAACCTTCATGAGCAAAGCAAAATCCTTTTTGAAATTCAGGTATATCATGAGGAAAATTATTTTTGTAATCCTTAATTTCTTTTAAATAATTTTTTGAAAACGAAGCTAAGTATTTTTTCCACTCACCTTCTAGATTCAAATCGTTTTTATTCCACTTGAGGTAATTATTAATGAAATTTTCTTTACCGAATTTTTCAATTAAGAATGAAACAAAGCCGGCTGAGAGCGGATCCGTGAGAAAATATGAATCATATTCAAGCGAATAATTATCCAGCATCTCATTAAGCTCGGGTATATCACCCGATTGATAAATAAAGCTTGCCCAAAATTTATAACCTTTATCTCTCCAATTATTCGAGAAGTAAAAAGAGAGTCCCTGTTCTAAAAAATCAACTTTGGGACTGCCGATATTTTTCCTGATTAAAAATAAAGCAGCTTTCGAAAAATCGCTTCCATTGATCCAGCTATTAATTACTAAGTCTATTGAACTGTCCGTATTATTTATATTAGAGAGTTCCGTATTTCCGGTGATAAGACCTTTATCTTCAAAGTTATCAAAAATGTTAAAGTTAATTCTTGAAGAATGAAAATCTTTACCGAAGAATTGTTTTAGCTTTTTTAATGAAGCTTCATTAACCAAATCGATCTTTTTTACCTGTTTATAGTCAATAGTTTTTGAATAAACGGTATACCTAAAATTTTTAGAAATATTGTAAACCTTTTTTTCATCTAAGAAATTATACAATCTATTTTCATCAAGTATCCAATTACCATGTGAATTTAATTTAAAGAATCCCAATTCCGAACATAATCCATTCTGCACAATCCTTATATCACCTATTGTTCTAATGCCGGATACATGTAATACATACTTATCATTTATTCCTGAAATTATATAGCATAATTTTTTCCTGTTGAGAGGATTATAAAAAAACAGATTTATTGTTGTTGAAGGATCTTTAAATTTTTGGTGATTAAACGAAAAACTTGAATCAGAGAATTTTACGGGAAGCTGCGCGGATAGTTCTCCTAAAATATTATTGGATTTATAAGTCCCGAGAATTATCATGGAATTATTTTTTAATTCGGATGATGTAACGGCAGTATCGGGAATAATCTTTAAATGTGCCCATTTAAAATTTTCTTGAATTCTTTCAGCATCATTCAAATATTGCTGTGAGAAGGAAGTATTCGAAGCGGCATAAATTATTAATCCGCCGTTATGATATAAATCTTCAAACAGTAAGCGCCTGTTGATTTCCGTATTTTGATTTTGTTTATATATACTATTGTAGCTCTGCGGATTTATTACAAGATAAACAAGAACGAATGCACTTATTGGAATAAGAAAATGTATTACCTTCATTTTGAAAGACATAATGCTTTTTAATTAAGATATTTTAGTGAATTTAGAATTCCGCGTTTGAGGGTATATTTATACTTTAGTTAAAGACTAAATGAAAATACTGTTAAAACAGTTTGTATTTTACTTTTTTGATATTAATAACTTCGAGATTAATCCCGAAGTTATATAGAGAAAAATTAATTTATTTATAACCGTTTTAACGGTTTACATTATAAGATATTGACTTTAGTTATTACTAATCACTAAAGGTTATTCAATTAATTAAACTTTCATTAATCAAAATAAGCTTTTAAATATTTTCCCGTCCACGATTCGGGATACTCAATAATTTCTTCCGGTGTACCGACAGCTATAACTTCACCGCCTTTGTCTCCGGCTTCAGGACCCAGATCAATTATATGATCGGCACATTTAATTATTTCCAAATTATGTTCAATAATTACAACAGAATTATTTCTTTCAAGCAGCAGGTTGAAACAATTTAACAACTTGGAAATATCGTCAAAATGAAGTCCCGTTGTAGGTTCGTCGAAAATAAATAAAGTATGTTTTCTTTCTCTCTGTGCAGTAAGATGTGCAGCAAGTTTAATGCGCTGAGCTTCTCCTCCCGATAAAGTGTTTGAAGGCTGCCCTAATTTCAAGTAGCCCAGGCCTACATCGGAAAGCAGATGAATACCTTTAACTATTTTTTCATTGCTTTTGAAGAATTCAACTGCTTCATCTACAGTCATATTTAGTACATCTATTAAATTCTTACCTTTATAAGTAATCTCTCTAATTTCTTTTTTAAATCTTGTTCCGTTGCAGTCGTCGCATTCAAGATATAAATCCGCTAAAAACTGCATTTCAACTTTAATGAAACCGTCGCCCTGGCAGGTTTCGCATCTGCCGCCCGGTACATTGAATGAGAAGTAGCCCGGTTTATAACCTCGCGCTCTTGCCTGATGTGTAGAAGCAAAAAGCTCGCGTATGTGTTCATAGACTTTTATGTAGCTAATAGGATTTGAACGAGGAGTCTTACCTATAGGCGATTGATCAACTATCTCAATATCATCGATAAATTCTCCGCCTTTGATATCGTCATATTTTCCGATTTTTGGCGGAACCTTTCCTAAATATTTCGACAATCCTCCGTAAAGTATATCATGTATTAAGGTGCTTTTTCCTGATCCACTTACACCGGTAATAACTACAAATTTATTTAAAGGAATCTCAACATTAATATTTTTTAGATTATGCTCTTTTGCGCCTGATATTGAAATACACTTGGTTGCCTGAGTTTTTCTTTTATTCGGAACCGGTATTTCAAGTTTACCCGAAAGATATTTCCCTGTTAATGAGTTTCTATTTTTCAATATTTCTTCATAAGTACCCATCGCCATTATTTCGCCGCCATGAATTCCGGCTCTCGGCCCCATATCAACAATCAAGTCGGCATGTCTAATCATTTCAGGATCATGTTCAACTACAAGTACCGTATTACCGATGTCTCTAAGATTTTGCAGAATATTAATAAGCCTGGAATTATCGCGCGGATGCAGGCCAATACTCGGTTCATCAAGAACGTATAACGTGCCGACAAGCGAAGAACCCAAAGAAGTAGCAAGATTAATTCTTTGTGTTTCCCCGCCGGAAAGCGAGCTGCTTAATCGATCAAGTGTTAAATAACCGATACCGACATCATTCAAGAAAGTCAATCTTTTAATAATTTCTTTTAGCACCCTTTCACCGACAAGCATATCATATTCGGAAAGCTTAAGATCTTTGAAAAATTGAAGCGACTGCTCAATCGGAATTTTAACTACATCATAAATTGATTTGCCGTTAATCTTAACTTGAAGAGCTTCTCTTCTAAGCCTTGATCCTTTGCATGCGCTGCATAAAGTATATCCCCTGTACCTGCTGAGGAGAATTCTTATATGCATTTTATAAGTTTTAGTTTCAAGCTTTTCGAAAAATTTATCAATACCGATGTAATCGCCGAAACCGGTTTTGATAAGTGAAACTTGTTCGGAAGTTAATTTATTAAACGGTACATTCAGCGGAATATTATATTGTTTAGCGCTTCTGACAAGATCTCTTAAATGACTGCTGTATTTTGCAGATCTGAATGGTGCAATTACTCCTTCGGAAATTGTAAGTGAAGGATTAGGAATAACCAGGTTCATGTCAACACCGATAACTCTGCTGAATCCCTGGCAGACTGGGCAGGCGCCGAACGGGTTATTAAATGAAAAGAACCTCGGTTCAGGCTCTTCATATCTTATCCCGCAGCATTCATAAAATTTATTAAACTCTTTTTCTTCACCCGTATCGGCGTTTATCAGAATAAGCCTGTCTTCCCCTTCTTTAAATGTAACTTCAATTGCATCGGATAATCTTTCTCTTACTTTACCTTTTTGAACTTTAAATCTATCTATTATAACACTTACTTTATCTTTTTTCGTAGGATTTTTTTCTTCTTCATTAAGATCGACTAATTTATTTTTAAAATAGATTCTAAAAAAACCCCGCTTCTTCAACAGATCGATTTCTTCTTTAATTGTATGACCTTCATGAGCATGAAGAGGAAAACCCAGATAAAATTTGGAATCTTCAGGCTGTTCTTCCAGCCAATCGGAAACAGTTCCGGTAGTTGCCTTCTTAACCTCCTTGCCGCATTCAAAACAGATTGTCTTTCCAATCCTTGCATAAAGCAGCCTAAGGTAATCATAAACTTCTGTCGTAGTTCCGACAGTAGAACGTGTATTTTTAGCGCCGGTTTTTTGTTCGATTGCAACGGCGGGACTAATCCCTTGAATAAAATCCACATCCGGCTTATTCATACGTTCAAGAAACTGCCTGGCATAAGATGATAGACTTTCAACATAACGCCGCTGCCCTTCTGCATATATCGTATCGAAAACCAAAGATGATTTACCGCTTCCGCTTACTCCTGTAAAAACAATTACTTTATTACGAGGAAGCTCAAAGCTCAAATTTTTAAGATTATGCTCTTTGGCGCCTTTAATAATTATCTTTTTATATTTTATGTTGTTGGAATTTTCCTTCATCTTTCGGCATTATAATTAAAACTTAAGACTTTAAATATACAAAAGAATTGCTCATTCTAGAGTTGAAAAAATAGGTGTGTGATTTAGTCTAAAACAAATATAGAACATCGGCAAAACGGATTTTCACAGAAGATTAAAGTCCGATATTATTTCCCCTATTGTGAAATATTGTATTGTTATATCTAAATATAAAAATTATTTATGCGGCGTACTCATAGCCTTTGTTATAATGTCAATAAAAGATCCCGGATCTTTTGATTTTTCCATTTCATTTAATATTGCTTTTTTCTGTTCCGGAGTAAATAACGAAGAGACTTTCCACATTGCATCTGCTGCTAAATCCAAAAAGCTGTTAATACTGCTTACCATTTGTTCGTGATATTTCTTTCTTAACTTCATATCCGGTTTCTCCGAAAGCATATTCATAAATGCTTTTTTTAATACCGACAGAACACTTTTCATTTTTCCCATCATCTTCGCGAATATTTCGGTCTTCATCTTGCTAATCTCTTCCATTTGTTTTTTACTTAGCATTAGCGTTGTGTCCCTTTTAGATTCATGTTCCGGTGACTTCCATTTAAGTACAGTATCTTTTATTATAAGACCGTCATATGAAATAAATTTCCTATTCTTAATTTCTGAGCCGGTAAGCGAAGTTTCAACAGAACCCCAGCTCCCGAGAGTAAATTTATATTCATACTTCTTTTCATCAAAGACAGGAATTATCAACGAATATAATTCATCGCCTGCTTTTTGCATTATATACATTGAATCGTGAGGATTCCATCCGTTAAATGAACCCGTAAGAAATACTGAAGAATTTTTCTGCATTCCTTCGGTAGGAACTTTAACTTCAAATTTAACCGATGCAATCTGTCCGAATGTTAAATTAAAGTTAAGAATAATAACGGTTAAACCTAAAAAGCAGCCCGATAGTTTTTTCATTATAAACCCCAAATTTATTACACATAAATTTAATAAAAATTGGAGAGATGTTTTACCAATTTTTCGATTTTTTCAAATAGGTTAAATGAACCCTTAGTTTACTTTGTGAACTAAGTACCTTAGCGGTAAAAAGATGCTTAACCACTAAGACACTAAGGACACTAAGAATAATTTAGTTTTTAACTAAATCGTTTTCAAGCAATGAAAATATTACACTGTCCTTAAATTCATTATTGAAAAAATAATTTTCTCTAAAATATGCTTCCCTTTTGAAACCGAATTTTTCCAGTAATTTTATTGATGCAGTATTTCCCGGGTTTACGTTCGCTTCGATACTGTGCAGTTTTAATTCTTCAAACCCGAATTTTATAAGAGTACGAAATGTCTCCAGCATATAACTCTTACCCCAATTCTGCGGGCATAATGCATATCCGATTTCAGCCCGGCAATTTTTTGCATCAATTCTCCAGAATCCGAAATAGCCGATGAATTGATTTGTAAATTTTTCAATTAATCCCCAATTTATCCCGGTACCTTTTTTAAATGAATCATCCATAGATTGGATTAGCTTAACCGACTCGCCTGTAGTGAGCATTTTATTAGTATCCATATATTTCATTACATCGTCATTTGATCTAATATTAAAAATATCATCGGAATCGGATAATAAAATCTGCCTGAATTTTAGACGTTTACTTTCACGCAGAGGAAAGCTTTCAAAAATACTTTTGTTAATTTCAATTGACAATTTATATTATCCCTCTTTTACTAAACCACCTATTATATTTAACCGCTTGTTTATTAATATATAAATAATAATTATTCTTTAACAATAAAAAAAATAAAATGGCAGGTAAAAAATATTTATGCTCCTCTTTCATTAATATCTTTCCTAAAATTTTCAAGGCGTATTTTAGCTTCCCGATCGGTTTTGAATATTGCTAATAAATCTTCGCATGCATATTCATCACAATATGAACAGTTATCTATACCTTTTTCAATTGCACATTTACGTATATTACAATTTCTGCATCCGAAGAATATTATTCCGCTTTCAGACTTACATCCGTCACAATCATTTATGTCTTCAAAGTTATAATTAATCCCATAAATTTCTCTGCATGCACTAATTATATCATTTATCATTTGTTGTTTTTTTGTTTGATCTTCTTCCTTTGATGCTAAATAAATAGGACAGCCTTTGCAAATCAGGCCGCAGTATGAAATTGTTTCATTCATTTTATTTTTAAATTTATATCATTTCAAACTATTTTTCGGTTTGTTCCCTAAAATGCTTTAATATAATAACAAGTTTCCCTATTTTTTATAAAGCATTACTATATGTGAATAATTAAACTTAAAAATATTTTTACTTAAATGCAGAAAAAAGAAAGAGACAACACTTTTATTCTCAAATCCGAAATAGAAAGATAAAAAAGTCTCAGGTTATTCGTTAAATAAGGATTATCTTTGCAAAATAAAAATCACCCAATAGGTGAAAAAATAATAAGG
>Ga0307441_1000179_pt1 | contig 25229 bp, 26 predicted proteins | sample SalMarWE160420MG_FD_202149 | JGI IMG/M metagenome (GOLD analysis project Ga0307441, IMG submission 202149) | Salt marsh sediment microbial communities from the Plum Island Ecosystem LTER, Massachusetts, United States - WE1604-20 | ecosystem: Environmental > Aquatic > Marine > Intertidal zone >... | reverse complement strand
GCAGGCATTGAGTTCAGCCCGGTGAGCCACACCGAGCGCATCGTCTCGGGTGTGGGCGGCTTTCTCGGCATTCTGGGCGTGTTCGTCCTGAGCCGCTCCGTGGTGGGCCCGGTGGGCGCCTGGTTCCTGGTGGCGTCCATGGGCGCCTCCGCGGTGCTGCTGTTCGCCGTGCCCCATGGTCAGCTTTCCCAGCCCTGGTCGGTGATCGGCGGTCATCTGATCTCCTCCATCATCGGCGTAACCTGCGCCAAACTGCTACATGTGGAGTTCGTCGCTGCGGCCGCAGCGGTGGGTCTGGCCATTTCCGCCATGCACTATCTGCGCTGCATCCATCCGCCGGGCGGCGCCACCGCGCTGGTGGCGGTGGTGGGCGGTGCCTCCACCCATGCGTTGGGCTATGAGTACGTGCTGACGCCGGTGATGCTCAACGCCTTCGTGATTCTCGGGGTCGGCATCGGCTTCAACTATCTGTTCCACTGGCGCCGCTATCCCGCCGCCCTGGCAAACGGCGAGGACGAAGAGGAAGACGAGTATCCGGGCGACGAGTTCGGTCCGGTATCCCACCAGGACTTCGTCTATGCGCTGGGCAAGATCGACTCGTTCATCGATGTCTCCGAGCACGATCTGCTGAGGATCTACTCCCTGGCCACCGGCCAGGCCCGCACCCGCCATCTGCATGCCGACCAGATTCTGCCGGACCGCTGCTACAGCAACGGCGAGTTCGGGGACAGCTGGAGCGTGCGCCACATCATCGACGAGTCCCCCAGCGCAGATCCGGACCGGGACATGGTGATCTACAAGGTGGTGGCTGGTCTGGGGCGGCGCACGACGGGTGTCGCCACCCGTTCGGACTTCGCCCATTGGGCACGCCACGAGGTCATGCGCGACGAGGACAACTGGAAGCGGGTCACGACAACGGCCGCCGACCACGCCCGGCCCGCCCGGGCGAGCGAGGCCGACGCAGCACTCGAATCGGCCCATCCGGTCAGCGGGGAGTAAGGGACGGCGCAACAGGAGGGCTCCACAGGGTCTGGTGCTGGGGGCGGGAACGGCAGGCACAATGTCCAGGTGTTTCCTGGCGTCTCCCGTTGCTCAGTTCAACTCACTGCACCAGCGGTTCGCTCTCCCCGCAAGCCACGCGCCTACCGCTTCGCCAGGCTATGCTCCATGCGCCGCGCTGCCGGCACACCTCGCAAACGCCTTGGCACCACCCGATTCAGTCCGCGCAAGACCGAAGCCAGCGTCCCGTATGACAGGCGCACCGGCGCGCTGCGCCGAAATCCATAGCGGGCGGCAAGTGCATCGGGCAGCAGCATGGCCGCCGCCACATAATTGGCCGGTGCCAGCAGGCGCGTAAACCAGGTTCCCCGCAGCAGACTGTCGCAAATGTCCCGGGCGGTGGCGGTGACCACCAGCCGATCGGCGCCATAGGCCTCGTCCATCCAGCGGGCGAAATCCGGCCATGTCTGCGGATACCGGTCGCGGGGCACGCCGAACAGCTGTCCGAACAGCTTGGAATCCTGATACAGACCTTCCTTTTCCTCGCCCGACAGGGGTTCCACAAACGCTTCATAGGCGACCACCGAAGAATCCAGCAAGGTCGCCGCGACCCAGAACAGCAACTCGGGGGCGTTGGCGCTGTAGGCCGGATCCATGCCAGCCGGCAACGGGTCCCGCACCCTGCCCTGCACACGGCGGTGGATGCCATGGACCTTGAGGGCGGCCGCAATGGCCTCATCGCGCGTCCCGAACACCATGGCGTAGACAGCGGAGAAGGTGCGGATGCCCCGCCCCAGGGGATCCTCCCGATACCGACTGTGGTCGGCCACGCCCTGGGCGACCTTGGGGTGGGCCACCTGCATGAGCAGCGCCCGCATGCCCGCCACCAGCAAGACCGGTTCGCGGGCGACGCGCCAGAACACAGAGTGGGGATCGAAGAAGCTGTGCCGGGCCGGGACGCTCGCACCCAGCGCCTCCAGATAGCGGCGGAACTGCTGATCGTCTTGCTCGGACATGGTGGAGAGCGTAGTACTCGGGAAAGTTTGGCGGCCGTCGCCTCGCCGCCGTCGCTGCGGATGTGCGGCGGCCACCGCCGCGTTCGGCCGGTGCCGCAGACGCCTTTGTCGGAACTCAGGGGTTGTGGCGTTCGGTGTCCGACACCCGGGCCAGCAGGGCCTTGCGCAGTTCACGCAGGCGGGCCTTGACCCGCGCCTCGTTCTTGGGGCCCATGCGAATCAGTATCTTCTGGCCTGACGAAAGCGCTTCCAGTTTTGGGTCGGCGAACTTGTAGAGCACGTTGGGCTGCACCAGCTTGATCGGGCCTTTGACCTCCGGCGTGGCCAGCAGATTGTCGATGGCCTCGATCACCCGGTCATTGAAGTAGCCGTTGGGGTAGCCCAGATCCCGGTAGGCCTCCTGCAACAACGGATAGAAGCGCAGGTATACCGACACCAGGTCTTTGATGTTCACGTCCTCCAGCAGACGGACGTAGGGAGTGTAGCGTCGGTAGTTGTCCGGACTGAGGGTGTAATCGCCCGCTTCGCCGTTTACGAGAAAACGCCCCGCCACCGGTTTGGTGGGCATGTACCGTTGCGGCAGTTTGGCCCGCGGCAGGTCATCCACTGTCACGGCCACATGGCGGGCGATAGATTTCAATCGAAACAGCGACTCGATCGCCTTGTGCCCGAACAGCTCGGACAACGCCTGCTCCAACGTTTTGTCGCTGCTGTCCAGGGCCGGCAGCGGTTTGCCCCCGGAGGTCGGATGGCCGGCATTGTTGCCACCGTTGCTTTGCCCGGTCTTTGACAATGGATAGCGCACCAGCGGCGAAGGCGATTCCTTGCCGGGACCGGCGGTTGGAGCTGCGGGCGCCGCTACGGGGGCTTTCTCGGCGGAAGGCGGCGGTGGCGGAGCCTGTTGTTCACCGAGGCGGGAGTGATAGAACAGCGCCGCGGCCCCCACCAGCACCGCAAGCACGATCAGCCACGGAATATGCTTCTTCATAGGCACTCTGTCAGCGCAATCACGGTACCGTTCCCTTCGCCCGTCGAACCCGCACCGTCCGGGACATCGGACAAGGTCCTATGATAGCAAGAAAACAAGACCCCGCCGGTGGCAGCATCGGCGGACACCGGCGTTCTCAGCTTCGACAGTCTCACCCGGCGGCAGGCTCGCCTGACCCCAGCCTGGTCGCGACGACGACCTGGGATGGAACTCCCCATGCGACGTGGACCCGCTGGTAGTCCACCTGCCAGTGGTCGGCGTCGATGAATTCCAGCAGCTGCACCGGCCGGCAACCGCCCACCCGGGCGGGATCCCGTCGATGAATGCGGTTCCACAGCCCAACCACGGCGCGGGACGGTACGGTGCAGCCATGGGTGAGGCTCAACAGGCACAGACGCCCGTTGGGGCGCAGCAGCCGATGGGCTTCGGCCAACACGGCGATGATATCCGGCGGCGCCAGCAGGTCCAGCACATAGTTGGCGACGAACCGGTCGAACGAGCCATCGGGCCACGGAAAATGCAGCCCCCCGTCGCTGAGCTGGACGCGGGCCCGGTCCGCAAAGCGGGCCACCCGCGCTCGCGCCAGATCCACCATGGTCCCACTCAGGTCCACCCCCACATAGGCGGCGACGGGCGACAGTACGTCCTCGAGCAGTCGGGCAGCGAAAGCGCCGGTGCCGCAGCCCAGCTCGAACAACGACTGGGCCCGTTCGAAGTCGCCGTGGGCGATCAGATCGCGCAGCGCCGGCCCCTCGTAGAACCACTGCCAATCCTGCTTGCGGCCGAAGCGATCGTAAAACGCACGCACCTGATCCGTTGTCAGAAATCCTGCGGCCATATCTTCTCCTGCAAGACGGAGGAAGGTACCGCCCCCCATGTGCCCGCTGCGTGGCTGGCGCTCGGCGATCGCGGGAAGGGCCGTCCGTGCGGCTTTCGGCCACTCACGTCGGAGGGCCGTCGAACCGGAAACCCCCAAGGCGGCCGCATCAACCGGCCAGCGCGCTTGCGACGCCGGGCCTTGACTGCATTGTCTCGGACCAGCGATCGATATTGGGGAAACGCGTCAGAGGAATGTCCGCGAAGTCCTCCAGCATCAGCATCCAGGGCAGCAGCGCGAAATCCGCGATCGAACAGCTGCCGGCCAGATACTGGCTACCGTCGAGTTGTCCGTCGATCACCGACGCCGCGTCTGTCAGCCGCTGTCGCCCGGCCTGGGCCATGGCGTCACCCGCATCCTCCGGTGCATACATAAGGTGATAGAGGTTCACCAGCACCGGACCGACGGTGGCGGCCTCGTACAACAGCCATTTGAAGACATGGGCGCGGTCAGGTTGCGTCGTCGGCAGAAACCGTCCGCTCTTTTCCGCAAGGTAGATCAGCATGGCGCCCGTTTCGAACACTTGGGCACCGGTTTCGCTGTCGGTAAGGGCGGGCACGGTGCCGGCCGGATTGACGGCCAGATATTCCGGGCGCCGATTGGCGCCATCATGGAGATCCACCAGTACGGGCTCGTAGGCCAGGCCGGTCTCGGCCAGCATGATGCGGATCTTGTGCCCGTTGGGACTGGACGCGGTGGTATACAGCGTGATCATCGTACCCTCCCTCGCATGAACACCGGCCCGGCACGCCGGCAGTGGTTTCTTTTCGTTGGTCGTCGGCACGGCAGCTGCAGCGAACCGGATTGTTGTCAGGACAGTGGAGACACCGGCGATCACCACTTCGCTTACAGACCCGCGCCGGGACAGTTCGGCGCAAGCCGTGCCTGAACGCCTGTGGAGGATACCAGCACCGGCTACCGGGACGTGAAGCCGTCCCTCAGCCACTCCCGCCGGACGACAGGCACATCGAGCGGTTCATCGCGAAGGGCTCGGCCCGTCAGATAACAGCGCATGGGGGTCTCCCGGGAAGTTCGTGTTGAGTGGGACGGATCGGGGGCTCGCCCGCCGGCCGCATTGCCCCGTGACGAGAAACGACGACGAGGCGGCAATGACGTTCAGTTCCGCTGTCTTGCACTGTCCTCGATAAGTCGTCGGCGCTGCGCCTGATATTGCTGGTAACCGAGCGGCGTCTCGATGCGCTGACCAGGCGGCGGCGGATGCCTGAGCTGTTCGCGCGCCTGCAGAGCCGCGTACACGTTGGGGTAGAAGCGCTTCATTTGCGCACAGCCCGCCAGCACGCCGACCGCCATAGCGGCGCACAGGCCGCCGGCTATCACGCCACGCTTCATGCCGATTGTCCTCCGCAGTTCAGTGAGCGTGCCGAACGTGAGGCTCGGCCGGTGTCGCTTCCGGGGATCACGCAGTCGGCCGCAAACATCAGTGTAAGTCCGGCCCGGACCGCAGGAAAGGCGGCGCAAAAGCCCGCCGCGCGGTTGACGCTGGCTATACTCGGGGTGAAACGATCCCAACGATTGGGGGGGCGATCATGAAAACGCCGCTACTACCGGCCCTGCTGGCAGGTGCAGCATTGGTATTGGTCATCGCGGTGCCGGCAGCCGCGCAGGACCGGCTGCGCACCCAGGATCAAACGCGCATCGAGTCGCGGACACGGGATCAGCTCCGCGACCAGCAGATTTACGGGCACCAGTTGATGACACCGCAGGAAAGAGACCGCTATCGGGACCGGCTGCGGGCCGCCCGCTCAGAACGGGACCGCGAGCGCATCCGCCAGCAGCATATCGAGCGCATGCAGAGCCGGGCCCGCCAACGGGGTGTGGAGCTGGGTCCACCGCCCCGGATGGGCCAGCCCATGAGCCCACCGGCGGGAGGGCGAATGGGACCGGGCGGCATGGGCGGCTCCGGCATGGGACCGGGCGGGCGCCGTTGACCCAGCCCCTTGGAGAGCCGCCGCGCCAGTGTTCGGACGCCGGCAGACCGTAGGCCGCTGACGGCAGAAGTGGCGCGGACGGGACTTTACGGGTGCGGAGGCGTCACGAACAACGGGGGAGTCCGGCAATATCGCAGAACGCGCGGGGTGTTGCAGGCGCGGCAAGGAGCGGCACCTGTGGCCATTATGACGGGCGGCAGGCCGTGGGCCCGCCGCCCCGCCGACGGTTCAGACGCAGCCGGTGGGCTTGGGCAAACCACCGTACTTGGTGATGGGCTTCATCGGCCCGGTCAACCACTGCTTGAACAGTACCTTCTGGTCCTCACCAATGTACTTGGCAAACTTGCGGATCGGCGGCACCACGCTGAATTCCTCGAAGTACTCGCGAGCCTTCAGAATCTGGTCCCATTTTTCGTCATCCAACTCGATTCCATCCGCTTCGGCCATCGCACGTCCGATTTCGGGGGTCCAGGCATTCATGTCGGCGAGATAACCGTCACCGTCGCGTTCGGGGAGCATCGTCACATCCTCTTCTTGGCGTTAATAAAAACGGACCGGGGCCTCCAAATTAAGCCCAGCCATAAACAACGCGCCCGGCAAAGCCGGGCCTAGTAACGCCAATTATGGCAATACCCTAGCAATTTAGTCAAGATTTAAGGGGGCATTTTGACGCCCGCGGCCCTCATTCCACGGGGTTGCGCAGGGTGCCGATAGGGTCGATTGTGATGGCCACCTCGTCGCCGCTGCGCAAATACCGGGGCGGATCGAAGCCCATACCCACCCCGGCCGGCGTGCCGGTGGCGATGATGTCGCCCGCCTCCAGAGTCATGGTGGCCGCCAGGGTCTGCACCAGGGTGGGGACGTCGAAAATCAATTGGTCCAGCCGCCCGTCCTGACGGAGCTCTCCGTTCACGCGAGTCTGCACCCGCAGGGCTGTCACGTCCGTCACCTCGTCGGCCGTCAGGATGGCCGGCCCCATGGGACAGAAGCCGTCCAGACTCTTGCCCAGGAACCACTGCTGGTGGCGGAACTGCAGACCCCGGGAGGTGGCGTCGTTGACGATCGTGAAGCCGTAGATGTGATCCGCGGCGTCGGCGGCCGCGATATTGCGGCCGCCGGGACCGATCACCACCGCCAGTTCGCCCTCGTAGTCGGTACTGTCGGTGGGGTCCAGGCGGGCGGGAATGGGCTGGTCGGGACCGATGACCGCGGAGGTCGCCTTGGTAAAGAAGATCGGCACCTCGGGCAGGCCCTGCCCGTCGCCGCGGGTGACGATGGCCCGGACCTCCTGGACATGGTCACGGTAATTCTTGCCCACGCAGAAGATGTTCCTCGGCGGACGGGGAATGGGCGCCAGCAGCCGCACGTCGTTCAGGGGCAGACGACCCTCGCCGCTGGCCAGCGCCCGCCTGGCCGCGTCCAGGCCGGCGGGACCCAGAGCGATGAAGGCGGGCATATCCGTTGGCAGCTCCGGCGATGTCCGCGAAAAATCGATCACCTGGTCGTGCCTTCGATCGAGGGCTCCGATACGGGCGGCTCCGCCGGCGAAGAAGCTTATCAGCAGCATATTGGACTCCGATTGTCAGGGCCTGACTCGACAGAGGTGGTCGCGGCCGGGACGTGAACGACGCAGCATAAAGACCCCCGGCACGGCACCCCGGTTCAACATTTCCGGCTCATCCCTGTGTATTCCCGGTTCCTGCGCCGGCTTGAATCGCTCACCATCCGCCCTCATATCAACCGGGCAACAGCGGGCATTTGCCCGGAGGAAACCGTATGAACGCTTTGCGCACAACCTTGCTGCTGGCCGGGCTCACCGCCTTGCTGGTATTGGTGGGCAAGGCCATCGGCGGCACCACCGGCATGGTCATCGGGCTGCTGTTCGCCGGGGTAATGAACATCGGCAGTTACTGGTTCTCGGACCGTCTGGTGCTGTCTCTGTACCATGCCCAGCCGGTGGGACCCGACCAGGCACCGGAACTGTATTCGGTGGTACAGGAACTGGCCCACCGGGCCCACATGCCCATGCCGCGGGTCTACATCGTGGAGACGGAAACCCCCAATGCCTTCGCCACCGGCCGCGACCCCAACCACGCCGCAGTGGCGGCGACCACCGGCCTGTTGCGCCTCATGGACCGCGAGGAACTCACCGGCGTACTGGCCCATGAGCTCAGCCATGTGCGCCACCGGGACACCCTGATAAGCGCCATTGCCGCCACCCTGGCAGGCGCCATCGCCATGATCGCCAACCTGGCCCAGTGGGCGCTGATCTTCGGCATGGGCCGCGGTGACGACGAAGAAGGCGGCATCGTTGGCGCCCTGGCCACCATGATACTGGCTCCGCTGGCGGCGGCGCTCATCCAGATGGCGGTATCCCGCTCCCGGGAGTACGGTGCCGACCAAGGCGGTGCCGAACTGTCGGGCCACCCCCTGTGGCTGGCCAGGGCCCTGCGCAAGCTGGAAAGCGCCAACCAGGCCCATCCCATGCAGACGGCCGCCCGCAATCCGGCCACCGCGCACCTGTTCATCGTCAATCCCCTGAGCGGCGCCAAGCTCGCCCACCTGTTCTCCACCCACCCGCCCACGGAAGACCGCATCCGCCGGCTGGAGCAGATGGCCGGACGTTGAGCGACCCGGGCCTGCGACGAGTCGAACGTCGTCCTCCAGGCGGCGTCCGTGGCGCGGGCGCCGATACGGTTCTGCCTACTCACCCGTGAGACCGTAAAGTCCGGGCCATGCCGGCCGCTACCCCTGGCAGGAACATAGATTCCGCGGCGCCCCGACCTGCGCGCTCCGTTGCGCAGCAGCCGGACTACCCCGTCGCATGCCATTGTCACCGCCGTAGATGGAGTAGGAGCTCCACTCATGAAGGGAATCGAACCTCAGGCGGGCGGCCGCTCGGCCACCGTCATTGCGATCACCTCCGGGAAGGGCGGTGTGGGAAAGAGCAATATTGCCGCCAATCTCGCCATCACGCTCGCTCAGTCGAACGCACGGGTCGCACTGCTGGATATGGACCTCGGGCTGGCGAATGCCCACGTTCTGCTGGGGATAAGCGCCCAGGCCAATCTGGGCGACGTGCTCGCCGGGGACAAGTCCATCGAGGAAGTCGCCGTCCCCGGACCCGGCAACATAACGGTGGTTCCCGGCGGCGCCGCCGACGAAGAGCTCGCCAATCTGTCCTCGGCCGCACTTCGGCGCCTGCTCAACAGCCTGAAGGGTCTGTGTCGTTCCTTCGACTATGTCATCATCGATACGGCCGCCGGCCTGTCCCGGAACACATTGAGCTTCGCCACCGCCTCGGATGTGGTGGTGGTGGTCACCACCCCGGAGCCGACGGCGCTGCTGGACGCCTATGCGGTGTTCAAGAGCCTGAAGACCACTTCCGACCCGACCCTGCACCTGTTGATCAACATGGCGCGCACGCCGCAGGAGGGCAGACAGGCCATCCGACGGCTGGATACGGTGATCCGATCGTTCTGGCATGTGCCTTTGGAAAACACCCACTGCGTGCCGTTCGATCAAGCCATCGGCGACGCCGTAAGGGCGCGCACGCCCGTAAACCTGGCCGCACCCAACTGTCCGGCTGCAAGAAGCATCCGGGCCTTCGCCGAAAAGATCCGTCACCAGTACGTGCCCGTCCACGGCTGCCTGCAGCGGGAACAGTCGCTGCTCGGGCGTCTGTTCCAGACATTCAGCGTAGGCGGGTAGGGGCCCGCGAAAGCCCGGCACCGGCTGACCGGGCGGCGACCCGCCCTTCTCGCATCAGCCTGCATTCCGCAGGCGACTCGATCTCTCGAAGGTCCCGGGCCGGCGTGCTCGCCTTACTGGTAGCGGCTCAGACGAAACACTTTGTCAGACGGCGTGCGGGGAATCACGATGTGCACGAAGTGAGTGGTGTTGCGCTTCAACCAGCGGGACTCCGGCGTATCCGCGTCCTGGCGGTGCACGGTGAGCGTGCCTTTGGCACCGGCTTTGTAGTCGCTGAAGTAGCTGACGTTGGCGCCCACGGGATTGGCTGACACGCTCATTTCCAGCACCTTCGTCACCTGCCCACGGATGTGGTCATAGTAGTTTTCCACCAGATCGGTACGATCCACGTACAGACAGCGTAGCGCCATGTTCGCTCCGTTCACGTGCACGTTTTCCAGCACGTGACGGTGGAAGTAGACGGTGGAATCGCTGCCCCGCTCCTGCTCCGGGCCGGAGAACTCCAGAAAATAGTCGCCCACGTCCTGACCGTGATTGTCGGTCACCCGTACGTTGATCTGCAGGAACTGATGGAACAGCTCCGCGGACTGATCGCCGGTGAACACCCGGCTGCGCTGAGCGCCGTCGATGAGCGCCGCTGTCTGCTCCGAAACGGCATTCCATTCGTCCACCATGGCCTGATAGGTGTTGCGGCTGTCGCAGGCAAGGGCCTGCAGGATGAGCTCGCCAAGCCGGGCCTGTGTCGCCGCGTCGGCACGCACGTCCGGCTTGTCGGGGTTGATGATGGAGGCGTGGGTGCGGTCCGGCAAAACGGCGAAGGGAAACGGATCGGGCTGGCGCAGACGCCAGGGCGTGAGGCGGGGCTCGGCCTCGTCCACCGAGAAATCGATGGTCATGCCGCGCGTGTTGAGGTTTGCGGCCGGCACCCGCACGGTGCCGTCGGAGCCGTTCTCGTTGACGATCTGGCGAAGCGCGCCGGGATAGGGGTGGGAGCCCACGATCACGAACGGCCACACGCCGTCGGCCCCATACAGCGCCGGCGCCGATTGAACGCCCGGCGGCACGAACAGGTCGCGCTGCACCAGCTCCCATTGATACGGGGAAGACAGCTCCAGCGCGTCCAGCATGCGCTTGCCGGTATGGAACCAGTTGTTCCACCCCTTCACCAGACGCCCCAGCATGCTCTGGCCCATGGAAGCCAGCCGTGAACCGAAGTTCGCAGGGGCCAGCATTACCATCCGCTTGGCCGGGCATTGGCCGATATCGGCGCTGTAACAGGTGCTGATCCACTCCCGCACCACCAGGCCGCCGGTGCTGTGGACGATGAGATCAAACTCGGGGGCCAGTTCACCGCTGGCTATGCGATCCCGCACCACCCGGTCCATGCGTTGGGCGACATCGGGAACAGCAACGTCGTCATCCAGGGAGATATAGTCGCCAAGCCACAGGGGCACCGGCTGATAGCCGTGTTCCTGGAGGAACCCGGCCAGAGGCCGGAAAGATCGGGATGTATCGCTCCAGCCATGGACGATCACCACCTGTCTCATGCTCTTCCTCCCTGCGCTTACCGCTGTCCCTGAGGCGTTCGTCCGGCGGTTGCGCGGTTCCCGCGGCCCGCTCGACCGCCGCTCCGGCCACCCCATGCCGCTGTGGCGGCTATGGCGTTCCGACGTCGGCGGCGCCGAGCCCCGAGACGCTGTAGTACGACCGCTCACCGCCCGCCCCGAAGGGGCCGGCGGTGAGAACCCCACGGACTGTCAGAAATCGGGATCCATGATCATTTCCGGCCAGAAGGCTTTCTCGGGCTCCTTGGCCTGCAAGGCCTGGGCCTGCTTGCGGGCCTCGCCGTAGGTCAGTTCCTCGTCGAAGTGACCGCGCTGGAAGCCGTACTTGAGCTTCCACCCTATCCGGTACCCCTTGTCCGAGTCGCGGTGAATGAGTGGATCAGCGCGGTTGATGAACGTGTTTGCCATGGGACTGTCCTCCGTGAATGGGGTCTTGTCGCAAATATCGACCCGGCGATGGGTTGCTTTCAAGTGGCGTCGGGATCGTCCTCTTCGCCCCCTGGCAGTGTGCCCCACCCGTCGGGCGCTGACCAGTGGCGGACATGCTGCGGACAACACGGGTTTCCGGTATCACCCACGAAAACGGGGACCGCTTTCCGCCTCTGCTCAGAATGGCCATGGCAGGCTGCGGCGTACCTCATAACCCCCGCGCTGTCCGATCATCGGGGCGAGAAGGGAAAAGGGACGGTGGCGTCAGCCGCCGTCCCTTTCCATTGGGCCGGAGTCGGATCGGCGTGTCAGGACTGGGCGGACAACGCCAGGTCCGACTGCCCGCGCAGGGCCGCGATGCGCGCCTCCAGGGGCGGATGGGACATGAACAGCCGCATCACGCCCGAACCGCTGTTGATGCCGAAGGCCACCATCTGGGAAGGCAACTGGGCCGGCTCATGCATGGCCTGCAGACGCTCCAGCGCGGCGATCATCTTGCCCCGTCCGGCCAGGGCGGCACCGCCCGCGTCGGCGCGGAACTCGCGCTGGCGGCTGAACCACATCACCACCACCGAGGCCAAGATGCCGAGGGCGATTTCCGCAGCGATGCTGGTCACCCAGTAGGCGATACCCGGTCCGTGATAGCCCTCGTCCTGATCGCTGTTGGCCGACAGAGCGCGGTCCACCAGGAAACCGGCCACCCGGGCCAGGGCGATCACGAACGTATTGAGCACGCCCTGGATCAGGGTCAGGGTGACCATGTCGCCGTTGGCGATGTGGCTGACCTCATGGGCCAGCACCGCATCCACCTCGTCCCGGCTCATGTTGTCCAGCAGGCCGGTGCTCACCGCCACCAGGGATTTGTTGCGGCTGGCGCCGGTGGCGAAGGCGTTGGGGTCCGGTGCCTCGTAGATCGCCACCTCGGGCATGCCGATGCCGGCGCGCTTGGCGTGGGACCGCACGGTGGCCAGCAGCCAGGCTTCGGCCTCGTTACGCGGCTGCTCGATGACACGGGCACCGGTGGAGCGCTTGGCGACCCATTTCGAGATGGCCAGCGACAGGAAGGCTCCGCCCATGCCGAACACGGCGGCAAAGCCCAGCAGGCCGGCCAGGTTCAGACCGTTTTCGGTCAGAAAGCCGGTGACGCCCAGCAGGCTGGCGGTGATACTCAGCACCACCAGAATCGCCAGGTTGGTCGCAACGAACAGAACGACACGTTTCATGACTCACACTCCTCTGTTGGAGCCGCTCGATCCGGCGGGGCGCCAGGCCCGGCACCGGGAGCGGGACTGAGAGCGAGTGTACAGCCGCCCGTATATAAATATAATTCGATTGTTTGGTAGATTAACTTCGGTATTTCCGAAGGATTGAAACACTATGCGCGGCATGAATTACAACCACCTGTACTACTTCTGGACGGTGGCCAAAGAAGGCGGCATCGCCGCCGCCTGCGAGCGGCTCCACCTCACGCCCCAGACCGTCAGCGGACAGTTGAAGGTGCTGGAAGAGGCCTTGGGCGCGAAGCTGTTCAGCCGCGCCGGGCGCAAGCTGGTGCTGACCGACACCGGACGCGTAGCCTTCAACTACGCCGATGAGATGTTCCGCCTGGGCGCGGAAATGACCGAGGTGCTGGAAGGGCGGGCCGGCGGCCAGCCGCTGGCCTTCACGGTGGGCATCGTGGACGTGGTGCCCAAGATGATCGCCTACCGGCTGCTGGAACCGGCCCTGCATCTTTCCGAGCCGGTGCATATCGTTTGCCGGGAGGGCAAGCTGGACTCCCTGCTGGCCGACATCGCCCTGCACAAGCTGGACATCGTGATCGCCGACACGCCGGTGGGCACCACTTTGAACGTGCGCGCTTTCAACCACCTGCTGGGCGAGTGCGGCATCACTTTCTTCGCGGCCCGTACCCTCGCGGCCCGCTACCGGCGCCGCTTTCCCCACTCCCTGGCCGATGCGCCCATGCTACTGCCCACCACCAGCACCGCCGTCCGCGGCGCCCTGATGCAGTGGCTCGACCAGCAGGGCATCCGCCCCCGCATCGTGGGCGAGTTCGACGACAGCGCCCTGATGAATGCCTTCGGACAGCGAGCCGTGGGCGTGTTCGTGGCACCCAGCGTGGTGGAGCAGGAAATTACCCGCCAGTACGACGTGCGCCCCATCGGGCGCACCGACCGGGTGCGTGAGCGTTACTACGCCATCTCCGCCGAACGGCGCCTGCGCCACCCGGCGGTGGTAGCCGTCAGCCAGGCCGCCCGGGCGGAGCTGTTCTAGTGGACCATGCGGTAGATCAGCACTGACGGGGCCGAACGGAGTCTAAAGCAAGGTACCAGGAAGGAAGCCGGGTTGTTACGATGAGCGACACGCAATTCCCGGTGGCCGCTTTCGGGCCGCAACCGGAAGGGCTGGGACCTACATGCTGACGCCGGTCTACCATGAGCCGTTTGCCGCACACTGCGCCGATCCAGTCGGAATCCGGTCATATGGGTCCGGGCCCCGCTGCAGCGCCCTTGCCAACCGCCGGCTGGCTCGCCGACCGCTGCACCGGTTACAGTGACCACCATGAGCACCGACGACTTCCGCCACCGGGCGATGGACCGCGGGTTGACCCGCGAGGACCTGGACGCCGATCCCTTCCGGCAGTTCGAGCAATGGTTCAAGGACGCCATCGATACCGGCGTGTTCGAGCCCAATGCCATGAGCCTGGCCACCGTTGACGAACACGGCCAGCCAACCCTGCGCACCGTGCTGCTGAAACTGTACGACGAGCAGGGCTTCGTATTCTTCACCAACTACGCCAGTCACAAGGCGCAGGATATCGAGGCCAATGCCCGGGTGGCCCTGCTGTTTCCCTGGGTGACCCTCGGCCGCCAGGTCAAGATCACCGGCGAGGCCACCAAGATCCCGCTCGCCGAGTCCATGGGTTATTTCGCCACCCGTCCCCGCGGCAGCCAGATCGGCGCCTGGGCCTCACCCCAGAGCCAGGTCATCACCTCGCGCTCCCTGCTGGAAGCCAAGGTCGACGAAATCAGGCGCAAGTTCAGCGCCGGCGAAATCCCTCTGCCGTCCTTCTGGGGCGGCTACCGGGTTGCTCCCCACATGATCGAATTCTGGCAGGCCCGCGACAACCGCCTCCACGACCGCTTCCAATACCGCCGCGACGACGCCGGCCACTGGCACATCCAACGCCTCGCCCCCTAAAAAGGGGTCGGTGACAAATGATTCCCATTCACATTTGATGGCCGCGGCCGCCGCTGCGGCTTGGACCGGCGGAACCGCGAAACCGCCCTGGCGACGGGAACCTGCGGCCAACCATTGACTTGAGATATTTGCGTCAGGGGCGGAAACGGCTGGAAAGACGGCAGCGAATGATTCTCATTTGTCACCGACCCCTTTTTAGAGGGCGACGAAGAGGAGCCAGACCATGCTGATAGCGACGGTGATCAGCATGGGCACGAAGGCGATGCGCAGGTATTCGGTGAAGGTGATGGGATAACCCGCCTTTTCCGCCAGGCCGGCGGTCACCACGTTGGCGCTCGCGCCGATCAGGGTGCCGTTGCCGCCCAGGCAGGCGCCCAGGGACAGAGCCCACCAAAGCACCGCGCCATGAACGCCGGGCACCGAGGCGGTCAGGTAGGCCACGATGGGCAGCATGGTGGCGGTGAACGGAATATTGTCGATGATCGCCGAGAAGATGGCCGACACCCACAGCACCAGTATCACCGCAATGACCGGCGAGCCTTCAGAGGCGTCCCGCACCCAGTTGGCGACGATCTGAATGAGTCCGGTCTGCTCTGCGCCGGCCACGATGATGAACAGCATCATGAAAAAGACCAGTGTCGGCCACTCGATCTCCTGCTCCACCATTTCCACGATATGCACGCCGCTGATGACCAGCAGCAGGGACGCACCGGCCATGGCCGCCACACTGGGCTCCATGTGCAGGGTGCCGTGGAACACGAACAACGCGATGGTAAACAACAGCACCAGCCCGGATTTCACCAGCAACCGCGGATCGGTGATGCGGTACTCCTCCCGCAACCGACCGATCATGGCCGGCACATCGTCCACCCGGGCGTGCAGGTAGCCCTTGCGGAACCAGAACAGGAAATACACCGTGCTGACGGCGAGCCCGATCAGACAGACCAACGCCAGGTGCTCCACGAACTGTACGAAGCTGAGCCCCGCGTAGGAGCCGATCATGATATTGGGCGGGTCTCCGATAAGGGTGGCCGTACCGCCCACGTTTGACGCAAACACCTCCGGGAGCAGCAGGGCGATGGGATTGATGCGCAGTGCCACCGCGATCTCGATGGTCACCGGGATAATGAGCAACATGGTGGTGACATTGTCCAGAAAGGCCGATGTCACCGCCGTGATGAACATCAGCAGCATGGACAGCACGAAGATGTTGCCTCGGGCCAGTTGGAATGACTTGTAGGCCATCCACTGGAACACGCCGGTCTTCTTGGTCACGCCCACGATGATCATCATGGCCATCAGCAGGAATATCACGTTCTCGTCGATGGCATGCATGGCGTCTTCGAAACTGATGATCCGAAAGCCGGGATCGAACGTGCCGAAGGTGTAGCTGACGAACAGCAGCACCGACGCCCCCACCATGGCGGCAAGGGTGCGGTGCATCATCTCGAAGGCGATGAAAACGTATACGGCCAGCAATACGGCCGCCGCCACCCACAGGGCCGGCGAAAGCGCCCGCTGCATCACGACGCTGAAATGGGCCAGATACTGCCGCTCGCCGCCGGCCGTCAGGCCGTCGCGCACCACGTGGGGCAGCGCGAGCCGCTCGGTCGCCTTGTAGGAGGGTCGTTCGACACGGACCTGGATTGGCCCGGCAGGCAACGCTCGCGCCGGCAGGCGCAATCTCGCCTCGTAGACACCGTCGCTGTCGGTCAATACCGGATGGGGGAGCGCGATCGCCTCTCCGCCCAGATAGAAAGCCAGGCGCGCGTCCTTTACGCCTTTGCCCTGGGCATTGGAAATGGTGCCGGAAACGATCAGCAGGTCCCGCCCACCCGCGCCGGCCGCGGTTTCGGCGAACGCAGATCCGGCAAGTAGACACAGGGACGTCAGCAGCGCGATCAATGCTGCACGAAGCTTTATTCCACCCATGGCGGTTCGAGTGTTATTGGTTGCTTTAAAGCCCATGACACCCCGGGGCCCGTCAGCACGCCAGGGGCCGCCGCTGTAGGCCCCCATATCCAACCCGTACGCGCCGCTGCCCGGAAGCCACCCCTCGGCATCGCTCATCACCCGCTGGAATCACCCGGCGCTTTCCTCGCGGTCCGATTTACGACTTGCGGCCGTAACCGCGTCGCCATGACGTGAGCAGTACCTCGCCAACCGTGGACATGGATTGCACGCCGGTGGAACCCGTTTCACACGGACCGATTCCAACCATCCAGCGTGGGGACTGTAGCAGATTCGATAGCGGAAAGGAGCCCGCCGGGCGTGTCAGCCGGAGGTCGGATGCAACGGCAGTGCTGGCGGTGCCGGTTGCGCGGCGGGAAACGGGTTCCATGACGACGCCGGGTTAATGGCCAACCGGGAGCGGCCGTCACGCCGGTCCCTGCCTGGGTTTGGCAACAAGCGTGGGGTATACTGCCTCGCAGTAGACGGCCAAGCGCTGCAGTGTGTGACTCTACGCCCTTCCGGCCGGTGCAGAACCTCGGATTGCGGCAGCAATAGGAACAACACGCGGCGCAAGCATCCCGGACGAAAAGACTCGAGCTTCCTGTGATAAGGGGAGCACCGGTCCCAGCCAAATCGACGCATCCCGGCATCGGGACGGACCGCACCCGGCCACACTACATCATTGGGGACAGCCGGAAAGTGCTGGGGCTTTCGGCCCCGTGCGATCGGATGAGGGCGGACCTGCAGCAGCAATGCCCCCCTTCGGGGCCTTCGAGCGCAGCTGCGACGGCGGGAAAGCCGGGTGGAAAACGCGGTCAACGGCGTTCGAACCGCCTGTCCCGCTCCGAACCCCCTTGCGAACGGACTCGTGTGGGTGGCCGCGGCCGCCGCGAATACCGCTCGCGCCTCGTGCCGGGCGGGGTTTCTGCGGGACATGGGCCACTGCAGCGGGTGCTGCGGCCGGATCACCATTCAGCCTCGTTTCGGCGGATGAGGGGGAAAAGCAGGCATGACCAAGCACAAACTGCGCAAAGAAGCCGGGCCCATCGGCCTGCTGTATGCCAGCCTCGGCGGGATGATCGGCTCCGGTTGGCTTTTCGGGGCCCTGCACGCCGCCAAGCTGGCCGGCCCTCTCAGCATCTGGTCATGGGTGGTGGGCGCCGTGGCGGTGCTGCTGCTGGCGCTGGTCTATTCCGAACTGGTCACGCTGATGCCCAAGAGCGGTGCGCTGGTGCATCTCAGCCATCTCAGCCACGGAGACCTGCTGGGCCGCATCTGGGGCTGGATCCTGTTCCTGGGCTATGTATCCATCGCGCCGGTGGAAGTGATGGCGGTACTGACCTACACGAACAATTACCTGCCGGGGCTGGTACAACCCCAGTCCGGCCTGCTCACGGACCTCGGCTTCGTGGTGGCCATCGTTTTTCTCGCCCTGATCGTCACCCTGAACCTGCTCGCTATCCGCTGGGTGTTGTGGATCAACAGTGCGGTGACCTGGTGGAAGATCGCCATCCCGGTACTGACCATCTTCGTACTGCTGGCCTACTCCCATCACCCGGAGAACCTGCATGCGGCTCCCGGACACTACGAGGTGTCCGGCATCTTCACCGCTGTGGCCAGCGCCGGCGTCATCTTCAGCTTCCTGGGCTTTCGACAGGCCATCGACCTGGCCGGAGAAACCGACAATCCCGCACGCAACATTCCCCTGGCGGTGATCGGGTCGGTGATCATCGCCGCCATCATCTACATCGGACTGCAGTACGCCTTTCTGCTGGCGCTGAATCCCGCCGATATCGGCAACGACTGGCGCACCCTGCATTTCGAGGGCGTATCCGGCCCTCTGGCGGCCCTCAGCATCAGCGTGGGTGCCACCTGGTGGGCGATTGTCCTGTATGGCGACGCCATCGCCTCGCCCACCGGCACGGGCTTCATCTACTCCACGGCCAGCTCGCGCATCACCATGGCGGCCGGCGAGATGCGCACCCTGCCCAGCTCCCTGGCGGAAGTGAACGGCCGGGGGGTGCCGGTGCGCGCGCTGATCGTCACCTTCATCGCCGGCGCGATCTTCTTCTTTCCGTTTCCGTCCTGGCAGAAGCTGGTAAGCTATATCTCTTCGGTCACCGTGCTTTCCTACGGACTGGGCCCCATCGTGCTGCTGCATCTGCGCCGCACGCTGCCCGGCGCCCCGCGGGCGTTCCGGTTGGGGTGGGCCTGGCTGCTGGCGCCGTTGGCGTTCGTGATCTCCAACTGGATCATCCTGTGGACGGGATTCGAGACCGCCAATGTGCTGTTCGGCATGATCGCCGTCATGTTCCTCGCCTATGCCGGGTATCACTACCTGTTGAAGGGCGCCAGCCGCGGCCCGTTCGGGTGGGCCCAGATTGCCTGGGTGTTCCCCTATTTCGCCGGGCTGTGGCTGCTGCTGTATTTCGGCCCGCCCATCCTGGGCGGCAATGGGCAACTGAGTTTCGGCATGGATATGCTGTTGAGTGGGATCTTCAGCCTGCTGATCATGGCGCTGGCGGTGGCCACCGGATTGCCGGCAGAAGCCAGCAGCGAGTATCTGGTGCAGCTCACCACCGAAGGCGAGGAAGCGGCGCCCTGAGGGCGGCATGAGGAATCACGGTGCACTGATGGCCTCCTGCCTGGCGCCTGGCAACCGAATACGCGTCGGCCCCCTGGCGAACCGGGTCACTCCCAGACAGTCCTCGGCTTACCACATCAAATCGTCGGGCACCGGATAGTCGGCGTAGGGATCGCCCTCGGCCGGTTCCGATTCGGGCTCGGCGACGGAGCGGGCCACCACACACCCCGCATCGCGGAGCCGGATCTTGTCGGCCACGGCCGTCGGCACCACATCATACCGGCCGTTGAGCTTGACGATGTCCAGACGCCCCTGGCTCAGCTGTTCGCGGATGGCGGGCGTGACGAACAGCTTGCGGACCTTGGCACCGTCGGTGAAGTGATAGCCGTCCTCGGCGTCGTCCCGCGGTATCCGGTTCTGCTCGATGAGCTGGCGGATCTGCGCCACCGCCGCCTTGCGCTCCTGGGCTTCCTTGCGCCGGCGATTCAATTCCCGATCCCGGTCCGCCTTTTCCGCCATGACCTGGCGGGCCGACTGGGCGCTGTCGCTGAGTGCCGGCCCCTGTCGACCCTTCTTCTTTCCCCGCTTGGGGCCTTTGCCGGGGCTGGACTTTCTGGCCTGCCTGGCGTCGGCCAGACCGGCCTTGACGAGTTGATCCTGGAGTGAATTGCCCATTGGTGTATCCTGCTGTCGCGCACTTTCCGGCTATTCGCTGTATGCTGAAGTTTACCGCAAAATAGCAGGGCGCCCAGAGCAAAAAGCCGAAGCGGCCGCGTGAACCGGCGCGCCGACGACACCGGCCGCGAATCCGCCGCAGCGGTCATACGGGCGGGCAAGCTCAGGAACTCACTGCGGATCAGGTGTTCGAACTGGCATCCCGGGGTGCCAATCCGTACAGACCTTCCCCGTCGTTCTCCGAACGATAAGAATGCGGACCCAAGAAGGAGAGACGATGTCATCGATCATGGAACTCGCCCTCATTGTGGGCTCTGCCGTCACCGGCCTGCTTTGGCTGCTGGACATCCTTTGGCTGCGCCGCAGGCGTCCCGAGGCCGAGGACCAGGCCAAGACGGCGCCCTGGTGGGTGGAATATTCGCGCGCCTTTTTCCCGGTGCTGTTTGCCGTACTGATTCTGCGCTCGTTCGTGTTCGAGCCCTTTCGCATTCCGTCAGGCTCGATGATGCCCTCCCTGCTGGTGGGTGATTTCATTTTCGTCAACAAGTTCACCTTCGGGCTGCGACTGCCTATCACCCGCAGCCGCATCGTTCCCCTGGGCGAGCCGCGACGGGGCGATGTCATCGTGTTCCGCTATCCCGAACACCACGCCCGGGCGTTCTGCCAACAGAACCCCTTCTGCCAGGGCTCGGGGGGCATGCAGGAAGTGGCGCGTTCGGCCGGCGAAGACTACATCAAGCGCATCATCGGCCTGCCGGGGGATACCATCCGTTCCGGTCCCGACAACAGCATATACGTCAACGGCAAATTGGTGGCCATGAAGCATGTCTCCGCCTACCAGGGCGAGGGCAGCAACCGCTTGATGGGATCCATGGCCGGTGTGCAGACACAGGTCTACGAGGAGGCTCTCCCGCGCCGGGACGGCACCGTGGTGCGCAACAAGATTCTCGTGGTGCCCGGCATCCCCTACCCCATGGGAACATGGAAGGTGCCTGCCGGCGAGTATCTGGTTATGGGGGACAACCGGGACAACAGCTTCGACAGCCGCTATTGGGGCTTCGTACCGGCCCGCAATATTCTGGGCAAGGCCTTCATCGTGTGGTTCAACTACTACGGCGGCCGGGTGCAGTGGGATCGGATCGGGACCTCCGTGCCGCAGTGAGCCGGTGAGGGATCCCCCGCCCGCGGGACTGGACAGACCCGCCCCGGCAGGGGTACAAGAATGGGCATTCCCGGCGATGGTGGCGGTGCCCATGAACGACGATCTCGGTAAGCTCATTCTGCGTGTGACCCTGGGCGTGCTGGTCGGACTGCACGGCCTCCACAAGCTCGTGCACGGTATTGCGCCCATCGAGGCCATGGTCCACAACGCCGGACTACCGGGTTTCGTCGCCTATGGCGTGCTGATCGGCGAAGTGTTGGGACCGGTACTGGTCATACTCGGCCTGTATGCCCGCATCGGTGCCGCATTGATCGTCATCAACATGGGATTCGCCGTCGCACTTGCCCACGGCCAGCACCTGCTTGCGCTCACCTCCCACGGCGGCTGGGTTCTCGAATTGCAGGGCATGTATCTGTTTACCGCCCTGGCGCTGGTGCTGATCGGTCCGGGGCGCTTCGGTATCAATCGCCGTTGACGGCCGGACGGGCGCTGCGGCGACACGCCGGAAGCCAGGGAAATCCATTTTCGCGGACCGTGCCCCCGCAGGTGCGAGTGAATCGCACCGTTTCCAGCTCTCGCTGAGGGCGGCGCCCCCTCAGCCATCCAGCTCGGGGCAGTGACGGAATATGCCGTCTTCGTTGAACGGCAGGCGCCGCTCGGAGGCGACGTAGGCCGCCACCGCGGCCTTGCCGGCAACGCGCTCATGGAGCGCCACCAGTCGCGGAATGTCCCCTTCCACGCGGCCCATCATCTTTGGAAAGGCATAGCGCAACCCCTCGATCAGCTGAAACATCGACAGGTCCACATAGGACAGGCGCCCGCCGATCATGTAGCTGTCGCCGGCCGGATTGCGGGCCAGCACCTTCTCGAAGTAGCCCAACAGCTCCGGGGCACGTTCCTGCCGGAAGTACTTCGCACGGCGCCGGGCTTCCGGTTTCTGATCCTCGTAGTACAGCGCGCCCCCCATGGGATGATGGGTGTCGTGAACGTCCACCACGAAGTCCTCCACGGTGAGCTGCAACTGGTGGGCCCACAGGCGGGTACTCTCGGCCTTCGGCACCAGTCCCAGCCGGGGTCCCAGGTACTGCAGGATATGGGCGGTCTGGGCAATCACCAGCTTGCCGGCCCGCAGAAACGGCGGGGCGAACGGCGGACGGGCCAGCGCGGGACCCTCGGTAAGCTCCACAAGGGCCGCCACCCCCATGCCGGGGCCGCTCTCCCGGGCCACGTCCACGTAGTCGGCGCCGCCCTGTTCCAACGCCAGTCGAACGAATTCCCCACGCCCCTGGATCGACGGCCAGTAAAAGAGCTCGTAGCGCATAGAAGACCTCCATGGACCCGGAATGTGATCAGGGGGCCGGCGGCAACCCGGGCGGCTGTTACGAACACCCCGCAGAACCGCCGCACGGCGGGATACGGCTACTCGCCCGTTCCCTGCGTCCGGCAGGCAACGGTGATCTCGGGCGGACTGGACAGGGTCTGGTAGACCACGCAGTACCGTTCGGTCAGCCGGGTCAGCGTTTCCAGTTGCTCGGCGCTGGCGTCGCTGTCCAGCTCGAAGCTAAGCCGGATGCGCTGAAAGCCCACCGGCGTTTGTTTGTCCACGGCCAGGGTGCCGCGAAAATCCAGATCCCCTTCGGCGCTGACCGTGGCGTCGCGCAGTTCCACGCCGATCGCCGTCGCCACCGCCGCCAGGGTCACACCGGCACAGGCGACCAGGGCTTGCAGCAGCATGTCCCCCGAACAGGCGCTGCGGCCGTCTCCACCGGCCGCCGGATGCAGGCCCGCCTCCACCATCGCCTTGGCCGTATCCAACTGGCAGGTGACGCCCTCGCCGACGCGGGACCGGGCCCGAAGCGTGACTGTCGCCGACGCCGGATCGTCCCGGTATCTGCGTTTGATCGGTGCCTGCAGTTCTCTCAGTGCCTCGGCATCCATGGTCCTGTCTCCGTGGGCTTGGTGTTTCGACAGCATAGGGCGGCGTTGGGACGACAACGGCGCAACCACACCGGCAGGCACGCCACTTACCGGAACTCTTCCAGGTAGATCGGCGTCCCCAGCAGTTCGACGACCGGGCGATGGCCGCAGACCTCAAGCCGCGCTCCGTCCACGAATGTCAGAGCCAGCTGGGCCGCCACCTTGCGTTTGAAGGGCAGGGGAAGCAGCTCGTGGCGGATTCCGCCTACCTCCAGGTAGCCTTCGGACACGGTGTTGGGAAGGGCGGGCAGTGGCCCGGAGCAGACCGCCTCGTCCAGCACCAGGGCGGCCTGTCGGCTCCAGCCCGTACCCGGATCCCGCCCCGGCCGGCCCCGGGACTTGTGGATGTAGGCGTGGGAGAACTGCACCGTTGCCACGCCATCGACCACCTCGATAGCGCTCACCCGGGAGTCGGCCAGTTCCAGCGCACTGCTCATGGACAGGGACCCGGGTCAGTGGGTTCGGCGGCGCATCCGACCCTCGAAGTTCCTTCGGCCGGCGCCGCCCGTCCGGCTCGGGAACGAAACGCCGCGCCTCCCACGCCCATCAGAAAGGCTCCACGTCCGGGCGCAGGTCCAGTTCCAGGGTCCAGGCCGAGCGCGGCTGGCGGATGATGGACAGATAGGTCTCGGCGATCGCATCGGGATGCAGGGTGTTGTCCTCGGTGACTCCCTCCCAGACCTGGGAACGCGGCGTCCAGATCACGCCGTCTATCACCACGTGGGCCACGTGAATGCCCCGGGGACCCAGCTCCCGGGCCATGGCCAGGGCCAGGCCCCTCAGGGCGAATTTGCTGGAGCCGAAGGCGGCGAACCGGGCACCGGGTTTCACCGACGCGCTGGCGCCGGTGAAGATAATGGTTCCACCGCCCTGCTCCAACATGCGCGGCACCACCTGGCGGGCGCACAGAAACGCCCCCCGGCAATTGATCTCCCAGAGGCGGTCGAATTCCTCGGGGCGTATCTCGTCGAACGGGCTCATGAGAAACCCGCCGGCGTTGTACACCAGCACCGCAGGCGCGCCCAGAGGCCCTTCCAGAGCGCCCAGCGCCTGTTCCACAGAGCCCCGGTCGGTAAGTTCGCAGGTCACCATGCGGGCCACGCCGCCTTCGGCCTGGATCTGTTCGGCCAGGGTGTCGGTGTAGGCGCTGGTGCGGGCCAGCCCCGCCACCGCATAACCGGCGGCGCCCAGGCGCCGGCACAGGGCGCCGCCAAGCCCGGGGCCCACCCCGGCCACGATGGCCAATGGTCTGTCTTCGCTCATGCCGTCCTCCTTCCGCTGTCGCCCTCCCAGCATAGTCGCCGGTGCGAAGTCTGACGAACCGGCGACACTGAGTTACCCTGTACTCTGTCCGCAGACGATACCGACTCCATGGAACCGACCGCTCTGCCACCGCTGTCACGCATCGCCGGCGCTGCGCTGCGGGTATCGCTGATCAGCGCCGCCCTGGCGCTGGTGGCCGGCTTCGGTCACCGCCTCGGCTGGTGGGACTTCGGGATCGGCTTCATTCTGCTGGCCATCGCGGTGCTGGGCGCGCTGGCGGGCATCGTGCTGTCGGCGTGGGGCGCACTGGCCGCCCGGCCCTCGGCGCCCAGGCGCGGCCTGGGGCGGGCCGTGCTGGGGTTGGTGGTGAGCGCCGCGGTGATCGCCCCGCCCATTCACTGGATGCTGCTCGCCCGCTCCGTGCCACCCATACACGACATCACCACCGACACCGGCGATCCGCCCCGCTTCGTCGCCATCGCACCCCTGCGAAGCCACGCGCCCGATCCCGGCACCTACGGCGGACCGCGGGTGGCGGCGCTGCAGCACGCCGCCTATCCCGACATCCAGCCCGTGCTGCTGGACATCCCGCCCCGGGCCGCCTTCGACCGGGCACTGGCTGCCGCCCGCGCCATGGGCTGGCATATCGTAGCCAGCGTGCCGGCGGACGGGCGCATCGAGGCCACCGCCACCACCTTCTGGTTCGGGTTCAAGGACGATGTGGTGGTGCGTGTCAGGCCCCGTGACGGCGGGTCCCGGGTCGACATCCGCTCCATGTCCCGAGTGGGCAAGAGTGACCTGGGTACCAACGCCCGCCGGGTGCGGGCGTTCATGCGCCGTCTGCAGGCCGGGACACCGCGCAAGTCATGATTCCCGTCAC
>Ga0307441_1000178_pt1 | contig 25268 bp, 25 predicted proteins | sample SalMarWE160420MG_FD_202149 | JGI IMG/M metagenome (GOLD analysis project Ga0307441, IMG submission 202149) | Salt marsh sediment microbial communities from the Plum Island Ecosystem LTER, Massachusetts, United States - WE1604-20 | ecosystem: Environmental > Aquatic > Marine > Intertidal zone >... | reverse complement strand
TGTTCGCGATACTGGGACGTCAGGGTGCGCTGGTGCTGCACTTCGGAATGACAGGCTTTCTCCGGTATTTCAAGCACGAAGAAGACGATCCCGGTCACAATGTCACCCGCATCGCATTCGACAACGGCTATTCGCTCTTCTACAACAGCCACCGACGCCTGGGTCTGGTGGAAATCACGGACGATCCGGCAGGATTCATCGAGTCAAAAGGCCTCGGACCGGACGCGCTACGCGTCGACGCCGCTCAATTCGACGATATGCTCAAGGCCCGCCGGGGCCATATCAAGTCCCTGCTGATGAATCAACATGCCGTTGCCGGACTCGGCAATGTATACACCGACGAAGTACTGTTCCAGGCCGGCATTCACCCGCGTCGGAAAGTCCGGGATCTGTCGACCGCCGAGCGCCACCGGTTGCAGCGGGCCCTGGCCAGGGTTCTGCACAAGGCCATCGAGGCCGGCGCGGATCCACAGCGGCTTCCCGCCACGTTTCTCACTCCCCATCGGCACGCGGGCGCTGTCTGTCCACGCTGCGGAACCGCCCTGGGTGTTCTCAAGGTGGGCGGGCGCACCGCCTATTACTGTCCCCGGCGACAGCCTGCGCGTTGACCGGCAGTGCGGTACCGGCCCGCTCCCTCCTTTCCCCGGCAACCGAGCCAGGGCATCCGCATTCCCTGACCGGTGCGGCCGGATTCCGATCGGAGGGCCTGCAGATGGGGAAACACGCGGACTGGGTCGGGTTTGCGGCTCATGGGCGCTTGACTACACTCCAGGCAGCAGGAGCCTAGAAACGCTCACAAAGTCCACGCTGACAGGGAATCTGCGATGGCAAACTCAAGCACGGACCTTCACGAAGCGCCGCACTCGATGTCCGAACGCGTTCGGGACATGCACCGGGCGCTGGTGTCGCTGCAGGAGGAGTTGGAGGCGGTCGACTGGTATCAACAGCGGGCCGACGCGACTCGGGAAGACAGTCTGCGTGACGTATTGCTGCACAACATGCGTGAGGAGATGGAGCACGCCTGCATGGTGCTGGAGTGGCTGCGTCGCAACAGCGAGGACTTCGACCTGCAGCTGCGCACGTACCTGTTCAAATCCGGTTCCATCACGGAAGCCGAGGAAGAAGCCACCGGCGAACCACAGGAACCCGCGACGGACCGCGCACCGGTCAGCACCATCGGTTCATTGAAAGGAGTCTGACATGAGCTATCTCAACCGTGCCCAGGCCCCCTTGGCGGAGGATTTCTGGGGGAAGATCGACAACGCCGCCCAGAATGCCGCACGGGACATGCTCACCGGACGCCGGTTTCTGGATCTGGACGGCCCCTACGGGATCGGGTTGACGTCTGTGGAGATCGGCGCGGACTACTACTGCCGGGACCCCGGGCCGGACGAAGCCGGTGCCGTGGCGGGCCGCGCCATTCCCCTGCCTATCGTGCGACGGACCTTCGGGCTGAGCGTGCGGCGCGTGGAGGCATATCTGAACATGGGCCAGATACTCGATCTGTCGGCGGCGGAAGATGCCGGCGAAGCGGTGGCCCGCCGGGAAGAGGAATTCGTCTACTACGGCGAGCCCAAGTTCGGGTTGGAGGGACTGCTGACCGCCCAGGGCCGCCACGAGGCCAAAGCCGGCGATTGGAACCAGGTGGAATGCGCGCTGGACGACGTGCTGGGCGCCGTGAACCGGCTGGAACAGTCCGGATATCGCGGTCCCTACGGGCTGGCGGCGTCACCGACCCTGTACAACAGTCTGTTTCGGCGCTACGAAGGAACGGATATGGTGCAACTGGAACACCTGCGTCGCCTGTGCGAACTGGGGGTGTACAAGGCACCGGTAGAGGGCGCCGTGGTCATCGATCCCCATGTGGGAAAACTGGTCCTCGGTCAGGACATGATGGTGGGCTACTCCGGGAATGACGGCATCCACTACCAGTTCTTTGCCAACGAGAGCATCGTACTGGTCCTGCAGGAGCCGGAAGCCATCTGCACCTTGACGGTCTAGAAGGCATGACCTGACGGTAGCGGGAGCCAAGGCCGAGCGCTCCAGCCGCAGAGCCGATCAACGGCTCGCCGGCCCGGCCCAGGCCTCAGGCCATAATCGAGGATCTGCGGCGCCGGGAACGGCCATGCCCTGGGCGGGCCGCAGCCTACCGGGAACTCAATCAGTCCTGGTCCGGGCCTGCCAGCTTCACGGCGACGCGCGCGACATGCTCGCCCTGGAACCGTGCGATCTGCAGCTCATTTTCCGACGGTGTGCGGCTCCCGTCCGGGCCGGCGATGGTGGTAGCACCGTAGGGCGAGCCGCCGCTGACTTCCGCGATTTCGAAAAGCCCTTGGGCCGAATAAGGCACGCCAACCACCACAAACCCCAGGTGCAGGAGCGTAGTGTGAAAGGAAACGATGGTGGTTTCCTGCCCGCCGTGCTGGGTGTTGGTGCTTGAAAAGACGCTGGCGGCCCTGCCGATGAGCTTGCCGCTCTGCCAGAGCCTGCCGGTCTGGTCCAGGAAATTGCGCATCTGGGCGCACATATTGCCGAAGCGCGTGGGCGTTCCGAAAATGACGGCGTCATAATCGGCCAGTTCATCGGGCTCCGCCAACGGCGCCGACTGATCGATTTTCGCACCTGCCGCCCGGGCCACCTCTACAGGCACCAGTTCGGGCACGCGCTTCACGCTGACATCCACGCCCGGCACCCGGGCCGCACCCTGCTCCACCGCGCGCGCCATCGTCTCGATATGCCCGTACATGCTGTAGTAGAGAACGAGTATGCGGGTCATGGCGACACCTCCTTGTCTCTAGGTTGCGACCGCGATGTTCGGGGAATCGTTCCCTTGCGGGGACGATAGACGACAGTTATGGGCACCGCCGACTTCCGCATCCTGAGCGTGGCGTTCGCCTGCTCTACCTGACAGCGCGTTTCGTCTGCCGGGTATTGAGGCGCCAAAACACAACAGGCCCGGAGGCGGTGCTGCCTCCGGGCCTGTCACTACGGGCCGGCAGATCGTTCAGAAGCGATCCCGGCGGCCATCGCGACGGTCATCGCCCTGCACAGGCTCGCCGGTGGACGGATCCAGGAACAGCCGGTGGGCATGGCGGCGGCCGGCGAAGTTGAACATGCCGTCCAGACTGCCCGCCTTGGCATCGAACGACTGATCGCCGATCCGGCCCAGGTGCCAGTTGTCCTCGATGAAGCGCAGAATGGACGACTGGTCGGTTACGCTGTGGTCCACATAGTTGACCTTGGCCCAGGGCGACACGACCATCAGCGGCAGACGCGGGCCGTAGCCGCAGCGATCCAGGTACGCGCCGTCCTTCGCCGACCCGCAGGTGCCGGGTCCGGTCAGAGCGTCGTAGGCCGAGTCGTTGGACTGGTTCACCACCGGTGCCAGCACATGGTCGTACCAGCCGTCGGAGTCGTCATAGGAGATAATGACCGCCGTGTTCTTCCACTGCGGCATCTTCTCCAGACGGTTGATGGTATCGACAATGAAGGTCTGCTCGTCGATCGGATCGGAATAGCCGGCATGACCGTCCTGCGCCATGGGAGCTTTCAGGAAACTCACTGCCGGCATGTCGCCCGCCTTGGCCGCCGTCCAGAAGTCGCTCAAATCATACTGGTGGTTCGCCTGGTCCGTACGACCGATCATGGCCACCGAGGTGGGCGGAAGGTGGTGGGGATTGGAGGTCTGCGGATAGTACTGGAAAGGTTCATGGTGGGGGCTGTACATGGACACCATCTGGCCGCCGATGTTGGCGCTCTTCGAACCGCACACCGCCGTGCCGTCCGCGTTGCGGCTGGACGGACGGAAGCCGCCCTGGAACCAGCCCCAGGTCACGCCCCTGGCATTGAGCAGGTCACCGACGTTCTTGCCGGTCATGGCCACCGTCGTGCCGCCGGAACAGTCGTCATAGGCCGGATTGGGATCGCCGATGACCGTGCCGTTGGCGGTATTGTTGGTCACGTCGGCAGGGGTCGCGCCGTGGGTCTGGCCGGCAACCAGATTCAGGGCGCCGACGGTGGACGGACCATAGGTGGTCCCGAAGGAATTGTCGCTCATGGCGAAGTGCTGGGCGTAGTTCCAGAGCGCGGTGACCGTGTTGCCGTCGTAGTAGCCCATCACCTGGGTGGGATCGCAGCTGTTGTACGTCGCGCCGGTGCTCTGAACGAACTTGTCCATCAACCCCGCGTCGGCGGCCTTCTGTTCGTCGGCGTAGCGGTGGTCCATATCGCAGGTCAGCGCCTGGGAGCGGTCCAAGCGATACGGGTTCGCCATATTCGGGTTGTCGTTCAACAGATCTTCCGTGAGGCCGTTAACGGACGGCGTTCCGCGGCGGGCGACGAAACGCAGCTCACCGGCCTTGTTGGCCGCGTGGGGATAGGTGGCGAAGTAGTGGTCGAAGGAGACGTTTTCCTGAAAGATGACGACCACGTGCTTGATGGGCGTCGCGGTATCTTGAAGGCCGTCCGCAGCATATGAGGGCGTGCCGCCAGCCTGCAGCGCAACGCCCAACGCGAGGGCCGCCACGAGCTTATTCGGTCTGAACGAAGCATTTCGGAGCGCGTTCATCAAAGTCCTCCCGAGACTGTTGAGTTGGTATCTCTGCAAGCAGTCGTGACTTGCAAGGGCGGCAATCTACGCGTGAACCGTGACCGGATTATTGCGATTCAAAGAAACATCAATGTATTGTAAAACTTACGTAAGTCATCTCTGTTGGGTTTACACTCCGTTTGCATACTGCTGCCGACCCAGCCGCCCCCCGGCCGCCGGCCAGTCTCCGAGCCCACCTTCGTACCACCCGATGGCGCGTCGCACGGGGGCGGTCCGTTGAATCCTTCGTGGTGTCGAAACCCCGGAACTGTCGACGATCTGAAAAGTCGCAGGCAGTGGGATCAAACGCATGGAGGCGAAATGACGAGAGAACTCACCAGCACGCAGTTGCAGGCACTCAAATCCGCACTACAGCAGCGCCGGGCCGGCCTGCTGGATTCCATACGCGAGCAGTTGCTGGATACGGAGCGGCAGTCCTACGCCGAGTTGGCCGGTACGGTTCACGATCTGGAGGACGAATCCGTGGCCAGCCTGCTCGAGGACCTCGGCCATTCGCAGATCGACCGCCATGTGGAAGAGGTTCGCGACATAGACGCCGCCCTGCAGCGCCTGGCGGAAGGCAACTACGGCTATTGCGTGGACTGCGGGCGGGAGATCGAGTACGAGCGCTTGTTCGTGCAACCCACGGTCAGGCGCTGCCTCGATGACCAGAAGAAACGCGAGCGCACTTTCAAGGACGTCGGACAACCCACGCTCTGAACGACCGGGTCATTCCAGCGCGGGCGACTCCGTCGCGACCGCGGCCTGTCGACGCGGGTTGGACAGCAACAAAAGCATCGGAATGGCCAGCAGGGTCACCAGCATCATGAACCGGAAGTCGTCCGCGTAGGCGATCATCGACGCCTGGCGGGTGATTTCCGCGTTCACGGCCGCAAGACCGTGTACGGTGTGGGTATCCCAGGCGGGCGGAAGATAGGGCGCCCTATACAACGGATTGTACGGGGTCACCTGCTCGGCCAGAACGGAATGATTGATCTGTATGTTGCGGCTGAGCAAAGTCACGATCACGGAAATGCCGATGCTGCTGCCGATGTTGCGTACCAGGCTGAAGATGCCGGCGGCTTCGGTACGGTGCCGCTGCGCCAGGGTCGCAAACGCAATGGTGCTGAGGGGCACGAAAATGAACCCGAGCCCCAACCCCTGCAGCACACCACTCCATACGATGAGGCTTTGACTGGTCTGCAGGGTGAAGCCGGCCATCTGCCACAGCGATATCGATGTCAGTGCCAGTCCATTGAAAATCAGCAGGCGCGGATCCACGCGGGCCACCAATCGTCCCACCAGAAACATGGCGATCATGGTCCCCACACCCCGCGGTGCCAGCACCAGGCCGGTGGTCACCACCGAGTAGCCCAACAGCCCCTGGAGGAACGGCGGCATGATGGCGAGGGTCGCCAGCAGGATGACTCCGACCACGAAGATGAAGAACAGCCCGGCGGCGAAGTTGCGGTCCCTGAGCAACTGAGGGTCGATGAACGGATGCTTGGTCGTGGCCGCATGCACCAGATAGAGGTAGAAACCCAGACCTGCGATCACGGCCTCAATGACGATATGGGGCGAGGTGAACCAGTCATTGCGCTCTCCGGTGTCGAGCATCAGCTGCAGCACCCCTATCCCCAGGCTGAGCAGCACGAACCCGAAGATATCGAAAGGCCGGTCCTTGTTCCGATCCGTATCCGGGACGTATCTCAATATGAACAGGAACGCGAGAATACCCACCGGCAGATTGATGTAGAACACCCAGCGCCAGTTGTAGAACTCGGTCAGGTAGCCGCCCAAGGTGGGGCCCAGAATCGGCCCGACCATTATTCCCACGCCCCACAAGGCCATGGCCTGTCCATGTCGCTCCCGGGGGTAGCTGTCGAGAAGGACCGCCTGGGAAAGGGGCACCAGGGCGGCGCCGAACACACCCTGCAGGAGCCGGAAGACCACGATCTCGGAGAGGGTCTGAGCCATGCCGCACAGCACCGACATGACGGTGAATGCGCCTACTGAAATCAGAAATAGCTGCTTGCGCCCGAGCCGGCTCGCGAGCCAGCCGGTGGGAGGCGTCATGACGGCGGCGGCGACGATGTAGGACGTCAGCACCCAGGCGATCTGATCCTCGGTCGCGGAGAACGTGCCTTGCATGTGGGGCAACGACACATTGACGATGGTGGTGTCGAGCACCTGCATCACGGTGGCGAGCATCACCGCAAAGGTAATGACGCCGCGATGGGTATCCGCAGCGTGGACGCTGTCGGCCTCGGTGCTCATTGTGCCGTCGGCGACTCGGCAAAGGCCTTGCGTATGAACGCCAGCAGTGCACGCCGGTGGCCCGTATCGATGGTCACCGTGACACTCATTCCGGCCCGCAAACGCGGCGCGTCTCGCAACGGAGCCAACGCCAGACGCACAGGCACCCGCTGCACCACTTTCACCCAGTTGCCGGTGGCATTCTGCGCAGGCAGCAGGGAAAACTCCGCTCCCGTGGCAGGGCTGATACTCGCCACCCGGGCGTGCCAGACATGGCCCGGGTAGGCGTCCACCGTAATGGTCGCCTGTTGACCCGTATGCACGTAGGTCAACTCGGTTTCCTTCAAATTGGCCTTCACATAATGATGGTCTTCCACCAGACTGAACGCCGCTTCGCCCGGGGTCACGTAGTCCCCCACTTCCACGGTCTGGGGCCCGACGATACCTTCGATAGGCGCGCGCACTTCCGTGCGTTTCAGATCCAGCGCAGCCTGATCGCGGGCCGCCAATGCGACCAGATACTGGGGCTGTTGATCGGTGGGCAGGTCAGGACGACTGCCGAGTTGCGCCCGCACCTGAGCGATCGCGCTGCTAATCGCCCGCGCGCGCAGTTTGGCCGCGTCCAGTTGATGGCGAGCCTGGTCCAGGTCGCTGGCGGAAAGGGCGTGACGAGCGGCCAGCTTGCGGCGCCGGGCGAACTCGCGGGCGAAATAACTGATGTCTTCGCGCGCCTGGGCGAGCTCCGCCTGCTTTTCCTGATACTGGGCACGCAGCGCATCAATGGAATTGCGCACCGACTGCAGGTGTGCATCGGCCCGCTGCAGGGCCAGCCGATAGTTGGAGTCATCGATACGAAACAGCAGCTCACCGGCATGAACCGGTTGGTTTTCGGCGGCCGCCACTGCCACCACGCGCCCCGCAACCTCCGCCGCCACATTGACGCGGGTCGCCTGCACGTACGCGTCCTCGGAACTGACGTAACGCCCGCCGGTGATATACAGATAGCCGCCGATGATCAGCACCAGCAGCGGTCCTCCGATCAGAAGCAGCAGACGCAGACGCGCCTTCCCTTCCTCGCCGCGGCTCCGGAACAACAGCTTTCGCACCTCAGTCATGACGCCTCTTCGCCGTCCGTGACGGCTCCACCTGCGAACCCTCGGCAGGCTCCGCACCTTCCCGTTCCAGCAGGTTGTGTTTCAGTCGCTGCAGCGTGTCGAGCAGGTGTTCCTGTTCTTCGGGCCGCAGACCGGCCATGGCCTCCGAACGAATGTCCAGGGAAATGTCTCGCATACGATCCAGGATCGGATAGGCCTTCTGAGTCAGATACAGGGCGTTGGCCCGCCGGTCGTCCGGATGGGCGCGGCGCTCCACCCAGCCCGCCGCTTCCAGGCGGTCCACCAGCCGGCACAGGGTGATCTTTTCCACCTCCAGGATGTCGGCCAGCGCGGACTGGGTCAGGCCCTCGTTACGGCGCAAATGGGCGATCACCGACCACTGGGCGCGGGTCAGCCCCAGGGCGCGGGCACGCCGATCGAAGCGTTTGCGCAGAAGCCGGGAAACATCGTGGAGCAGAAACCCCAGGCTCCGGTCCAGTTCGGAATTTGCCATCCGCGTATTTTATGTAACAGACATATAATAAGCAAGCTTACTATATGCACAACAACAATCCCCCGCCGGCAAAGACCGGCAGACCGGGCACGGGTCGGGGACTATGGGCCGAGCGAGCTAGTGGTCCATGCGGAAAATAGTGTGCCTCTCAGCCGGTCCACAAGCCTCATCGGCAAGGCGCACGAGCGCCGGACTGGCCGTTGCCAATTCAAGCGAGTGCAACGCGGCCGAGGGGGCTTGTGGCCCGGCCCGAAGGGAGCCCCGCTAATGGCCCAATGCGGCGTTGCACTGCTTGGAAAGGGCCCAGCCATTCCCTGCGCAGCGCGCCTTGCCTTGACCCATTAGCGGGGCTCTGAAAGACACACTATTTCCCGCATGGACCACTAGTGGACGCCGTTGCCGTCATCGCCGAAATCGGGGGGCGGCGGCGGGGGCGGGTTACCGTTGTAGATCTGGTTCCAACGGTACTGTCGATAGGCCTCGCGGGTGTACAGATAGGGATCCAGGGCCGCCGTTTCCAGGATGCGGCTCGCACCGAGCAGATTGGCCCGTGTATTGACGATCCTCAGGGCGTTGGCCGAATTGCGCAAGGCGATGCGCTGAGTGCGGTAGACCGGATCCAGTTCCCATTCCAGCGGCAGGCCGGCGGCCGCACGCACGGTGCTGGGGCCAAGGAACGGCAGCACCAGATACCAACCCTCGCCGAATCCCCACACCGCGAATGTCTGACCGAAATCCTCATCGTGGGCCGGCAGTCCCATGGGGGTCGCCACGTCCAGCACGCCGGCAAGCCCCACCGTGCTGTTCCATATGAACCGGCTGGTGTCCGAACCGGTCTGGAGCACCTGGCCCTGCAGCAAGTCGTTGACGATCACCACCGGCTGCTTGAGGTTGCTGAAAAAATTCGTCACGCCGGTACGAAGCGGATGGGGGACAACTTTCTTGTAGCCTTTGGCAATGGGTTTGAGCGCATACCTGTCGACTTTGTCGTTGAACTTATAGATGACGCGGTTCATGGGTTGCAGGGGATCGTCCGCCGGCTCGTACGGGGGCCGCACCGCACAAGCGCCGATCACCAGTGCAAGACCGGCTAATACAAGCAGTCGAAACGCCCTACCCATTTGTCTGGTCCTCATGTTCCCAATGGCCCGCACTTTCCTGCACAGCCCGGACCCTCAACGTCGGGACCGAAGGCGCGCTGAACTGGAGCGGTAGCCTGCCCTAGGCCTCACGGGCCGCCCCGCTGAGCCACAGTACGCAAAAGGCCAGCCCGTCCAACGGCGCCATGAGATCGGGGCCGTCCCGGCGGCCGGCGCGCACACCAACTCACCTGCCCCGTTCACCCACCGTGATCCGGACGCAACGCGGTCCATGGTTCGCCTGACCCATTGGCGACCGCAGGGCGCGCTCCGCGGCAATATGCCGCTGGGGCCTACGCCCTGACGTCGTTCGATTCGGATTGGCTTCCAGGTGGGATCACGACCTGTGCGATCGCCGGAACTCGACCCGCAGGTCCGGCGCCGCACAGCGCATCAACTACCCTGCGTTTCTGCAGCGCAACATCTTCCAGTAGCCGAACACGTTCGTCTTACTGACCTCTACGACTTCCAGGCCCGTCGCCTCGAGGAAAGCTTCCAATTCCATATTTGTCCGAAACCCGGCGAGCTTGGACATCGGCGAGAGGATGCCTTCCAACGTCCCCATGACAGGACTGTTGGAGCGGAAGTGGTTGACGATGAATATGTCGCCGCCCGGTTTGCACACACGGCGCATCTCATCGACCAACTTCAGTGGATTCGCCGCCACGGATACCACGTACATGGCGACGACCTTGTCGAAGCTGTTGTCTGGAAACTGCATGTCTTCGGCATCCATTTCCAACAGCGCTTCGACCTGATCGAGGTTCTGTTCGCGTACCCGTGTACGGGCCTTGTCCAGCATTTCCTTGCACAGGTCGATACCGGTTACACGGGCATGTTCGGGATACAGCGAAAGGGACAGTCCGGTGCCTACCCCGACCTCCAGTATCCGTTGTCCGGGCCGGGCATCGAGCGCTTGGACAATTGTCTCGCGTGCCGGATGGAAAATCGCTCCGAACAATGCATCGTACACCGGTGCGTAGCGCTTGTACGCGCTCTTGATGGATGCCGGGTTCACCGATGACCTCCTACGCTATCAGTTGCAGATTCGCGTGCGTCCCCTGCGTATGGTATCAGGATAGCCGACACCCCTGGGCCCGCATGCAGGCCCACATTGTTACATAAGTCGGAGGAAATTGGGCGGGTTGCCTGATTGCCCCAGGCTATCGGAGCGGCCGCCCGCCCCCCACCGCGGCCCTTGGGCGCCACCCGCGCCCGGAGACCGCGGCTATACTTGGGGGCAGACCGGGAACTTACAGACGGAGATGCAGCCATGGCTACGATAGCTGAGCGGGGGAGTCGGGCATTGGAGGCCAGTTCCGACCTTGGCGATCTTCTACGACTGGCCCACGAGGCCGTGCACAGGCTCCAGGACGAGGTCCACGGGGAAACGTTCGAGGACGCGAACGGGCTTTCCCGGCAACTGCAGCGGGTGCGGCGCCAGGCGGCGACTCTTCAGAGGCGCGTCGAGCGAGAGGTGCGCAATACGGCCGACAGCGCTGTTGTCCGCCTGGCGCGCTAGCCGCACTGCGAGGCTCCTTTGCTGCGAACCCGGATCCCCCGAGCAAGCCTCGCTGAGGGGCACCGTCAATCCGATGGCGCACATGAATACCCCGGAGAGGAGGCGCCTGCTTGGACGGCACCACCGGAACGGGGTGTATTACCAGGCGCCATCCGGCAATGGCCACTGGATTCGGCGTTACCTGTGCGTTACCGGCTGCCCGGCGTAGTCCGCCTGCGGCGCTACCGTAACAACTGAGCTTCCATCCCCTTCGCAGCCCACTTCCGCCCCGGAGCGACGCCCGTCCAACGCCGCCTCACGCAACAGCCGGCCCGCCGACTCCGAACCGGGACTGACAAAACGCAATTCTGGCATCGATGTCCCCAAGGCGGTGGTGCTGCTCCTGCACACACCGCAAGCGCGGCAACAGGCCGGCTCGGTTGGCTATCTGAATATTCAGACCCGGCCGGGCATTGATTTCCAGCATCATCGGGCCGCGGGTCCCGTCCAGTACCAGGTCCACTCCCTGATATCCGAGGCCGGTCATCTCGTAGCAGCGGGCTGCGATCTCCAGCATGCGGGCCCAGTGGGGGACCAGTACATTGCTGACCGGGTTGCCCGTATCGGGGTGCTCGGTCACCACCTCGTTGCGCCATACGGCCGTCAGGGTACGGCCGCTGGCCATATCGACACCGGCGCCGATCGCACCCTGATGCAGGTTCGCCTTGCCCTCGGACGCCAGGCTGGGCAGCCTGACCATCGCCATCACCGGCACGCCCAGAAACACGATGATGCGCACATCCGGCACCCCCTGGTAACTGATGGCCTCGAATACCGGATCGAACTCCACGCGATACTCGATCAACGCCTTGTCCGGGTATCCACCCAGGCTGTAGATGCCCCCGAGAGTATTGGATACATGGTGCTCGATCTCGTCTCGGGTCAGCAGTGCTCCATTGACCTTGCGGTACATGCCTTTGGAGCGCCCGGTAATGACTACAATGCCGTCCCCTCCGCTGCCGCGAGCCGGTTTGATCACGAAGTCCGGGTACGGAGACAGCGCTTCGTGCAGCCCCCGCACCTGATACTCGATTTCCACCACCGCGTAGAGCTCTGGGACCGGTATGCCTGCCTGCTGGGCGAGTCGCTTGGTAAGCAGTTTGTCGTCCACCAGGGGCAGCAGGCGACGGGGGTTGTAGGGCAGCGTGAACTCGCTGTTACGGCGGTTCATGCCCAATACGCCGGCCTCCTTCAGCCGCCGCCAGCCGGACAGCATCAATGGGATTCTCCGGACAAGGCCTTGAAGCGTCGCAACTCCGACAGGCGATACCCCGAGTACCGGCCCAGCAGCAATACGCCGGCCAGCAGCAGCAGGAGAAGCTCGGGGAATACGAAAATGAGATGCTGCAGCCAGGGGAGGTTCATGACCAGGTATGCCAGCGACGCCACGGCCAGGCTTCCCAGTCCCTGCTGAACCGCCTCCCCGCCGCCGCGCTCTTCCCACACTATAGACATGCGCTCGATCGTCATGGTCAGAATCACCATCGGGAAAAGCGCCACGGACAGGCCTTGAGGAAGCCCCCACCGGTGGCTGACCACACTGAGGGCCGCCATCAGCAACACCACGACGATCAGCACGGCCGCCAGCCGTGGGACCAACAGCAGCTTGAGCCGTTCCAGGTAGAATCTGGCCACCAGGCCCAACGCCACCAACACGCTGAACAGCACGACCCCCCAAAGCAGCTGGGTCTGCCGGAACGCCAGTGCAATCAGCACCGGCATAAACGTGCCGAAGGTCTTGAACCCCACTACATTACGCAACAGCACAAGGATGAACGCACCCACCGGCACCAGCAACATGACCCGATAGACCAGCTGCGTTTCGATGGGCAGACTGAGCAACGATAACGCCAACAGACGGGGAGCCAGCTGGCGTCCGCGCTCGGTGGCACCCCCCAGCGCCGTCTCCTCGCTGCGTGCTACCGCGAGACTCGACTCTACGCGATTGCCCCCGCTGACTCTAACTAACGGGCTCGACCCGTACCACCACGGTAGAAAGTCCTGCGGACGTTGCTCTGCGCCCGACTCGGCGTTGAAGGAACGCCACCGCTTGTCGCCGTAGACCTGCAGCCATTCCACCAGCGGCGCGTCGCGCTCCAGTTCCTTGAGTCGGATGCCATGGACCACGCGGGTCGGATGGCCGGCCAGGGTAAGCAGTTCGGCCGCGACATTGGCGCGCTTTTGTGGCGTGGGATTCCTGCCCAGCAGGACCCGCACGCGCCCATCGCGGCCGTTACCCAGTTGCCGCAGCAGTTGCGAAACCAGCGTCTCCAGATCCGCCGAGTGAGCCCGGCTTTCCTCGATCAGCGATTGGGCGGCAGTGAGATCCGCGCCGGCCAGGGCGGGCTTTTCCGGGACGGGGCCTGCGGTTTCGCCACGTGTCGCGCCGCCCGGCAACTGGCGCACCACCGCGCGATAGTACAGAACTTGCTGGCCGGTGGCCCTGCGCACCGACCAGAGCACCCGCCGGTTCCCGCCGGGAGTGCCGATGGTGATCCCGTAGTTGCGCGACACGAAGGCTTCGTCGTTCACCACGAATCCGGGGCTGTCGCGGGGGAGCAGCAAAGCGACCTTGACCGGCTATCCCCGGGCCGTGAAAGCCACTTTCGCTTCCACATTCCAGCTCTCGGCGCCGCGCTTCGCCAGCAACGGGAAGCCGAGAACCAGCACTTTGAACGCAAATATCCCGAGGGAGATGGCTACCAGAGCCAGAACCACATTTCTGAGCGCCCTGCTACTTGTGTCCTGGCGCATCTGCGCACCTTGGGTCGCTCAGGAAGGTTCGCGCCGGATCGACAACGAAACCTTCCTTGAGAAAGTTGCGCCCAATCAGCATCTGATAATTGAAGCCGCTGCGGTCCACCAGGTTCACTTCGGTTTCCTCGTAGACCCCGCCAAGACAGATGCCCAGTTTGATCACCGGCCGGCGCTGCTCGCCGCCGAAGTGCCGCTTGATTATCGCAGTACGCACCACCCGACGCTCCAGAGAGATGGACTTCCCCTTGGTGTTGATCACCGAAAAGCGCACCCACTCCTGGCCATCGCGCTTGAACTGCTGAACGCATTCGCAATTGAGCGACGCGGTCTTCGCACCTGTATCGATCTTGGCGCGCACCACCAGGTCCCCCGGATAGATGGCCACCCGCTCGACCCACCCTATCATGTGCTTGGTGTCCTGGGCATGGAGCGGCGTCGCCCCCAGCAGCAGCAACGCCGCCAGCATCCAGCCATGGTACCGCCATGGAATCGATCCGTGGGGATCCGCCATACCATTCAACACGACCATCTTCACCCTGTCCTCGACTGCGGATACTCGGAAACTGACTACCCTATACCGCACCGGCCCTGGACGCACAAGAGGCTAACCCGCGCCGGTCAGCAGGGTCGGCTCCCAGGGGGCGTCGATTGTCCGGCACCCATAGTAGAACCTATCCCAAAATGCGTCTCGCCCGCCAAGCCTGCGTTGCGGATCGCGCGGCGGTGCTCATTTACCCGTGTAAACTGGGCTCCTCGCGCAATCCACGCCTTGCCTTGACGACCCATCCACGGTTTTGAGACAGGTTCTAGCGTTCCCGCGCCGCCTCCGTCACGTGCCGCAGCAGTGGACTCAGCAGATATTCGATCAGACGCCGGCGGCCGGTGTTCACCTCAAGGGTGACGGCCATTCCGGGCATTAACCTGACCGGCCGACCCTCGACCCGGATAAAGGACCGCTGCAACCGCGCCCGGGCTCCGAACACCAGCCGGTCGCTGCCATTCTTGAGAGCGTCGGAGGAGATGTTGGTCAACTCGGCGGACAGCACGCCGTAGCGGGTGAAAGGAAAGGCATCCAGCTTCAATTGGGCCGTCTGGCCGGAATGAACGAACCCCACATCCCGATTTTCCAGCTGCGCCTCCACTTCCAGTTCCCCGTCGGCCGGAACGATTTCCATCAGCCGTTGCGCCGGCGTTACCACCCCGCCCACCGTGTGCACGGCGAGTTGTTGCACGACCCCGGCGACCGGCGAGCGCAGGCGCTGCAAGTGGGCACGGCGGCGCGCCTTGAGCAGTTCCTTCTCCAGCGCCTGAATGCGGCGGCCCGTATGAGCGAGATCGGCCAGCATTTTCGCCTTGAACTCGGCAGCAGCGGCACGGCGTCGCTGGCGCAGGGCCCGGAGCTCCGCCCGCAGGCGCACAACCCCCGCTCGCCGGCCCACCAGGCTCTGCCTATGCTCGATACGCTGTTGCTCCAGTGCCAGCCATTCCTGCCTGGAGGCCAACCCCCTCGCCAGCAACCGTTTGACCGCCTCCGTGCGGCTGGTGACCAGGGGTACGGTCCGTTCCAACTTCTTCACCTCGGCCCGTACCTGAGCAAGCTCCGCCCGTTTGCCCGCCATGGTGCTGTCCAGGACGCTGAGCATTGCGGCGTGCGCCCGCCACCGGGTCTCGAGACGGGCCTTCTGCATGGCCTGCGCCTCACCGCTGGTCGGCGCGCCACTGGAGGCTGCCGGCGCCTCCGGCGCTCTGGGAGGACGTGACTCGTTCGCATCCGACGCAGCGGGGACCGGCCCGGCGTCGGCACGGCGCAGCAGACCCAGCAACCGGTCCCGGTCCATACGCGCTGCCTTCAGCTCCAGGTCCAGCCGGGCAAGATCGGCCTCACTGACGGTGGGATCCAACTCAACAAGAACCTGTTCCGGCACCACCCGCTCACCCTCCTTAACCCGAATTGCGCGCACCACACCGGCCTCCAGGGGCTGGATGAACTTCACCTGCCCTGCAGGCACCAGTTTGCCCCGGGCCACCGCAACAATATTCACCCGGCTGACGCAGGCCCACCCGATGGCCAGCACGAAGCCGCTCACGATGACCCACAGCAGTGTCCGCCCCATGGGAGACGGCGGGCGCTGCTGAATCTCCAGGGCAGCGGGTAGAAATTCATGCTCGACTGACGCCACCGTCACAACCCTGTCGTCAACCCTGACCCGAACGACGATGGTCAACCGTGCCGTTCTGGTAGGCGTATAAACGGGCGAAACGCCCGCCATTGGCAATCAGCGTGGCCGGAGCACCGTCTTCCACGATACGGCCGGCGTCCAGCACCACAATGCGGTCCACACCCCGCAGCGCCGACAGTCGATGGGCAATAATGATCACCGTACGACCCTTGCAGATGGCCCCCAGGTTCCGTTGAATGGCCAATTCCGATTCGTAGTCGAGCGCACCGGTCGCCTCGTCCAAAATCAGCACCCGGGGATTGGCTGCCAACGTCCGCGCCAGAGCGATGCGCTGGCGTTGCCCACCCGACAAACGTGCGCCCTGCTCTCCAACCGGGGTGTCGTAGCCTTCCGTCAGCTGCCCGATGAATTCGTGCGCCCCGGCCAGCTCGGCGGCGCGCACCACGGCGGCCATGGGCATGCCGGGATCGCTAAGCGCAATATTTTCACGCACAGTCCCGCTGAACAGGCGACTGTCCTGGAGCACCACGCCCACCTGACGCCGCAACCAGGTGGCTTCAAGCAACGCCAGATCGGCGCCGTCCACGGATACCCGACCGCTGTCCGGCACATACAGGCGTTGCACCAGCCGCGCAATGGTGCTCTTTCCGGAACCAGACGCGCCGACGATACCGATCACCTCGCCGGCCGCCACCTCCAGGGAGAGGCCCCGCAACACATCCGGGCCTTCGGGTTGGTAGCGGAACGTAACGTCATCGAACGTCACGCGCCCCTGCAGCCTCGGCAGCGGGGTCCGGCCTGGCTGGTAGCGGGGTTCCGCCGGCGTGTTCAGAATGTCCCCGAGCCGGCGAATCGACACGCCCGCCTGCTGGAAGTCCTGCCAGAGTTGCACCAGCCTCAAGAGCGGACCGCTGACACGCATCGCCAGCATGTTGAAGGCAACCAACTGCCCGACGGACAATTCGCCGGCCATCACCGCCCTCGCGCCGATCCAGAGTATCAACACGACCGATATCTTATTGATGAAACCGGCCGCCTGGTTGGCGACATTGCCCAGCCGGGCGGCCCGGAAACTCGCTCCGACGTAGCCGGCGAGCTGCTCTTCCCAGCGCCGCTGGGCCTGGGGTTCCAGCGCCATCGCCTTGATGGTCTCCGCTTCGCTGACGGACTCCACCAGGAAGGACTGGTTCTCCGCGCCACGATTGAACTTCTCCTGGACCCGGGCGCGCAGCACCGGCGTGACGCCCGCCGACAACAGCAGGTAGAACGGAAACGTTCCCAGCACCACCGCAGTCAGCCGCGGACTGTAGACGTACATGACGACGAGGAACACCAACGTGAACGACAGATCGATCACTACGGTGAGCGACGATCCCGTGATGAAGCTTCGGATCGCTTCCAGCTCCCTGACCCGCGCAACCGAGTCTCCGACACGACGGGCCTGGAAATAGCTCAACGGCAACGCCAGCAGGTGGCGAAACAGCTGCGCGCCCAGTTCCACGTCAACGCGGTTGGTCGTGTGTGCGAATAAATACGTGCGAAGCCCGCCAAGCAGCACCTCGAAGGATGCCACCAAAACCAGGCCGACGGCCAGCACATCGAGCGTGGCCATCGCCCGGTGGACAAGCACCTTGTCGATGACGACCTGAAAAAAGATCGGCGTTGTGAGCGCAAGCAGCTGGAGGAAGAACGACGCCAGCAGCACCTCCCCGAAAAGGGCGCGGTACTTGACGATAACCGGTATGAACCAGCGAAACCCGAATTGCACATGGGAATCGCGCACAACGGACTGCCTGGCCATCAGGATCAGTTCGCCGGTCCATTCCGCTTCGAAAACCGACTTGGGCAGAGACCGGGGGCTGGATGCGATCGGGTCGTGCACCAGGACGCTGTCTTCGGCCACGCCTGCAACAACCAGATAGCGCCCGTCCCGGTGTCGGGCAATAGCAGGCAGGGGTGTGCGGGACAGACGCCGCAAGTTGCTCGCGACGCGACGAACCTTCAATCCCAGAAAACGACCGGCCCTGACCAGGTCTTCAGCGGACAAGGCGGTATCGGAACGGCCGAAGCGGTGCCGAAGCTGGCCCGGATCGGCCGGCAGACCGAGGAAACGGGCCACCAGCACGAGGCTGGAAAGCCCGCTATCGACGGCTGGAGTCCCTTGAATAGAGTTCGACACGGATATCGTCCCTGATCCGCCAACAAATCCGGCATCCATGCCGGGTGCAGACAAGGCTAATGCCCCGGAACGCGAACCACAATTGGGCGGACGGCGACAAATCCTGTAGGCAGTCGCCTACACCCCCACCCCACGGGGGTTGTCGGATCAGTCACACGGTTCCCGATGACCGCACGGGCCGTGCGCCTTGCGGCGGTTGCCCACGCCGTTCACGGTTATACGCAGCGGTGAAACGTGAGTGGTCGCCCGCCCCCCTTGGATCGGAACGCGCAGACGGTTAACCCGCCTGCAGTCGAACCCGTATCCGCGCCCCTCCCAGGGGACTCGCATCGATGTCGATACCACCGTGGTAAGCGCGGGCGATATCCTGCACAACCGCCAGACCGATACCGTGGCCGCTGACGCCAGCATCGGCGCGTTCTCCCCGGTTCACCACCACCCGGGCCTTGTCGGCCGGCACGCCGGGGCCGTCGTCTTCCACGGTAAGCACCAACTCACGCTCCGGCGCAACATCCAGGTTCACGCGCACCACACTCCGGCACCATTTGTAGGCGTTGTCGATCAAGTTGCCCAACAACTCCATCAGGTCACCTTCGTCTCCGTGGAAGCACGCGTCTTGCGGCACGCTCTGTTCGCTGCGCACGCCCTTGTCCCGGTACACCTTGGCAAGACTGTCAAGAACACGCCGCACCACGGGTTCGATCGGCACCGGGGCCATCAACGCCGTGCGACCGGAGGTGGCCGCCCGCTGCAGTTGGTAGTCCACGATAAGATTCATCCGTTCGGTCTGGTCCTTCACCGCCCCGCGCAGTTCCTCGTCATTGCCACCCTCCAATGCGCCGCGCAAGACCGCCAGCGGCGTCTTCAGGGAATGGGCGAGGTCGGCAAGCCCGTCGCGATAGCGCCCCAGCTGCCGGCGCTCGCTCTCCAGCAACGCATTCAGGTTATCGGTCAGGCCCTGCAGTTCCCTGGGGTAGTCTCCCTCGAGACGGGCCTGGACACCGGACTGGATGGCTTCCAAGTTCCGGGCCGCCCGGCGCAGGGGCGTCAGGCTCCAGCGCAGTATGGTGCCCTGCAGCAGCAGCAGCACCACCGCCGCCGCACCCAGCCACACCAGCAGACTGCGCCGGAACCGCTCCACTTCCGCGTCATAGCTCGCCAAGTCTTCGGATACGATGAAGGTGTAGCGCCTTGCGCCGCCGTTGTCGGTATCCCACGCGACACCGAAACTGAGCTGGAACAACCGGCCCCCGGTAGAATCGACCTTCCGAAACCGCCAAGTGCCCGGAGGCAGCGCGGCCGGCGTGGGCAACTGTTTGCCGAGCTCCGACGCGGAGCGCCAGCGGGACTGGCCGCTGGCATCGATCACCTGGCCGTACAGACCCGAACCGGGCCGCTGCAGGCGCTCGTCAAACAGCCGGGGGGGCATGTGCAACACACCCGCCGAGTTCACATCGGCCGCCGCCAGCAGGGCGTAGATATCGGCTTGCAGACGCCGGTGCACGGCGGTCTGGGCACTGTCGCAAAAGGATCTGTCCAGGGCGAATCCGCCCAGGCCCAGAAACGCCGCAAGAGCGACACTGGCCGCCAGCACCAGACGGGACTGAAGGGAGCGCATCAGGCCTCGCGTGCCAGTGCGAACCGATAGCCCTGGCCGCGCCGCGTTTCTATGGGGTTGATGCTGTGATCCGGATCGAGCTTGCGGCGCAAGCGGCCCACCAGCACTTCGATGACGTTGCTGTCGCGATCGAAATCCTGATCGTAGATATGCTCGGTGAGGGTCGTCTTGGAAATCACCTCTCCGGCATGCACCATGAGGTACTCGAGAATACGGTACTCATAGGACGTGCACTCCACCGGCCGGCCGTCGACGGTGACCGTCTGAGCCGTGGTATCCAGCTCAACGGGACCGCAACGCAGCACCGCCTGCGCCCAGCCGCCGGCACGACGCAGCAGCGCCCGAATCCGGGCCAGCAGCTCTTCCATCTCGAACGGCTTGACCAGGTAGTCGTCGGCGCCGGCTTCCAGCCCCTGCACCTTGTCCTGCCAACGTCCCCGAGCGGTAAGGATCAGGATCGGAAAGGCTTTGCCGGCCGTGCGCAGCTCGCGGATGACTTCCATGCCTCCCCGACCCGGCAGGCCCAGATCCACCACGGCCAGATCGACCGGGTATTCGGACGCCAGGTACAGGCCCTCCTCGCCGTCCGGGGCGCTGTCCACCGCGTAGCCTTCGCGCTGCAGGCGCTCCACCAGCTGACTGCGCAGCGCGGCCTCGTCTTCGACTACCAGGACACGCATGGTCCGCTGCCGTGCTGCGCCGCATGACCCATGTCAGCGCAACCATTTGCCGGTGCGGGCATCCATGATCAACACCCGCACCCGGCCGTGGGACGTGAGCACCTTGATGCGGTAGACCGGCTCCCCCCGCAGCTGACCCTTCTCGGCCGAAAGCACCCGCCCGCCGGTACGCGCTTCGGCCTCGGCCACGGCTCGGCCCAGAGTTACGGCAGCATGCTGCGCTTGCGCATGCTGCTGTCGAGGAGGCGCCGCCTGAGCGGGCGATGCCGCTCCCAAGACCAGCCATGCTGCCAACATCACCCTGAGGATCGGGGCCAAGCGCGCCATCGATGGGATCTCGCGTTTACCTGCTTCGTATGACCGGATGGTACTGGGCGAACCTTTGCCTGCCAAGGGCGGCACCGCTAATCAGTCGCGATCACGGCGCGGGCACCGCGCTGACCCTCAGCCGCAGACGAGCACCGGGATCGTGGTCCATGCGTGTCACGTACCGGTGTCCGTGATAGCGATATGTAACCCGGTAGCCAACGACCCGTCGCTCGACGCGGTACTCATTGACAGTACGGCAGCGGGTTTGCGTGGTGGTGTAGGTCTGCGCGGGGGTCTGCCCACGACTGATGTCCCGGGCGATGGATCCGCCCAACAGGGCGCCGGCGATGGTGGCCACGTCCCTTCCCCGACCCTGGCCCATGGTGCTGCCCACCACACCGCCGACGATGCCGCCCACGATCACCGGCGTGGCCGACCGGTAACGGGGCTCCACGGGCACCTGAACATCCTGCTGCCAGCACTCGTTTTGGGGCACCGCGACCTCTACCTGGCGAGTCACGGGGTACACGTCGGTGACCCGTGCGTAGTCAAAATAGTCAGGCGCGGCGTTCTCGTGCCAGACGCCGGCAAACACCGGTGTGGTCGCGAGCACGGCGATCATACCGACAATGGACAACGGCTTCTTGTTCATCGCTCTTCTCCCGGTTGTCGACATCCGGCTTCGGATTCGGACGCCCGATCCTCGTTCGGAGGCGACATGCACGCCCCCCCTATTTGCTCGCTGCCAGGCTACTGCCCGATGCCTGAACCGCCCCTGAACGGGTGGCGCAGAGCCGCAAGATCCGGCCGGGTCAGCCGGGGCGAATCGCCATACCCTCTGTTCAGTCGGCGTTCAGGGGCGAGGAGGTACCGTTTGAGTCACTGAAGGAAAAACGAGAGGAGACTGCCATGAGCATCAAACGCATCGCTATGCCGGCCATGATCGCGGCACTGCTGGCACTGGGCACCAGCCTTCCGGGCGTGGCGTCGGCCCGGGACTATCACGACCGTGCCGTTCCGCAGGTGAGCGCCCACGGCCGGTACCATCACGGTGACCACCGGTCCCACCGGCCGGCTTGGGGGCACAGGCCCCACTACAGGCACTGGGACCATCGTCGGGAGTACCGCTGGCACCGGCGGGACTTCGATCGACGCTACAGCCGCCATTACCGTGCGCCCTACTACCGATCCTATTACGACGGCTACGGCCCGAGCCGGTCGCACGTCATCATTCGCTACCAGTTCGGACTCGATTGAATTCCGGCTGCACAGATCAACGGCGCCCACGGCGCCCGCCCACCGTGGTGGGTGCCGTGGGCGGTACGCTGCGGTTCCTCTAGCATCGAAAGTACGACGGTTGCGGCCGTTCACGGGGCTTTTTGAAGTCCGAATTCCAATGCTCACCCGCCCGAACGAACATGTCCAGGAACGCCGGAGTCCCGCTGATGGATGCCATGGAAGCGCGGCCGCAGCGGGCGATCCCGGGCAGGCACGCGCGCATCTGCCGTCAGAAATTTTTACAGGACGACAAGCAGCCCTTCATGGTGACTGGCAATATCTCAATTAAATCCATGCCTTGATGCCCGCCATATTTCCGGCACAAATATTGCTCCTTGCTATTAGCCTGCTACGAACTTCCGTTCGGTGACAGCAATCTCGACAAAAAACCGGAACCGGCCAACCATCGCGCGATAGCCGGATTCACCAATAAGGCAGCCGATAGGCGCCAAAAGAACTCTAGTATGTCCGGGGGGTAAGTGATGAAAATATTCTGCCGAGCAGCAGCCACTGCGCTGGGGATCATGCCGGCCCTGGTGCAGGCCGGTCCCATAGTCGACTTCAGCCAGATCGTATCGAGTCCGGGAGGAAACCTGGAACAGGCGACGACAAGCTACCAGGGCATCACGATCGACGCCTACACCAAGAACGCCAGTGGTTACTACGTACAGAAGGGCACTACCATCTTCGTGCGCGATCAAGGTTCGACGGAACTCGGCCTCGGAGTGTGCGGACCGTCGGAGCAGAGTTCCACTGCCTGCCGGCCGGCTGCAGGCTACGGCCCCGGTCCGAACTACAGTGGCGGTGGCGGAGACATAAACGAACTGGACAATAGAAGCGGCAACCAGGAACTGCTTCGCCTGACCATCGCCAGCGGCATGCAATGGGACGGCGCCTGGGTTTCATCCCTGGACTCCGGCGGAACGGGCGGTGCTGAAGGCGGTCGCATGTACTGGGCCAATCTGGCTGACCCGAACAGCGTGATCGGACAGTCGACCGACTTCCTGAATTATGCCTACGGCAGTTTCGGTGGCGCTGTGAGGGGCAATGTCCTGTCGCTGGCCGGCGCCTCGTTCAACCCGTCAGCCAAGTATCTGTTCTTCCAGGGCAATCCGACCAACGGCACGAACAACGACCATTTGATCTGGGGCGTTACCCTTTCGTCGCAGAAACCACCTCAGCAAATCAGCGTGCCGGAACCAGGAACCGTTGCTCTTTGGGGCATCGGGCTGGCCGCCCTGGGAGCCGGCCGCCGCTCGCGACGCCGCGCGTAGACATCTTGCCGAACAGCCCCGCCAACAGTATCGATGGCGGGGCTATGTAAGCCCTGCCAGTCCGGTGGCCAGCAAGGCTGCCACGCCCATCGGAAAACCTGGCTCTGTGCTCCTCTCCAACCCAAGTTCCTATCCCAGTCCACGACAGGGCGCCGGCCGACCAGCGTCAAAACGTCAAGGCCATGTGAATTTATGGAATAAAAGACCACCGCCAATCAGCTAACTGATCAGGCCCGGGTCAACGGGCCCGCGTGACCTACGCGTTCGACCAACCCGGAAGGTACCGACGCCTCTAGGCGTACCGGTGCTCCGGCTTCGAGATAATAATTGGATGGAGGTGGGATCAATGCATACCAGTCAACAACATAGCCGCATGGCGCTGCGCAGTCTGGCCCTGGGGATCGCAACCGGTGCAGCCCTACTCTGCGGGGTGGGCACGGCCAACGCCAGTGGATTTGACGGCGCAACCGCCACCAAGTCCCACTACGGCGCGATCTTCCAGATCGATGCCGGTGGCAACAAGGCCATCAAGAAGACGCTCAACAACATCGAAAATCTGCTGCATGACAAACGCGTGGCGGGCAAGATCAAGGTCGAACTGATCGCGAACAGCGCCGGTTTCGATGTATACGTCAAGAACAACGGTTTCGAGAAGAAGCTTCGCCACCTTCAAAAGGAAGGTGTGATTCTCGCACAGTGCTCCAATACGCTACGGGAGAAGCACATCAGTCGCAGCGATCTGTATTCGTTCATTCACGTCGTGCCTTCAGGCGTCGGTGAAATCACTCTGCGGGAATCCCAGGGCTGGGCGTATATCCACCCATCCGCACCCAATCCAAACCAGTTCTGAGCAAGCCCGCTTCAAACGACTCCGGGGTGCGCACCTGCACCCCGGGTCGTCAACCCTCGGCTGGAAGCGGTCAAGACAACCATGTCGATCTTCAAACTGGCGCCTTGCGCCCCGATCTCTCGGTCAGCCCGCGCTTGTTGACCTGCGGATACGAATCAAGCAGCCGGGATAGCTGCTGCCGGTTGGTGACCAGATCCGCCAGCGAGTAACGATCCAGGACACCCAGAAAGGCCGCCAGGGCTTCGTGCAACGCCCCCTGCAGGATACACGCGGATTCGATCTGACAGCGGTTGGCGCCCGGCTCGAAGCACTGAACGATATTGAAATCCTCTTCGGTGCAGCGCACCACCTCGCCAACCCGGATATCCTCCGGCGGTTTGGCCAGACGAAAACCGCCCTTCTTGCCACGAACGGTTTCCAGGTACCCGGCGGTACCCAGTTTGTGCACCACCTTCATCAGGTGATTCCGGGAAATACCGTAGTGCTCGGCAACGTCTTTGATAGTCGCCAGCCCCTCGCGCCTGAGAGACGTATAAATGAGGACACGAAGAGCATAATCGGTGTAACGGGTGATGTGCATGGATGCTTCCAGTCGCCGTTGGAGGCCGCCGCGTCACCGGCGCCGGTCCCTGCCCAACCCCGTCGGTCGCCCATCCCCGTAGTACCCGGAGATGCCAATCGCCAGACCGGGACGGCGAGACTAATGTGGTAAATTCGAGGTAGTTTATACCCGGCCGTCGGTTCCGGCCAGTGAACATCCGGACGCATCAGCCGCCGCCACCGATGAGGGCCGGAGCAGCCCGACAGAAAGAACTGCGCTACGCCCCCCTGGGCGGGCGCTGACGGGTGGTCTGTGACAGGGCCAGGTTTGCCTGCTGGCAGAAATGCTTGAAGCTGGTGAAACTCTCTTCGTCCAGGGAACGACCGCTGGGTTGGCGATCGGCATAGAACAGCCCGATTGGTTGGCCGCCCACATCGATGGACATCACGA
>Ga0307441_1000177_pt1 | contig 25299 bp, 23 predicted proteins | sample SalMarWE160420MG_FD_202149 | JGI IMG/M metagenome (GOLD analysis project Ga0307441, IMG submission 202149) | Salt marsh sediment microbial communities from the Plum Island Ecosystem LTER, Massachusetts, United States - WE1604-20 | ecosystem: Environmental > Aquatic > Marine > Intertidal zone >... | reverse complement strand
CGGCCGCCGTGATCGACAAGGACGGCTGGTTCCGCACCGGCGACCTGGGCCGCATCGACGAGAACGGCTACATCGAGTTCTTGGGCCGCAGCAACGAGATGTTCAAGGTCTCCGGCGAGAACGTCTCCCCCAAGGAGGTCGAGGAGGTCATCTCGCAGCACCCGGCCGTGAGCCAGGCCTACGTGGTCGGCATCCCCGACAGCATGACCACCGAGGCCGGCGCGGCCTTCGTCGAGCTCAAACCGGGTCAGAGCGCCGAGCGGCGCGACATCGTTCAGTGGTGCCAGCAGCGCCTGGCACGCTTCAAGGTGCCGCGCCGGGTGTGGTTCGTGGAGGCCGGCAGCTGGCCGATGACCGGCACCGGCAAGATCCAGAAGTTCAAACTCAGGAGCCAGGCCGAGGCGCGCCTGCGCGGCGACAAGGACACGCCGGCCGGGACCGCGGGGAGCGTGAAGGCCTCCGAGGAGGCCTGAGCGGCGCCCCTCCGGGGCGCGCCGCTCCACGCGGCAACGCGTCGCCTCGCTGCGGGCCGGCGCCGGTCGCGCCGCGCGCCGCGCTAGAGGCAGCGCACCATGCCGCCGTCGACGAGCACCGACGTGCCGGTCATGTAGGAAGCCGCGTCGCTGACCAGGAAGGCGGCGACGCGCCCGAACTCCTCGACGTCGCCCAGCCTGCCCAGGGGGACGCTTCTGACGGAGGCCTGGCGCACCGCTTCGACGCTCGTGCCCTCGCTCGCCGCGCGCGCCTCGTCGAGCCGGAGGATGCGCGGCGTGAGCACGCGTCCCGGCGACAGGCAGTTGACGCGGATGCCTTCCCCGGCCAGCTCGAGTGACAGTGACTTGACCAGTGCCTGCACGGCCGGCCTGAGCACGTTGGAGAGGATGAGGTTGGGGATGGGCGCCTTGACGCTCGAGCTGGCCAGCGCCAGGACGGCCGCGCCCGACGAGCGGCGCAGGTGCGGCAGCGCCGCGCGCACGCTGCGCACCACGCTCATCAAGGTGAGCTCCACGGCGCCGGACCAGGCGTCGTCGTCGAGCTGGTCGAAGGTTCCGGGCCTGGGGCCGCCGGCGTTGGTCACCAGGACGTCCAAGCCGCCGAGGCGCTCCGCGCTCTGTGCCACCAGTCGCTCGACGTCCTCGGATCGGCTGACGTCAGCCTGCAGGCCGATGGCGCGGCCGCCGCTGGCCTCGGAAACGGCGGCCGCGGCTGCGGCCGCGCGCTCGCCGTCGCGACCGCAAAGCACCACTTCGGCCCCCTCGCCGGCCAACACCTGCGCGGTGCCCAGGCCCAGTCCCGAGGTGCCTGCCAGCACCAGCGCCCTGCGTCCCCTCAATCCCAGATCCATGCGCGTCTCCTCCGTCCCTCGGGGCGCCCTCGCGTGGCCAGCGTCGTAGCCTCCGCGCCCGCGTGACCCGCCTGGCGGGCGCCTAGAGCGTCTCGTCCAGGTGCAGCAACGCGTCCAGCATGACGGCGGCCCCGGCAGCGATGTGCTGCGTCTCCGCGAACTCGTCCGGATGGTGGCTCAGGCCATCGCGGCAGGGCACGAAGAGCATTCCCGTGGGCGCCACCCGCGCAATCTCCATGGCATCGTGGCCGGCACCGCTCGACAGCCGCCGGTGGGCCACGCCGCGCCGGTCGCATGCCGCCTCCAGTGCCGCCATCACGCGCTCATCGCTGCGGGTCGCCGCCGATGTGGCGGTGACCGCCGCATCCAGCTCGAGTCCCAGCGCCTCGGCGCTGGCCGCGGCCCGCGCCCGCGTTTGCTCCAGGAAGTTCGCCACCGCCGCCTCGTCGAGCGAGCGCGCCTCCATCTCCAGGCGCACCTCGCCCGGCACCACGTTGGCGCCGTTGGGGAGGACCTGCAGCCGGCCGATGGTCGCCACGAAGCCGCTCTGCCCCTGGCGCGCCCGGGCGCGTTGCCACACGTCCTGCACGATCGATGCGGCGCCGACCAGGGCATCGCGACGCAGCGTCATGGGGGTGGTGCCGGCGTGACCGGCACGGCCGCGCACCACCAGCGCCATCCGGCGGATCGCCACGATCCCCTCCACGATGCCGATGGGCACGCCCTCGCGCTCCAGGAGCGGCCCCTGTTCTATGTGGAGCTCCAGGTAGGCGGCCATGCGCCCCGCCTCGGGCAAGGGCGCGGTGAGCCGTGCCGGGTCCCCACCGACCCGTGCGATCGCCTCGGCCAGGCTCTCCCCCTGTTCGTCGCGGGCCGCGAGCGTGCCGGCCGTGAGCCCGCCGACGAGCCCGCTGCTCCCCACGCACGAGCCCCCGTAATCGCTCGGCTCTTCCGAGAGGAAGTCGTAGACCCACAGCGGATGACGTAGCTCCACGCCGGCCTCGTGCACTGCCTGCGCCGCCTCCAACGCCGCCACCACGCCGGCCACGCCGTCGAAGCGCCCGCCGCCCACCACGGTGTCGACGTGCGAGCCCGCCGCCAGCGCCGCGGTGCCGGCGGCCCCACCGTCGCGCCGCCCGACCAGGTTGCCTGCGGCGTCCACCTCGGGCTCGAGGCCGGCGGCACGGAACTCCTCGGCCAGCCAGGTACGCGCCCGCGCGTACAGCTCGCTGAAGGCGCGGCGCGTGTAGGGACGCTCCGGGTCGGTGAACCCGGCAAGTCTCTCGATGCGCGCGCCGATGCGCTCGGCGTTGACGTTCGGCCGCGCCGCAGACCCGCTCACGCCGCCGTGCCCGTCTCGAGGTGCAGGCCGACGCGCGCGATGATGGCGTCGAGCTCCCGCCGGCTCGTTTCGTCCAGGGTCGTGCCGGGCGGGCGGATGAACTCGGAGGCGAACACGCCGCGACGGCGGTAGGCGTACTTGCGGAACGCCAGGCCGATGCCGGGCTGGAACTCGTAACGGATGAGCGGCAGGGTGCGGTCGAAGGTGTCTGCGGCGGCGGCCGCGTCGCCGCTGGTGAACTGCCGGTAGATGCTCACCAGCACCTCCGGAAAGGCGAAGCCGGTCATGATGCCCACGGCGCCGCGTTGCAGCTCCTCCAGGAAGTACTCGCCGCCGAGCCCACCGAACACACCGATCTTGCCTTGGGTGAGCTCCCGCACGCGGCTGAGCTTGGTGAGCACGGGCGGGTCCTCCAGCTTGATGTAGGGCGCCATGCCATCGTTGGCCAGGCGCGCGATGAGTTCCGGGGAGAGGCTGATGCCGAACGACGCAGGGTAGTCGTGAACGATCAGCGGGATCGTGACCGCGCGCGCCACGGCGCGGTAGTGGGCGTACAGCGCAGCGTCGCTCTGCGGCGCGATGGGCGCCACGAACACCGCCGAAGCGCCGAGCTCCTGCGCGCTCTGTGCCTGCTCCACGCAACCCGCCGTGCCCAGCGCGCGCACCCCCACCCACACCGCCAGGCGCCCTGCGGCACGCGCCACGGTCGCCTCGACCACCGCCCGGCGCTCGGCCTCGGACAGCTTGTGCGCCTCACCCATGAATCCGAGCACCGCCACGCCGTCCACACCGGCCGCCACCTGGAAGTCGATCAGCCGCTCCAGGCTCGCCAGGTCCAGTGCACCGTCATCCCGGAAGGGCGTCGGCAAGATGGGGTTCACCCCGTACAGCTCCATCGCATCCTCCTTGACCCCGGTCGCCGGCGCGCCGCGGCGCGGCGCCTCCGGCACCAACGCGGCCCCCCGCCGGGGGCTCGTTGGCACTCCCCACCATGACATGCGCGTTGTGGGCGTCGACGGAATCCGGAGCGGGACTTGGGGGCGCCCCGGCGCAGGCCGTCCTCGCGCGGTGCGTGGCCGCCGCCGGGCGGCGGAGCGTCAGATGAGCGGAAGGCGGCCAGCGGCCTCGATGGTCGCCCGGACAAGGAAGGACTCGCGCTCTCCGACCCGGAACTCGGGCGCGATGGTGCTCAGCGCGCCGCGGCACTCGCCTGCCTGGTTGAACACCGGCACGCCCACGGCCCAGACCCCGCAGTCCAGCTCGCCGCGCGACACCGCGTAGCCGCGCTCGCGGATGAGCGGCACCTCGGCCATGAGCCGTGCGACTGCCTCGCCGTCGAGCTCCTCGTCGAGGTCGATGAGTCGCTCCAGGAAGCCGGGCGGCAGAAACGGCAGCATCGCCTTGGCGGACGCACCCCGCAGCATCGAGCGGGCCATGCCCTTGACGAAGCTGTAGCGCAGTGGCTTGTCGCTCTCCACGGTGTCGATGCACACGGCTTCGGCGTCCACGGGCACCAGCAGGGCGATGGTCTCGCCGGTCGACGCGGCCAGCTCGCTCATCACGGGCCGGTACGGGGACCACTGCTCGAGGGCTTTGCGAAAGCCCATCTCGAGCTGGACGCAGCGCGGCCCCAGACCCAGTCGGCCGCCCGGGAGCTCCCACAGCATCCCCGCGGCCCGCAGCGCGGCTGCGTAGCGGTACACCGTACTCGTCGGCACTTCAAAGGTCTCCGCCAGCGTCTGCACGGTCATCGGCCCGTCATCCGCAACTTGCGCCAGGTACTGGACCGCGCGTTGGATGGTGAGCAATCGTTGCGAGCCCACGCGTACACCTCCCGGCCGGGCGCCTGCCGCCGCCGGTCACCCGCCTCGCCCTGTATGGCACCGACACGGACTCCTACCGGGCGAGTCTAGCCAGCGGCACCGAACGACCACAAGCACGTCGTCTCACATATCGAGACACCTGCCACGGCGCGGCAGTTTCGCCGGCTGCCGCCGACGGCGCAACGCGCGCCGCCGTGGGCCGCGACGGGCGCACCCGTCATTCAGGTCACGGCGCTGCGGGCATCGTCGTACGCTCGGTAGGCTCCGCTCTCGACCACCTCGGCGAGGCGCTCGACCGCGTCGAACACGTCTACGAAGCGTGTGTACAGCGGTGCCAGCCCGAAGCGGATCGCGTCGGGCTCGCGGAAGTCCGGCACCACGCCGGCAGCCAGCAGGGCGCGGTTGATGCGGTAGCCGTCGGGGTGCCGCAAGCTCACGTGAGAGCCCCGCCGCGCCGCCTCGCGCGGCGTGCCGAGCCTGAAGCCGAGGCCGGCCAGGCGCGCGTCGAAGCGCTCGATTAGCAGCGCGGTGAGCGCTTCGGACTTGGCGCGGATCCTGCCGATGCCCGCCTCCAGCACGGCCTCCAGGCCGGTCTCTACGGCCAGCAGCGACAGGATCGGCGGCGTGCCCACCAGGAACCGGGCGATGCCGTCGGCCGGCTCGAACTCGAGATCGAAGCCGAAAGGCCCGCGCCGTCCGAACCAGCCCTCCACCGGCGAGCGCAGCCGCGGCTGCAGATCGGCGCGCACGTAGAAGAATGCCGGCGCGCCCGGGCCGCCATTCAGGTACTTGTAGCTGCAGCCGACGGCGAGCGCGGCGTCCCACGCGTCCAGCTCGATGGGCACCACGCCCACCGAGTGGCTGAGGTCCCACAGCACCCATGCCCCCACCTCGCGGGCACGCGCGCCGACGCGCTCGGCATCGTGCAGGTAGCCGCTCTTGAAGGCGACGTGGGAGAGCACCACCAGGGCGGTGTCCTCGTCGATCGCCGCCAGCAGCCGCCCCATGTCCGGCTCCACGCCGCCGGGTGCGGCGGGGACGACCTCCAGCGCGGCGCCGCCCCCCAGCGTGCGCGCGACGCTGGACAAGGCGTACAGATCCGACGGGAAGTTCATGGCGTCGGAGACTATCCGCCGGCGACCGTGCGCCTGCAGCGCCGCGCCGGCAAGCTTGAACAGGTTGACGGTCGTGCTGTCCCCGAAGGCGGCCTGCTCGGGCTTGGCGCCGATGAGCGGCGCCAAGCGCGCACCCACCCGGCGTGGCGCCTCGAACCAGCCTTTGCCCCAGCTCGCGACCAGATCGTGACCCCACTCCTCGTCGATCGCCCGGCGCAGGCGTTCGCGGGTCGCCTTCGGGAGCCGGCCGAGCGAGTTGCCGTCGAGGTAGATGCGCTCCTCGTCGCCCCGCACGAAGGCGTCGCGGAAGGCAGCGATGGCGTCTTCGGCATCGAGGCGCTCGGCACGAGCACGGCCGCGCACGCTCCGGCCGGCTCCGGAGGCAGCCCCTGGCGGTCGGCGGGCGTTCATCGGGCGTGGTCCACTCTGTGCATGAGGTTCATCGTACGCCGTGAACTCGGCGCCGCGAGGGCCACCCGGAAACGCCGGCTCGTGCCACAGAAACACCGCTTCAGACGCCATTCGCGACCCGGCGCCCAGCCCGCGACCGCGGCGCCGCCATCCGACATCCGTGCATCGCATCTGCACATCCCATCAACAAAAGCGCCGTAGCATCTTCACAGACCGCCTCGCACGCCGGCGGGTGAATCATGACCAAGACGATCCTCATCGTCGATGACAAGCTGAGTCTGACACGGCTCCTTCAGGAGTACTTCGGCAAGCAGGGTTATCGTACCGTCGTGGCCGACAACGGTCGCAACGCCCTGTTCACGGCCCGCCATGCCAAGCCCGACCTCATCCTCCTCGACGTCATGATGCCGGAGATGGACGGGCTGGAGTTCATTCGCACCTTCCGGCGGGAGTCGGACACGCCGATCATCTTGTTGACGGCACGCGTCGAGGAGGCGGACAAGGTGGCAGGGCTCGAGCTCGGTGCGGATGACTACGTCACCAAGCCCTTCGGCATGGCAGAGCTGAACGCGCGCGTGCGCGCTGTGATGCGACGCTACGAGCAGAAGGAGCACTCGCAGGAGCGGCTGCTGGTGGGCGAGGTCGAGCTCGACCGCACACGCCACACGGTGCGCGTCGACAGCCACTACATCGACCTCACCCCGTCCGAGTTCGATTTGCTGGCAACGATGATGGCGGCACCCGGCCGCGTGTTCAGCCGCCTCGACCTGATGGAGCGACTGCCCGGCGACTCGCCGGAGCGGGTAGAGCGGACCATCGACGCTCACGTGCGCAACCTGCGCAAGAAGCTCGAGCGCGACCCCAGCCATCCCCGCTACGTCGAAACGGTGTTCGGCGTCGGCTATCGCTTCCGGCCCGAGGCCTGAAGCGTGCGTTCGATCCGCACCAAGCTCACCGTCATCATCATCGCCACGAGCGTGCTGGCGGTGGCGCTGGTGGGCGTCAGCGCTCGCTGGATCACGCACACGCAGTTCAACACCTTCCGCCTGGAGCAGACCCGCAGTGCCTTCATCGACGCCGCCACCGTGTACTACCAGCAACACGGCAGCTGGGCTGGGGCCGAGGTCGGTCTCGAAGACGAGATCAACCGCATCCTGGGCGTCCCCCGGACGGCGGCCCCGAACGGCCGCACGCCGAACCGGCATGCGCCGGACGGCGCCGCCAACAACGCCGTTCAGCCCGCGCCGCCCCAGTCCCCGACCGGGGTGCCCGCCGTTGCCCCGACGGTCAAATCCGTCCAGGCACCGGCTCCGGCGCCACCAGGCCTTCATCCCCTCGATCGCTTCGAGCGGCGCAACCCGTTCGCGCTGATCAGCGTCGCGGGCGTGACCGTCATCGGCAATCACCGCTGGCACCGTGGCGACGTGGTGCCGGGTCGCGTCATCGCGGGCGGCACGCCCGTCATGCTCGACAGCACCCGCATCGGCACCGTCACCTACGACCAGCCTCCGGAGCTGCGCACGCTCGAGCGCATCTACCTCAGGCGCACCGGTCAGGCGCTCTTCTATGCCGCCATCGCGGCGTTCGCGCTGGCCCTGGCGGTCGGCATCCTGGCCACGCGGTTCTTCACCCGCCCCATCCGCGACCTCACCGGCGCCATTCGCAAGATGCGGGCGGGCGAGCTCGAGCAGTCGGTGCCGGTCTTCTCAAACGACGAGTTCGGCGAGATGGCGCTCGCCTTCAACGACATGAGCGCCGAGGTGGCCCGCTCCCAGCGGCTACGCGAGCAGATGACCGCGGACATCGCGCACGACCTGCGCACCCCGTTGTCGGTGTTGACGGGCTATCTGGAGAGCATCCGCGAGGGCGTCCTCGAAGCCACCCCTGAGGCCGTCGACACCATGTACACGGAGGCGACGCTGCTGCAACGCCTGGTGGAAGACCTGCGGACGCTGTCGATGGCCGACGCCGGCCGCCTCTCGCTCCAGCTCGAGGCCGTCGACGCGGGCGATCTGCTCCGCGCCGCACGCCAGGCGTTCGCGCCCCTGGCCGAGCAGGCCGGCGTGCACATGGAGCTGGCCGTCGAGGAGCCGCCCCCGCGCATCGACGTCGACCCGAGCCGCATGCGCCAGGTGTTCGCCAACCTCATCGGCAACGCCTTGCATCACACCTCGCGCGGCGGCCGGATCGTGCTGGGGGCGCGCAGGGAGGACGACGGCGTCGTGCTGACGGTGCAGGACGATGGTCGAGGCATCGCCTCCGAAGCACTGCCTCACATCTTCGAGCGCTTCTACCGAGGCGACACGGCACGCTCGGAGCCCGGCGTCGGATCGGGCCTGGGTCTACCCATCGCCCGCTCGCTGGTGATCGCGCACAACGGCACCATCGAGGCGAGCAGCGAGCTGCATCACGGCACCACCATCACCATCCGGCTGCCCGAGGCGGCGGCCTAGGCGCTGCCGTCACCAGCCTGTCGGGACAACCACGTCGCCCGCGAACGGCTGGGGCCAGAATGGGGCATGACGCCGGCCGCCCAACCGGCGGGGTCGCCGCCGCCAGAGGCGATGGAACGCTTCCTGGCGTCGTACTTCTACGACCGTGCCGCCTTCCTGATCGACGACGTGCGCCGCATCGACCCCGACAGCAAGGAGGTGGACGCCGTGATGGACACGCGGCGTCGGCTGCTCTACGCGCCTTTGCAGCGCGGCGAGCCCGCGCTGCACCCCCGCCACGTGTCCGGCCCCGAGCTGAACATGCTGACGGCGAACCTGGGCTCGCTCCACGCCTACTTCGTGCACGGCTGCCACTGGGACGAGGGCTGGGTGGGCTTCGGCACCCGCATCCACCGTGCCGACTTCAAGCGTCTGGTGCGGCTCGGGCCGCCACTGGTGCTGCACTCGACCGAGACGCGCACCCGGCTCGGAGCCGGCCGGCTCGTCAGCCGCTACCAGTTCCGTTTCGAACAGGAGGGCGAGGTCGTCTACCTCGCCGAGCAGACGGCGCAGTTCCTCAGGGGCCCGCCCCCGGGCTAGCAGCCGGCACGCGCGTCGCCCTCGAGGCTGCGGCCGTCGCCGGGCCGCGCCCCGAGGCGGCACGAGCCGAGCTCAGCGGATCACGCGACGCTGCATGCGCCACACGGCGAACGCCCCGAACGCCGTACCCACCACCAGCAGGTAGGCGACGTCGAACCACAGCCCCTGCCAGTGGCCGTTGACGATGCCGCGCACCAGGCGCACGGCGCGGTACAGCGGCGTGCCCTGCGCCACCCACACCAGTGCCGTCGGGAAGCGCCCCTTCACCGGGAAGAAGATGCCGGAGAACAGGAACGAGGGCGTCAGGAAGAGCGTGAAGTAGTACGAGTAGACGTCGATGATCTGAATGAGCGAGGTGAAGGTGAGCCCGATGGCACTGAAGCAGTAGCCGACCACCACGATCGCCGGCACCGCCAACAGCAGCCGCCAGGTCAGGGGCGTGTGGAAGAACAGCGTGATGAACAGGAAGATGCCGCCGTAGATGAGCGAGCGGGTGATGGCCCAGCCCCACTCGCCGACCGCGACGTCCTCCATGTTGACGCGCGTGGTCACCATGGCGTCGTAGAGCCGTCCGAAGTGGAGCTTCACGAACACGTTGTAGGTGGTCTCGAACGAGGCGCCGTTCATGGCCGAAGAGGCCACCAGGCCGGGCCCGATGTAGGCGAGGTAGTCCTGGCCGAACTGGCCGCCCGTGCTCACGTAGTAGCCGAGCCCCACGCCGAGCCCCAGCAGGTAGAACAGCGGCTCGAAGAAGTTCGGCAGCAGGCCGTAGAGCCAGCGGTCCCGGTACACCCACAGGTCGCGCTGCCACACCCGCGCGGCGCCGCGGAAGTCGATCAGGGCGCGGCGCCTCACTCGCGGAGTGCCCTTCCCGTCAGCTTCAGGAACACGTCTTCCAGGTTGGCCGGCCGCACGAACGCCCGCTCCAGCCGCCACCCCTGCTCCCTCAGGCGCGCGAGCGCTGCGTCGGCGTCCGCGACGAAGACGCTGACGCGGTCGCCGCTGCGGACCGCGCCCAACCCCAGGCCCTGGGCGGCGCCCTCGAGATGCTCGCCTTCCCCGGCACCGGCGCGCGCCTCGATCACGAACGGCGGGAGGTTCTCGCGGATGAGCGCCTGCGGCGCGCCCGAGGCGATGATCTTGCCGTGATCCATGATCACCAGCCGGTCGCACAGGCGCTCCGCCTCGTCCATGTAGTGGGTGCTCATCAGCAGCGTCTTGCCCTGCGTGCGCAGCTCCTCGAGCTTGTTCCAGAGGTTGAGCCGGACCTGCGGGTCGAGCCCCGTGGTGGGCTCGTCGAGCACCACGAGCTCGGGGTCGTTCATGAGCCCCCGCACCAGCATCAGACGGCGTTTCATGCCGCCGGAGAGCTCGTCGACCATGGCCTTGCGCTTGTCGTTGAGGTCGGCGAAGGTGAGCAGCTCGTCCGCGCGCCGGCGGGCGGCGACGCCGCGGATGCCGTTGAAGCGCGCGTAGATGAGCAGGTTGTCGACCACCCGCAGCTCCTCGTCGAGGTTGTCGAGCTGGGGCACCACGCCCAGGCGCTGCTTGATGCTGCGCGCGCGCTCGCCGGCAGGCATGCCCAGCACCCGCAGGCTCCCCGAGGTGCGGGGCGTCACCTGGTAGATCATGCGCATCAACGTCGACTTGCCGGCCCCGTTGGGCCCCAGCATGCCGAAGAACTCGCCGCGCGCCACCGTGAAGCTGACGCCGTCCACGGCGTGCACGTCGCCATAGCGCTTGACGAGGGTGTCGACTTCGACGACGGCTTCGGCGTGCTGCATGCTCCTCCTGCCGCGGATGCGGCGCAAACGCCATTGTAACGACGCCGAGGCCACGGGAAAGGGGGCCCGCCGCTACGGCGGGCCCCACCTACGCCCGGAGGCGAGGGCGTCTAGGAGGGTGCGGAGCCCGCGAACTCGTGGCCCAGGTTGCGCATGACCGCGAGCGCGAAGGCCATCACTCTGCGCGACTCGGGATCGTTGACCGAGCGGAGTGCCCCGAAGATGCCGCCGACCGGGGGCACGGTGACGTCGGGGTACTGGGCCTGGCCGGCCTTGAGGGCGCGCGCCAGCCGCTCCAGGGCATCGAGCACGAAGGGGTCGAGGACGAGCTCGCCGAGCATTCCGATCTTGCGGATCAGGCCGGCGACCATGTCGTCGGTCATGCCGCTCTTGACGAGGTTAAGCGTGCTGGAGAGGCCGCGCAGCGTCTCCAGCGTCGTGGGTTCCGTGAACTGTCGCAGCGCCTCGAGCACCTCGGGACTCTTCACACGGTCGATCAGCTCGAGCACCGCAGGATCGAGGATGACCTCGGCCACGCCTGCCAGACGGCTGACCAGCCCCTTCACCATGTCGTCGGTGAGGCCCGCCAGGGCCAGCGCGATCGGCTGGCCCAGCTGCCACGCCGGCTCGGCCGCGAACGCGTCCATGCGCCGCTCGATGGCATCGAGCTTCTCCAGCACTGCATCCAGTTTGCGCGCCACGTCGGCATCGCTGGGGTGTGTGGTCTCCTGCGCCATGCCTACCTCCTACAGCGCGCCCTTGGCGGTGAGCCAGTAGGCGTTGTTGTAGGCCAGCTTCGCCCAGTGGATGATCTTGGTCGGAGCCGGCACGTGCGGCCGCCGCAGGTAGTCGAACTCGATGAACGTGGCCCGGTCCAGGCCCGACTCGACGAAGCAGATCGTCTTGCCGTCGTAGCGGGCGACGGGGCCGAGGCCGTGCACGCGCGCTGTCACGTTCTTCGACAGGGATGCGGACTGGTAGTGCGCGACGGACCCTGCCTTCGATACCGGCAGGTCCGTGGTGTCGCCGAGGGCCCAGATGCCCTGCTGCCCCTTGACCTCGAGGGTCTCCCGATCCGTCGGCACCCAGCCCGCGACGCTCAGTCCGGACGCTTCCAGGAAGGCCGCGCTCCGGTGCTCGGGGACCGCGATCAGCACGTCGAAGGGAAGCTCCGAGCCTTCCATGCTGCGGACCACCCGGTGCTGGGCGTCCACCGCCTCGACGTTGAAGAACGTCTCGATGTGGATGTCGCGGCGCTGCATCTCTGGCGTCGACCACTCGGCGCACTCGGCGATGGTGTGGGTGCGGTTGATGGGATAGGTGTAGGTCAGCTCGACCTTGTCTCGCCGGCCACGGTGCCGGAGCCAGTCGTCCAGCATGAACGTGATCTCGAGCGGGGCGACCGGGCACATGTGCGGCGCGCCGATCACGGAGATCACGACCTTGCCCGCCTCCAGGCTCTCCAGCTTGGCGTGGAGGCGCATGGCGGCGTCTTCGTCGTAGAACCAGTCACCCGCTTCGGTGAGCCCCGGCGTCGCGGCGGGGTCGAGGTTGGCGCCGGTGGCGAGCACGAGCTGGTCGAACGCGAACGTGCTGCCGCCCTCCACGAGCACCCGGCGCTGCGCCGTGTCGACCTTGGTGACGCGCTCCACGTGGACGTGTACGTACGGGCTCACCAGCTCCCGCACGGGCCTGCGGATGCGTTCCGGGGTCTCCAGACCGAACGCCAGATACAGGAACCCGGGCTTGTAGACCTGCTCGGGCCTGTCCGTGAGCAGCGTGATCTCCACCTTGCCGTCGCGGATCTCGGACGCGAGCGCCTCCGCGAGGTGATTGGCGGTGATGGTGCCGCCCGGCCCTCCCCCGATGATGACGATCCGATGCATGCATGCCTCCTGACAGCCGCCCCGTGGGGGCCCGGCTCCGGCGCCCCGCGCGGGCGAGCGGCCCGCGGGAGCGCGGGTGAGTGCGGACTACCTGGTCTTGCGCACCACGAAGCGGTGGTACTCGCCGTGGTCCTCGTTCGCGACGAGCTCGTAGCCGATCTTCTCGACCCACTCGGGGATGTCCTTGTTCGAACCGGGGTCCGAGGAGAGCACGGCCACGACGTCTCCGACGCCGGCGGCCTTGATGCCGCGGATGAGCTCCATGAGCGGGCCGGGGCAGGCGCTTCCGCGCGCGTCGATCTCCTGCTTCACGCTGATGCCTTGGCTGGCGGTGTCTGTCATCGTCATCCGTTTCCTCTCGCGTCTGTCACGCGTGCTGTTCAACGAAGCGGCCCGATGGCCGCGGCCTCAGAAGACCAGGACCTCGGCGTCCTGCGACTCCGCGATGAAGCCCGCGACGCCCTTCTCGCCGTCGACGACGTCTTCCAGGTCGCCCATCTTCATGCCGAACAGGTCCTGCGTCATGCTGCAGGAGTACACCTTGACGTTGCCCAACTCCTTGGCCGTGCGCAACGTCTGCATCCACGGGTTCACGCCCATGTTCTGCATGGCCTGCTGCATCATCGGGGCGAACTCCTGGTACTCGGCCGGCAGCTTCTGCTGCGCCGGGTCCTGCCAGGCGCCCTTCTTGAACGCCATCAGGCCCCAGAAGGTGACGAAGAGCGTGACGTCCTTCCCCATGGCGACGGCTCCCGACACGATGGTGGCCATGGCCAGCAGCTTGTCGACGGTGCCGTTCATGACGATGATGTTGAGCTTGTCCTTCATGATTGATCCTCGCCTCCTGTGTTGGCGGGCGTCGGTCGCACTTCGGCCCGCCTATTTCCTTCGTGGACCACGATATCCCCGGGGGGTTTGTGAACCAATGGACAAATGCCCTGAAACGGCACGCCCAGGACAACCGAACGCGTAGACTTGGGCGACATGATTCCCGTGTTCGACGGTCACAACGACAGCCTGCTGCGGCATCTCGAGAGCCCCGAGCGCGACTTCTTCGCGCGCCACGAGGACGGCCACATCGACTACCCGCGTGCGCGCGACGGCGGCTTCGCGGGCGGCTTCTTCGCCATGTTCCCGCCAACCCGACCCGGCGGCGATCCCTTCGCCGGCCGCAGGGAAACGAACGGCGGGCACGCCACCCCGCCGTCCCCGCCGGTGGACGAGCTCTACGCCGTCCATGCCGCGAATCGCATGCTGGCCGTACTCTACGCCCTGACGGCAGACGGCCGAATGCGCCTCGTGACCACCGCCGTCGAGCTCGAGCGCAGCATCGACGAGGGCGTCCTCGCCGCCATCGCGCACTTCGAGGGCGCCGAGGCGATCGACCCCGAGCTGGCCGCTCTGGACGTCTACTACCGTGCCGGCCTGCGCTCGCTCGGCATCGTGTGGAGCCGCGCCAATGTCTTCGGACACGGCGTGCCCTTCGCGTTTCCCGGCAGCCCCGACACCGGCCCGGGGCTCACGGCCGCCGGCAAGCAGCTGGTGCAGCGGTGCAACGAGCTCGGCATCATGGTCGACCTTTCACACATCACCGAGCGCGGCTTCTGGGACGTGGCCGAGACGAGCCGCGCCCCGCTCGTGGCGACGCACTCCAACGCCCACGCGGTGTGCCCCCACCCGCGCAACCTGACTGACGAGCAGCTCCAGGCGATCCGGCAGTCCGATGGCATGGTCGGCCTCAACTTCGCCGCGGGCTTCCTCGACCCCGAAGGCAGCCACGATACCGACCTGGGCCTCGACGTGATGGTGCGACACGTCGACCACCTGGTGGACAAGCTCGGGATCGATCGCGTGGGCTTCGGCTCGGACTTCGACGGGGCGCGCATCCCCGAGGCGATCCACGACGTGGCGGGCGTGCAGCGGCTGGTCGATGCGCTCAGGGCGCACGGCTACGACGACGAGGCGTTGCGCAAGCTGGCGCACGGCAACTGGCTGCGCGTCCTCGGCAAGACCTGGAAGGCATGACGCTCGGTGACGCGCGCGCGCTCGCCGAGTCGCTTCTGGCACGGCACGGCCTGCACGGCTGGAGCTTCGCGTTCGACCGCGCCCGCCGGCGGCTCGGCTCGTGCCAGCCGTCGGCGCGGCGGATCACGTTGTCGGCGCCGCTGACGGTGCTCAACGATGAGGCCGTCATCCGCGACACGCTGCTCCACGAGATCGCCCATGCCATGACCCCCGGCGACGGGCACGGCCGGGCCTGGCGCGAGGCCTGCCGGCGGCTGGGGGCACGGCCGGAGCGCTGCGCCGCGGACGGTGAGGTGGCGCTGCCACCAGCGCCCTACGCGCTGGTGTGCGACCGCTGCGGTACACGTTACGCGCGCTTCCGGCGCACGCGCGGGCGCTACGCCTGCGGCCGCTGCCGCGCCACGGCGGGGGTGGAGGCGCCGCTCAGGTGGGTGCGCGCCGCGGCCTAGCCGAGGCGCGCCACGGCGACGACGCGGCCGACGACGCCAAGCGTCAGCCTGCGCTCGCCGGCGCGACCAGCGCTTGGGGAAGGTCCTCGGGGGCAAGCGGCGTCGCGAGCAAGAAGCCCTGTACGGCGTCGCAGCCGACGCGCCGCAGAGCCTCGAGCTGCTCGGTCGTCTCGGCGCCCTCCGCGATGACGGTGGCACCCAGGCTGCGACCCAGCGACACCACGGCGGCCAGGATGCCCTCGTCCGCCCCGGCGGCGGCCGTCCCCAGACGCCGGACGAAGCTGCGATCGAGCTTGATGGCGTCGAAAGGCAGGTCGCGAAGGTACGCCAGCGAGGCGTAGCCGGTCCCGAAGTCGTCCAGCGTCACGCGGGCGCCCATGGCTCGCAGCTCCTCGAGGACCTCGGCTCCTCGCGTCGGGTCGAGCATGGCCGCCGTCTCGGTGATCTCCAACTCGAACCGCTCGGGCGGAATGCGGCAACCCCGCAGCGCCTCGCGGACCTCGTCCACCAGCCCTTCGGAACGCAGCTGCACCGGCGAGAGGTTGACCGAAACGCGTTCCACGGGTGCCCCGGCGTCCAGCCAGGCGCGCAGCTGGGCGCACGCACTGCGCATCACCTGGCGGCCGAGCGCCCGGATCATGCCGGTCTCCTCGGCCAGCGGGATGAACGCGTCGGGCCCGAGCAGCCCACGGCTGGGATGCTGCCAGCGCACCAACGCCTCCACCCCGACGGCGCGGCCGCTCCCCAGCGAGAACAGAGGCTGGTAGTGAAGCGTGATCTGGTCGCTGCCGATGGCGGCGCCCAGCTCTCCCTCGAGCGCGAAGCGTTCGCGGGCGCGCACGTCCATCGCCGGCGTGAAGAAGGCATAGGCGGCGCCGCCCCGCGAGCGGGCGCGCGCCAGCGCCAGAGAAGCATGCTTGAGCAGGTCTCCGGAGCGCTCGGCATGGTCCGGGAACACGGCGATGCCCACACGCGGGCGCAGGGAGGCCGCGCGCCCCGCGACGTCGACGGGCTCCTCCAGCGCGCCGAGGAGCCTGGCCGCCACCTCGGTGGCATCCACGGCCTGCTCGAGCGGTCCGGTCACCACTCCGAACTCGTCCCGCGTGAGGCGCGCCAGCGCGCCCTCGTCACCCAGCGCCACCTGCAGACGGCGGGCGGCGATGCGCAAGAGCTCGTCGGCCGCCTCCGTACCGAGGCTGTCCTTGAGCAACTGGAACCCCTGGAGATCGAGGACGAGCACGGCGGAGCGGCGCCCGTCGGCGCGGCGCTCCGCCAGGGCCGTGACCAGGCGCTCTTCGAAGCCCGAGCGATTCAGCAGGTCGGTCAGCGCGTCGTGGCTCGCGAGGTACTCGAGCTGCGCCGACATCACCCGTCGTTCGGTGATGTCCTCGGCCACCGTGAGGTACTGCTTGACCCGCCCGGTGTCGTCCGTCACGGGCGTCACCTGCGCGCGTTGCCACATGCGACCGCCGTCACGGGTGCGGTTGACGAACTCGCCCCGCCACACGCCGACCAGCCGGGCGGTCGCCAGGACCGACTCGACATCGGGATTGTCGGCGTCCGGGGCGGCCAGATCCACCAGCGGCCGGCCGATCACCTCGTCAGCCGTGAAGCCGGTGACCGACGTGAAGCGGCGGTTGACGTAACGCACGCGCCCCTCCGCGTCCGAGAGCAGCACGATGCTCGACCCCTGCTCCACGGCTTGCCGCAGCTCCCGCAACTCGTCGACATGCCGCTTCTCTTCCGTGACGTCACGCACCTGGGCCTTGATGAAGGTTTCACCGCCCACGTCCAGGCGTGAAAGGTAGACCTCGGCGTCGAAAGGCGTGCCGTCGGCCCGCAGGTGCACCCAGGCAAAGTGTTGCTCCTCGCCCGAAAGCGCCGCGCGCATCTTCTCGTCCGCTTTGGCGCGGGAGTCGCGCCCGTCGGGCTGGTAGGCCGGCGAAAGCACCGCCGGGTGGCGGCCGAGGAAGCGCTCGCGGGGTAGCCCGAACACCGCTTCGGTGCGCGTGTTGCACTCCACGAAGGCGCCGCCGCGCAACAGCGCGATGCTGTCGTATGCGTTCTCGAACAGGGCCCGGAACTTCTCCTCGGCCCGCAGCACGCTGGTGAAGGCCTGCCGGTCCGCGGTCACGTCGGCGACCTGCGCCATGCGCGCCCGGCGCCCCTGGAAGCGCACCGCGAACACGCTGACGATGGCGTCGAACTCGCTGCCGTCACGGCGCACGTGACGGAACGTCCCCGGCATCACGTACGGCGGCTCGCGGCCGGCACGAACCGTCAGCATGCGCCCGACCTCGTCGTCCGGCCGGATGTCGAGCAGGGTGAGCGCGGTGAACGCCTCCTCGGGGTAGCCGTAATGCGTCACGGCCGCAGCGTTGACCGCCAGGATCCTCAACGTGTCCGGGTCGTAGACGATCATCGGCTGTGGATGCGAGCGGAAGAACACCGACGCGCCGCTCCGCCTGTCTCCCGTCGACCAGTCCACCATCAGGCCCGCCTCGCTTGCGCCCGCGCGATCGTGGCTGTCGCGATGCCGTGGTCCAAGACTGCCGCTTGTCGCGCTCCGGCGTTTGCAGCGATTGTATCCGAACCCGGTGGCTGGCCCGCCTGCATGCTCATGCCTTCCTCAAGGTCTCGGGGACACGGTAGGCGAACACGGCGGCCGCGGCGATCCCCACCGCGGCGACGGCCACCGCGGCGAGGCCCAGGTCGAGCACGTCCGCCACCGCGCCCACCAGCAACGGCCCGCCACTCGAGCCGGCATCCCCGACCAGCCGCCACACGCCCAGAAACTCGCCCAGCGCCTCGGGCGGGGCCAGGTCGGCTCCCAGCGTCATCATGCTGCCGGCGCTCAGGCCGTTTCCGAAGCCGAGCAGCAGGCCGACGCCGAGGAGCGTCGCAAAGCCTTGCGTGGCGGGCACCAGGGCCAGCCCAGCAGCCTGCACCAGGAAGCTCGGCACGATCGCGAACTTGCGGCCGCGGCGGTCCATCAGCAGGCCCGCAGGGTAGAACAGCGACAGGTCGGCGAACGCCGAGGCCGAAAGGATGAAGCCCACCGAGCCGACCGGCAGACCCAGCACCTGGCTGGCGTACAGCGGCAGCAGCACCTTGCGGCCGGCACGAAGCATCTGCGCCATGAGCTGCGCCACGCCGGCCGTCGACAGCACGCCGGCGAAGCGCCGCAGCGCCGCGAAGCCCGCCAGCCCGAACGTCGCCGTGCGAGGCCGCACCGCCCTCGCCGCCACGGCGCCCGGCTCCGCCTTCGGCACCGCCGCGACGACCACCACCAGCGCGGCCAGCGAGACCGCCGAGTACACCGCGAACGGAGCCCGCAATCCGAACGCCGCGGCGATCAAGCCGCCGACCGCCGGTCCGAGGAAGCTGCCCGCGCGCCCCACGCCGCCGAACGTGGAGATGGCCCGGCCGCGTCGGCCCCCGGCGGTGGCGCGCGTCAGGTAGGCATGGCGTGACAGGTTGAACAGCGCCAGCCCCACGCCCGCGGCGAGGCGCAAGGCGATGACCGTCAAGACGCTGCGCGTGAACACGAGCAGCAGCACGGCCACGATCACCAGCGCGAGACCGAACACCATCAAGGGCTTGTCGCCGAAGCGGTCCAGCAGGGCCCCCGCCGGAACGTCGGCCACCAGGGTTCCGAGCGACTCGGCCGCCAGCACCAGCCCGACCACGCCGAACGACACGTGCAGGCTGCTGGCGAACAGTGGCAGCGTCGGCACGAGCATGCCTTCGCTGACGGCGAGCAGCAAGGCGGGGAGGTAGACGGCGGCAAGCACCTGGATCCTGGACGGCGTGAGGGCCGTGTGGCGAGGCATGCCCGCCGGACACGAGTCTAACCCTGCAAGGGGCGGCGCGCGCCCAGCAAGCGGTGGCGTCGTGCCCGGTCCCGGCGCGCCGCCACAGCCGCATCCAGCTCCGTCGCCGCCTCACCCGCCTGGAGGGTGGCGACGCCGGCGGCCGATCGCCGCGGTCCCGAAACGCGCGCGCTGGCGCCATGTGAAGGGCGCCGCCCGTGCGGCGGCGCCCAACCCCGGAGAGGAGTCAGATAGCGTGCTCAGGCCGAGACGGTCTCGTCTCGGCCGGTCGTCAGTTGCAGCACGGCGCGCGTGTCGTCCACGCGCGTGGAGTGGCCGCTCCAACCGACCACGTCCTTGAACGCCAGGAGCAGCATGGTGACAAGCGCCGTCTGCATCCAGGCGCCCTCGTTGTCGCGTACCCGGAGTCGCAGCTGCGAGGCCGCGCGGTCCCACTGGACCTCGCAACCCGCCGCCTGCAGGCGCCGCACGAGCTGACGCAGCCGCCGAAGCGGCGCGTCTTCATGTACCGCGGCCAGGTACTCGTACAGCATCACGAACCTCCGCACGGGGCGCGACACAAGCCGCGACCAAGCCACACCGAACTGGCTTGCGGCCAGCCTAGGTTCGGCACCGACGGGGCGGCCAGGGCCAATTGTCCTCCGGCGCGCGCGCCGGCGGCAGCCCCGCGGTCGCCGCCAGGGGAGCTCCACGCGGACCGTGCCGGGCTCAGGCCGCCTTCGCCGCGTCCGCCTCGGGCGCGGCGCCGGGCCCCAGGTGGTGCAGACGCCGGGCCAGCTCGTAGAAGCGCACCAGCTCGCGCGTGCTCGCCTCCCACGACCACAGCTCGCTGTCCTGTCGGCCGCGCACGGCCAGCCGCCTGCGGCGCACCGGGTCGTGGAGCAGCCTCGAGATGGCGTCCGCCAGAGCCTCGGCGTTCCCCGGCTCCACCAGAACGCCGTTCACACCGTCCTGCACGATGTGTGGAATGCCGCCTGCACGCGCCGCCACGACGCATGCACCCGCCGCCATGGCCTCGAGCGCCGCGAAGCCCAGTGTCTCGGAGTCGGACGCGAACGCGAACACGTCGGCGCAGGCGTAGGCGGCGGCGAGCTCATCTCCCTCCAGGAAGCCGGTGAACACGCTGGGGTGGCCGGCGAGCTCGTGCTTGAGCCACGCCAGCGCCGGGCCCTCGCCGACCACCGCGAAGCGCACGCCGGGCAGGTGCCTCGCCGCTTCGGCCAGGACATCGACCCGCTTCTCGAACGACACGCGCCCTGCATACACCACCAGCGGGCTGTCCGGCGCGCCGCCGGTGAGCCTGGCACGCATCCCCGGCGTGGCCTGGTCCGGCCGGAAGCGGTGACTGTCCACCGCCTTGGGCCACAGCCGCACGCGCTTGATGTGAAGCCGCTGCGCGAGCCCGACCATCTGCGGGCTGGTGCACAGGTTGACGTCGGCCAGGTTGTGTACTTCCCGGTCGACGATCTCCAGCGGCCGTCTCAGCAACGACAGGCCGAGGTCGCCCACGACCTTGGGGTCGGTGTGGAAGCTGGCCACCAGCGGCAACCGACGACTGCGGGCCCAGAAGGCCCCGCAGGTGCCGAAGAGCACCGGGTTGATCACGTGCACGACGTCCGGGCGGAACGCCGCCGCGGCCCTCGCGAGCCGGCCCGCCGGGAGCGCCACGTTCAACTCCGGGTACCACGGAAACGGCAGCCCGGGTGCGGCGATCACCGCGAACGGCCCGTAGCGCGCCGGCGCCCTCGGGGGCGCCAGCACCAGCACCTCGTGGCCGAGCTCGGCGAGCGCGTCGAGGGTGCGTACCAGCCGCGTGACGACGCCATCAACCTTGGGCAGGAATGTCTCCGAGATCATTGCGATTCGCACGGCACCGACCTCATGATTGCCTTAGAATTCTAACGTAGACGTGGATGATTCTCGCCTGCCCTCCGTGCTCGTGACCGGCGCCTCTTCCGGCATCGGCCGGGCGGCCGTGCTGACCCTGGCCCAGGCCGGCTACGACGTGTACGCCGGCGTGCGCCGCAGCGAGGATGGTGAGGCCTTGACGCGCGCCGCGCGCGGCCGCGTCACGCCGCTGTACCTCGATGTCACGTGTCCCGAGATGGTCGCCGAAGCCGCCGCCTACCTCGATGAAGCACTCGGCACGGCCGGGCTGTTCGGGCTCGTCAACAACGCCGGGGTGGTGGTGGCGGCACCCCTCGAGTTCGTACCGCTGGACGATGTTCGCGAGCAGTTCGAGGTCAACGTCACAGGCGCGCTGGCGGTCACCCAGAGCGTGCTGCCACTGCTGCGCCGTGCCGGCGGCCGCATCGTGAACATCGGCTCGGTTTCGGGGTCCTTCTCGACGCCCTTCACGGGGCCGTACAACGCTTCGAAGTTCGCGTTGCGCGCGATGAGCGACGCGCTGCGCTTGGAGCTGGCTCCCTGGGACATCGGCGTGTCCATCATCGAGCCGGGGACGGTCCACACCCCGTTGTGGCAACGCTCGCTCAGGCGCATCCAGGGTCTCGAGCGACGCCTCCCGCCCAAGGCCACGGCGCTCTACGGCCCGGTGTTCGCGAAGATCCGTCAGTTCATCGAGGGGGCGCGGGGCGTGCCGGCGGAGAACGTGGCCGCCGTCATCAAGGCGGTCCTGCGCTCGAAACGGCCGCGCGCCTACTACTCCGTTGGCGTCGACGCCCGCCTGCGCCTGGCGCTCGAGCGCCTCCCCACCCGACTCCGCGACTTCCTCATCGCCAGCCAGCTCCCCAAGTACCCCGCCCCCGATCGCTGAGCGCGGCCGGGGGGCGGGCGTGCAGCGCTCGAATGGAAGGCGGTCGCCGGCCCGGCGACGCCGCTCGTGAAGCCGAACGCGTGGCCCGGCGGGTGCCCGGTGCCGCGACGGCCGCCGGCGATCAGTTGTAGTCGTGCATCAGCTCCTCGAGCATGGCCGGGGTGGGGCGCAGCGCCTCATCGGGCAACGCCGCCAGCGGCGTGGCGTCGAGCCCACTGATCTCGGCGAGGTTCGGGCGGCTCTGGTCGTAGTAGATCAGCCCGGTGATGAACTCGTGGTTGTCCTCGGCCTGCTGCAAGCGCTGCACCGCCACCGCCTTGTCGGTCGGGTCGTAGTTGTCCTCGAGGCTGTGCAGGCGGATCTTCGAGCCGTCGTGCAGCTCCACCGTGGTGGTCTGGCCGGGCTCCTGGGGATCGATGATGATCTCCTCGTCGGCCGGGAAGAAGCCGATGTCCTGCAGCGCGTGCTCGTGCTTGCGCCCGTACGAGTAGCTCTTGGGCGAGTCGTCCTCGTCGTTGAACGCCACGCATGGGCTGATGATGTCCAGCACCGCCGTGCCGCGATGACTCAAGGCGGCCTTGAGCAGCTCGCGCACCTGCTTGGCGTCGCCGGCGAAGCTGCGTGCCACGAACCCGGCACCGGCCACCAGCGCCTCCATGCAGATGTCGATCGCCGGCAGGTCGTTGTGTCCGGCGTACTTCAGGTCCTGGCCGTAGTCGGCGGTCGCGGAGAACTGACCCTTGGTGAGCCCGTAGACGCCGTTGTTCTCGACCACGTACACCAGGCGCACGTTGCGGCGCACCATGTGCTTGAACTGGCCCATGCCGATGCTGCCAGTGTCGCCGTCGCCGCTGACGCCCAGACCGCGCAGGCTGTGGTTGGCCATGAGCGCGCCGGTGGCCAGGGACGGCATCCGGCCGTGCAGGCCGTTGAAGCCGTGCGACTGGCCGAGGAAGTAGGTCGGCGACTTGCTCGAGCAGCCGATGCCCGACAGTTTGATGATCTCGTGGGGGCGCAAGTTGAGCTCGTAGGCGACCTGGATTACCTGGTTGGCGATGGAGTTGTGGCCGCAGCCCTTGCACAGCGTGGAGGTGGCGCCCGCGTAATCCGCCTTGGACATGCCCAGCGCGTTGACCTTCAAAGTCCGTTCCATGTCCGTCAGTTCCGTCCTTCCGCCAGCGCCCGGAGCACCTGCTCCTTGACCCATGTCGCCGTCCAAGGCATGCCGTCCAGGAAAGCGATGGAGACGAGTTTGTGGACGTCGTCAGGGCATTCGTTCTCGAGGATGTCGAAGAGCTGACCGTCGCGGTTCATCTCCATGACGATCACCCGATCGTGAGCGGCGATGAACTCCCGCACCTCATGGCCGATCGGCAGGGCACGCAGCCGCAGGAAGTCGGTCGGGACGTCGGCCTCGGCAAGCTGATCGCGCGCCTCTTCGATGGCGTAGCGCGTGGTGCCGAAGGCGATGATACCGACCTCGGAATCGGCCATCGTGTCGAGGACGGGCCCCGGCACCAGCTCGCGGGCCGTGTCGAACTTGCGCAGCAAGCGCTGCATGTTCTCCGACCAGTCCTGCGGCCGCTCGCTGTAGAGCGCGCTGTCGTTGTGACCGGTGCCGCGCGCGAAGTAGGCGGACAAGGCGTTGGGGTTGCCAGGCAGCGTGCGGTAGGCGATCCCGTCACCGTCGACGTCGCGATAGCGCGCGAAGCCGCGCTCCTCGACCTCCTCGGCACTCAGCACCTTTCCGCGTTGGATCGGGCCGTCGGGGTACGCGAAGGGTTCCCCCATCCAGTTGTTCATGCCCAGGTCGAGGTCCGAGAGCACGAAGATCGGCGTCTGCAGCACGTCCGCCAGGTCCAGTGCCTTGTGGCCCATCTCGAAGGCTTCCTCGATGCTCGACGGCAGCAGCACGGGGTGCACCGTGTCGCCGTGGCCGAGCCGGTAGGCGAAGCCCAGGTCACCCTGGCTGGTGCGCGTCGGGAGCCCGGTGCTCGGCCCGACCCGCTGCACGTCCCAGATCACCGCCGGGATCTCGGCGAAGTAGCCGAGGCCCACGTACTCGCTCATCAGCGAGATGCCTGGGCCGGAGGTGGCGGTGAGCGCCCGCCCGCCGGCCCAGCCGGCGCCGATGACCATGCCGATGGCCGCGAGCTCGTCTTCGGCCTGCACCACGACGTAGGTCGGCTTGCCGTCGGGACCGGTGCGCAGCTTGGGTGCGTGACTGCGCAAGGCGTCGATGAAGCTCGTCGACGGAGTGATCGGGTACCAGGCCGCGACCGTCGCCCCGCCGAACAGCGAGCCCAGCGCCCCGGCCTCGTTGCCCGTCATGAGGATCAGGCCCTCGGTGGCGTCCATCGGTTCGACCTTGAACGGGTCCTTCTTCTCGAGGTTGGCCTCGGCCCACTCGAAGCTCGCCCGCACCACGGTCATGTTGCTGTCCACGAGCTTCTGACGCCGGCCGAAGTGGAAGGAGAGCGCCTCCTCCACCGTCTCGAGCGTGACGCCCAGCAGCCAGGCCACGACGCCGACGTAGGTCATGTTGGCGACGTAGTCGCGCAGCTTGCCCTTGAGGGGGTTGCCTTTCAGCAGCTCCTTGACGGGCACGCCGTAGTAGATGAGGTCCTCACGCGAGGTGTCGGCACGCACGCCCTCGTCGAAGATGCAGACCCCGCCGGGCGGAAGCGACGCAACGTCCTCGGCGACCGTGGCGGCGTTGTAGGCGACCAGCAGCTCGGCCGGCCGCCTGGCGATGTAGCCGCGACGGCTGACGCGGATGTTGTACCAGGTGGGCAGGCCCTGGATGTTCGACGGGAAGATGTTCTTCCCGTGAACAGGAACGCCCATCTTGAAGAAGCTCCTGAGCAGCGTCAGGTTGGCGGTCTGACTGCCGGTGCCGTTGGCGGTGGCGACCGCAATGGAGAAGTCGTTGACGACCGCCTCGACGCCCTTGTCTGGCGCTGGCCTGGTTAGCGGTTCGGTGACACCCATAGGCTATCAACTCCTACGTCCAGTCGCGGCCCGGGGGGACGCGCTTGCAGGCGCCCGCTGAAGCCGACACCTGGACGGTGGTTCCAGGACATCATGCTACCCGTGGCGCAGCATGGCGCCCGTCGTCGCAGCTTCACGTTGACACAGCCCCTTACCGCCTACGGTGGAGGGTTGCACAAACCCCCCTTGAGCACGATACCGCCCGCCCCGTAGGGCGGGCGCGGGACATCTGTCACGAAGGAGGACACCGGCCCCGAGCAATGCACCCGAGCAATGGCCGCCGGCGCCCGCTCAAGCCTCCAGGGCCAGCTCACCGTCGTTGTCGCTGCCGGCGTCGTCGCCGGCGTCGTCGTCGAGCGTCTCGTAGGGCGCGCCGCGCTGCTGGGTGTGCTTGCCGAGCTGGAGTGCGGCCAGGGTGCGCTCGCGCAACTCCGAGAGCAACTCCGGATGCTGCGCCAGGAACTCCACCGCCTTCTCCTTACCCTGC
>Ga0307441_1000175_pt1 | contig 25316 bp, 30 predicted proteins | sample SalMarWE160420MG_FD_202149 | JGI IMG/M metagenome (GOLD analysis project Ga0307441, IMG submission 202149) | Salt marsh sediment microbial communities from the Plum Island Ecosystem LTER, Massachusetts, United States - WE1604-20 | ecosystem: Environmental > Aquatic > Marine > Intertidal zone >... | reverse complement strand
GGCGATGCAATAAAGCTGCATATAGAAGATGCTTTTCCCCTTGAAGAGGCCAGGGAAAAGTTTATTCAGAGTATTAAAATCATATTTAACAAAGATAAGTTTCCGGTTGAAAAAATTTCCGAATTAAAAAATATTTTAAAGTTATACAAAGGTAATATCCCTTTATATTTGCATATTGAAGGTGAAGGTACTTCTCCTCGATTATTTTTCCTTAGGGACTTTCTGATTAATCCATCTAATAAGTTTTTAAATTCGGTTACAAATTTATTAGGTGAGGATTCAATTTCTATTAAGGAAAAATAATTGTAATAGTCTAAAATAATTGTAAATAACAATTCAATTATTTTATAAATATTTAAAAACATAAATTTTTTAATCAGGCTGGTATCTAAATTGAGCTTATTTAAATACAATTTTTTCGCCTTCTGTTAGCAGCATTTATAAAAAAGTAAAGTTGTATAGCAAGCATCAATTTTGTAATTTTCAGCCCTTAATTTAAAAAGAGCTAAAGGATGAATAAGATATGAACAGGGAAGAAAAAAAAGATTATTGGGCGCTAATACTTGGAGCATCTTCGGGTTTTGGAGCTGCTTCAGCTGTTAAATTAGCGGAAGACGGATATAATATTTTCGGGATTCATCTTGATCGTCAGGCTACTATGCCTAATGTAGAAAACATTAAAAGACAAATTGAATCTTTTGGTTCTAAATGTATATTTTTTAATGTTAATGCAGCTGATGCCGTAAAAAGAAGCGAAATAATTGCCGAAATAAAATCGATAGCAAATGGATCTGCTATAATTAAAGTTCTTATTCATTCGCTTGCCTTCGGGTCATTAAAACCATTTGTTTCCTCCAACAAAAATGAGTCTATTACCAAAGCACAAATGGAAATGACACTTGATGTAATGGCTCATTCTCTTGTTTATTGGGTTCAAGATCTCGTACTTCACGGATTGTTTGCAAATAAAGGAAGAATTTTTGCAATGACAAGTTCCGGCGGACATACTGCAATTCCATTTTACGGGGCGGTTTCTGCTGCTAAAGCGGCTCTTGAATCTCATATCCGTCAGTTGTCAACCGAATTAGGTGAACTGGAAATCTCTGCTAATGCGATTATGGCAGGTGTTACAGATACACCAGCATTAAAAAAGATTCCGGGAAGCATTCCGATGATAGAAGTAGCAAAAAGAAAAAACCCAAGGAAAAGATTAACTTCCCCTGAAGATGTTGCTAAAGTAATTTCATTACTTTGCCGTGACGGAGGAGAATGGATATCGGGCGGATTAATTCATGCAGACGGCGGAGAAGATGTTATAAGCTTTGTGGGTCAAGGAGAATCTGAAGACAAAACTATTATAAAAATTTAACATAAGGAATGAGATGAAACCTATTACACTATCAGACGATAATTTTGAAACAGAGGTAATTAAATCGGATAAACCGGTATTAATTGATTTTTGGGCAGTTTGGTGCGGGCCTTGCAGAATGATTGCCCCTATTGTTGAAGAATTAGCTTCCGAATATGAAGGGAAAATAAAAGTCGGAAAGCTGGATGTAGATGAGAATCAACAAACATCTATAAAGTTTGGCGTTAGAAGTATACCTACCTTATTAATTTTTAAAGACGGCAAATTAAAAGATACGATTATAGGAGCTGTTCCGAAAAATCATATCGTTCAAAAACTGAATGCTGTTATTTAATACTTGATTCTTTAATTATCAATTTTTGTTTTCTTGTTTAAATCATTGGAGTTAAATGAAAAAGATTATTGTAACCGATGCTGTAGATAAAAAATGTGTGGCTATTTTGGAGAATGCAGGTTTTGAAGTAACATACAAACCCGGTATGCCTAAAGAAGAAATTAAAAATGTAATTAATAATTATAACGGATTAATTGTTAGAAGCGATACTCAAGTTACACCCGACCTGATTGATTTGATGGATAATATGGAAGTGATCGGAAGAGCAGGCGCAGGAGTAGATAATATAAATATAGAAGCAGCTACTAGAAAAGGTATAATTGTAATGAATACTCCCGGCGGAAATACTGTTTCTACCGCCGAACATACTATGGCTTTAATACTTTCTATGTGTAGAAATGTTCCGCAGGCAAACCAGTCTTTGCGCTCCGGTAAATGGGAAAGAAAAAAATTTAAAGGCACAGAATTGCATGGCAAAACTATCGGTATAATCGGACTGGGAAAAGTGGGACGAGAGGTTGCCGCCAGATCTAAGGCATTCGGAATGGCGGCTATCGGTTATGATCCGGTACTTTCGGCTGAAGTAGCATTAAAGCTGGGTGCAAATTTAGTTGATCTTGATACATTGTTTAAGCAATCGGATATAATTACGGTGCATGTACCTCTGACGGATGAAACAAGAAATCTGATTTCTGAAAAATCATTAAATAATTGTAAAGACGGTGTTAAAATAATCAATTGTGCACGCGGCGGTATTGTGGATGAAGAGGCTTTGGTAAAGGCACTCGACTCCGGCAAGGTATCCGGCGCTGCGTTTGATGTTTATGTAAAAGAACCGCCGGATTATTCAGGTCCTTTTATTCAGCATCCTAAAATTGTTGCCACTCCGCATCTTGGGGCCTCAACAGAAGAGGCTCAGGAAAAAGTTGCAATTCAAATTGCCGAACAGATAGTAGACCTGTTCAATAATAAAAGAGTTAAAGGTGCAATAAATGCCGCGGCTATTGAGTCAAGTGAAAATAAAGAATTGCTTCCCTTTGTAAGACTTGCTGAAAATTTGGGACTATTACATTCGCAATTAAACAAAGGGCAGCTAAAGCATATTAATATTAATTTTAGCGGGGAACTTCTGCATAATTCTACTACTCTTCTATCTACTGCGGTGCTTAAAGGATTTCTTTCCAGGAAATTAACAGCCGGAGTAAATCTGATAAATGCACCATTCTTAGCAAAGGAAATGGGAATTTTAGTCAATGAAACCAAATCCGGTGCTAATCAAAATTATACTAATCTTCTTTCTGTAGAATTTATAACGGATAAAGAACAAAGATTACTGGCCGGAACTGTTTTTGGCAATAATGAGATTAGAATCGTTTACGTAGATAAATTCCATCTCGAACTTAATCCCGAAGGGAATATGTTGTTTTATTACAATATTGATAAGCCGGGTATGCTAGCTAATGTAGGAAAAATTTTAGCTGAAGCAAAAATTAATATTGCAGGTTTATCGCTCGGGCGTTTTGATATTGGAAAAGAAGCACTCACTGTTATTAATGTTGACAGCGAAATTGATAAGGAAGTAGTAAAATCCATATCTTCGATCAACGGGGTTAAAAATGTTTCCGCAGTGAAACTTTAATTTTCTTTGTGAAAAATCATTTTAGTTTTGTTGATTGATTAAATGCTTGCAATAGAATGAATGTTGTAGTATTTTATTACTAATTTTGTTTAATTTTAATAGACGAAGTTCTAAGATTTTATTTTTAATTTATTTAATCAGCAGCAAGATGAAAAATATAATACTCCTTTTAATAATATTTTCTTTGTCCTCATTTTCATTATGTTTTTCCCAACAGAATAATGATCTGTTTGACTACGATTATGCTCAATTTGCATACGATTCAACTTCGAACTACTTCGAACTATATTATTCTTTTCATCAAACAGCCCTTACTTTAAAATCAAATGATACCTCAAATTTTGTTGAGGCGATGCTGAAAATTACAATTAAGGATACCGCTACCGGTAAACTTTATCTTAATAAGGAATGGATGTTAAATTATCCGGTTCGGGATACCTCGAAAATGGGAGCCAAAAATCTTGTCGGTTTAATTAATTTCTTACTTCCTGCCGGGCATTTTCAATGTAATGTTACTGCATATGATAAGTTTAACGAAAAAAATACGAAAACTTATTCGGACATTATTAATGTTAAACCATTTGGAAGGGATAGTCTGGCAATAAGTGATTTACAACTTGCATCAAGAATTTTACAAAATAGCCCGAATAAAAATTCTATATTTTATAAAAATACATTTGAAATTACTCCGCTTCCATCCTTGGTGTTCGGGCAAAATATACCCGTAGTATTTTATTATTACGAAGTTTATGATCATTTGAAAGGAAATGAACCGTTAAAAATTAGTACTATGGTTGTAAATAGCAAAGGCAAACTTTATTTTAATAAACAAATGGATATTCCCGGCGGGATACCATCAAGAGTGGAAGTCGGTTCCATCCCGATTAATATTTTTCCAACAGATTCCTATAAAATTAGTATTGCAGTATTAGACAGCGTAAAAAAATTCGGTATGGCAACATCAAAAAGATTTTTTGTATTTAATCCCGGGATAAAAGTTGTTGATACCACAAGCCCGCAGCAGTCCCTTGTGCTGGGAAGTGCTTTTGGCGTAATGTCTTTGGAGGAATGCGACAATATTTTTAATGAAGCAAAATACATAGCAAACACGGAAGAAAAGGACCAGTATTCAAAACTCCAAACCGTTGAAGCCAAAAGAAGTTTTTTATATCACTTTTGGAAAAAACGAGCAAGTGACCCCCAAGTACCGGATTATCAGCATTATCAGCCTTATATGAAAAGGGTTCATGAAGCTAACCTCAAGTACGGCAGTTTTAATAAGCCGGGTTGGAAAACCGACAGAGGCAGAGTTTTACTAATCTACGGTGAGCCAAGTGAAATAGACCGTCATCCCAACGAAATTGACTCCAAGCCGTACGAAATTTGGACGTATAATGACATTCAGGGTGGTGTATCTTTTGATTTTGGCGATTTAACAGGTTTCTCGGATTACCAGTTATTAAATTCGACTGCCCGGGGAGAAATACAAGATAGTAATTGGCAAAGCAGATTAGCAACCAATTAATTTTTTTAATCGGGGCTGTAATCTCACAAAGTATCAAGTTTGCCTTCTTCATAAGGGAAATGTGTTTACATTATTTCTCTCAAATCGTTAAATTTGCATATCATATTTTTAAGTATTTAAATTTATTTATGCTTATGGTGAATGACGAATAAAATTGAATATATAATATTTTCAGCATTTAGCTATTTATTTAAATTCTGCGGACTAAAACTTTCACGGAAATTTTCTTCGGTTCTAGCATTTGTTTTTTTTTACTTTATTCCGATTAGAAAAAAAACAACCATAGATAATTTAGTAAAAGCATTTCCTGAATATTCATCAAAACAAATTTATAAAATTGCTTACGGTTGTTATAAAAGCTTTGCAATTTCTCTTATAGAAATTCTATATTCACCTTGGATGACAAAAGCACAAATAGAGAATGCAATTAAATGCAGCAACGTTGATTTTATTTTGGAAAAGTATAATGAAAGAAACGGACTGCTGTTATTATCTGCTCATTTCGGGAATTGGGAATATATGGCATTGTCGATTGGCGCTCAATTAAAAATACCGCTTCATGTCGTAGTAAAACCCCAGAGGAATCCGTTTGTTACCGGATGGCTTGATAATATGAGAACAAAATGGGGAAACAAAATTGTTAATCTGGGTGTTTCAATTAGAAATGTTTATAAAGAACTGAAAGAGAAAAATATTATTGCAATAGTAGCTGATCAAAGAGGACCTTCAGATGGATTGAGGGTAAATTTTTTCGGAAGGAAAGCAACTGTGTATCCGGGACCTGCAGTATTAGCATTAAAAACTCATGCTCCTATGCTTTACGGAATATCGGTTAGACAGCCGGATTTTTCTTATAAAACTGATTTTTATGAAATAAGCAGTGAAAATTTGCCTGAGAATGAAGAAGAAAAAATAATAGAATTGAACCAGAGAATGTTTAATTATTTGGAAAGCTTTATTAGGAAATATCCCGAACAGTGGCTCTGGATGCACAAACGTTGGAAGTATTAATTAGAAATGGAAAAATACTTAGTAATACAAACTGCTTTTTTAGGTGATGCAATTTTAACTTTGCCCATGATTCAAAAGTTAAAGGAAACAAATAATAATTGCGAAATAGATGTTTTGGCTATTCCATCTACCTTTGAGATTTTTTCTTCATCCCCGTATGTTAATAAGGCTATTATTATTGATAAAAAAGGCAAGCATAAATCACTTAGATCGTTATTGAAATTTATTAAGCAGCTGAAAAAGAATAGTTATGATAGAATTTATTCACCCCATCGCTCGTTTAGAAGTGCTTTTATTACGATGATGTTAGGTGTTAAAGAAACATATGGATTTTCCAACAGCAGCTTTAGGCATATTTATAAATACCTAATTGAATATAAACCGCAGCATCATGAAGTACAGCGTAATCTTGATTTGATTAATTTTAATTATGAAATCGATGATTGGAAAATAATCCCGGAAATTAGAATTGAAAATTCCATAAAAGAAAAAATCGATGATTTTATTAAGAACAATACTATAAAAAATAATCTAGCAGTATTAGCTCCCGGCAGTGTTTGGAATACTAAAAAATATCCTTCTGAAAGTTTTGAAGAAATTATTTCGCATTTGATAAAGCAGGAATTTTCCATAATTCTTATAGGGAGTGAAAAAGAAAAAATATTATGCGATAATATAGCCGGTAAATTCAATGGGAATGTTATTTCCGCTGCCGGTATATTTAATATAATTGAAGTAATCGAAATTCTTAAAAAGGCGAAAATATTAATCTCCAACGATAGTGCTCCGACACATTTTGCAGTGTGTGCAAATATACCTGTACTGACAATTTATTGTTCCACTATTCCCGAATTCGGTTTTTATCCGTATAATAAAAGAAGTAGATATTTAAGTTATAATAATTTATCATGCAAACCTTGCGGAATACATGGTTACGACAAATGTCCCTTGAAGCATTTTGCATGCGGAAATAATTTAAAACCGGAATTTGTTATATCTAAAATTGAGGAAATGCTTAATGATTAATATAAAAAATGTTGAAATGATAAATATTGATGAAAATATGGAAGCTGCGGTACAAAAAGCAAAAAAGTTATATTTGGAAGGGACGGTTTTTGTTTATCCTACCGATACGGTTTACGGCTTTGGTGCTAATCCTTTTAATCAGGATGCGGTTAGAAAAATAGATGAAATAAAAAGAAGAGAATCCGGCAAAATGTATATTATGCTGATCGATAGTATGGAAACTCTACTTAAATACATTGAGATTAAATCCGAGAAGCATCTGGACTTTTTTCTTTCTATTTGGCCAAACCCTATTTCGGTTGTACTTACTCTTAACTCAAAAACAAGTAAAATACTTGGTATGCAAACAGCAGCCTTTAGAATTCCGAATAATCGTTTTTGTCTGCATTTAACAGCCGAGTTGCAAATGCCGCTGATTTCTACAAGTGTTAATAGAAGTAAACAACAGCCTCTTATAGAACCGAGCATGATAGAAAATGAATTTTCTTCCGAAGTAGATGCAATTTTTTATACCGATAAGAAAACTGTTCATCAATCATCAACATTAATTGATTTAAGCGATAGCGTGCCGATTCTTTTAAGAGATGGTAAAATGAAGTTTGATGATATAATTGATAAGTTTAATCAGTGTTAAAAAATTTTTAATTGAGGTATGAATAAGTGAACTTAAAAGAATTAAAGAAAATTAAAGGCTTTTCAATTCTAATAATTCCGGTCGGCGGTAGTGTTGAAACAAAATCTCACCATTTTTCCTCTGGAAAAATTACTGCCGTAGTGGTAACTTTTACTTTTATTGTTTTTTTCGCAGGATTTTTTTTACTTAACATAACACCGGTTAGATCAGTATTCTTTCCAAGACAACAGAATTTAACACCTTCCGAAAAACAGCTTATAGATGAATTAAATAAGAGATTGACATTTTTAACAACTCAGTTTGAAAATTTGAAATCAACCAATCAGCAGTTAAAAGATGCAATAATGCTGGGTGATTCAACTTTATTGGATTCGCTTAAAATTAAAATTAATTCAGAGTCAAAGCCTAAAGCAAATCATTTGGGCGGTGATATTTATTCTGTTTTTAAAAAGCTTTTTTCTTCCGATTCCGTAAAGGGACAAAGTTCAATTCATTTTAGTATGCCTCTTAATGGTTTTATAAGCAGAGGTTTTAGTCCTGCCACCGGACATATGGGCATAGATATTGTTGCTAAAACCGGTACTCCTATTTATGCAGCAGCCAGCGGTTATGTTATTTTTTCAGATTATACTGTAAAAGATGGATATATGATGATTATTGGCCACTCTGATGGATATATTACCGTTTACAAGCATTGTTCTTCACTGCTTAAAAAAGCTAGAGACATCGTACTTGAAGGTGAAATTATTGCACTAAGCGGTAATTCTGGCGAAATTACTACCGGCCCGCATTTACATTTTGAAATTTGGAAAGACGGAAAACCAATTAACCCTATAAATCTTTTAATTAATTACTAAAGGAGTTATATCTTGAAAGACAAAAACAATATTAATGTTGGAAAAGACGCTGTTACAATTATCAGCTCGGGGGTAATAGTTGAAGGAAAACTTTCCAGCAACGGAAATGTCCGGATTGACGGGACAGTTAACGGGGATATAAATGCAAACGGAAATCTTACAATCGGAAACCAGGGTGAAGTAACTGGTGAAGTACATGCCCAAGTTATTACTGTTGGAGGAAAAATTTCCGGAACTATAACTGCTCATGATAAAATAATTTTGGAATCAACTTCATTACTAAAAGGCGATATAATTACAAAAATTCTAGTAGTGGAAGAAGGTGCTGTTTTTGAAGGGAAAAGCACAATGAACAGTCCGAATAAACCATCAAATCCTATTATGTCAGATAATAAGGAAAAATGAAAAACAATAATGTGCCCAAAGGGGATAATTCTGATAGAAGTTGGGTTAGTTTTTTAGGGCTAGGGGTTGAGTTAGCCGCAACCGTAACCATAATGGTTTTTATCGGTGTTTGGCTTGATGGTAAATTCAAGACGGAACCCATTTTAACAGTAATTTTTTCTTTTTTAGGGGTAGCCTCAGGTTTATATAATTTTATAAAAACTGTTTTGAAATCTAACTAAAAAATGTTTAAAACAAGGCTTTTAAGATATAATTTTATTATTGTCTTTTCCATCCTAATATTAATAATTGCGCTTTATATATTATCCGTAATATCTTTAAGGGTTTTTTATTCAATAATTCTTCCTGCATTATTTATAACCTTAAGTTTTCATATTGCAATATATTTTCAATTTAAAGCGGAAAAAAAACATAATGAAGAATTTATCGGCACCATATTAATGGGTATGGGAATTCGTCTTTTCTTGTTGCTTATATTCATAATAACTTCACTTAAATTCTTGGATATAAATAAGAATAGTTTTATATTTTCAATTCTTATTTTTTATATATATTATCTCACAATGGAAATAATATATCTATGTATTAGAAACAAATAAACCCAAAATGTTTATAGAAAAAATTGCAGATTCAGTAGCTTTAGCTGATACAACAAAAAAAACTGTTGAAAGTAATAGCGATCCCAGCTGGATTATGCGTCACGTTCTTGATGCTAATCATTTAAATTTAGGACCTTTAGGCAATTTATATCTGCCTCAAATACATTTATTTGGATTTGATATTTCCATTACCAGAGATGTTTTTATAATTTGGGTAGTTTCTGCCATACTTGTTATTTTAAGTATTTTGGCTGCAAGAGGTTATAAGAAATCAATAATTCCAAAAGGAATAGCGAATATATTTGAGATAATTGTTGAATTTGTTCGCGATGAAATTGTAAAGCCTTCCATTGGTAAAGGTTACGAATCCTACATGCCTTATATGCTTACATTATTTTTCTTTGTATTGTTCTGTAATATTTTTGGATTAATTCCCGCACCGAACCTAGTTGTTCCAACCGGAAATATTGCCGTTACAGCTGCTTTAGCGGGAATGTCATTTATTGCCATACAGTACAGCGGTATTAAAAGCTATGGATTTGTAAAATATTTCAAAAACTTGGTGCCCCCCGGGATGCCTAGTTTAATTATGTTTATTTTAGTCCCACTTGAAATTCTGGGATTATTTACAAAACCTTTTGCATTGTGTATTCGTCTTTTTGCAAATATGATTGCAGGTCATATAGTAATATTTTCTTTGTTGGGATTGATTTTTATAATGCATACTATTTATGTTTCTCCGGTAGCAGTAGGTTTTACGCTTTTTATTGAAATTTTAGAGTTGTTGGTTGCCTTAATTCAAGCATATGTTTTTGTTATGTTAACATCCCTGTTTATAGGGATGGCAAAGCACATGGATCATTAATTTTTATTTAATATATTATCTAAATAAATATAAAGGAGTTAATAATGGATCTTGGTTGGTTAAGTTCTGGGCTTGGCGCAGGTTTAGTTGTTATCGGTGCCGGATTAGGTATTGGCCTTTTGGCCAAGGGTGCATTGGAAGCCATGGGTAGACAGCCCGAAGCAATTTCACCTATTCGTACTGCTATGATTATTGCTGCAGCACTAATAGAAGGTGTCGCATTTTTTGCATTGGTAATTTGTATTTTATTAGCCTTTAAATCTGCTTAATAGTCTTAAAAATTAGATTTATTTTAAGATTATTTTAATGAAAATCAGGAAATGATATTATGTTAATGGAATTAAGTTTATCTGTACTCGCTTTGGCTTCGGAAGGCGGAGGCAGCATAATTGATGTCGATCCGGGTGTTGTCTTTTGGACTATTGTAACTTTTATATTTCTTCTTTTTTTCCTTAAAAAATTTGCCTGGAAGCCTATTTTAACTGCTTTAGACCAAAGGGAAACAGCAATTAAGGAGTCACTGGAAAAAGCAGATAGAGCAAGAGAAGATGCACAAAAAGTACTCGATCAAAACCAGGCTAATTTGGCAAAGGCTGAAGAAGAATCGAAACAAATAATTAATCAAAGCCGTGCGTATGCAGAAAAACTTAAAGAACAGATGATGCAGGAAAGTAAAGAACAAGCTAAAAAAATTATCGAGGAAGCTTCATCCGAAATTCAAAGAAATAAAGATGCTGCATTTGATGAACTAAAGTCTCAAGTTGTTGAAATTGTAATTCAAGCAGCAGAAAAGATATTAAGGGAAAATCTTGATCAAGAAGCTCAAAAGAAAATAGTCAATAAATATATCGGAGAGATAATTAAAAACTAATAATGGGTACTTACAAAGTTTCATATCGTTATGCTTCGTCGTTGCTGAATACGGCATTTGGAAAAAATGTATTGGATGATGTATCAAAAGATATAGAATTGATATCTTCAACACTTGAAAAAAACAATCAGTTAATACTCGCTTTGAGTAATCCCATTATTAAGCCAAATATAAAATTGACAATTTTGGAAGCAATATTTAAATCAAGAATAAATCCTGAAACGATGAATTTTCTTAACTTCCTGATTGAAAAAAAACGGGAAAATTTATTGGGTGATATTGTCAAAATATTTCTTGTTTTAAGAGATGAAAAACTCGGTTTTGTGAATGTGAACGTAAAAACAGTTATGGATTTTACTAACGAACAGGTTAATCAATTTAAAAATAATCTCGAAAAACTTTTACAAAAAAAAGTGAGATTAAGATTTAAGGTTGATCAAAATGTAATTGGCGGATTTATTGCTCAAGTGGGTGATACGGTTTATGATGCATCTTTAAAACATCAGCTGGAATTATTAAAGAAGCAGTTCTTATTAGGCAGCCCCACTTTGAATTAAACTCAAGTAAATTATAAGGGAAAAAAATGGCTGAAGTTAAACCGGATGAAATATCAGCGATATTAAGAAAACAATTATCTGGATTTGAAAATGAAGTAGACATTTATGACGTAGGTACTGTCCTTCAAGTTGGAGATGGTATTGCCCGGGTTTACGGCTTATCCAAGGTTATGGCAAGCGAGTTAGTTGAATTTCCAAATGATGTTTTTGGAATGGTATTAAATCTTGACGAGGATAGTGTAGGATGCGTACTTTTTGGAGAATCTACTTTAGTTAAAGAAGGAGATACTGTTAAAAGAACAAAAAGAGTAGCTTCAATGCCGGTTGGCGAAGAAATGTTGGGCAGAGTGATTACGCCTCTTGGAATTCCGGTCGATGGAAAAGGTGCAATTAATACTTCAAAATATTCACCAATAGAAAGAAAAGCACTTGGTGTAATTCAGCGTCAGCCGGTTAAAGAACCGTTACAGACAGGAATAACTGCAATTGATGCAATGATTCCAATCGGCCGCGGGCAGCGTGAATTAATCATTGGTGACAGACAAACCGGTAAAACTGCTGTCGCTGTTGATACAATAATAAATCAGAAATATACACATACAGAAGAAGCTAAAAAACTCGGTATTAATCCTGTTTATTGCATTTATGTGGCAGTCGGACAAAAAAGTTCAACAATTGCACAAGTAGTTTCTAAGCTGCAGGAACATGGTGCGATGGACTATACGGCAGTTATTAATGCTTCCGCTTCCGAACCAGCTCCTCTGCAATTTATTGCGCCTTATTCAGGAGCTACACTTGGAGAATTTTTCCGCGATAATGGAAAACATGCTCTTGTAATTTATGATGATCTTTCAAAACAAGCAGCTGCTTATAGAGAACTTTCATTATTATTAAGAAGACCTCCTGGACGTGAAGCATATCCTGGAGATGTATTTTATCTTCATTCACGTTTATTAGAAAGAGCATCTAAATTAAGTGATGAACTAGGCGGCGGCAGTTTAACAGCTCTTCCAATAATTGAAACTCAGCAGGGTGACGTTTCTGCGTACATTCCTACTAATGTTATTTCAATTACAGATGGTCAGATTTATCTTGAAACAAATTTATTTAATGCCGGTGTAAGACCAGCTATCAACGTTGGTATTTCAGTGTCCCGTGTCGGCGGTAATGCTCAAATAAAAGCAATGAAAAAAGTCGCCGGTAGTTTGAAATTAGATCTTGCGCAATATAGAGAACTAGAAGCATTTGCTAAATTTGGTTCGGATCTGGATAAGGCAACACAAAGAACTCTTTCAAAAGGTGCCAGGCTGGTTGAATTGCTTAAACAGGGCCAATACACTCCTTTACCTGTAGAGAAACAGGTTGTTAGTATTTATATCGGAACCAGCGGAATTTTAGACGACATTCCCGTTTCGGAAGTTAAGCGTTTCGAAAAAGAAATTCATGAATACATAGAAGTAAATTATAATAATATTTACGAATTTATAAGAAAAGAAAAACAGCTGAATGATGAAATAATAAATAACATCAATAAAGCTGCTAAAGAAATGTTGAACGTATTTAAATCGCATGCATAGTTAAATAAGCTTATTTAATAAATGGCAACATTAAGAGACATAAAAAGAAGAATCAAAGGAGTCCAGAGTACTCAGCAGATTACGAAAGCCATGAAAATGGTTGCGGCTGCTAAGTTAAGAAAAGCTCAGGATAAAATAATAAATGCCCGACCATATGCAAGAGAAATTTTCGAAATGTTGTCCCATTTAGTTACTGAACAAGATATGAATACAAATTCTTATCTGAAACCAAGAGAAACCAAGAATGTAGCAATATTAGTTGTAACTGCTGATAGAGGACTTTGCGGCGCCTTTAATGCAAATATAATTAAAGAAGCAGTCAGATATATAGACGAAGAAATAACACCAAATAATTTAAAAGCAAGATTGATTTGTGTCGGCAAAAAAGGAAATGATTTCTTTTCTAAAAGAGATTTTAATGTAATTTATAAGAAGATTGGTTTATTCTCTACTTTGCGTTATGAATCTGTTTTAGAAATTTTGGACGAAGTGATTAAAGGTTATTTAAATAATACTTACGATAAGGTGATTATTATTTATAATGAATTTAAATCCATCATCCAGCAGAAAATAGTTATTGAGCAGTTTTTGCCCATTCCGGTAATTAAAAATTCAGAAAAGGAAGAGCATATTTTGCCCAATTATATTTACGAACCCAGCCAGAGGTATATTTTTAATTATTTACTTCCAAAACATTTAAGAGCTCAATTTTGGAGAGTACTTCTGGAATCGAATGCTGCTGAATATGGAGCTCAAATGACGGCTATGGACAATGCAACTACAAATGCTAAAGAATTAATTCGTACTTTGCAGTTAAAATATAATAAAGAAAGACAAGCTTCAATTACGAAGGAAATTCTTGAAATAGTTTCCGGTGCTAATGCATTAAAAGCAGGATAGGTTGGGAATTAATTAACATTTATTGATGAAGATTTTGTATTTTTAGGATGCTGGAAGAATTATCTTTAAAACTTGAGACTACTCTTAAAAAAGTAAGCGGACAAGGAAGATTAACCGAGAAAAATATTTCCGACACGTTGAGAGAAATTAGACGTGTCCTTTTAGATGCCGACGTTAATTACAAGGTAGCAAAAGAGTTCATTGAAAAAGTTTCTGAAAAAGCACTCGGATCAGAGGTTATTGCTTCAATTACTCCGGGACAATTAATCACTAAAATTATATTTGATGAATTAACGGTGTTACTAGGCGGCAATTATAGCGATTTAAAGATTAATGGTTCAGGTATTACTTCAATTATGGTAGTGGGACTTCAGGGTTCCGGTAAAACTACCTTTAGTGCAAAGCTTGCAAAACGGTTAAAGGAGAGCAGTAGAAAAGTATTGTTGGTAGCCGCCGATATTTACAGACCTGCGGCAATTGAGCAGCTAAAACTACTGGGTGAACAAATTTCGGTTCCCGTATTTTCTCTGGAAGAAAAAAATGCGCGGAAAGTTGCTTCTCAATCTATTGGTTTTGCAAAAGATAAAGGTTTTGATACAATAATTTTAGATACTGCCGGCCGTTTGCATGTTGACGAAGAAATGATGGCAGAAGTTTCCGACATAAAAAATCTTCTAAATCCCACGGAAATTTTGTTTGTTGTTGATTCAATGACCGGGCAGGATGCTGTAAATTCGGCTAAATCTTTTAATGAGAGAGTTAATTACGACGGAATAGTTCTTACTAAACTTGACGGAGATGCCAGAGGCGGTGCTGCACTTTCAATTCGCTCCGTAGTAGGGAAGCCTATAAAGTTTATCAGCAACGGAGAGAAATTAAATTCGTTAGAATCGTTTTATCCGGACAGACTAGCTTCAAGAATTTTAGGAAAAGGAGACGTAATTTCGCTGGTTGAAAAGGCCCAGCAGAATTTTGATGAATTTGAGGCCCAAAAGCTAGAAGAAAAATTTAGGAAAAATAAATTTGATTTTGACGATTTTCTTAAGCAAATTAAAGCTATAAAGAAAATGGGTTCTTTATCTTCGCTGCTTGGAATGATTCCAGGGCTTGGTGCGCAGATAAAAAATGCGAAAATTGATGATAATGCGCTTATTCGAGTAGAAGCGATAATAAATTCAATGACTTTGCAAGAACGCTCAACACCCAAGATTTTAAATGGGAGTCGAAGAAAACGAATTGCGAGAGGAAGCGGGACATCAATTCAAGATGTTAACCGCCTTATTAAGCAATTCGGCGAAATGCAAAAAATGATGAGCCGATTTTCTAAAAAAGGTTTCAATGGGTCGGCATTAAATAATTTTAAATTTAATTGATTAAGCTACTGAATAATATTTGGAGGTTCAAAAAACTTGGCTGTTAAGTTAAGACTTAGAAGAATGGGAAAGAAAAAGCAACCGATTTATAAAATTGTTGCTGCAGATTCAAGATCTCCCCGTGATGGTAAATTTCTTGAATCGATCGGTTTATATAACCCTTTAACAGATCCGTTTACATTGGAAATAAAAGAAGATAGAGCTTTGTATTGGTTAAATAAAGGTGCTCAACCAACGGATACGGTAAAAAGTCTGTTAAGGCAAAAAGGGATAATCTTGAAAAAAGAATTGACTCGAAAAGGGTTGTCGGAAGAAAAGATTAATGAAGAATTAGATAAATGGGCTAAACTGCAAGAAGTGAAAACAAAAACTCATTCTTCCAGGAAGAAACCTAAAGATGAAATTGTTTCACAAGAAAAGGCCAATAAAGAGGAAGTTGAAAGTATTGAAGAAAGTACAGCAGAAGTAAAGGGCGCTACTTCTGGTAATGATACCTCTGAAAAAGAGTAATTGTATTTACTTTTTACCGATGGTTTCTTCTGTACTATATTTCTATAAGCTCCCGTGCTGTAAAATAGGAGGCTTCTTTCTATGAAAGAATTCATTGAATTCATCGCAAAACACCTGGTGGACAATCCCGATGGTGTTGTAATTGACGAGAAAAATCCCGAAGAAAACAAAGTTGTGCTTTCCTTAAAAGTGCAGGCTGATGATGTCGGGAAGGTTATCGGTAAACAGGGTAAAACTGCTCAAGCAATGAGAACCCTGTTAACGGCTATAGCAGCCAAAGAGGGGAAGAGAGCTATTTTAGAAATTTTAGACTAGGGATCGAACCCTCTTAAATTAGTGAAAGATTTTTTCCTAATTGCAAAGATAGTTTCGGTATACGGTAAAGAAGGGTTCGTCAGGATATCTTCTTTTTCGGATTTTCCTGAAAGATTCTTTAGTCTTCAAAAGGTTTATATCGATTTTTTTGGAGACAAAAAAGAATTCTTTGTTAGGAAAATTAGAAAACATAAAAATGATTTCCTATTGAAGTTTCAAAATTTTGATAATGATAAAGATGTGGAACTTTTAGTGGGTAAAGAGATTTTTGTGGGCAGTGACAACGTTGTAAAATTGCCGAAAAATTATTTTTTCATACATGATTTAATCGGTAGTAAGGTATTCAGAAATGAAACTGAATTCGGTGTTATTAAAGATGTTCTGACTTATCCTGCAAATGATGTGTATGTAATTGATAACAATGGTAAAGAAATCTTAATTCCGGCTGCGTTGGAATTTATTGAGAGCTTTGACAGTGAAAATAAAATTTTGGTATTAAAGCCGGGCGGTGACATTTACGAAGATGATGAGAATTGATATTATTTCGGCAGTGCCGGAACTTCTTTCTAGCCCTCTTAATACAAGTATTATTAAAAGAGCACAAAAAAAAGGCAAAGTTGAAATATTCATTCATAATTTGAGAGATTATGCTTACAACAAGCATAAGCAAATTGATGATAAACCCTTTGGCGGCGGTCCCGGAATGGTTCTTAAACCTGAGCCGTTCTTTGAATGTATTGAAACGCTTTTACAGGAAAGAAATTATCAGCATGTAATTTTTACTACTCCGAAAGGAAAAATATTCAATCAGAAAGATGCAAACAGGCTGTCGATTTCTGAGAATATTATTTTCGTAACGGGCCATTATAAGGAAATAGATGACCGTGTAAGAGAAAAATTCGCTACAGATGAAATTTCTATAGGGAACTTTGTTCTTACCGGAGGTGAACTTCCTGCATTAGTAATTATTGATTCTATTATACGCTTGATACCTGGTGTTCTTAATGATAGTGAATCAGCACTTGACGACTCATTTCAGGATGGAGAAAAAATCGAAGCTCCATTTTATACACGGCCAGCGGAATATCGTGGAATGAAAGTCCCTGACGTTTTACTTTCCGGGAATGAAAAAGAGATTAAGAGTTGGAAAGAGCAGCAATCTAAAATTTTAACTGAAAAATGGAGAAAATATAATAATTAGTGGAGAAAACTATGGTTAACATAAATAATATATTACCGGATCAAATTAAAACGGATTTACCGAATTTTAATCCCGGGGATCACATTAGAGTGCATGTAAGAGTTATTGAAGGCGATAAAGAAAGATTACAGCCTTTTGAAGGTGATGTAATAAACATTAGAGGTACAGGTACTAATAAAACCTTTACTGTTAGAAAAATTTCCAGCGGCGTAGGAGTTGAAAGAATTTTCCCTTTTAATTCTCCTAAAATTGCCAAAGTAGAAATTTTAAAGGAAGGTAACATAAGAAGAGCAAAGCTTTATTATCTAAGAAACCTTTCCGGTAAAGCTGCCAGAATTAAATCAAAAAACTGACATTCTTTTTTAACTGAATCAGAAAACCGGGCATAATTTTTATGCCCTTATTTTTTTATCTCAACAAGTTTTATTCAGCAAAAAATCCTCTGTTATAATAATTCCTTTAATTTAATTGAATGAAATAAATATTTTTATATAGATAAATTATTGATTTATATGAAATTAATTTTCCCGAAGAACATTTTTTCACAATTTATTATTGATAATCTTCCGGATCAGTTGAAAAAAGAAACAGCTTTCTATCCTTCATCTTTAATTGTACACGAAGTTAAGAAAAACGAATCGAATATCGGTTTAATTCCGACACTTGATTTAATTAAAAATAACGATTTATTTGTTTCTAAGTCGTTTGGCCTGGCGTTCGAAGGTTCTCTTTGCAACTCATATATTTATTATAAATCTAAACAGCACGAGATTTCCGAAATAACTCTTTTTGGGGATTTATCTTCTGTTGAGGTTATACTTTGCAAAGTCCTTTTCAAGGAGATTTATGATTCGCCTGTTGAAATAAAAATATCCACCGAAAAACATGATTTGATCCGCGGAAACTACGTTATTGTCGGAGATAAAAATTTTAAAGATGAGAAATATTTATCGGGAATCAGCTTTGCCGAAGAAATGGTGGAAATTCTGTCTTTACCTTTCGTTAATTACGTGTTCGCATCCGGCGATAGGAATAATATTGAAAAGTTAAATGATATGCTCATCGGAGTAAGTAATTCTATTTATGATTCGGTTGAATCTGATAAATTTACACAAAGTTATTCGTTGAAAACTAAAAACTACTTTAATGAAAATATATCTTCTTTAATTTTTGATTTTGGGGATCAAGACTTAGAGGGGATAAATCAAATTATGAGGTTACCCTATTTCCACGGTTTCATTGATGAAATTGTAGATTTGAAATTCGTATAAAGAAGGCTCTCTTTATTCAATTAATCAAAATGATTTAGAAATTTTACAAGAGAGCCGCGATAAGATTTAGTTAGATTGCCACATGTGAAACGCTTAACACATTTTGATTCTCTTGCATATCTTTAATCATTTCTGTAGAAACAGGATTCTTTAGTTTCATGGTACAGCATGCAACAACACCGCCGTCAAAAATAACATTCTCAATTTCTTCAATATTTATCTCTTTTGTTCTAATAATATTTAAAATAGATGCAAGAACGCCGGGCTTATCAAAATGTTTAACTACTAATTGATAGTGTGAGTCGGAAATCCTTGCCCTGTTAACCCAATGTGCAATTAAACCGCTGTGAATATAATCTTTTACAATTTTTACAGTTTCTGCAGCAACCGCATTTTGAGCCTGCTCGGTAGAAGCACCGATATGATGAGTAACATATACATTAGGTAAATCCTGGAGAGGTGATTTTATTTCACCGGTTTTCTGCTCAGGTTCATTTTTTATTACATCAAGTGCAACTCTGATGTTTTTGGTTTTTATCGCATCAATCATCGCATCCTGATCAATAATATCTGCCCGCGCAGTATTAATCAATAATGCATTTGGTTTCATGTAATTAAACATTTCTTTATCAAACAATCCTTTTGTTTGAGGAGTTGCGGGAAGATGGATCGTTACAACATCGCATAAAGGAAGAAGCTGATTCATTTCGGAGAAATCTTTTATTGCAACTCCTTCAATTCTGGAGATATCTTTTCCATACACATTCATTCCGAAGGCTAAAGCTCTCTTAGCAACTTCCTTCCCGATGTTTCCCACACCTATTATTCCAAGTGTTTTTCCCTTTAAACCTTCTGCTTTGGAATATTCTCCTTTATTCCATTTCCCATTTTTAAAATCTATTACATTGCTTGGAATTCTTCTGTCTAATGAGATCATCAGACCTATTGTTAATTCGGCAACGGCAACGGAATTCATTCCCGGACAATTCGCTACATAAATTCCTTTCTGATTGGCAGCCGGAATATTAATATTGTTTACACCAGCTCCGGCGCGGATTATTAGATTCAAATTTTTACTTGAATTAATAGTTTCCGCATTAACAACGGTTGAACGAACCACCAATATATCTGTTTCTTTTGCAGCTTCAATTAAATCTTTTTCTCCCAGTTTAGGAGAATAAGTAACTTCCAGATCCATTTCATTTAATTGTTTTATATATTGTTCCGGAAATTTGTCAGCTATTAATACTTTTACTTTCATTATTTTTACCCTTTCATTTATTTAACATAGGGATTTTTATTCCCCAATTCCTGGCATTGTTTTTAGCAAGATCATAACCTGCATCGGCGTGACGTGCTATGCCTATACCAGGATCATAAGTGAGTACCCTGTCCAATCTTTTTGCAGCTTCTTTTGTTCCGTCGGCAACAATCACCATCCCGGCATGAATTGAATTTCCGATGCCGACTCCGCCGCCATGATGAACCGAAACCCAACTGGCACCGCCTATGGAATTTAGCAAAGCATTTAAAATTGGCCAATCTGCAATTGCATCACTTCCGTCTTTCATTGCTTCAGTTTCCCTGTTTGGCGAAGCAACTGAACCACAGTCAAGATGGTCCCTTCCAATAACAATTGGAGCGCTAACTTTACCCGATGCAACCAGGTCATTAAAAATTTTTCCCATTTTTGCTCTTTCACCGTAACCAAGCCAGCAAATTCTTGAAGGTAATCCCTGGAAGTGAACTTTCTCCTGAGCAAGATCTATCCAATTGCAAAGTGATTTATTTTCGGGAAAAGTGTCCTTTATTGCCTGATCGGTTGTATAAATATCCTTTGGATCACCGGATAATGCTGCCCATCTGAATGGTCCCTTACCGTCGCAAAAAAGCGGACGTATAAACTCAGGTACAAATCCTGGAAAATCAAAAGCATTTTCAACACCGTTGGACTTGGCTTCGCCGCGAATGTTATTTCCATAATCAAAAGTTATTGCACCTTTCTTTTGAAATTCAAGCATTGCCTCGACATGTTTTACAATAGTCTTTTTTGAAAGGCGTATATATTCATCAGGATTTGTTTTTCTCAATTTAAAAGCTTCTTCCAAGCTCATGCCCATCGGTACGTAACCGTTCAATGTATCGTGAGCCGAAGTTTGATCCGTAAGTATATCAGGAATTATTCCTTTTTCTAAAATCATAGGTAATATTTCACCGGCATTTCCAACAAGTCCGACAGATAAAGCTTTCTTATCTTTCTTAGCATCTAAGACCATTTTCAGTGCTTCATCCGGATTCTCTGATAAAACATCAATATAACCGGTTTTAAGCCTTTTTTGAATTCTATTTTTATCAACTTCAATTCCAAGAAAAGCAGCGCCGTTCATTGTTGCGGCCAAAGGCTGAGCTCCGCCCATTCCACCGAGACCGGCAGTTAATAAAAATTTCCCGGAAAGGTTGCTTTTAAAATATTTTCTTCCGCACTCTGCAAAAGTCTCATAAGTACCTTGTAAAATTCCCTGGGTCCCGATGTAAATCCAGCTTCCGGCAGTCATTTGTCCGAACATTGTTAATCCCAGTTTTTCGAGCCTTCTAAATTCATCCCAGTTTGCCCAATTGGGAACAAGCATTGCATTTGAAATGATAACTCTTGGTGCGTCAGAATAAGTTTTGAAAACAGCTACCGGTTTGCCTGATTGAACTAAAAGAGTTTCATCATTTTCTAAGTTTTTAAGTGATGAAATTATAGCTTCATAACAATCCCAATTTCTGGCAGCCTTACCGCTGCCGCCGTATACAATAAGTTCTGCAGGTTTTTCAGCAACTTCGGCATTGAGGTTATTCATCAGCATGCGCATTGCTGCTTCCTGAATCCAACCTTTGCATGTAAGTTTTGAACCTGTAGGAGCTTTAATTTTAAGTTTATCGGTTTCGGAAATCATAATTAACCTTTAAAATGGTTTTCAAGAATATTTTCATATTGAGCCAACATTGATCTGTACAGCCACTTTTTTAAAAACCAGCTTTTCTTAACTTTTTTATCTAGGAATTTTACATTTTCCTCGAGCTGATATTTTAGCTTTGTTCGTTCTTCTTTTGTTAGTTTAATAGTCTCGGAATCTTGGTTTAGTTTATTAACAATTGAATTGAATACTTTAGCTTCGTTAAAGTACTTATTGTCCCCCTGTATTTGTTTTAGGTTTTGGTTACAAAATGTCTTTAATATTTTTTTTTCATTTTTGTCAAATTCAAAATTATAATTTGTGAATAGTTTCTTCATTGGAACCTGCGTATGTTTTTAGTGAGAGTAATTGGTCTTTCATTGACTGAAAACCCGGTTTAATTACATTATAAATATAGTAAAGTCTTTCTTTGTAAGGATTGAATGCCGATTTCATTGAGTTGATGGTTATTTTTTCCACGTCTTCCAGAGTTAGATTAAAATTCTCAATTGCTACCATAAATTCTTTTGTCATATTAGTATCACTCATAAGTCTGTCGTCGGTATTTATAGTAACTCTAAACTTTTCTCTAAATAACATTCCGAACGGATGATTTTCGATTTTATCTACGGCACCTGTATGAACATTGCTTAAAAGACAGATTTCTAAAGGGATTCTTTTATCTAAGACGTACTGCGCCAAATCTCCAAAGCTTACAACATTGCCTTGTTTATCTAAAGAAATATCTTCTGTCAAGTGAGTAGCATGACCAATACGGTGCGCGCCGCACCATTGTATTGCCTGCCAGATAGATTCTTTACCGAAAGCTTCTCCGGCATGAATTGTTATATTGAAATTAGCTCTTTGAATAAATTGGAATGCCTCTATATGTTTCTTGGGCGGGTATCCGCCTTCTTCACCTGCAAGATCAAAACCAACCACACCTTGATTACGAAAATTTACAGCTAGCTCGGCTATCTCTAATGTGTTTTTCATATTTCGCATACCGCAAAGAATAAGACCGTAGCCAACTCCAAAATCTTCCTTGCCTTTTTCCAGACCTTCCAGTACCGCAGTTACAATATCTTCGTTATAAAGTCCTTTCCCGGTATGAAATACCGGAGCAAACCTAGTTTCGACATAACATACGCCGTCTTCTTTCATATCTTCCATCATTTCGTATGCAGCGCGTTTCAAGCCTTCTCTTGTTTGCATAACTGCACAAGTATGCTCAAAGCCCTGTAAGTATTCAACAAGGTTACCTTTATTTGCTCCTCTGTAAAACCAACTTTTTAATTCTTCAGGGTCTTTTGTAGGAAGTTTATTATATTTTAAATCTTTTGCCAATTCAATAATTGTTGAGGGTCGAAGACCACCGTCAAGATGATCATGAAGCAAGACTTTTGGAACATATTTAATGATTTGTTCTGTAGTCAAAATAACCTCTCTTTTAATTCGAAAAATATTCTTTTAAAAGAGGAAAATCAATTTACACGCTTGATATGAAAGTACTTAGATTATTATAGTTAAGATTGATAAATGGATAAATATGTTGAATTAACGGCATGAAATTGTAAATATTTATCAAATACAAATCCATTTTAGCCGGAATTATTCTTGACTATAGAGGGGTAATGTCTTAATTTTGAATTCTTAAAATAAGATTATAAATGGAGAAGTGATGTATCGTTCAAAACTTTTATTAGCTGCAGTTTTATTGGTCGGCTTTACTATAACCGGCTTTGAATGCGCTTCAACCGAAATTACCAGCGCAAAATTATATATTCAACAGAAAAACTATACTAAAGCTTTAGAAGCTTTACAAAAGGAAGTTCAAAAAAATCCTAAAAGCGATGAAGGATATTATCTTTTAGGTTATGTTGATGGTGAGCTTGGCAATTACAAAGATATGGTTGATGCATATGATAAGTCTTTGGGTATAAGTAACCAGTTTGCAAAGAATATTAACGATGCAAAAATACATTATTGGGCACAACTTTTTAACCAAGGAGTAGGATATTTCCAGAAAGGTTCAAATACAAAGGATAAAGACAGCACAAGAGTTTATTACGATAAATCAATCAATGCATTTAAGCAGGCGGTCTATATTGAACCTGATTCAATAGAAACAAATAAAAACTTAGCTTTTGTTTATATGAGTGAGCAAAAATATGATGATGCTATAGAACCTCTTCAGAAGATTATTGATAAAGGTAATTCGGAAGATGGTTATAAATATTTAGGCGAAATTTATTATGATAAGGCTACTAAGTTAGACGCTAAATACAAGAGTACAAAAAATGTAGAAGACAGTACGCAGGCTATGGAATATTATAATAAAAATATAGCTCTTTTAAAGAAGGCGCGCAAATTATACCCGAGCAACTCGGAAATTTTACTTTTATTGTCTAATTCCTATATAGGTGCTCATGAAATAACAGTTGCAATGGATGCCTTTAAAGCCGGTGTACAACAGGAGCCTAATAATAAATATTATAGGTATAACTATGGTGTGCTTTTACTCGGAAACAAGGATTATAAAGATGCCGAGGAACAATTTCTTAAAGCAATAGATATTGATCCTGATTATCAGAACGCTATATACAATATGGCAGTTACCTATGTTAGATGGGGTGCCGAATTAAATAAAGAAGCTATAGACAGCGGCGATACAACATCGGCTCATAGCGAAGTTTATATGGAAAAATATAGAAAAGCATTGCCGTATCTGGAAAAAGTAGTTAAGATGAAAGGCGACGATGCTAACATGTGGGAGCTTTTAGGAAGAGTTTATACAATTCTCGGTCATCAGGAAAAAGCTAAAGAAGCTTACAGTAAAGCCGATCAGTTGCGAAAGTAATTACAGCTTAAAATTTTAATTAACTATTATGCCGAAATTATCAAACAACTTAACAGATTAAGTCTGTTTGATGATTTCGGCTCTGTATTTTTTATACCACATTATTTTTAAATAATAATTTGTAAATTTATTTAAATTAAAAATCCAGTTTTTATATTAAAAACGATTGGAATAAAATGAATCAAGAAAATCAACCTCAGGGACAGCAAATAAATATTGAATTAGGCGAAAAAGAAGCTGAAGGAATTTATTCTAATTTAGCTATTATTACCCATTCACCGGCAGAATTTATAATCGACTTTACTCGGATAGTTCCGGGAGTACCAAAGGCTAAAGTGCATGCAAGAATAATAACTACTCCTCAACATGCAAAAATGCTGATGAAAGCTTTAAAAGATAATATTGACAAATTCGAATCGAGATTTGGCGAAATAGTTATAGATGCTCCTCAAAATCAGCATTTTGGATTTATCCCGATTAATAAAGATGAAAAAGTTAATTAGTTATTATATTATATCCTAATTATGAACAGATAATGGAATCGAATAATATTTACATTGAAACATACGGCTGTCAGATGAATATGGCGGATACCGAACTCGTTTCGGGTATCTTAAAAAATTACGGATATAATTTAACAAAAGAAGCCGATAAGGCTGATGTTATTTTGTTAAA
>Ga0307441_1000174_pt1 | contig 25430 bp, 36 predicted proteins | sample SalMarWE160420MG_FD_202149 | JGI IMG/M metagenome (GOLD analysis project Ga0307441, IMG submission 202149) | Salt marsh sediment microbial communities from the Plum Island Ecosystem LTER, Massachusetts, United States - WE1604-20 | ecosystem: Environmental > Aquatic > Marine > Intertidal zone >... | reverse complement strand
GGTATACAGGGTCGGCGAGCAGATTAGATTCGCGCTGGTCAACGTCGTCGGCGTGGGGCGCAAGTTCTACGTTCAAGGCGACACGGGTGTGGACATCACCAACACTGGTCTCAGTGAAGAGGAAGCGACGAAATCAATCCAGAACGCCGTCGACAAGTCGGCTGCCGGAGACACGATCGTCGTCATTCCCAGGAAACCTTCTGCCGGTGCGAGCGATCCCGTCAGTTACGCGGAAACCGTCATCATCCCAGCCACCAAGCCGGGCCTGACGATTGTCGGCGTGAATAGGGGACGCACCCAGGGCGGTCTGCCTCAGATCAAGATCGGGGCCGGGGCCGTTCCGATGATCACCATCCGCGCGCCCGGGTGCCTCATCGCGTACATCGGCATCAACGGCGCCGGGTCGACGGGCGGGGGCATTTTGCTCGAAGACGATGCGGCCACGAAGTCCGCGTTCGGGACCACGATCGCCAGCTGCCATTTCAAGAACTGTGCGGGAACGGACCCCCTCGACGCTGCAACCGGCGGTGCGATCATGTGGGGCACGAACGGTGGAGCCTGGCAGACGCTCATCTACGGGAACCGGTTCTTCAAGAACGTCGGAGACATTGTCCTCATCGGTACCGGGACCTCCATTCCACAGGACGTCATCATCGAGAAAAATATTTTCGGTGGACCGGCGGCTTCCGTCGACTGCAATATTTATCTGGCCGGCGGATCGGGAATGCTCGGCCCGATCATCATCGACAATTATTTCACAGCGTTGCCGGCAATCGGTTCCGCAGTGAATCACGTTTTCATGGATCTGACCGGATGCGTCGGTGGGATCGTGGCGCATAACAAGTTCGCCGACACCACGACTGCGACCGGGTACGGTGCCGCGAAGGCGAAGGCGAAAATCCCGACGACCGTTTTCATGATTGACAATTACAATGAAAGCGGGTTGATAACCAGGGAAGCCTAAAGAAGAAATACCCAATTGAAAAGGGGCGGGAACCCGGCGAGCCGGCCCCGCCCCTGACTTTTTATGGAGGGCAGGATGAAAATCGACAAATACGGCGCGCAGGTGTTTCTCTCGAATGACCACCACAAGGTTCATGCTGAAAGGATGTACAGCGCGTCAGTCTCCAACGCCGCGATCGGCGCCGCCGGCACCCTGGCCCTGAGCATCACGACCCCGGATACCAAGGCAAAGACGCACATCAAGGTCGCGATCGACTCGAACAAGGCGGGCGTCGCGATCCTCGCCGAGGGCGACGTCATCTCCGTCGGGTCGGCGGTCACGGCGGTGAACATGAACAGGAGCTCGGAGACCGTCTACGCCGGGACGTTGAAGAAGGACGCGACAAGGGACACCCCCGGCACGACCCTTCGGACGCTCGTCATCGCCGCGCCCGGGGTCGTCGGATCGATGGGGCACATCAGGAACGACACCGAGTGGAACCTCAAGAAGAACACGACCTACACGTTTCTCTTCACGGCCGACGGCGCGACCACCGCGGCGTCCATCAATGCAGAATTCTACGAGGAGTAGACCATGCCGCTGCCTGAACCCGCAGACATCCGGGCATATCTCGAGGGATACGGTGTTACAGTCGCCATCATCACCGATGACTGGATCACTGCTCGGCGCGACAACCTGGTTGTTCCAGTGCTCAAGGGGATCATCGGGTACGACTTCGTGCTCGGTGAAACGCTGACCGAGTACTTGTCGGGGAATGGGCAGGGCGTGCTCATGCTGAGCCGCCGGCCGATCACGGCCCTCGTCACCCTGTCTTACACCACCGACATCGATCCGACCGCGAGTCTCAAAGATTCGGTCGAGGTGAATCTCAAAGGTGGAATGCTCATCGCGAAAGGGTATTCATCCAGTGGCGTCGTGAAGACATCGATTTTCTCGAAGGGGACCAAGAACATCAAGGCAGTCTACACGGTCGGCGGGCTCAACGATGAACTGACCGAACTCATCACATATCAGGTCGCCCGCAAGGCCCTCGTCTTCGTCGCTGCGAGAACAGGCGGAGGCGACGTCAATTCTCAGGCGTTCAGCCGTGCGTTCGGATCCAGAGGAAAATACACTACGCTCCTGAATGAAATTGATCGAGATAGCCATGCAATCCTGTCCCGGTATACGACCGGGGTGGTCGGACCGTGAGTGACTTTCATTCCCCGATCGCCAGGGATGGCGTGGCGTTTGAGGCGGCCGCAGCGAAGCATGACGTCCAGGCGACCGCTCAAGAGCGCGGACAGTCCATCCTTTTTTACGTTCCTGATGAAGCGAACTTGAATCGCAGTAAGTACAATAGCATCAAGTCACGCTCCCTTACTCCGAATCTTTCCGTGTACGCTTTCCCGATCGATTTTAATCCGTCCCGGTACTTGCTTGAGAAGGTCGGTTTCTCCGATGACATCAAGATCGTGGCGTTCACTCCACTACAATCATGGGAGGACCTCGGGATAACGATCGAGGACATTGACCTCATCCGGTGGCGCATGAAAATTGAGGGACGTGAATATGAAATTTCTGACAAGAAAGAGTTCGATCAGCAAGGGGACACCTTCCTATACATCGTCCTCGGTGGGAGGGCGTTATGAATCGCCTTCCCTCCGTCCACCTGAAAAAAACAAGCAACCTCCGCGACAAGCAGAAAAGAATCGACAAACTCCCTCAGTATGCAGCTGACTCAATTCGTCTGATGACAAAGTCAAAGGCACGAGGCTTTATCATATACTGGCAGGGTATGTTGAGGACCGATGCGTACATGTTACGTCGGCTAAAGCCGGCAACAGTCAGAGCGAAAGAACGTGCAGGATATTCAAGGCCGATGACACCATTGTATGGACTTGGAGACGATGACACGCACACTTATATCAATATGATGCGATTGTATAAACTTAAAAACGGCTACAAAGTCGCTCCAGGTCGTAAAGGTCATCACAAATCAAAGTTGAAATTAAGAGACCTGTTCGTGGTGCATGAATTCGGCTGCACGATCACGAACGGATTCGGACTCGGGATTTATATTCGTATCCCTCCGCGGCCGACGTTTTACTTCGCGTATGAGGCGTACATGCGAAAGACCGCGAAGAAGAGTGGAAGCCGTGAGGTGATGAAGGCGGCCAAGCAATTCGTGAACACCGGTCATACCGACTTGTTCAGGAGAATCAGAAAACGATATGGCGGTCATGATCGGGAGGGTGATTAATGAAACAGATCATCGACGCCTTTGATAGCGCAGCAGGGTGGGCCGGATCGGTCGCCGGTGTCACCGTGCACGATGAGAACGAACATCTTGACTTTGTCGCCGGCGGTTTAACGAAATCCCTGATATTCCATTTTGAGTCTGGATCCGTTGGAGAGTACATCGGAAAGACTGTCGCCCCAGCGATCGACGTTACTGCATATAATGAAATCGTGGTCAGCCTTTGGTCGCTCAGGCGCAGCAATCACGACTACAGGACTGCCGCGGACTTTCCCTACATCCTGGACCTCGGCGCCGGGCAGCAATTTCATATTCCTGCCTGGCCGACGTTCACCCAGATCAGCATCGACATCTCGGCCATCACATCGATCGATAGAATAAGGATCATTGCGAATCACAACCATGATGATTTCATCGTCATGTCATACATGGTTGCAGTCACCGATGAAATCCCTGCCGACATCTTCGAGGCTTTCAAAGATGGTTTGGAAAAGGTCAGGCTCGAGAATTGGCCCGATGGAGGACCTGAGGTTGCGACACTGACGGCTGTCGTGGGTGCCACTGAAGTGACGTTCGACGGAGATCGAGATTTTCTGTCTGAGAATGCAGTAATCAAAATCAAGGACGATACAAACACGGAGACGCACATGCTCGTGAATGGCGCCGGCGCGACGTATCACTTTTCCCATTTATACGATGGAGAAGCCTTATTACATTCTTACACGGCGGCGAAGGTTTATCTCCAATATCCGATCGAGTTCGGTCGGTACGCGGCTGAGGCCATCCTTCCCGGGGTGGCTATCTGGGGATTCGTTCCGACTCCGTTTCAGCATACTCCGCTCAAGGACGAGACGATCAAAGCGTTCAACAATAACAAGTTCCAGTTCAAGCGCGGTGGCATGAGTGAGGCCTGGCGGATCGTCATCGACGTCGAGGCGCGCGACCCGGAGAACATCGCGGACATGACCAGGTTCGTCCGAAAATATTTGAGTCGGTGCGTCGTATGGTTGAACGGCCGCGATTTCGACATAATGTGGCAGGAGATACCAGTCGAGGAAATCCCGGCGGAAGCAGTTGGGATCATGCCTAAAATGAACTATCTGATTGACATCGAAATAGTGGAGGACGTACTCTCGAATGAGAGTAGGGTGAAAGCACTGGCGGCGACGCTCGCCGTGAACGTCATCGAACAGGGGGACATCGTATGAATGAGAAGAACAACAAATACAGCGGCGAGATGAAGCCGGAAAGAAATACCACGGTGGAAAAGGAGCACGACCGCAGGTTCGAGATCCAGTTCACGCAGAACCGGAGCTTCGAGCTCAGGATCGGGCGAAAGACTTTCTTGTTCGGGACGGGGAACAGAACGCACATCCTGAACAAGAAAGAACTTGACCACCCGGACTTCCAGCAACAGGCTCGCTACTTCACCGTGAGGGAGGTGTAATATGCCGAACATGAGACGGCTCGGGGTATACAATGAAAGCTTGCCGACCAAGAAAAGCAGGACAGTAACCGCAAGCGATTTTTTGATCGGCGGAATCGTCGGAAAGTTTGAACGCAAATTCAATAAAGCATTCGCGGTCAACAACCCGACGGAGTTCTTGGAAATATTCGGGAGCCACGTCGACCCGAACTTCTACGGCCCGGATTCCGTAAAAGGTTTCTTCGATAACGTCGTCGGGGTGAACGCTAAGCTCTATGTGAGCTCGCATGTCGGACACACTGGCGTCGCGATCGATGCAGTCGTCGCGACAGCGTCCCCAGTCGATGGCACTCCGGAGGCAGTTATCCGGATCGATGCGGCGTATCAAGGGGAACTTGAATATGGAATCAGCGGGAACCGAACGGGATATACGATCACCAACGGGACCAGGTTCACGACCGCCGCGTCGGCCACGGCCCTGGCATCCGCTTATACCTGTTTCCTGGACAGTGTCATCGGAATCAAAGTCGGTGACATCGTCAAGTTTGCTTTGACTGGCGGCGCGCCTGTGACCGCATACCACAAAATTACGGCCGTCGATGAGGGCGCCAAGTCGATCACCTGGACCGACTCGGTGCTGCACGCCACCTCGACGCTCGCGCTCGACGACATCGTCAGCGTCCCGGGGTTCAGGCTCCGCATCTGGCGCAAGGACACCAAGGGCGTGGTCAGTGAAGTTGACACCGAACTCGGAAAAATCTTTTGTACGACCGAGGCTCTGGTCACTGACTTCTATGTACAGAACGTGTTCAGCACGAGCAAATGGGCGACAGTCACCAGGCTCGTAACCACGCCGGCGACACTCGACCTGACTTTCCCGATTGACGTTGCGACGATCACCTATCTTGCTGCCGGTGCCGACGGCACTGCCCCGACGACCGCTGCTCACTGGAATAACGCGCTCACCAGACTCGACAATTTGCCTGTCCGGTTTATTGCGAACCCGGAAACGACTGTCGAGGCGATACAGAAGGCGATGGAAACCTACGCCCGGGCCAGGGATGACAATCCGAAGGTGGTCGCCAACCTTCCCGCCAACCAGACCAAGGCGCAGCTCATAACGATCGGGCAGAACTTCCAGCGAAGCAACGACGTCCTCCAGGTGAATGTCGCAAACTGGGGGAAGGTCACGGACCCGTTCGGAACGTCACCCCTATCCCCCGACCGCGAGGTCCCGAACGTCGGGCACATCATGGGGAACTGGATCCGAAGCATCGGGATCAACGGCGTACACTTTATTCCGGCGGTCAAGACGAACCCGATCTACGGCTTCAACTCTCTGGTCGGCGACACGTTCCTGAGCGACATCGACAGGACCGAGCTCGCGGAGGCCGGGATCAACGTCCTGCAAGACTTGACCGGATACGGAATCGTCGTACGCAATTTTTTCACCCCGTCGATCGCAAAAGAATTCAAGTTCGCCAACGGCATTTTGATGAGGGAGTTTATCAAAGTATCCGCTAAGGACTCCCTGCAGGATGCGGAGAACACGCCAAATTCTCTCGGACGCATCCAAAGCGACCGGATGGCGATCCTCGGGTTCCTATATGAACTTTGGAACAAAGGGAGTACCGGAAGCGTTCCAATCGGAGAGACATTCGGCCAGGGCGTCCATGCCGATGGATCGGCCACGAAACCTGAAGAGCATTTCGAGGTCAAGGCCGACATCACCAATAATCCGCAGGACAAGATTGACGACGGGGAAAGGAACCTGGATACGCACTTCTCGTTCCCGGCCCCTGGAGGATCGATCCGGATCGGCGTCGGCATCCTGCTGAGAAGCTGAGGAGGGCACCATGCAGAAAAACGCGCAGGCCGATAAAAGGAAATTGCAATTCGACGGGGATGAAATCCCGGGGCTCGTCAACGTCAGCGACGTTGTTCTTGAAAAAGGACAGATCGAGGTACCCGAGTTTAAGGTGAAACGGAAGATCAGCGATGGTGTGACGACCATCCCCGCACTTGATCTGGTCTACCGACTCGACCGGGACACGAAGACACAGAAATTCTTCGATGCGTGGTGGGACAATGATGAGATCAAGGACGTTACGGTCATTTACACGGACGGACACGGCCTTGAGTTCCGTCGTGAACTCTGGACGTCATGCGAGCTCGTCAAAAAGAGCGCGCCGGCGTATGACGCATTGACGCCAACGTACATGCAGTATCAGCTCACGATCCTGCCATGGGACATCATCCCGGTAAAATAAGGTGGAGGCCGAAAAAATGGAGGTAAAATTTAGTAATCCGATGAGGTTACCGCTGCCGTTCAGGGCGGGAGATAAAGTTATTTATTCTGCTGAATATGAAAGCCCCAGCCTGGGAGCGATCGCAGACACTCAGAAAAATGCAAGCAAGAGTCTGTATCGGGCTGTGAAAACGTGGATCGACGGCGGGGTGACCGCCTACATCGACGACCAGGGCGCGAGGGTCGACGACCCCGCGGAGATCAAGCGTGTCGGCTTCGACATGTCCATCCAGAGTGCCGAGACGCTCGCGATGGCGATCGCCCTGGAGTACAACGAGGACGACAAGGTCGAGGGCATTTATACGTGCCCTTTATGCGGAACCGAACTGGTCGCTGAGTACACCCCTGATCAGGATACAAGGGACAGCATCAGCGACCTCACTATCAATTGCGCTGATGAACCGGAAGACACCGTCATCATCACGCTCGACAAACCCATCAAAATCGGCGGGAAAAGCCGAGTGACGGACGAAATGGTGGGAATCGAGATCCAGAAAATAGAGCTCAGACATCCGACCATCAGGGACGGAATAAACGGTCAAGGGAAATATGGAGCGAGCGATGAGACAAGACAGCAATTTGCTTATTACATCGAGGCGCTCGTTTCCCTGAATGATGAACCGGTTTCAAGCAAGGATCGCAATGAATTCGGCATGAAGGTTTTCGAGAACATGCGCGGGAAGAGCGACATCAAGAAGCTCGGGGAAATGATTTCCCGTTATGGAGTCGTGAACACGATTGAGAAAACATGTCCGAAATGTCTCAAGCGATGGAAGGAGACGATTAACACCTCATCTTTTTTCGCTTCCGCTCTGCAGTCGGGCTCAACAACTGGCAGAGCATAAAAAAGGAGCACTGGCTTTTTGAGGCCCTGAAGTACATCGATCTTACTTCGGCCGTCCTCGCTGCTGAATGGGTAGGCTACTCGATCATGACTTTCGGCTTTATGAGTTACGACAGGTGGCGGACCTTGAGATATGATGAATATCTCATTGTGAGAGAGTCGCTCGAGAAGATGAGAAAAAAACTGGCTAACCCGGGAGGAACAGGAAATGGCTAAACCCGCAGGTGGCGAGGATGCGGTCTTCACATTCAACGGCGAACAATTAAAGAAATTTTTCACAGACCTCAACAAAGGAATTGCCAATGTAGGGAAAAATACCTACGACATGTCGAAGAAAGTCGCCAGTGGCGTGAAGAAAGGCATGGGGTTTTTTGCGAAAATCGGAATTGCGTTCCTCGGTCTTAAAAAGCTCATGCAACAGATCCCTGAAGTTGGCCAGGCGTTCACGATCGCGAAAGACATCATGTTCCGGAATCTCCTTTGGCCTCTCCGGAAAATGCTCATGCCGATTTTACAAGGTATCCTCAACTGGGTCCGGGACAATCGGGCCGCTTTCGTTCGATGGGGCCAATATATTGCGAACATCTTCAAGGCCGTGATTACACTTGTGAAAGCCATCTTCGGAGCGATCAAATCCATTATTAGTGGAATCATGAAGGGGATCGGGCTTGCCGGAAAAAATGTCGATGAGACTCTGAACATCATCACGTTCAAAGTGAATGCCGTCGTCCTGTTTCTCAGCGGCATCCTTGAGCGAATCGGAAAAGTTATCGGTGCAATATTTGAAGGGCTTGGGAAAACATTCGGGCCGGCGCTCAAAGGCATCGGAGAATTTATCGGTCACTTGCTAAAATTGCTCGGGCTCACCGGAGACAGCACGAAAGCATGGAAGATTTTCGGAGGAGTCATCGGTGTCGTCTTGTCTGCGATCGTTGCTGTCGTTCTGACCGTCATAGACGCAATCATCACCCTCATTCAATTTATAGTCGAAGCTGCCGATTACAGCCGTAAGTTAAAAGAGCATCTGCTAAAGGGTGCTCCTATGCCCGAGTCTCCGTTCAAAGTCTGGGAATCTTATGGAAAGCGAGTCGCTGGATATTGGACAAATGTCGGATCCAGCGTCGAGGCGCTGAAGGCACTGATCGAAGAACCTGAGAAAAAACCGAAAGGCGTAAAGGACGCCATCATCACGAAGAGGGGGGAGGTCATCCACACTGATCCGGATGACTATATCATCGCGACCAAGAATCCAGGCGGACGCGGAGGTGTATTCATTACGATCCCCGTCACTGTTATGGTCACCGAGGGGAATGCAATGGCGGCCGGAAAGAATTTCGCGCAAGGCGTTGATACTGGTTTGCGCTCTGGGATCATCAGTGACATGGTGAGAACTGGGTACTGAGGGGGAAGCGATGGCCTTGACTTTTCAAAACATCCCGAAGTTCGGCGCGAACGTTCCTTGGTGGATGTATGACCTCGACAATCAGCAGCTCATCACGGTGTCGACGGTTCCTGAACAGATTAAGGATGCAAAGGGAATCGCATTCGTTGAAACACAAATACCTGGTCGTAATTTTCAGCCAGTTCACCAGGGGGGGAATGAGAACCGAAAAATATCATTCGGGCTCAAACTCCTAAAAAGAAACAACACCGTCGGAAATGTTTTACTCCTCAAACAATTCGAGCTGCTACGCAACCAAAGCGCCGGCTTCCTGAACATCCTGCCGAAGCAGTTCAGCCCGAACCCGAAGGTGCTCTACTATTGGGGGACGGGGTCGATCCCTCTCGTTTACTGGGTCACGAAATGCGAGTTTAATCATCATGGCGCGCAGGTTAATGCGTTCGGAAATCCACAATATAGCGACGTTGAAATTGAACTCACTCTCGATGAGACTGACCCGCTCTACAAGGCTGAGGAGGCATACCGGAAGATGCAGGCGATCGCCGGTATGATCCTCAATGGGTATGACGTCGTGAGGCGGGCGATCACGGGAGATAAAACTGTATGAGATACATCAGGGAACCGACAGTAATATTCACGGATCGCAGCGGCCAGTCATACGAAATCAAAGAGACCAGGCGCCTTGAGGTGTTAACGACAATGCTCGAAATGAACCTTCGGATGGGAGACGCGATTGATGAGATCGCCACTCGAAAGACTGTTTACGGTGATGAAGCCGAGGTCCTGGCATACAAGATTTTCGATCACAATGCCGTCGCAATCGCGGACGCTGGGTACGACCTGTCCCGGCTCAAGACTCTGAAAATACCGCAGGTGTAGCATGGGCGTGGGACTGACCAATAAAGATTTTTCCTTTTTCACGATCGAAAGCGACGATGTAAATCTGGAAAAGCAAGTACTCACTGAGGACATCATTGATCTGACTGTCAATGAAGAACTCGCGAAAATGGATTCAGGAACGATAACATTTCAAGACCCAAATCACTATTATTCTCGCATACTGCGCACTGGCGTCACCCTGAAATTAATTTGGGGATACGCCAAACGGAACGCCGATCTTTCAATCCCAACGAACATTTTCAATTCAGACGTTTTTTCCGATCCGCTCGAGCGCCGCGGTCTCAAGGTGTTCGTAACAAGCCCGGGCGGAAGCGGAGATGAATCGGGAGCCATCCTATACAAATGCAATTTTCTTGCTCTGGACATGAGGGGCGGAGAAAATTTCATACGGTACAAATCTGGAACAAAGGGGGACATGGTTTCCCAGGTGTTCGACCGACTCGGAGTTGAGAGTCGGGAAATCAACTTCCAGCGGATGAGCGAAAAAATAACTCCTGACACTGAGATCATGCAATGGGAAAGCGATTTTCGCTGCCTCGTCAGATATTCTTTTGAATGGCGCGCCACGTTTCGCATTGGATACAATCAAGAAGGCAGGTTGGTAGGATTTTTCGTTGACCCATGGCTCATATCATCATCGGCACTCAATAAAAGTCTGACCGGCATCCGGACCAACGTCTTCTACGAGTACGGAGGGAATTACGCGGAGGAATCGAAGCCCGTGACCGTCGCGAATGTTCTGAATTATGACTGGAAGGATCAAAGCGGAGAGTCAGGGACTGGCGATAATGTTCAGATGCGTTGGATAAACGGGAAACCTGTTTTCATTCGGTACATCGCTGAAACACAATCAGTAACGGTGTGGGAACTCGATCAGGATAAGATGAGGGCGGAATTGAAACGGCGTGGTGATCTCCTGAGTCAAGCGGAACTTGTTGGAGAATGGTTGAAAGCAAAGACGTTTGAGGAGATCAAGAGATATTTTAAGCCAGTCACCCAGGAGACGGCGCCCCAGGGAACCGGACTCATTACGAATATCAGGACACTCGGGAGCCCGCTCTACACGGTCGGCCTGGAAGCAGAACTCGGTGCCGGGTTTCCGGACAGGCTCAGGCAGAAGGGCGTCAAGGTCTACATCCGGAAAGTGGCGCATAGCCTCGGAGCGAATGGGTACTTTTGCCAGCATGAGCTCGCTGATGCGTATGTATTCTCACCGACCGGCCAGGTGTTGTCACTGACGGGGCAGTAATATGGACGTCGAAAAATCTGAATACGGAATCATCAAGGAAATCATTCGGCAAGAAATGATTTTCTATCGGCATTACGTGGGTGAGGTCCTCGATAATAAGGACGAGCTCAAGAAGGGGCGATTACTCGTCGCGATTTATGAACTTCACTGGGACACTAAAGCAAATTCCCCTTGGTGCAATCCACGTTACATCAGTGGTATCCGGGTACCGGAAGTCGGCGACTGGGTCGAGGTGTATTTCATCAACGGCGACCACGGCCGACCAGTGTGGCTTGGAATCGCCGCCGAGGTGAAAGACAATCTCCTCACCGAATACAAAGATGAGACGACGGACGTCCTTCATGAAAACAGAAAGACCGGTGATGCAGTCGTGTATGACTCTGCAGCCGAGGAATATAAGATCGGGGCAGCCGATCAGAAATTTGTCCGGGGAGATGAAGCGAAAACGCAATTTGACCTGGACAATGCTGCGCTCACACAACTCAAGATCGATCTTGCCGCTTGGGTTCCCGTACCTACCGATGGAGGACTGGCACTCAAAACGATACTGACGGCTGGATTCTTGACCAAGACATTAGGGAACTATAACAATATCTTGAGCGACAAGATCAAGGGGGAATAATGGAGAGGGCCACGGAGGAACTCAAGACCATCGATTATTTTTTTTACTACGGCCTTTCCCCCCTCGACGAGGAAACGAAACACGACATGGTCGTCGGCCTGCTACAGCCGAAGCGATCACTTTTTTACGACCGGAATGACGGCGCCGGCGTCGGAGAATATGAGAACTACCCGGGCAGTCTCGTCCTGCAGGTCGATCTTCGGTATTCGATTGCAATGTGGGTAAGCAGGCGAAACGGTGAAGTGTCGAAGGGAAATGCCGGATATCCTGACAGGCGCGTCGCAGTTTCACAAAGCACGATCTCAGTGGATGTCGGAACCGATAGCAAGGCCGGAGAGGTTGATGTCGGAGTCAGTTACATACCATATGCCGACTACGCGAAGATACAATCAGTCGTGTTCCCGGCGGGCGTGGGGGCGCAGAGATAATGATCACACTGAGGAACCCGATCAGGTACACAAGCAGGACGTTCAACTCAATCCTCGCAGACATAAATTCAGAAGCTGAACTCATTGATAAGCCGAGTTGGTTCAAACGACTGATCGCCGGGCTGGGAGATGTATTTTCAGTGATCGTCACCGCCGAGGCAAATCAATCTTTTCTCGGAACCGCGTTCACCAGAAGAAAGATCGTCGACGCTGCACGCATGATCGATTACGAACCGACCCCGCGGATGACGGCAAGCGGGATCTTACTTTTTTATCTGAACAGTGCCGTGGCCTATCCGCTGGCAATCGACATCAGCGATCTGACGGCCCTCACAGCCGGGACAATCACAGTTTCCTCGAAGCGGTTTGAGGCAAGATTACCATACGCTCAGGCGGCGGAAACGAATGAAACTTTCACGGCTTCGGCTGGAGATGACTGGCTTGTCGTCGCCCGATCCTACACGACAGGGGAAAGGGTCCGACTCACGACGACCAATACGCTGCCGGCACCGCTCGCGATCGACACCGAGTATTACGCAATTTACGTCGACGCAACGCACATCCGTCTTGCATCATCGCTCGCCCTGGCCTACGCCGGAACGTATATCGACATCACAGACGCTGGGGTCGGAGTACAGACTGCTCACCTGTTTTCGATCCAGGTCACATGCTACCAGCAAAACGCAAGGAATCAGTTCATACTCGGACGAAGCGATGGTTCAACCCTGTGGCAAGAATTCTATTGCCCTGACAAAAACATCTTGCGCGACACTATCGTGATCACCATCAATGCAGTGACGTGGGATCCAGTGACGACTTTCATCGACAGTTCATCAGTGGATACTCATTACAAGGTGATTTTCAATACTGATGGGACTTGCATCATCCAGTTCGGCAATGGAATCTATGGAGCGATCCCCGGGGCTTTTGATATTTATATAGCGTATGCGAACGGCGGCGGAGTAGATTCGAATGTCTCCGTTGTCGGCGCGGTCAATTTGTATGCCGGTGGAGATGTGAACATCGACGGAGTTTACAATCCGGCCGCTATGAGCGGGGGGGCGGATGAAGAATCGCTCGTTTCGATCCAGAGGACAGCACCCCTCCTCCTCAAGGCGCGTGACCGGTTCGTGACCGCTGGCGACGGTGAGGCGCTTGCGCTGAATTATGGGGGGCTCTCGAAGGTCATGATAACGTCGAACTTCTACGGTGTCCTGAGCGCGCGAGTAATAGGTATCGCAACAGGCGGAGGGAACCCCAGCGCAGGGCTTAAAACACTCATCCAAGAATATCTCATTTCAAAAACCGTCCTCGAGAGTGTGGACGTCAGATTCGTCGATGCAACGATCACATCGATCGATGTTTCGGTCGGAATAAATATTGAGGCCGGGTATGCGTTCGCAGATGTCAAACCTTTAGTCGAACTTGCTTTGCGCCTGGCGCTCACAGAATGCGGAGACGAAATCAAAGACCTGTACATCGTGTCAGGCATCGAGGCGGCCGTCACCTGGTTGAATGCGAAATGGACCACTGCATTTACCATCGCCGATTACGACCAAATTGCTCGGCTTTTAGATGCACTCGGAACGCGCGACTTCGGCGATGACATCCAAGAATCAGACATCCTCGGATATATCGACAGTGAGGTGGATGGAGTCAACTACGTGATTGTGACCATTCCTGCTTTCCCGATCGTGCTCGCTGCTGATGCGATCACCGCGGCCGGGACGATGACGGTGATTGAACTATGATACCTTCCGATGTGAAACAACTTTTCCCGCGGGTGTATGTCGAAAAGAATGAACTTTCGACGATTGCGCTCGCGAACAAAATGAATGAAATCATCGCAGCAGTGAAGGCCGACATTACTGGACTAGGAAATCTTCATGATGCATTGCGGTGCCCAGCCTGGCTCCTGGAGGAACTCGGTTACTACTTGCACGCAGGCCTCGAGAACCTCGATACTGAAGCAGTCAAAAGGAGAAAGATCGCGACGGCGATCAAGGGTCATAAAAACGGCGGCACTTGGCAGGGATCAGTGAAGCTCATTGTTGACAGCATCGTCGGGGGAGACTCGAATATCCTGTCGTTCGTCGGGTTTGATGATTTCATCGTGTGCGGCAAGGGGAACGAGCCGGCGTCGTACTACTGGGCGGGCGTAGGGGGGAAGAGCGCCGCCCTCCCTTATGGAATTTACATTTACGGAAAAGGGATTGAACGAGGGATCAAGGGTGTCGTGTCGATCGACGTCGACAGTTCGACTTTGACGGCGGAGGAAGTTGAGGACCTGAAAGCCCAACTGGTCAACTCAATACCAAGTTATGAAATTATTGTTCTGGGATATATGTCGGCAGGGAAATTCGTAGTTTATGCGAACGGCGTAATTAAGTAGGAGGAACCATGTCAGAGCACAAATATTTCCATGATTGGAAATTCTTCAATGATGGAGTCGATGATCTCCCCGAACAGGTCGGGGACAGGCTCTACGGCGTGGACCTCGTACGCGATTTTCGGTACCTGCAGGGTATGGTCGGAAAGGCGATGTACGAACTCCTGAACGAAAACACCGGGCTCCTCAAGCAAGGTGCGATCGCAGTTGCATCATGGACGACCCTGAACATCGAACCGCACACTGGCGTCATCGAGTTCGACGTCGAGGTCGGAAACGATGATCTCCCGTGGATCCAGCCGCAAACGAAAATGACCAGACAGATCCATGTTTTGGTTGAACTTCCGACGATCGCCGGATTCGACCTGGCGGCGGCTGGTGCAACGCTCAACGGAGCGACCCCGAACTATCTCAAGTTGGCCTACGCCGAGACGCCCATCATGACCAGGTCCAGGGAGTATGCGACGGGATCGTTCTATTACGCCCAGTCGAAATCATATGTCCTCACTTGCACGGCAGCGGCCGCGACAGCGAAGGAGCTCACTATCGCGACCGTCGTTGGAGATGGGGCCTCGTTCCTGACCGTCACCCCGGTCAACAGCATCCTGCCGGGAATCGCAAAGCACACGATCATCAAGAGTGACAATCTTGACACGCGCCTGTATCCTCTCAGACGATATCTCATGAGCGAGGGATGCACTCGGTTAACCCTGCCGGAAGTTGCATCGCCCGGGGATGCGATCGTGGTGATCGCGGATGCAACTGGATGGCTCCTTCAGCCTCTCGCGGGAAGCTCGATTGAATACCTGAAAAAATATTACACGACGAAGGGTGTCGGAATTCCGCCACCGAGTTCGTCAGTAACCGGGTGCATTCAGATGCTTGCCGGTGAACGATTGAAAATGACGTATAAGGGGATTGGGCAGAGCAGAATAGAACCTGGCGTAAAAATAGCTGATCCGGCTGCACTCCCGGCTGGAACTGGAAACGGATGCGCATTTTCAGAAGATGGCAGATATTGTGCCGTCACTCATTCTACAACTCCATTTATTACGATCTATAAACGGACGGCAGGGACGGACACGTTTGTCAAGCTCGATGATCCGGCAACAATTCCCGGAAACACCGCATATGGTCCCGCATTTTCACGCGATGGAACGTATTTAGGAATCGGGTGTTTGGTACCTCCTTATTATATTATTTATAAACGCACGGCAGAGACGGATACTTTCGTGAAAATAGCGGATGCGGCAGCCATGCCGGCAGGTGCAGTGTTAAGTTGTGCGTTTTCTCCGAATGGGATATTTTTTGCTGTCGCGCACAGTACGAGCCCTTATGTCACGATCTACAAACGAACGGCAGGGACGGACACGTTTGTCAAACTTGCCGACCCAGGAACACTTCCAACAGGAGTTGGGCATGGAGTATCTTTTTCTCGAAATGGGTCATATCTTGCCGTCGCACACGTCACGTCTCCTTACGTTACCATTTATAGAATAATCAGAGATGTTTTTTCAAAGGTTGCAGACCCTGGAGTGTTGCCTACAGGTACTGGGAATGGGTGTGCCTTTACGCCAGACGGTTCGGGCCTGGCAGTTGCGCATAACACATCTCCTTATATTACCATATACAGACGCGCGGCTGGAACAGATATTTTTTTAAAGACGACTGAACCTCTTACGCTTCCAGCTGCAGATGGGAACGGATGCTCATTCTCAGAAGATGGAACCTACCTTTCAGTGGCGCATACCAATTCACCGTATTTTACTCTTTATAAAGCAGACAATGATTCATACACTAAGATTGCGAATCCAGGAACTTTGCCGACAGGCAATGCAACGGGGTGTTCATTCTCGATAAATATGGTTTATTTAGCCATCGCTCACGCAACTTCCCCCTACGTTACGATTTACAAGATCGTCGAGTCTGTCACCAATCAATGGATAATCGATGTTTTCTCAACGCGGTTCAATCAGGCGATGGGAATCGGAGAAGACGCTGGGATAAAATACAGGTTTAAATAGGAGGTTCGGGTGTCGGAAGTCCAGATTGTTGATAAACGAAATCCCAGAGAACGACGCCGTGAACCATCCAAGTATTTAAAATGGGCCGGCGCCGTGGTCGTGTTCATCGGCGGCATCCTGGCGATCATGGCGTATTTCGACGCCCGGGACTCAGCCATGCGCACGGAAATCCAGAAGGCAAAAGATAGCGCGCAAGCGGCCGAGAACTCTGCCGCCGATGCGAAAAACTCCGTCGCTGAAGTGAAGACTGCCATTGACAATCTATCAAAAGACCTGAATACGAATCTTGGTTATATTAATCAGAACGTGAGAGACTTGAAGGAAGACGTGCGTCGGCACATGGGGGGAGGCAACTGATGAAATTCGTTGGAACGAAATATGGCTGCGACCGGACGTACTTCTGGGAGCAAACCAGGAACTGCGTCGAGTACATCATCCGCGCGATCAAGGCGGAGGTATACGAGAAGCTCCTTGAGGCCGGCGTCTCAAAGGCCGTCCTCGACGCGGCGCACATGCGCGGCTACCTCGAGAGCTGCGGCGCCGACTCGATGGTGAATGCTTGCGGGAACCTGCTCGGGCCGGACCTGCCCGGGTCGAAGGAGCTGGCCTCGGTGTTCCCGAACTGGAAACGCGGGATCCAGCTCGACGACGCGGTTATGCTCTTCTTCTCCGACCCCGACAACCTCATCCTCTGGCAGAAGACAATCCCCGGCTTGCACGGCGACGACGTCATGGAGAACCGGTACATGCAGCTCCACGTCCTGGCTGCGAAGGCGCTCTTCAATGTCTCCGGAATCTGGCGGATGAAGAGAACCTATGACGAGGTTTACCAGGCGGTCGAGGCCGGTCATTCTGCCGGCATCCTCCTCCCTCACCACTATGTCTCGACCGGGGTCGTGGACCAGGACACCGGTGACCTCCGGATCAAGGACTCATGGGGAAACCGCAAGCCCGAGTGGAACGGCGACGGCTTCCTACAGCCGCTCACGCGCGCGGAATTCTCACCCGTCACTCAGACGGTTATCTATTTCAAGCCGTAACAGGAGGTTCGAAATGAAACTGCTCAACGACAAATGGAACGACCGCTCGAGCGGGATACTGATGATGATCATCATGTTCGTCGCCGCGGCGATCGTCGGCAACCTCGGGGTGATCCTGGGGATGGACATCGGGCAGCTCGCGCTCGCGACCGCGGCGTTTCTCGTGCCCGTGGCCGGCGGGCAGATCGGCCAGGCGCTCCAGGGGAAGCCGCCGAGGCCCGCACAGCCGTCCCCATCCTCAACGGACGAACCCGTGCCCCCGGCCGGAGTTCTCGATGACGAAACCGGGAAACTGGATCTCGGCCGCATTCTCAAGATCGCCGCGATCATCGTCGCCCTCGAGCTCGCGATCTTGGTCATGGTCCTCCGCAAGGACGCGGGCATGATAGGAGTCGCCGAGCTCGCCAGTGCCTTCATCGGGTACGCCACCGCCTCGGAGATCACGCAAAAGGTGGGCAGGATATGATCTGGTTGCTCATCATCATCGGAATACTGGCTGCGGCCGTCATCACAGCGACCATCATTATTACGATCACGAAGAAGATACCTTTGATCGACGCTTTGAAAGTCGTCGGACTCGGCGTCGCACTCGGCGTGCTCACTGCGGCAGCAGTCGTTGTAGCGATTTTCATCGTGATTAAAAAGAGAGGAAAAAATGCGAATACTGGCAATGTTGCTTCTCTTAACTCTGGCAGTGCCGGCATCGGCACAGCTTTTGACGAAGGACGAGATCAACTCCGCGCTGCCCTCACAAGATACCTACAGCAGAGCGGAAGTCATTGACCTGATCTACGGGTATGGCGAAATATTCAACGCGAAGTGGCAGGCATTACGGGCGCAACTCATCGCTGAGAATGACGCACGGTTCGCGAATTACATCGCGACGTTCCAGGCCGAACTCCGCGGCCTGCAGCTGGAGAACACCCTCGTCTGGATCGGCGTGCCCCTCGTCGGGATCGGACTGCTCATTTACGGGATATTCAAGGCGGACCCGGGATCGATCATCGGCGGCGTCGCCATGGCCGGTTCAGGGGTGATCCGCCTGGTCATCTACCTGAACAATTGACGGCCTTCCTGCGAAAGCAGGGAGAACCTCCATTTTATCCGGCCGGGGGAAACCCCGGTCGGTTTGTCTGACGACTTTAAAATACCCCCTCAGCCTTGCGAGGCGGGCCAGGACGGGGCTTTTCGGCCTTTCCAGCATAATTCCCCACCCCCACCCCGAAAATAGGAATAAATTCAGGCCAAAATGGGGAATAAATCCACGCTTAAAATCAGAGAATAAACCCCGAAATATGTTGCTATTATTATACTAATAGTATATATTATAAGTAGGACAAAATGTTGAGCGAGCCGGTACGGAGTACGGGGAAACCCGGAAAGAAAAATCGGCGATTGAGAAGGGGAATCAGGGGGGCGAGCGTCGGGGGTGACGCGATACCGCAAGGGAAGCCGAAAAAGTAGATGGCGCCGGGCAAGCAATTGTCCGGCTCTTCCATCCTTATCCGATGCTCCCGGCGCTCAGGCGCGGGGGGCAACAAAAATGAGCAATCTGAAAGACACTTTAAATCCGGAATACATATTCAGCGGGACGAACACGAAACTGCTGAGCGACATCGTCCTCGGGAAAATCGACGTCTTCAGGCTCGCCAAAAAAGAACTGGCGAACCGTGGACAGAACGCCGATGGGCGATGGGTCGGATTTCAAGAATCAAAAAAGCTTTTTGGTTTCTGACGCGATGCGGCGGGGCGACCCGCCGGCGCCGGGGGCATCGGGAGGGATGAGAGAGCCGAAAGGCGAGGAGGCAATTATGACAAGATTTAAAATTAAGGCCCTGGCCGATCGAGTCGAGACCATGACCGAAAAACAGGCAGCAACCGAATTCATTGTGAACCCGAACGGGCACACGATGTTAAGACTGAAATGCCTGAAGGCAGTCGGCTATTACGCATACAAAGCGAAGGACGGAAAAAAAATCTTCGTGGAAAGGATCACATCATGAACAACATCAGAACGATCGTCAGCCCGCCCGACAATTCCCCCTGGGGGCACGTCGACTGGAAGAAAAAGTACTCCGATGGCATCTGGTCTTTATCGACACCAGGACACGGCGGAATCTGGCTTGACCGAAAACATGCGGCCCAACTCAAGAAGTTGTGCCCGAACGTGGTGAACTTCCTGAGATCATGGACCTACTGGGAAGAAGATTGCGATTGGGCAATTCCCTTTTATTATTTCCGCGATGAAATACTTTCGGCCGGATACGATCTGACCAACTGGAAAATGATGGTCCTGGCTGCTGAAGACAGCATCGCTCATTATCACAAAGAACTGACATTAAACTGATTTCCTTCCGCGCCCTACGGGGCGCGAGGGGAAACATCTGGCAACAGGTGGAAAGGGGATTTTATGACGAAGGAACGGCAAGAATATCTTGACGGTTTGGCAGAGGTGTATGGTTCTAAAGTATATGTCTTAGCAGATGCTTTAGGACCGAATGAGGATCACGATGGATTGATTACAGAACTCGAGGATGCGGAAGACATCGGATTTTAATTCCTTCCCGGCCCTGCGGGGCCGGAGAGGAACCGCCGAACACCGGCGGTCAGGAGGCAATTTATGAACAACTTGAATCAGGTTCTCATCGAAGGAAAATTGGTGAAAAACCCTGAACTCAGTCACACGACTGATGGAACGGCAGTGTGCACATTTTCAGTTGCATCGAATCGGTTCATCAGAGAAAAACTGAATGACGAATTTCAAAAAGAGGTTTCTTTTTTCGACATCACTGCTTTGACTGAACTCGCAAATAACTGCGCCAGTAATCTGAAGAAGGGTCGCGGTGTGCGCATCATCGGCAGGCTGAAGCAAGACCGTTGGGAAGGACCCAAAGGGAAAATACATTCCAAGGTCTACATCGTCGCTGACCACGTCATTTTCAAACCAGAAGTAAGAAAGGAAGAAAATCATGAATCAAAAAAAAGTGAATGAAGAAAAACTTCTCCCGACGAAAGGCTGTCCCGGATGCGCGATGCTCATCAACGCGATCACCAAACTGAGGAAGGCTCAGACCAGGACCCTGAACACGGACGCGCGCGACAACGTGAAATGGAACAATTCCTATGCTACGGAGCAGCGGGCGGAGACTGAACTCGACCGGGTCATCGGCGGGATCCAGTTCCTTGAGGAGATCAGAAATTAAAGGTCCCTGGCGCCCTGATCAGGCGCACCATGGGGACAACAAGATCTCCGACCTGAACTACTACGGCGCGGCCCTACGGGGCCGCGAGGCGGTCATTCAGACCGGGGAGGCATTTATGAAAATCCTAATTCGAGGAGATAGAAAAAAAGTACGCTTATGGAAAAAATTATCAAAATGGATATCCTTCCTGGAGGTCCAATATTGGGATGGATGGGAAAAAGTTTATTTCATTTTTGAAAAGAGGAAATCATGAACAAAAAAGACTTCAAAAAGATCGGCTCCGATGAGTGGAGCAGGGACGTCTGGAATGACACCGCCACCGGGATAAACTACGTCGACGTCGAAGGCGACGGCGTCCTCTACTCCATCACGGAATGGGGAGAGCCGATCGCGCCGATCGGTGTGACGGTGCCGGTAGACATCACCGCCCTCGCGCGCTCGATCGGTCAGGACAACGCCGACCGGATCGTTCTGGACGCGTTGGATAAAATCGCACTGCAAAGGGGCGTAGCACTTGACGACCTCACTGAGACAGAAACAGACGCGGCTCCTGACAAGGGAGGCCGCCGATAATTGCCTCCGGGCTGCCGCCGTCGGCGGCGGCCCACGGGCCGGTCGATTGTCACCTGACACCGACCGGTCCGCGGGCCTTTATCTAATACTTGTGGACGCGACGTCAGAGTAATTCGCGGTCCATGCGCTCCTCGCGAGGGGCAGCTCGATCCCAAAAAGTATGATCCCGCAATCCAGAAACCGAGAGCCAGCCGGTGCGCCGGCCGTCTCTGAATGCGCCCTCCCAAAGGAACCCCGTAAATCCGTAACTACAAGAGCGAGGCGACCGAGGGGGGCGCAGCCGGAGCCGAAAAGGCTCGGAGGCATTTTATGAAAAAGCTATTTTTAGCAGCGATCCTCGCCCTTGCGGCGGCGACGTCATTCGCTCAGGAAAAGAAGGAGACCGGCATCCTCCGTTTCAACTATGAGATGGAAATCGGCTGGCTCCCGGGGAATGAGTGGATCATCCATACCACGAGATACACCGGCCAGGGGCTGGACTTCTACGCCACGATGAAGGCCGAGGTTGTGCTCGAGGTTCTCAATCCCTTCCTGTTCTTCGTCGGCGGCAGTATGCAGGTCGACATGTCGGCCCTGACCTACGAGGGTCTGCCGTCATTTTCCCCGTCGGAAATGTACTACGGGCTGAACGCGGGCATCAGGCTCGGCGGCCTTGAGATCGGTTTCCGGCATTTCTGTTACCACCCGGTCATGCCATTCCTTGCTCTGGACGGTTCCGGAGACGTAATGTTCGAGGGCGGATACAATCAGCTCTACATCAGCTTCAAGGGAAGCGTGCTGCTTTTCTGAGAAGGGGGTGGCCCATGAAGTGATCGGCGTCAAACCGCCGAGGGAGCGGACGACCATGGAGATTGAGGCAAGAATGATCCATGGCATCGTCCGTCTTCTCGGAAGTTTTACGGGAAGGAGATGATTATGGAGAACGTGAAAATTATTGTCGTAAATCGAGGCGGGACGATTCAATCCGTCCATTGTTCCCTGATCCGCAATATCGAGGTTGAGGTTCTCGACTATGATGAGCCGGACGTCCCGGAGGAGGCGAAGCGCATCGCCCGCCTCGAGAAGGAAATCAAGACGATGGCGAAAGTTTATTAAATCAGACTGGGCCGTTGGCCCTTGCGTGTATTGTGCTAAGGGTCGCCGTCATCGACGGCGGCTCCTGCTGCGTTCTTTACGATGGCGAAACCAAGCACGTTATACCGGTGCACCGGTTACAGTCCATGCGGCTGAAAGAACGCAGCAAGAGCCGAATGGCTCACAAGGAGGCTACTATGCAAGGAACACTGAAAACGATCGATGACTTGAAGGAACAACTCCTTCAGCTCGACGCACAGAAACGGGACTTCATCGTACCGGCGAAGGACCTCACCATGCGCGATGACGAGATCATCGCAGTGGACACGGTAAAACTCAAAGGCGACTGGCGGGTGAACGCGAACACGCACTCCCAGCTCGCGACGAAGCTCGGCATCCCGAAAAATTACTACGACCGGATGGTTGCGGTCCCGGGTCTCAGGTCCGAGAACGTCAATGCCTGGCTCCAAAAGAGTGAGGAGAAGCACATGGTCAGGACCCTGGCGAAAGACGTCCGGGCGATCCTCAGCGACAAGTTCAAACCGATCGACAACATCTTGATCATGAACGCATTCCTTCCCGTCTTGAAAGGGCTTGGTGAGGTATCAGTCAACGCGATCGCCCTGACGGAGTCACGGCTCTACGTCCAGGTCTTCTTCCCAAGGATCCAGGGCGAGGTGACGAAGGGTGACATCGTTCAGTCCGGTATCACGCTCACCAACTCAGAAACCGGCCAGGGGGCAGTTGACATCCTGACATCGTTCTGGCGGCTGCGCTGCCTGAATGGAATGGTCGGGGAAAGCATCATGCGGCGCCGGCACGTCGGGCGCAAGATCGGGGAAAGCCCCGAGGACTACGACGTGTACAAGAGCGATACCATCCAAGCGGAGCTCAAGAGTTTTCAGCTCAGATTGCGCGACGTCATGGCGGGCGCGGTCAGTGAAGCGGCTTTCGCCAATTCACTGATACAGATGAAGAAAGCCGCGGGCCTGGAAGTTGAAGACGTGAAAGCGACTGTCGAGGAAGTCACGCGGCACTATTCATTCACCGACGAGGATGGTGATGCGATCCTGAACAACCTGGTCAAGGAAGGTGGGACGGTGTGGAACCTGGCGAATGCGGTCACCGCGCTCGCGCACTCCACCGAGGATCGCGACAAGCAATTTGAGTTCGAGAAGGCGGGCGATGACATCGTCCAGCACGCGACCGAATGGAAAGACGTCGCGGCATGAGCTGGCTCGACAAGTACATCGAAGAGCAAAAAACGCAGAGGGAGGCCACCGAAGAGGTGGCCTTTCCTTTTGACCCTGCGAAGCTCTGCGAAATCATAACCGAATCGGATGAGGAAGAAGGGGCAACATGAACGAAGAAAAAGAAGTTACGATCCGGTTCACCTACGACCCGAAGGGGAAGGGCGTAAGCGACAGGTTCAACGTAAGCGACCCGAAGACCGATCAATTTTGGCAGACGGTCGAGCGCCTGATCTCGGGCAACCACGACTACTGTGAGGCGATCCTGAGCCTGCTCGAGAACAGCGCGGACCATGGTTTTCTGTTGTACCTTGCAGTGAAGGGTTTCATGTCGGCGCACCGCGCGCTGATCGCAAGAAAACGTCTTCCACCGGAAGTGGTCAACAGGATCAACCAAATGGTGAAAGGAGATCCACATCACTGAGAATGAGCGTCCCCCTGCAGGGGGACGTCTCCGCGGGCGGGAAGGGGCGAAATGGCGCAGCGAATCTACCCTCGCCACCTCTCCCCGTCTCCGGAGCCGAAAGGCTCAGAAAGAGAGGCTTTATGCCTGAGAAAAGAGTGAGGGCCAATGCGAAGCAGCTCGCGAATGGAACGTTCCAGGTCGACGTCACTGTGGAGTACGTTGACGAGACGGAAGTCGATCACAAGATGGTGAACACCGAACTCGTCGCTGCGATCGCAGACCTGAAGAAGAAATTGGTCGCCGACGGAAATAAAGTCGCAGGATGACCATCGGCCGCCCCGCATTACCGGGGCGGCTCCTGCTGCGCTCGACATAGTGCGCCGTGCGAATCGGCATGGGGTTTCGACGACTGGCCCCATTACAATCGTCTAAGCGTCGAGCGCAGCAAGAGCCGAAGGCTCGGGAAGGACAAACATATGGCAAAAGAAAAAAGCAAGAAAATGTGCGCCGGGTGTTACAACGACCATTATAACAAACCGGGCAACTCGATCGACGGGGAATGCTGGTTGTTCGCGAACGCGAAAGTCATCCCTAGAAAGAAGGTGCACGTCAATCAGGCGCCGCCATGGACATGGCCGGCAGTTCCGACGATGACGTGCTACCGCGTCCCGCAGTACGTGTTCATAAACTGCGAAAATGGCGACCGCCAACAATAAGGAGGGAAGGTTGAAACACACATTGAAAGGAATCGCATCGACCCGCGAGGTCTTCCTCGACGGGCAGCGGCTCGACCCTATAAGAAGCCAGGGGATCAGAAATCATTCCCCTGACGGGTTCAACTGGGGATATTGCGGAAGCGGACCTGCACAACTCGCGCTTGCGATTATGCTCGAGCTCACCGGAACGCCGGGAAACTATCAGGAGTTCAAGTACGATGTGATCGCCCATCTCGACGGCGACTTTTTCATCACGTTCGACCTCGACTACCAGTCGTACATCATCGGCCCGAAACTTATCCCCGGCCGGCGCGGCTGGCACATCGCCGACGAGGACGGGAACATCATCGGGAAGATCATCAGGTACAAGGGA
>Ga0307441_1000173_pt1 | contig 25457 bp, 22 predicted proteins | sample SalMarWE160420MG_FD_202149 | JGI IMG/M metagenome (GOLD analysis project Ga0307441, IMG submission 202149) | Salt marsh sediment microbial communities from the Plum Island Ecosystem LTER, Massachusetts, United States - WE1604-20 | ecosystem: Environmental > Aquatic > Marine > Intertidal zone >... | reverse complement strand
CGGCGCCGATCTCGAGGTCGTAGGAGTGCCGGGGGCGTATGCCCGGGTCTGGCCACCGAGCGCGGCCGGCGGCATGCCGGGCCGGACGGATGCGGCCGGTGCCGTTGGGGGCGTACACGGCGGGACCGAGCGGGACCCCGACCTATAATGCCCGCATGAAGGACAAACAACGCTGGCTTCGGGAAGAGTACGCCGAGGCGAGCGAACGCTTCCCCGAGCGCGACGCTCCCTTCGAGACGCTCTCCGGCATCGCCGTCGATCCCGTCTACACGCCCGACGACATCGCCGACGTCGATCTCGATGCGGACGTGGGCTACCCTGGCAGCTACCCCTACACCCGCGGCGTGCAGGCCTCGATGTACCGCGGCAAGCTGTGGACCATGCGCATGTTCGCGGGCTTCGGCACGGCGGAGCAGACCAACGAGCGCTTCCACCGGCTCCTGGAGGCCGGGCAAACCGGTCTGTCTACTGCATTCGACCTGCCCACGCTCATGGGCTACGACAGCGACCATCCGCTGGCGCGCGGCGAGGTGGGCAAGTGTGGCGTGGCGGTGTCCAGCCTGGCGGACATGGAGGTGCTGTTCGCCGGCATCGACCCCGAGCGCATCACCACCTCCATGACGATCAACAGCCCGGCCAACGCCATCTGGGCGATGTACCTGGCGATGGCTCAGAAGCAGGGCGCGGACCTGGCCGCACTCGGCGGCACCATCCAGAACGACATCCTCAAGGAGTTCATCGCCCAGAAGGAGTTCATCTTCCCGCCGGCGCCAAGCGTTCAGCTGGTGGTCGACACCTTCGAGTGGGGCCCGGCCAACGTGCCCCGCTGGAACTTCGTCAGCGTGTCCGGGTACCACATCCGGGAGGCGGGCTCGACGGCCGTCCAGGAGCTTGCATTCACGCTTGCCGACGGCATCCACTACGTGCGCAAGGCGCTCGCCCGCGGCCTCGACATCGACGAGTTCGCCCCCCGCGTCAGCTTCTTCTTCAACGTTCACAACGACTTCTTCGAGGAGATCGCCAAGTTCCGGGCGGCGCGGCGCATCTGGGCGCGCCAGATGCGTGAGGTGTTCGGCGCCCAGGACCCGCGCTCGTGGATGCTGCGCACGCATGCCCAGACGGCCGGGGTGTCGTTGACGGCGCAGCAGCCGCTCGTCAACGTGGCGCGCGTCGCCGTCCAGGCGCTCGCCGGTGTGCTCGGCGGCGCCAACAGCCTGCACACCGACGCCTACGACGAGGCGCTCGCGCTCCCCACCGAGGAGGCCGCCACGTTGGCGCTCAGGACGCAGCAGGTGATCGCCCAGGAGACGGGTGTGGCCAGCACCGTCGACCCGTTGGCAGGCTCGTACTACCTGGAGTGGTTGACCGGCGAGATGGAGCGGCGGGCCCTCGCCTACTTCGAGCAGATCGATGCCCTCGGCGGCGTCGAGAGCGCCATCGAGCAGGGCTTCTTCGCGCGTGAGATCGGAGACGCGAGCTGGCGCCAACAACGCGACATCGACGAGCGTAGGCGCCTCATCGTAGGCGTGAACGCCTTCGAGCAGGCGAACCCGGAGGTACCGATCCAGCTGGTGGACCCGCAGGTGTTGCGGGTCCAGGAGGAACGTCTACGGCGCGTGCGCGCCGAGCGCGACGAAGGGCGGGCACAGGCCGCGCTGGCCTCGCTGCGGACCGCTGCCAAGAACGGCACCAACACGATGCCGGCCTTCTTGCAATGCGCCCACGCCTACTGCACGCTCGGCGAGCAGATGGACGTGCTGCGTGAGGTCCACGGGGTCTACGAGGAGCCCGTCCTGGTGTGAGGGCGCCGCGTGACGGACGGCGGCGCTCGCCGCAGCCCGCGCGCCAGGCGCCGACCGAGGAGAAGCAATGGAACGACCGATCCGCGTCTTGATCGCCAAGCCCGGCCTCGACGGCCACGACCGTGGCGCCAAGGTCATCGCCCGAGCGCTGCGCGACGCCGGCATGGAGGTCATCTACACCGGGCTGCGCCAGACAGGGCCCATGATCGTCAACGCCGCCATCCAGGAGGACGTCGACGCCGTCGGCCTGAGCGTGCTGTCCGGTGCGCACATGCACTACTTCCGAGAGGTCGTCGAGGGCCTGAGGGACCAGGGCGCAGCCGACATCCTGGTGTTCGGCGGCGGCATCGTTCCCGACCAGGACCGCCCGGCGCTGACGGAGCTGGGCGTGGGCGCCATCTTCACGCCCGGCGCCAACACCCGGGACGTGGTGGAGTACCTGCGCCGCGAGGTGCCCGAGCGGCGCGGCGCCGGCGTGTAGCTGCCAACGCCGAGCGCATCGTCGTCGGTGTGGTCATCCTCACACATCGTTGTCCCTCTCATGAGACCCGCTCAGGACGGCTTTCGGGGCTGCAGGACGCATCTCTTTTCCTGGCGGGCGGATCCGGGCCGGTGTCCTCGTTCATGAAGAAGCTCATCACGGACGCATGCAACACTTGATAGATTCGGCTGCAGGGGCCTTCCTCGGCGAGGGTCCGACGAGGAGAACGACCGTTGCAGCGAAGAATCACCTGGTTGACCGTCGCCGTCTTCCTGTTCGCTCCCGTGGCCTTTGCAGGCGGGTACGCGCTCCACGTCGTACGCACCGGCGATTCGGTCGGTGCCATCGCGAACGAGTACCAGATCTCGGTCGACGCCCTGATGGCGGCGAACGATCTGAGGAACTCCACGATCCACCCCGGCGACGTGCTCAGGGTGCCGTACGTGGAGGCCGTCGGTGGCCCTGTCGAAGAGTCTGCGCCTCGCATCCCTCCGGGCTTCAGCTGGCACACGCTGGGGCCGGGCGAGTCGCTGACGGGGGTGGCGGCCGCCTACGGGCTCAGTGTCGACGCCCTGGTCGGCGCCAATCCCACGATCTCGTCGCTCGACCACCTGCCAGCCGGCGTCGACCTGCTCATTCCGCCGGCCGAGGGGCTGGTGGTGACGCTGCAAGCGGGCCAATCGTTGTCGGACATCGTCAAGACGTACCACGTCGATCCCACCGCGGTGGCGCGTGCCAACCACCTACGCTCGCCGTTCGACGTCCAGACCGGCATGATGCTGTTCCTGCCGGGCGTGATGCCGACACAGGCGCTGGCCCGGCTGAAGAAGGTTCGCGAGGCGGAGAACCGCTTCATCTGGCCCATCCACGGCCGCATCACCTCGCCCTTCGGCTGGCGCAACCTGGGGATGGGCACCGCGCCGTTCCACCGGGGCATCGATATCGCGGCGCCCTGGGGAACGCCGGTGCACGCCTCGCAATCGGGCGTGGTCGTGTACGCGGGCTGGTCGAACGCAGGCTACGGCAACCTGGTCCGGATCCGCCACCAGAACGGCGACGAGACCTGGTACGGGCACTTCAGCAGCATCCTGGTGCACGTCGGCGAGTACGTCGACCAGGGTGCCGTCATCGGTCGCGAAGGGTCCACCGGAATCTCCACGGGCCCGCACGTGCACTTCGAGGTGCACATCCACGGCCGAGCCGTGGACCCGATGACCGTACTGCACTGAAGCCGATGAGCATCCAGCGCTGACGGTGCGACCGCGAGCTTGGCGCCGGATCCCGCCATGGCCGGCGGCGGGACACCGCGTCGTCGGCACGCCGGCATGCCCGCGATCTGCGCGCGTGCCAGGCTCCGCGGCCGCCGGTCAGCCGGCCTCGCGCGGCCACAGCAAGCGACCGCAGCTCGGGCAGCGGACCACGCTCTTGGCGCGCCGCGCCTTCTGGATGACGTGGATGGGCAGCCGCACGCTGCAGCCCCCACAACGCTGGTTGTCGACGATCTCGACCAGGCCGAGCCCGCGTCGCGCGCGCCGCACCTGCTCGTACTGCTTCAGGAGCGCGCCGTCGAGGGTGTGAGCGAGGGCGTCCCGGCGCTGGCGCACCTCACTGGTGCGGGCATCGACCGCGGCCACGCGCGCGTCCTCGTCGGCGATCAACGCGTCGAGGGCGGGTTGCAGTTCGTCCAGCTCGGCCTGCAGGCCGTCGACCTCCTGCTCGAGCGATTCCAGGCTCTCCATCAGCGGAAGGGCGTCCTCCTCCAGCTCCTGGACGCGCGTCGCGAACTGCAGCTCCTGGTTCTGGTACTGCGACGCCTCCTTGGCGCTGCTCGCGCGCAACGAGGACTCGGACGCTTCCTTGCGACGCTGCTGCAACGTCTTGAGCTCGAGCTCGGTGTTCGCCACCCGCCTACGCAACTCGTCCCGCTCCTGCTTCTTGCGCTCCAGGCGACGCGCCAGGTCGCGGCGCTTCTCGCGCGTTTCGTGCAGCTCCGGCGGCGTCTGCGCTCGCTCCTCGTGGAGGGCGTCGAGCTGCAGGTCGAAGCCCTGGACTTCGCTCAACTTCTCCAACATTCGGCCTCCAGACAATAAAAAACTCCGTTCGACCGGTTCCGAACGGAGCTCATGAGAGGTCCTCGTCAAAGCTTCGCTTCACGGGCTCGAGTGTAGCACGGGCCGCGCGGCGCCCGGTCGGCCCCCGGCGCGCATGGCCGCTCGGGTAGAATGCGCAGCGTGATCGAGGAGTCGCCCGAGGGGTTCATCCAGCGCTGGCGCGAATACGCGGCGGACGTGCAACTGTTCCCGCGCACCGAGGGCTCGCCGCTGCTGGAGTGTCTGGCCGCCGGCGCCATCCTGCAGCTTCTCGATCGTACCGGCCCCTACCTGACGGGTTCCGGGCGACAACGCGTGATCCTCAATCCGATGGTGGAGTGCCTGTCGCCGAACCCGGATCAGCTGACGAGCCTCGAGGTCTCCGGCCTGGGCGCACTCAAAGCGGCGGGACGCGTCATCGCAGGCGAGGGTCGCATGAGCGTGGTGGACTGCGGGGTCCCGCTGGTCGTGGCCGTGGTAGGGGAAGACGGCGAGCGCTTCGATGCCGGCGGCTACGTGCAGTTCGAGGTGCTGCCGCCGGTGCACGGTTTCGTGATCCGCGACGAGACGCGTTCCCAGCGACGCGACGCCGCCGAGAATACCGACGAGGCAATGTGATCGCCCGGTGCGCGCCGGACAGGCAGGCGGCCCGGGCCTCTGCTAGAATGGCCGCTCATGCCCGAGGTCGTACGCCCCCGCCAGGACGGTAGCGAGCCCGACGTCACGCCCGCGGTGATCCGCGCCGTGGAACCCGGCTCCGCCGCCGCGCGCGCCGGCGTCTCGGCCGGCTGGGAGCTGCTGCGCGTCAACGGACGAGCCGTCCCCGACATCCTGGCGTACCGGCGCGAGCTGGAACGTGGCACGGCCAGCCTCGAGGCACGGGACCCGCGGAGCGGCCGCGCGGTGCGCTTCGACGTCACCTGGCAGGACCCGGGGCTGGCGTTCGAGGACGTCGTCTTCGACGGTATCCGGCTGTGTGCCAACAAGTGCGACTTCTGCTACGTGCACCAGATGCCCAGGGGCATGCGCAAGAGCCTCTACATCATGGACGACGACTTCCGCACGAGCTTCCTCTACGGCTCCTTCGTCACCCTGACCAACCTCTCCGAGGACGACGTCGAGCGCATCGTCGACGAGCATCTGAGCCCGCTCTACGTCTCGGTGCACAGCGCGGACACCGCCCTACGCAGCGACCTGATGAAGCCGTGGCCGCACAAGGTGCGCTCGGCGGCCACGCTCGACGTGCGCGCCATGATCGAGCGTTTGGCGAGCATCGAGCTCTACACCCAGATGGTGCTGCTGCCGGGTCGCAACGACGGGGACGAGCTGTTCGACAGCCTCGAGTACCTGGCTTCCCGTCCCAACGTCCGCGCGGTGGCTGCGGTGCCGGTCGGGCTGACCGCCCACCGCGCGCACCTGCCACGTCTGGAGCCCTACACGCCGAGGCAGGCCGAGGCCGTGCTGGAACGGGTGCACGCCTTCCAGCAGCGCATGCTGGCGGAACGTGGCAGCCGCTTCGTCCACGCCAGCGACGAGTTCTACCTGCTGGCCGGCCGGCCGTTCCCCCCCAGCGACGCGTACGAAGGCTTCCCGATGCTCGAGAACGGGATCGGCATGGTCCGCGACTTCCTGGACGAGGGCGTTCCGGAGCTGCCCGAACGACTGCCGTCTAGGCGGCGCGTGGTGCTGGCGACGGGGCGTCTGTTCGCGCCCGTGCTCGAGGAGGCAGTGCGGCCGCTGGCTGGTCTGGAGGGCCTGGAGCTCGAGGTTCGGGCGGTCGCCAACCGCACCTTCGGAGAGGTCACCACGGTGGCGGGGCTGCTGGCGGGGCGCGACCTGCGGGCGGCCGTCGAGCCGGGCGAAGCGGACCTGCTGCTCATCTCGCCCAACATGCTCAAGTACGGGACCGAGCTGCTGCTCGACGACACCAGCCTGGACGCGCTGCGTTCCGAGCTGCGGATGCAGGTCGACACCGGCGGCACCACCCTGGGGCAGCTGGCGCGCGCCATCCTGCGCGGAAGCGGAGGGCGGAGGCTGCCGTCGTTCGGCTTCAGCGCGCACGCCATCAAGGAGGCCTCCAGGCAGCATTGACCCGCCAGCACGGTACGGAGCCCGCCGTGTACGCGTGGTAGCCTTGGCGCGTGAACGTCGAGACCCCGCGCCACGCCGTCGTGGCACGCTACCTCGCCTTCGTCAAGTTCGAGCACACCCTATTCGCGCTGCCGTTCGCCTACGGCGGCATGCTGCTGGCCGCGGGCGGCTGGCCCGGCTGGCGGGTGTTCGTGCTCGTCACCATGGCCATGGTGGGCGCGCGCAGCGCCGCGATGGCGCTCAACCGCGTCATCGACGCTCGACTCGATGCCGTGAACCCGCGCACGCGGGAGCGCGAGATCCCGGCGGGGCGGCTGAGGCGGCGCGATGGGCTGCTGCTCGCGGCCGTCGGCCTGGTGCTGCTGGCCGTGGCGGGCGCGCTGCTCAACCCCCTGACGCTGGCGCTGCTGCCGGTGGCGGTGCTGTTCCTGAGTCTCTACCCGTACCTCAAGCGCTTCACCTGGCTGTGCCACTTCTGGCTCGGGGCGACCATCGGCGCAGCCGCGGCCGGAGGTTGGATCGCCGTCACCGGCGCGTTCTCGCTCACTGCTGTGGCGCTGTGGCTGGCCGTGGCCAGCTGGATCGCCGGGTTCGACATCATCTACGGCGTGCTCGATCTGCGCTTCGATCGCCGCGTCGGGCTGCACAGCATCCCCGCGCGCTTCGGGGTTCGCCGGGCGTTGCTCGTGTCGGCCGCGGCGCACCTGGTCAGCTTCGCGGCGCTGTTCGGGGTGCTTCTGTGGAGCCGGCTCGGCTGGCCGTACCCCGTCGCGCTCGCCGGCACCGCGGCGGTGCTGCTCTACGAGCAGATCGCTGTACGGCGACTCGAGCCGGCGGTCGTGCTGCGGTCGTTCAATGCCAACCTGGTCGTCGGCCTGCTGATCCTGCTCGGCATCGTGGGCGGGCTGGCGCTTCGCGGCTAGCACCGCACGCGGCCGCCGGGGCGACGGCCGTGACTGCCACGCCGCGCCTTCACGACGAAAGGGCCGGCGCGGGGAACCTGCTACCGTACGGGCATGGCGGAGGTCCCGCTGTTTCCACTCGAGGTGGTGGTGTTCCCCGGCATGACGGTGCCGATCCACGTGTTCGAGGAACGCTACAAGCGCCTCGTGAGGGTCTCCCTCGAGCAGGAGCACAAGCGCTTCGCGGTCGTGCTGGTGACCGACAACGCCCCGATCCGCGACACCCCGGTCGGCATCGCCACGATGGGCGCCCTCGTCGACGTGCTCAGCGTGCAGGAGAACGGCGACGGCAGCTTCGACCTGCTGGTCCACGGACAGGAGCGCTGCAGCGTGGACGTCGTGCGGCGCGAGGACGTGCGTGAGGACGACGGCGGCCACCGCCCCCTGTTCTTCGTCGACGACGAACCCGTGCCGGTCGAACGCGGCGACCCCAACCAGGAGCAGGTCGCAGCCTGGGACGCTCTCGACACGTTTCGTGAGTACGCGCGGGCGTTCTTCGCCGACGGTGCCCTGGCCCAGGTCGAGGCCAACCTACCGGCAGACCCGCTGTACCAGGCGTCGTTCATCTGCGCCAACATGCGCGTGCCGCTGGCGAGCCGGCAGGTGCTCCTGGAGGCGCGGACGCTCACGGAGCGTTTCGAGCTGGCGCGCAAGATCATGGCCGAGCAGCTCAGCACGGCGTCCGGCAAGCACGCGTGAGCTCGCTTCCGGAAGCCGATCCGGCGCTGCTGGCCTTCGCCTGGGAGGCGTTGCCCATGGCAACGGCGGAGCTGGCCGGCGTCGGCGGACGCATCCGGGCGCGCCCCGACGACTTCCGGGTCGAGGAGATCCCCGCCTACCTCCCGCAGGGAAGCGGCTCGCACCTGTACCTGCAGGTCGAGAAGCGCAACCTGACGACTCGCGAGCTGGTCGCGGCGCTGCTGGCGCGGGGGCTCAGCGAGCGCCAGGTGGGCGTGGCGGGGCTCAAGGACAAGAGTGCCGTGACGGTCCAGTGGCTGAGCCTGCCCAAGCGGGACGAGGCGGCGGTGGAAGCCTTGGAGGCGATGCCCGGGGTGCGTGTGCTGGAGCGCGCCTACCACAAGAACAAGCTGGGCATCGGACACCTGCACGGAAACCGCTTCACGGTCAGGATCCGCGAGCCGACGGGAGGCGCGGTGAAGGCCGAAGCCCGCGCGCGCAGCGTCGTCGGGGCGCTGGAGCGCCGCGGCGTGCCCAACTTCTTCGGCCCGCAACGCTTCGGGCGCTTCGGGATGAACGCGGTGGACGGGCTGAAGGTGCTGCGTGGCGAGAGCGTGCCCGGCGGCCAGCGCCTGAAGCGTTTCTTCGTCTCGGCGCTGCAATCGCTGCTCGTCAACACGCTGCTCGCCGAGCGCATGCACCGCGGCCTGTTCACCAGCGTGGTGACCGGCGACTGGGCCCGCAAGCACGATACCGGCGGGGTGTTCCTGGTCGAGGACGGGGCGGCGGAGTCGCCTCGGGCCGAGCGCCTCGAGATCAGCGCGACGCTGCCCCTCTACGGGCGCCGCGTGCCGGTGTCACAGGGCCAGGCGGGCGAGCTCGAGCACCTGGTGCTGGCGCGCTTCGGGCTGCGCTGGAGCGCGTTCGTGTCACGCCGTGGCGACCGCCGGCCCAGTCGCGTGCTGCTTGAGGACACGCGCTTGAGGCGGGTGGGGGACGACCTCGAGGTGGCGTTCACGTTGCGCAAGGGCAGCTACGCCACGGTGGTGCTGCGCGAGCTGATGAAGGTGGATGTCGACGCACCGGTGGCCTGGTCACCGGCCAGCCGGAGCCAGGCGGGCGCAGCCGGAGCGGCGACCGGCGACGCCGGCACGGCGGACGAGGACGGCTACGAGGAGGCGAGCGGCGACGTCGGCTGACGCCGCTCGGCGCGGCCCAACCGGCGCGCCAGCAGCTCGATCAGGAAGGCCAGCAGGGCGGCGCCGGCGAGGAACGGCCACAGCGGCAGGCGGCTGCCGCCCACGGCCGGGCGGTACGGGCCACCGGGCGGCACCACGCGGCCGCCGCTGCGCACGGCGATGTCGTTCATCAGGGCCGCGCCGCCGGTGTCGGCGAACTCCGGGTCGGGCCCCCCCACGTCCGTCCGCGCGACGGCCTCCGAGCCCTGCGACACCACCACCTGGCCCGAGCCGCCCGCGGTGTAGGGGAGACGCGCCTGATAGCGGCCCGGGGCGATCTGCTGCATCGGCGCCGACACGCCTGCGTAGCGGGCCACGAGCGACTGGTTGTTGACGTACTGACCGGCCTTGACGGCGTCCACCACCACCTGCAGGTCGCCGCCGTCACGCGTGGCGCGCGCCTGGTACACCAGCGGTCGCGCCTGCAGCCAGCGGGCGATGGTGCCCAGCGCGCCGCTCAGCCCGCTCCAGGACCCGAACGGCCCGGCCCATTCGTTGAGGTCCGTGGTGAGGGCCGCGGTGCGGCCGAGGCCAACCTGTCGCACGGCCAGGATGGGCTCCTGGCGCCTGCCTTCGAGCAGCGGCTGGGCGTTGGCGCGGAGGGTGGTGGCGACGTAGGCGTCGACGTTGGGGAGCGTCGCCGGGAAGCTGACAAGACCGTTCGGGTGTGGGATCGGTGCGGTCGGACTCTGTACGAGCAGCTTGCGCGTGGCCGTGAGCGCCTCGTTGGTGAAGATGGAGGGCAGGGTGCTCACGTCCAGCGCCTTGTAGTAGCGGCCGCCCCCGGCCTGCGCGATCGCCTGCAGGCGCTGGAAGTCGGCGGCGTCGCCGATGGCGATGGTGGAGGTGGTGATGTCCGCGGCGCGGGCGCTCTTGGCCAGGGCGTCGAAGTCGGTCGGTGGTCCGTTGTTGAAAGGGCCCTGGCCGTCGTAGAGCTTGCCGTCAGACAGGACGATGACGTGCTTCACGGCGGCATCGGTGGCGCGCAAGGCGCTCAGCGCGTCGCGGTAGGCGGGCCCGAGGACCGTGCCGCCGGCCGGCGAGATACCGAGGATCCCCTGCAGCATGACGCGCTTGCCGCGCGCGGTGGCCTTGCGCAGGTGGAACACCCAGCTCGTGCTGGACGGGTCGCTGAAGGCGATCAAGCCGATGAGGTCGTCCTGGTAGGCGAGCTCCACGACCTTGATGGCGCCCTGCTTGGCCAGCTCGAGCTTCGACGGGTTGCCCGTGCTCATCGACTGCGAGTGATCGAGCACGATCACCATCGCGACCTGCGGCACGCTCACCTGGGTGCGCACGTCGGTCGTCACCGGCAGCACGTCCTCGAGCGCGGTCCGGTACCAGCCGCCCAGGCCGAAGCTGTGCGGTCCGCCGGTCATCATCAGGCCGCCGCCGTTCTCGACGTACTGCTTGAGCAGGTCGAGCTGCCCCGGCGTGAACTGCGCTGCGGTGCCCCGGACGACGACCGCGCCCGCCGTGAGAGGCGCCTTGATGTCGGCCACCGTGCCCTGCCGAACCGCGATGCCCTGCGTCGCCAGCACGCGCGTTAGCGCGGGGTCGTTGAGCACCAGGACCGGCGCGCGCGTGCGGATGCCGATCTCGGTCTGCTGGCGGTCGTCTGCCGAGGGCTGCGGGAAGCTCACCGAGATCGTGGCGTCCACCGTTGCGCTCGACACGCCCGTCGGGGCGTCGAAGCTGAAGGGGATGGCGCTGCGGCCTTTGGGCACCGACCGTGTGATCGGCGGCAGGACGAGCGAGCCCACGCTGGGACGGAGCGTGACTGTCGTCGCCCGGTCGGAGTCGACCACGGCCACGACCTGCACGCGCTGGCCGGGAGCGACGGCGTTCGGGGCAAGCAGCCGTGACAGCCGTACGTTGGGCTGTCGCGGCACCAGCAGGGTGTCGACCGGTATGTCGGGCAAGGCGTCGAGGACGTGCCCCTTGGACTGCACCCCGTCGCTGATCAGCAACGCGCGGCGTGCGCCCGAGGCGGCGGCGACCTGCAGGGCCCGCGCCAGGTCGGTGGCGCCGGTGTCGAGCACCGCCGGCACGCCCGCGGAAAGGTCGGCGACGTGCGCGGTGTCAGCGGCGACGTAGAAGACCTCATCGCGCGTGCCGGCGGTGCCGATGCCGAGACTCCGCGCGGCGTTCAGACCGCCCGTGCCTACGCTGTCCGAAACGTCGACGAGCACGGCCACGCGGCCACCGGGTCGCGGCAGCGACGGTCCCGCCAGGGCGACCAGCAGCAGGGCCAGCGCCAGCATCCTCAGCCACCGCCAGGGTCGGCGCGGCAACAGCAGGAGGAGCGGCAGACCGAGCAGCGCCCAGGGGAACGCCAGGTGGATGCCGGCGGGCAGCACATGTTCATGCTAGCAGCCGCGCGCCGGCGCGCCGGAGCGTGCGGCACCTTCCGAGGCGAGCTTCAGGAGCCCGTGCAAGCGCGAAGTTTTCGTTCTGGAGAGGGTGGTCCCCCCTGGTATGATTCGGCCGATGACGTCGCCGGAGCATTCGTTCATCCTCATCGCGATGAGCAGCGAGGAGCGCGGCGAGGGGCTGCGCGGTGTGGTCGAGGAGATCGGGCTGGAGGCGGTGATCTTCAGCGACGTGGAGGCCCTGCTGTACCACACGCGAGCGTCGGTGCCTGAGGCGCTGGTGCTCGAGCACGGTCTGGCGGAGAGGGTGCCGCAGCTCGACCTGGTAGCGCTGTTGCGGCGGCGCAAGGCGCTCGCCGAGGTCCCCCTCATCTACCTCGGCCCGGACGAGGCGCAGGTTCACGCGGGCGTGGTGGCGTCGGGTGTCGACGCCTTCCTGGCGCTGCCGACGCGACCGGAGGTCGTCAAGGCACACCTCAAGCGCCTTCTCGAGCGTCATCAGACCGAGCACACCTTGCGCGAGGCGCTGGAGAACTCACGCAGCTTCGAGCAGGCGTACAAGGAGAGCGAGCGTGTCAAGGACGACCTCATCCACATGCTCGTGCACGACCTCAAGAGCCCGATCGCCAGCGTGATGGGGCTTCTGGACCACAGCCTCGAGATGATCAAGTCCGACCCGGGCGAGAGCGGCATCGAGGAGCTGCTGGGTCTGGCGCGCAGCGAGTCGCAGCACCTGCTGAACCTGGCGGCCAACATCCTCGACGTGCGGCGCATGAAGGAAGGGCACATGCCATTCGAGCCGCAGGAGATCGGCAGCCTTTCGGAGCTCGCCAAGGAGTCGCTGGGGGACGTGAGCGGGGGGCCGCGAGACCGCAACTTCGGCTTCCTGGTGCGGCCCGAGGCCGAACGCCTGCGCGCCGACCCCAAGCTCCTGCGGCGCGTGCTCGCCAACCTCATGGCCAACGCGATCAAGCACACGCGCCGCGGCGGCTACATCGACTTCCGCGCCTGGCGTCAGGACGACGACTTCGTGCTCAGCGTCCGTGACGATGGCGAGGGCATCCCCGAGGCGGACCAGAAGCGCGTGTTCAACGCCTTCGAACAGTCGCGTCACACCGTCCACGATCGCTACGACACGGGCATGGGGCTGACGTTCTGCAAGCTCGCTGTGGAGAAGCACGGCGGCCGCATCTGGGTCGAGTCCAAGGTCGGTCGGGGCAGCACCTTCTTCTTCACGATCCCCATGAACGTGCCGGCGCGCTCCGAGGAAGGCGTCGCGGTTGCCGGCGGCTGACCCGCGAGCGGTGCCGTGACGACGCGGCGGCCCGACTGGGACCTCGAGGCCGGCCTGTGGGGCCGCGGCTACTCGCCCGTGGCGGGTATCGACGAGGCCGGCCGGGGCGCCCTGGCCGGGCCGGTGGTGGCGGCCGCCGTGGTCCTGCCGCCGGGAGAGTACCCGTTCCGCGACTCCAAGACGCTGTCCGCGACCGCGCGCGAGGAGCTCGCCGAGCTGGTCAGGCGTGCCGCCCTGGCGTGGTCTGCCGCCGAGGCGAGCCCGGCGGAGATCGACGCGCTCAACGTCCTGGGCGCCACGCGGCTGGCCGCCCGGCGCGCCGTTGCGGGCCTGGGCCTCGAGCCGGTGGCGCTCGTCACCGACTACCTCCACATCGGTGCGGGGGTGCCCGAGCTGGCGGTGGCGAAGGCCGACGCCCGGAGCTTCCAGGTGGCCGCTGCCAGCATCCTCGCGAAGACCCTGCGTGACGGTCGCATGCGCATGATGGGGCGCGATTACCCCGCCTATGGCTTCGAACGGCACAAGGGTTACGGCTCGCGGGCGCACCTGGCGGCGTTGGCGCGTCTGGGCCCGTGCCCGGAGCATCGCATGACGTTCGCGCCCGTGGCGCAGGCGGGTCTGTTCGCGCCGTAGAATGGGCCATCTGGACCGGTGCACGGTGCCCTTCGTCACGACACCAGGGGGTCGGGCGCGGCTGGGCGCGCATCCGGGCGCCGCATCGCGGCTCCGACGTACGGAAGAGGTCAATCATGCCTGAGTGCATTGGCGTGAAGTTCGACAATGGGCCCAAGCTTCACTACATGGAGGCGCCTCCGACGCCGCCGGAGGTGGGCACGCGCTGCGTGGTGAGCACCCGTCGAGGGTTGGAGCTGGCGCGCGTACGCACCGAACCTCGCGAGGTGCAGAAGCCGCACGGGCACTACGTCCGTGATGCCTTGGAGGACGACGTGCGGCGCCACGAGGAGCTCTCGAGGCGCGCCGAGGACCTCAAGTGGCTTCTGCGCGCGCGTGCCAGGCAGAGCGGCGCCGAGGTCAAGATCGTGGCGGTCGAGTTCACGGTTGACGAGGAGCTGATGGTGGTGAGCTACTCCTCGGAGGAGAAGGCGCCGCTGCGCGTGCTTGCTCAGGAGCTCATCGGTCACACCGGCGCGCGCATCGAGTTCAACAACGTCGGGCCGCGCGACCAGGCGCGCATGCTCGGCACGCTCGGCGCCTGCGGCGACGCGTCGTGCAGCTCCACGTGGCTGCAGAGCTTCAGCGCCGTGAGCATCCGCATGGCGCGCGACCAGCAGCTGCCGCTCAACCCCGAGAAGATCAGCGGGCCCTGCGGGCGGCTGATGTGCTGCCTGCAGTACGAGCACGAGGTCTACAAGGAGCTGCTCAAGGGCATGCCGAAGAAGGGCGGCCGCGCCTGCCACGAGGCCAGCGGCACGTGCGGCCGGATCGTCAAGCTGAACCCTCTCAAGGGCACCGTGGATCTGCGAACCGAGGAGGGTGCCGTCGAGGAGTACCCCGCCTCGGAGGTCGTACGCGTGCGCACCTGACGGACGGACGCGCACGCGAGGCGCTGCCGGCGCCGGATGGCTCAGCCGGCGACGACGCCGCGCAGCTCGAGAGCCAGCGTGGTGAACGCCAGCCCGGTGTTGGCGTAGGCGGCCAGGGCCGACTCGCAGCGCTCCAGCGCATCGAGGGCCGCGGCGTAGCGGCCCGGGGGCAGATCGCGCAGACGCTCCCTCAGCAGAGTCAGCGGCGAGACGCCGTCACCGTCCGCGCCGGACGCGCTCTCCTCGGCCGACTTGGCCAGGCGCTCGGCGGCGTCGAGTGCGCTCTCCAGGTCGCCGTGCAGGCAAGCCATGAGGTCGTCGGCAGCGCGCTTGGCGGCGGCGAAGCGCGGCGGCTGCCGGCGCGCCAGCAGCAGCGGGCCGGGCAGCCCCAGGCGCAGCGCCGGGTGCGGCTCGAGCTCGGCGAAGGCGCTGACGTCCACTGCGCCCAGGCGCACGATGACGCACCGCGACGCCACCGTCGGCAACAGCGCCTCGGGCCCGGTCGCCACCAGCACCACGACGGCCCATGCCGGCGGCTCTTCCAGCATCTTCAGGAACGCGTTGGCGGCGCCGGCGGTGAGGCTCTCCGCGTGATCGATGATGCCCACGCGGCGACGGTGGTGCGGGCGTACGAGCAGCCAGGGTCCCAACGGTTCGGCGTCCCCCTGGGGGCGCCTGACGAGCTGATCGATCGTGATCTCCGGACGGCGTCGGCTCCGCCCCGCGTGCGTGATGCGGAGCGGCCCGATCTCGCGCACGTCCGGGTGCCGGGATGCGGCGAGCGCCAGGCAGCTGCTGCACCGGCCGCAGGGCCGGGCCGCCGGGCTGGCGTCCTGGCAGTTCAGGAACGCCGCCAGCCAGCGCGCCACGGGCCGGCGTCCGATCCCCTCGGGTCCCGCGAGGAGAAGGGTGTGCGGGCCGTCCCCGCGGTAGAGCGCCGCCAGCCCGGCCAGCGCTTGCTCGTGACCGAGGACCGTGCCCGGGTCGCTCACCGGCCGACGGCCAGCCGCGACGCCAGGACCTCGGGGTAGCCTGCAGCGCGAACCGACTGCTGGACGGCCGCCACGTCGAACTCCACGCGGAACATCTCGAGGGTGCCGGCCTCGTCGTCGAACAGCGCGTAGGCGGCCAGCGGAATGCTGTCGCGGGGCTGACCGACCGAACCGGGGTTCACGAACAGGCGGGCGCGCGGGGGGATGCGATACAGCGTGCGCTCGTGACGGAACTGCACCGTGCGCCACATCACCCCGCCGTGGCCCTCGACGGCTGCGAAGATCTTCGGCACGTGCGTGTGCCCCACCAGACAGAGCTGCTTCTCGAGGAGCTCCAGGTTCGCCTGGGCGTTCGCCACCGTCGCCAGGTACTCCCACGGGTTCCTGAGCGCGCCGTGCGCGGCCTCCCAGCTGCCCCCGACGGCGTGCTGCTGAAGGTCCTTGAGGAACTGCAGGCTGTCGTCGCTGAGCTCGGGAAGCTGCCTGGCGAGCACCTCCGTGACCAGACCCTCCTCGCGGTGGCCTGCGTCACCGCCCTCGGCGAGCGTGAGCAGGGCCGCGTCGTGGTTGCCGAGGATGGCTACGTGCGGCTTGAGCTCCCTGAGCGTCGACACCACGCGCTCGGCGTCCGGGTAGTAGCCCACGGCGTCACCGAGGAACAGCACGTCATCGTATCCACGGAAGTCCGCGTGGCGCAGCACCGCTTCGAGAGCTGGAGCGTTGGCGTGCACGTCACTCAGGACCAGGTACCGCATGTACCTCGAAGATACCACCCGCGCCTCCCTGTCGAGCGGCGGAATCACCGATGGTCAGGGCTATACTGGGACAATGCCCGGCTCGTCAAGGCGCCGCTGGATGGGTGGCGGAGGGGGCTCTCCGGCGCGAGCTCCAGCTGCCGCCGCCGGCTGCGCAGCGGGGACGCGGGCGCTGCTGGCCGCGTTGTCGCTGGCCTTGCTGTCGGTCGCCTCGGCACAGATCTCGGTGCCGACCTTCGGTACCCGCGGCGGCGTCCCGGAACAGGTGCTGTCGGCCTTCATGCCGGCGTTGAGGCAGGCGGTGGCCGCGGCCACCGGGCTCAAGGTGAGCTCCGGCGAGCTGGTCACGCCCGGCATCGCGGGCAGTCTGGAGCCTGAGTTCGCACGCTTGATCGCGGAGCTCGACAACGCGCGATACGCCGTCTCTGGCGAGATCGCACGCAACCTTACCGGCAGCGGAGAGCCGTACACCGTGAACCTGATCGTGGTGGACGGCAAGAGCAAGCGGAACACCGACCTCATCAGTCGCCCGCTCGAGCCCGGAGCCATGGCCGACACCGTGCGCGCTCTGGCAGCGGCCGTGGCCGCCTTCACGAATGCGGCCCAGAGCCTGCCCACCGGCTCCGCGGGACTGTTCGTCTCGAGCGAGCCGGGGCACGCCGCGGTGTCGCTCGACGGCGTGGCGGTGGGCCGAACCTCGAACCTCGACGTGCTCATGCTCAAGCCCGGCCGCTACCAGCTCGAGGTCCGCAAGGAGGGTTTCCTGCCGGAGACGCGCACGGTCGAGCTGCGGGCCGACGACACGAGCTTCGTTCACGTGATCCTCACGGCCATCTCCGGCGGCAGCATTCAGCTCTCGACGACGCCGGCCGCGCGTGTGTACCTCGACGGCGTACGTGAAGGGAGCGCCACGCCGGTGACGCTGCCCGCCCTCCCCGGCAGTCACACCGTGAAGCTGGTGCGCGGTGGGTTCCGGACGGAGAGCTTCAGCGTGCTCGTGCGCAACTACCGGGTCACTCGCGTGGCCGTGAGCCTGAAGCCGGCCGTGGACCCGCTGGTGTTCTGGCCGGAGAACCGGTCCGACCTGGTGTACATCGACGGGACGCTTCAACCCGGCGCCTATGCCGAAGCGCTCCGACCCGGCCTGCACACCTTCGAGCTGAAGGGCCCCAAGGGCGACCGCAGCTTCTTGCGCGCCGTGCCCAGCCACGGCGCGTTCCGCCTCGACCTGGCCAGCGGCGAGCTGATACCGTTCACCCCCTGAACGGGCGCGGCCGCCCGGCGCACGCGGCGGCGGTCACGGTGTGAGCGTGATGGGCAGGCTGTAGCGCAGCCCCAGCGTGGCTGCAGTTCCTCCCGGTCCGGTGGCGCCGTCGCCCTCGAGGTGGGCCTGACCCGGGCCCAGCGAGAAGCCCACGCCGAGGCGCGCCCGGTAGGGCGGGACGTCGACGCGGAAGGGCTCGGCCTCGACCGCGAGCGACACCTGCAGCGGGCCGAGCTGTTGACCCAGCGACGCGGTCGCGCCCGGCCGGAGGCCGGCTGCGGACCAGCCCAGGTAGAACGCTCCGTCTATGTCGGGCGCCTGCCGCCGCTTCACGGTCATACCCACGCCGATCGCGGCGTCCCCGGCCGCGGCGTGCGGCGCCAGGTAGCCGAGTACCCGCGCGGACAGCTCGTTTGCGCCGACGGCGCGCAGGAAGCGTACGCGCACCGTGGCCCGGGCCGCCGCGCCCGCCGGCACCAGGTACAGCTCGGGATGGGCCTCGAGCACGAGCGTTCGCGCCGGCCGCCCGCTCGCATCGAGGGCCAGCCCGAAGCCTCCGGAGCCGAAGTCGGGGCGAGCGGATGCGGAGACGGCGAACGGATCGAAGCGCGTCGGGTCGGCCGAGAACGCCGACAAGCGCAGGCCCAATGCGACCGGGCCGAGCACGCCGCGGACACCGAGTTCGGCTTGCGCCTGACGGTCGGTTCGTACCGACAGGCTGCCCTCCGCGAGCACGTTGCCCAGCGGGCCGAAGGCGTGATCGGCCTGGGCGCCGAAGTCGAGCTGTCCGGCAGCCCCGGCGCTGCGCCGGTCGTACGCGACGCCGAGATCCACGCGGCCACCGGCTACGGGAGCCCCCCGCACCGCCAGCGAGGCGCGTCCGCCGAGCGTGGCTGCCGTCGCCGTCGGCGCCAGCAGGGCGCCGGAGAGGCCGAGATCGAGCGACTCGGCACCGCCCCAGGACAGGCACGCCAGGAAGCATGCCGATGCCGTTACGATGCACAGGCCGCGGATGCGGTACGTCATGGTCTCCAGTGTGACCCGCCGAGCGAGGCGCGCGCCAATCTCGGCTTTCGGCCGCCGCCCAGGGCGCGCTGCATCGTGCGCTTCGGGCGCGCACGCCCCGAGTGCTAGACTGTGCCGCGATTCTCGCTGGCGGCGAGGGCGAGCCGGCCACGGATCGCCGCGGCAGCCGTCGCCCCGACAGGAAGCTTCGTTGCAATGAACATCATCGGACATCTCACCGTACTGCCCCGCATTCCCGAGCCGATCGCGCGTCTCGACGAGCTGGCCCACAACCTCTACTGGACGTGGGACCCCGACGCCAGGCGACTGTTTCGTCACCTGGACCGCGAGCTCTGGGAAGACTCGGACCACAACCCCATCGCGCTCATCCGCGACATCCGCCAGGAGCGTCTCGACGCGGCCGCGACGGACGAGGCGTATCGCGCCTTGTATGCCGACGTGTTCGAGCGCTTCGACGCCTATCTCTCAACGCCGAGCTGGTTTCAGCAGATGGGCCTGCGGGCGGACGATCTGTACGCCTACTTCTGTGCCGAGTACGGCTGGCACGAGGCCGTGGCCCTGTACTCGGGCGGCCTCGGGGTCCTGGCCGGCGACCACACCAAGGCAGCGTCCGATCTCGGGGTACCGCTGGTCGCGGTCGGGCTGTTCTACCCGGAAGGCTACTTCCACCAGCGGGTCGCACCCGACGGGCGCCAGGAGGCGGTGTACGTGCGTCACAGCCCCGACGACCTGCCGCTGACGCTGGCGGTGGACGACGACGGGGAACCCGTCGTCGCGCACGTCGACGTCTTCGGGCGCGACGTCGCCCTGCGAGCCTGGACGGTTCGCGCGGGACGCGCGCGTGTCTACCTCCTCGACGTCGACTTCGATGCCAACGACGCGGCCGAGCGGCAGCTCTTGCGCCGCCTCTACGGCGGCGATCAGCGCACACGCGTGACGCAAGAGATCATCCTCGGGATCGGCGGCGTGCGCATGCTGCGAGCCCTGGGCGTGTCCCCCGATGCCTGGCACATGAACGAGGGGCACAGCGCCTTCATGGTGCTGGAGCGCTGTCGGGAGCTGGTCGCCAGCGGGCTCGGCTTCGACGAGGCGCGCGAGGCCGTCACCGCCAGCACCCTGTTCACCGTGCACACGCCGGTGGCGGCCGGCAACGACGCGTTCCCGTTCGACCTGGTGAACCAGTGCTTCGACGGCTATTGGGAGAGCCTCGGCATCGACCAGGAAGCCTTCCACGGGCTCGGCAAGGCCGATCACGGCTGGGGGCCGGTGTTCAGCATGCCGGCGCTGGCGCTGCGCTTCTCGTCGGGACGCAACGGCGTGGCCAGGCTTCACGGCGAGACGAGTCGTCGCATCTGGAGCGACCTGTGGCCCGGCGTCCCGACCTGCGAGGTGCCAATCGGTCACGTGACCAACGGCGTCCATTTGTCGAGCTGGATGGCGCCCGAGATGCAGGAGCTGCTCGGCACCGTGTTGCCCGAGGACTGGCCGCAACGCTTCGACGACCTGTCCATGTGGGATCGGGTACGCAATCTGGATGACGTCGCCCTGTGGAGCGTGCGGCGGACGATGAAGGCTCAGAGCGTGCAGTTCCTGCGACGACGGGTGCTGCGGCAGCTCGACCGGCAGGAGGCGAGTCCAACCGCTCTCAAGGGCACCGGCGAGCTGTTCGATCCGAATGCGCTGACCATCGGTTTCGCTCGCCGCTTCGCGACCTACAAGCGCGCCACGTTGATCTTCCGCGACCTGGACCGGCTGGCGGGTATCCTCTCTGACGGCGAGCGTCCCGTGCAACTGGTGTTCTCGGGCAAGGCGCACCCGGCCGACGAGCCCGGGCAGGCGCTCATCGCCAGCATCCACAACCTGTCCAAGGACGAACGCTTCGCCGGCCGGATCCTGTTCGTCGAGGACTACGACATGGCGGTCGGGCGCGCGCTCACCCGGGGCGTGGACGTGTGGCTCAACAACCCGCGGCGCCCGCTGGAAGCGTCGGGCACCAGCGGGCAGAAGGCGGCCATGAACGGCATCCTCAACATGTCGGTCCTGGACGGGTGGTGGCCCGAGGGCTTCGACGGCAAGAACGGCTGGGCCATCGGCGGGAGCCGAGCCTTCGAGGACGCCGAGCGCGCCGACGCTGAAGACGCCGATGCGCTGTACGCCATCCTCGAGCGGGAGGTGGTACCGCTGTACTACCAGCGTGACGGCGACGGCGTGCCGCACGCCTGGCTCACGCGCGTCAAGGAGGCCATGGCCACGGTGGCGCCGCACTTCAACGCCCAGCGCATGGTCAAGGATTACGTCACCCGCTACTACGAGCCCGCCGCACGGCGTGGCGAGGCGATGCTGGCCGACGGCCACCGCTCGGCCACCGAGCTTGCAGCGTGGCGCAGGCACGTGGCGGAGCAGTGGCCGCAGGTGTCGTTCAGCGTCGAGCCGCTGACGGACGGTCTGCGGCGCATCGGCGAGGAGCTCGAGGTCACCGCCGTGCTCGACGCCGGCGAGCTGGCCGACGACGAGGTGCGCGTCGAGCTCGTCTACGGTTCCGAGGAGGACGATCTCGAGCACGACATCCGCGTGGTGACGATGACGAGGCTGGAGGAGCGGCCGGACGGCGCGAGCGTGTACCGTGCACGCTTCACGCCGGAGCTGAGCGGCCGGCTGGCGTACGGCGTCCGCGCCTTCCCGGTCCATCCCGCGCTGGCAACGCCGTTCGATGCCGGCGCCATCCGGTGGGCCTAGGCAAGCTGCCGCTCAGCCTGTCGCAGCCAGGTTCGCGAGGTCGGTGAAGACCACGAGCCGCTCGCGCGCCGATACGGCCCGGGCCGGGTGGTCATCGATGTCGTCCTCGCCTGCCAGCGTGGCCTCCAAGGCGCTGCGCTTGCCTTCACCCTGGACGAGGAAGGCGACGACGCGACTGCGGCTCAGCACCTCGGCGCCGAGGCTCAGGCGGGTGAGGGCCGTGCCGGGTGGCCGCACGACCTGGGTGAGGCCCGGGCGAGAGGCGGCACCGGTGCCGGGGAAGAGGCTGGCCGTGTGGCCGTCGCCGCCCAGGCCCAGCAGCGTCAGGTCGAAGCTCAACGCGGCACCGAGCACGCGCTCCAAGGTGGCCGCGTACGCCTCGGCGCTCGCTTCGGGCGTGTCGAGGTGCGGCCACGGGAAGACCTGCTCGCGGGGAACCGGCACGGCGTCGAGGAAGGCGGTGAAGGCGGCGCCGGCGTTGCTCTCGGGATCGTCCAGCGGAACGTAGCGCTCGTCGCCCCAGAACAGCCAGCTCCGCTGCCACGGCAGCTCGGCGCGCCCGGCCAGGGCGCGGTATAGAGGCAGCGGCGTGGAGCCGCCGGACAGGGCCGCCACGAACCGCCCGCGGGCGGACACCGCCGCCGTCATGACGTCCTCGAACAGCCGCAGTGCGGCAGCGCCGACGTCGTCGACGAGGACGATGTCAGAGCCATGCATGTCGCGAGTATAAGGGCCGCCGGGAGAGGCTCGGGTAGACTGCCCCATGACGCCGACACGAGCCGATGCAGTCGAATTGATGGAGTCCTGGACGGACTCCGACAGCCTCCGTAAGCACATGTACGCGGTGGAGGCGGCGGTGGTCGCCTACGCGCGGCGGTTCCGGCAGGACGAGACGCTCTGGTCCGTCGCCGCGCTGCTTCACGACTTCGACTACGAGCGCCACCCCAACCCCGACCGCGACGAGAGCGGGCACCCGTGGGTGGGGGCGCGCAAGCTGAAGGAGCTGGGCTACCCGGACGAGGTCGTCGACGCCGTCCTGGGTCACGCCGACTACACCGGCGTGGAGCGGGCCAGCCTGCTCGCCAAGACCCTGTTCGCGTGCGACGAGATCACCGGCCTCATCACCGCGGCCGTGCTGGTGCGTCCCGACAAGGACATCGCCAACCAGACGGTGAAGAGCCTGAAGAAGAAGTTCAAGGACAAGGCCTTCGCCCGCGGCGTCAATCGCAACGACGTACAGGCGGGTGCCGCCGAGCTCGGCATCGAGCTCTGGGAGCATGTGGGCTTCGTGCTGGAGGCCATGCAGGGCCGAGCGGAAACGCTCGGGCTGGACGGCCGGCTGGCCGAGGTCAGCTGAGAGCCGCGCCGGAGCAGGCGCGGAGCCTGCGGCGTCAGCGGCTGGCGCTGGTGGGCGTGGCGGGGACGGCGCCGCCGGCCGTGAGCAGGTGTACGTTGAAGAACCACCCGTTTGGCCCGCGGCGCACGAGCGGCCACACCACCAGCACGGCCCTTCCCAGGATGGTGTCGCTCGGCACCGGCCCGTAGCTCCGAGAGTCGAACGAGGCCAGCGGGTGGCGGTTGTCGCCCATGACGTAGACGTGCCCCGGCGGGACCCGGAGTGCCGGAATGCTGCCGGAGCCGCGGAACGCGTGGGCGAGGTAGGGCTCGGGTCGGCGACGCCCGTCGACCACCAGCCGGCCGTCGTCCAGCGCGACGCGCCGGCCCGGGCCGGCCACGATGCGCTTGATGAGCAGATGACCGCCCAGCAGCCGCCGTAGACCGCCGACGCGTCGCGTCGGGTCGGGGAAGGTGACGATGTCGCCGGTGCGGTACCGCCCCAGTCCGAGCCGGTGCAGCCAGGCGCCGGTACGCAAGACCAGCACGCGGTCGCCGTCGTGCAACGTGGGCTGCATGGAGTGGCCGTCCACGCGTGCCACCCCGAACACGAAGATGCCGAGAAGGAGCCCCGCCAGTGCGACCGCCAGAAGCAGCGTGAGCCAGCGCTGGGCGGTCGGTCGGCGGAGGCGCGATGGGGCGCTCATGCGGCGCAGTCTAACGCCGCCTCGCTTCCCCGCTTGCACTCCGTGCAGCACTGCAAGGCACCCGCCGTGCGGGCGCGGGCCCTCAGCCCTGGCGCTGCAGGCGGCTGCGCGCCGGCGTGATCGTACGGCCGGGCATGTCCGTTCGCGGTGGGCCCAGGATGGCGTCCAGCCCGCCCACGTCGTGGAGCGCCCGCTCGGCCGCTTCCTCGCCGTAGGCGACGATCTTTCGGAACTCGCGGAACGACTCCATGCGGAACTCGGGCATGTCGAGCCTGATGCGCAGGTCCGCCGGGTGAAGGCTGTGTTGGATGTCGACGAGGATGGCCTGCATGATCTCGCTGGTGCGGAAGAGCATCTGCGCCATGGGCGTCCGACGCTCGAGCCGCACCGTCTGCACCATGCGCTCCCACCAGTTACCGTCCTGGTTGGTGACGGCGTAGACCGACCGGCGCGGCGCGGTCACGTCCGACGCGATCGTGCGGGTCGCCCCCAGCAGGGTGGCGGCTGCGACCGGGAGGTTGTTGACGATGCCGCCGTCGGCCAGCGTGCGGCCGGCGAGCTGGATCGGCTCGAACGCCCCCGGGAAGCTGCTCGACGCCCTCACGGCGCGGACCAGATCGCCTTCCAGGTGCACCACGCCTTCGCCCGTCTCGATATCGGTCGTGGTGACCGCGAGCGGCACCTCGAGATCTTGGAACGTCCCGGGCAGATTCGCGGCCAGGAACGCCTCGAGCCGGTCGCCCTTGAACAGGCCGGTCTGCAAAGACAGGTCCACGACCTCTCGCCAGCTGGTGGTGTCCGCGAGGCGGAACAGGTCCTCGGCGCGGCGCCCGCTGGCATACAAGGCGCCGAGGACGGCGCCCATCGAGGTGCCGGCGATCACGTCGAAGTGCACGCCCTCCCGCTCCAGCACCCGCAGGACGCCGATGTGCGCGAAGCCACGCGCACCGCCGCCGGAGAGCACCAGCCCGAGTCGGCCTTCGTCGGAGGCGGCTTCCATGGCAGCCAGCCTAGCATGGGCCGTGTGCGTGCTCCGGGCGCTTCAGACGGCGTTCGCACCTCTGGGTGAGGGCGTTAGACTCCATCATGCCGGCAAGCGGGCGCACTCCGGGCGCGGGCGTCGTGTCGGCCACCCCCGAACGGCCGGCACCCCGTGAGACGTACGACGTTGCGGTCATCGGCGGCGGACTGCTCGGGGCCGCCGTTGCCGAGCGTCTGCGCAGCGTGGCGCCGCAGGCCAGCGTGGTGCTGATCGAGGCCGATGGCCTGCCCAACGAGAGCGGCGCCACGGTCGCCTCGCCGGGGCTGATCCCGCCCCTGCCCAGCGGCCTCGAGGCGGCCGGAGCAAGCGCGGCATCGCCGCGCCCGGCCGCTCGTCGCTGGGCGCGCGGCTGGCTGGGAGAGGTGCTGGCCGGCTCGCCGGCCGCCGACGCGGCGGAGGCGGGCTGGCTCGCGCTGATGGCGCCAGATGCACCCATGCCCGGCGCGGCACCGCTCGATCGCCTGGTGGACGCCACGGTGCTGAGAGCCGTGACGGCGTTGACGGGCGTCGAGCCCGACCACCCGGCGCGCCTCGCCGTCGGCGGCTACGCCTCGGCCGAGGCGGTGACGCTCGCCCTGGCCCGCCGAGCCGTGGCGCGCGGTGCCGACTTGTTGCTGAATGCGCGGGCCAGGCCGCGAACGTCGACGCAGTTCGTGATCGAGCGACTGGCAGCCGACCGGCGCATGCAGGTGAGGGTGCGTGCCAGGCAGCCGCTGGCGGCGCGGGCGGTCGTCGTGGCATGCGGCGCGGAGGCAGGCGCAGTCGCGGAGGCGGGTCTGGACCGGCCGGTGCGGCTGCGAAGCGCGTACGTTCAGTTCCCGCGCGTGCGCCTGTCCGCTGACGAAACGCTCACCGGGGGGCGCCCGCTCCCCGCGATCGGCATGGCGGGCTGGACGTGGCGCCCGGTGCCCGCCGGGGCCTTTCTGGTGCCACCGGCTCCTGCGGCCGATCCCGAGGGTTACCGGCCCGCCGGGGGACGCTTGCTCGGCGTACCGGTCGGCCTGCGCCGCGAGCTGATCGAGGCGCTGCTGGATGCCCCGACGCTGGG
>Ga0307441_1000172_pt1 | contig 25483 bp, 24 predicted proteins | sample SalMarWE160420MG_FD_202149 | JGI IMG/M metagenome (GOLD analysis project Ga0307441, IMG submission 202149) | Salt marsh sediment microbial communities from the Plum Island Ecosystem LTER, Massachusetts, United States - WE1604-20 | ecosystem: Environmental > Aquatic > Marine > Intertidal zone >... | reverse complement strand
AAGCGCAACGCAGGAGCCATGGGGCTATCCGCCGTCACAGTAGATTGCCCGTGAGAAATGCGGGTTAAGGAGGGAAGAATGTCATACACTATTACCTGTCCAATCTGCGGAAAAAGGGACCTCTACGAATTTCGCTTCGGAAACGAAGAAAGGGGTCCTGCACCCGATCAGGAAGGATTAACGCCGAGAACTTACTCGGAAGCCGTTCAGATGCACAAGGCCGTGGGCGGCCCCCAGAAAGAATGGTGGTATCACCGGGACGGTTGCGGCGTGTGGTTCACCATCTGGAGAAACACCCTCACCGGTCGCGAAACAGATGAATCGGGAGATATATCATGACCAGATTGCCCGCAACGCCCACCCAGAAAATCGATCAAAACAAGGAACTTCTCTTCTCCTGGCAGGGGAAACCCATGAAAGGCCTCAAAGGGGATAGTGTTGCCAGCGCGCTTTTTGCCAATGGGGTAAAGATCGTTGCCCGCAGCCTGAAATACCACCGTCCCCGGGGTCTTTACAGCCTGGACGGCGAATCAGGCAACACCCTGGTAAACATTGACGGAGAATGCAATGTCAGGGCTGAAACAACTTTTTTGAAAGACGGCATGCGGGTTGCGCCTCAAAACTCCTTCGGGCCTGTTGAGAGGGATCTCTTCTCCATCCTCGACAGGTTTGACTCTTTCATGCCAGCGGGCTTCTACTATCGCCAGTTCCACAAACCGGCCTTCATATGGCCCCTTGCGGTAAAGGCAATACGCCGCATGGCCGGTACCGGGAAGGTGGATACAGAGGAACAATGGGACAGTTCAGCCTACCACGAACTCTACTTAAATGCAGAGCTTGCCGTTCTCGGCGGCGGGCCTGCCGGGATGAGTGCCGCTTTGGCAGCGGCCGGCCAGGGGCTCAGGGTGGTCCTTTTCGAGGCAAGGCCCTGGCTTGGCGGCTTTTACGACTGGCGGACCAGGGAATACGCCCCCGGACAGCCCCTGTTTGAACGCGTAGCCGAACTGGAAGAAAAGGTATCATCACACAAGAATATCCGTGTCTTCACCCGCACCTTTGTTAACAACCTGGCTGGCGACAACCTGGTCACCGCCTTCCAGGTCGGAAACAAAAACGACTCCTTTGCCCAGCGTTATATAGAGATCAGACCGCACAGCGTGGCTGTCGCGACGGGCTGTATCGAACGACCGCTCATCTTTGAGAACAATGAACGCCCAGGGGTTATGCAGGCGGCATGCGCTCTCCGTCTCGCCAGAAACTACGGCCTGCTTCCAGGTTCACGTGCTGTTTTCAGTGTGGGTGACGACCTGGGGCTTGAGGCCGCGGTTGATCTTGTGGGCGAGGGTCTCCGCGTGCTGGCCGTGGCTGACGCCCGAAAAGAGGGACATGACCCTGCCCTGGTAACGGCCCTGAAATCAAAGAATATTTCCTTCCTGCCCGGCTGGGCTGCCTCGCGGGCTGAAGGCAAGAAAACTGTTTCCGGCGCTCTGCTGGGCGACCTTCACTCATCCCAAACCACGCGTTTCCCCTGTGATCTTCTGGTCGCATCGGCGGGACTAAGCCCGGTGAACGGCCTTCTTTCTACGGCCCAGGCAAAATTCGCGTTTGATGAACACACCCATTTTTTCCTGCCCACTGACCTTCCCCCACGGGTCCACGCCTGCGGCAGGCTCCTCGGCTTCACCGATCCGGCATCCATTGAGGCTTCCGGCGCCCTGGCCGGCCTCAAGGCAGCCCGCGATTCGGGAATTGACACCCCTATCGCGGCCGCAGAAGAGGAACTCGCAGGACTTCCCGGTCATCTAAAAGGCTGCAGCGTGGTCCACGGCCCCGGTATCGGGAAGGGGAAAAAATCATTTATCTGTTTTGACGAGGATGGAACATACAAGATCGCAAAGCAGTCTGTTGCGCAGGGTTTTGATGTCCCGGAACTGGCCAAGCGTTTCGGCGTCTTCGGCCTGGGCCCTTCGCAGGCCGGTATCCCGGGGCACAACCTGCCTCTGGTCCTCGCTGAACTCAGGGGTGACGGCATGGAAGGCCTCTTTCCGACCACCGTGCGATCTCCCCTGGTGCCGCCATTAATGTCCACTGTGGCAGGACATAACTACAATATATTCAAGCGAACGCCGATGCATGAAATCCATAAGAACGCCGGGGCAATATTCCGGCGGGTAGGCATCTGGGAACGTCCCAGGTACTTTTCCAGTGATCTCACCAGTCCTGAAGAGATTGATGCCGTGCGAAACAGCGTCGGCATCATCGATGTCTCCACCCTGGGCAAATTCCGGCTTTTCGGTCCCGATGCCCTTCAGGCCCTCCAACGCGTTTACATCTCCAACATGAGCCGTGTAACAGAGGGGAAGCTGAAATATTCGGCCATGCTGAACCATGACGGCATGATCTTGGATGACGGCGTTGTCACAAAAATCGGCGAAAATGATTACTACTTTACTGTTTCCACCGGCCGCGCCGGGGGGACCGTCGAGTGGTTCCGCTATCATACCCGGTATGATCAATGGGATTTTAACCTCGTCAACCTCACAGACGCCCTGGCTGCCATCAACCTGGCCGGCCCCAAATCAAGGGAGGTGCTCGCCAAACTGACGGAAGCGGACATATCCAACGACGCCTTCCCCTACATGGGCTACCGGGAAATGACCCTTACCGGGCAGATTCCCGTGCGGGTCCTCAGGGTGGGTTTTGTGGGTGAGCTGTCATACGAACTCCACTTCCCGGCATCATATGGCCAGGCCGTCTGGAACCTGCTCATGGAAGCGGGAGAAGAATTCGGTATCAGGTCCTTTGGCCTGGAGGCCCAGTTTGTTCTCCGCCTTGAGAAAGGGCATATCATCATCGGCCAGGAGAGCGAACAACGCGTCAACCTCCTGGACCTGGGCTTAGGAGTCCTGTGGGACCGCAAAGATAAAGCAAACAAAAAGATCGGCGCGCCGGCCCTTGCTTTTACCGAGGGCCAGAAAGACCGGCTCAAGCTCGTGGGATTCCGAATGGATGACCCCTCCCAAACGCCCGGCGACGGTGCAGTCGTCTGCGAAGGGGAAAATATTGTCGGGTATATTTGCAGTTCCAGATTTTCCAGGACCTTGGGGCAATCAATCGGCATGGCCCTTGTAACGCAGGATCTCGCGAAACAGGGAAGGCGAATCAATATCTACAAAAACGATTCCAACAAGCCGCTTCGGTTCACGGCGACGGTCGTTCCAACACCGTTCTATGATGCGGAAGGGAATCGGCTCAGAAGCTGAACCGGTTTCAAGTTGACGGAGGAAAAGATGGGAGACATTCTTCGGAAATCGCCAATACGGTTCGACAGGGAACCGATGCAGAAAGAAAACTGGGACGGCTGGGAGGTAGCCGTTTCCTACGGAACAGGAAATGGGCCGTTCCTCATTGACCTGAGCCACCGGTCCAAATGGGACCTCCAGGACGCGGATCTTTCCCGGTTCCGGCCCTTCGGCCTGACAGTGCCTGAAAATCCCGGCCATTGTGTGTATAAAAAGGGGATCATCATCAACCGGATGAACCGGACCCAATGTGCCATCTGGCATCTCGCGGGAAAACGCCCCAAGCCGCCGGAGGAAGCAGCCTATACGGAAACCACCGATGGCCACGCCCTCCTGGCCGTGACCGGCAAAGATACCCTTTACGTCATGGAACGGATCACCAACCTCGATCTGGGCGGTCCTGCACTCACTCCTCCCTGTCTTATCCAGGGGCCTGTTCTGCATATCCCCTGCCAGGTGGTCCTCTTCTCCCGGGCCGGTGATGAGGCAACCGTCCTGTTTTCATTCTCCCGCGGCTACGGTCAGGCCATGGCCGAGGCGTTGCTCGATTCGGGCAAGGACCTGGGGTTCATGCCCGGCGGCGAACTGGATCTTGCAATCGTCCCGTGATTGCAACTTTTCAGGTACTGCAACCGCATCCACAGCCACAGCCACACGCACCTTCCCGATATTCAGCTATCTGGGCCATGGCCTTTATGACTTCCCGGTTTTCCGGGGTGGTCACCCAAACAATCTTCGCATTTAAGAAAACCTGCTCCCGCCCATCAAAAAGATCCATGATAGGCGGCTGCAGGTGCTCAAAAAACGTATCATATTCCTGTTTGCGAAGAGGAATCACAACCTCCTCCCCCTCTTTCCTGTCCAGGAGTTCATATTCAAAGGGGGTCATGCCTTCCGGGCCCAGCCCGAAAACAAACTCAAACAGAGGGTATTGAGGGATCATATCCATATTCTGGTCCGACGTTCCCGCTCGAAGCTCCAGGGAAATCTTCTTCATCAGTTCAATCTTTTTCATTTTTTCTCGCTTTTCATCCATGGTGATTACAGCAAGTCCGGATAGTGTTTCAGCGAAGCATTTCCTTCGTCGGCCTTACATGGACCACGTCAATATGGCGGCAGCCCAGGTCAAGCCCGCTCCAAAACTTACTATAAGCACATGGGAGCCCTTTTTCAAGAGCCCCTCACGATTGGCCTCATTCAAGGCGATCGGGATGGTGCCGGAAGAGGTGTTCCCGTACTTGTGGATATTCGTGAAAACCCTTTCCATGGGAATCCCCAGATTACTCGCAAGTCCCTGAATAATCCGGATATTTGCCTGGTGCGGGACCACAAGATCAATATCGTCACTTGAAAGGCCGTTGTGTTCCAGCGCCTCCCGGGATACGTCTGACAGGCAGTTGATGGCCCGTTTGAAAATCTTGTTTCCCTCCATTTTCAGGAAAAAAGGCTTCTGATCAAGGCCTTGAAGGATTTCCGGGGTAAACGTGTTTCCGTACGAAGAATAAAGCAGGTCCCACGCCGTGCCGTCCGATTTCAGGTGGGTCGACAGAATACCCCCTTGGTCTGGTTTGGACTGAATGACAACAGCCCCGGCGCCATCGGCAAGAAGCACAGCTGTGCTCCGGTCCTCCCAGTTCACCACGCTTGACAACCGTTCCACGCCTACTACAAGGGCGGTTTGGCACATGCCGCATTTCACGGCATTATTCACCATGGCAAGGGCGTACAGGAAACCTGCGCAGCCGGCAGATACGTCAAACGCAAAGGCATTCGTGGCGCCCAATTCCTGTTGTACCATGCACGCAGCGGAAGGGAATTGGCGATCCGCCGTAACGGTGCCAATCGCCATCATATCCAGTTTTTCGGCAGAAATTCCGGCCATTTTTAAGGCATCCAGAGAGGCCTTGGTGGCCATGTCCGTGGTGGTTTCATCCCTTACGGTTGATGAGATACGCCGCTCCTTGATGCCGCTCCGTCGCGTGATCCATTCATCGGTGGTATCTACAATGCTCTCCATGTCTTTGTTGGACAGTACCCTTTCGGGCATTGATGAACCGGTCCCAACGATATGTGCCTGGGCCATATTTATTTTTCCTCTGCATCATTTCGAAATTTTCGACAAGGAATGTGGAACCGTTTCTGGAAAGAACCCCGTACTGGAAGAGGATAAGACATGTACATCGATAGCAGATGATTCTTCCTTATTTGACCATCCCCCTGCTTTTCGGTCAAATGCGAAGAAGCTTTCCTGTTGAGCGGTGCCCCTTTCTTGTCTGTTGTCTATTCATCTCAGAAAAAATGGAACACCGGTCTTTTGTCGTACCGGGAAATTTCTCCCAAGAAAAAAGCCTAGTGTAATATGAGACGTCAAAAGATCCCTCAAGTCAAGGGAAAAGAAGCCTCTCGAGGACCGGCGTTCCTACTCGGGAAGCATCATCTTGCCGGGGTTGAGAATGTTGTTGGGATCAAGCGCCTGTTTCAATACGCGCATGGTCTTGAGGGCCGTCGGATCATGTTCCAGGGGCATATATTTGGCCTTGGTCATGCCGATGCCGTGCTCCCCGGACAAGGTCCCTCCCAGATCACACGCCAGCTTGTGAAGATCGTAAAGGAGCGGCTCCAGCCTGGCAACCTGATCCGGGTCATTGCCGTCGAAAAAAATGTTGGTATGGAGATTTCCATCACCGGCATGGCCGAAATTAAACAGGTCAAGACCATGGACACGGGACAATTCCTCCGATTGCCGCAAAAACGTTGCAATCTGACTCATGGGGACGGTGATATCTTCCGGTATGTAGTCAAGGTGAAGTGCCCCCAACATCCCTCCTATGGACTTCCGGGCCTTCCACAAGCGCTCCGCCTCCTCTACCGTGGCGGCGACTTCCACCTCGGCGGCGTTACAAGCGCGAAACATCTCGGTCACTTTTTCCAGTTGAAACCGCACGTATCCTTCGGTCATGCCGTCAGTTTCAACCAGAAGCAGGGCCTCAACATCCGGAAGATCAATATGGGCATGTTCCCTGAGAAGCGAAATGACCGATCCGTCAAGCAGTTCCAGCACACTTGGGGTGACCCCCGAATGCATGACCCTGGTCACCGCCTCTCCCGCGTCCTCAAGAGCATGAAAAACAGCCAACGCCGTGGCCGTGTGGGATGCTTTTGGCGCTACCTTGAGGGTTATCTCCGTTATCACCGCGAGAGTACCTTCCGATCCCACCAGAAACCGGCACAGGTCATACCCCGAGGAGGTCTTCATGGTCCGCGCCCCCACCCGCATGACTTCCCCGTTTGCGAGCACGGCTTCAAGACGCAGCACATAATCGCGGGTGGTGCCGTATTTCACCGCGTGCAGGCCTCCCGCGTTGGTCGCCACGTTCCCGCCAAGGGTGCAGACAACCCCGCTTGCGGGATCGGGGGGAAAGAAAAAACCGTAGGGGGCAAGGGCGACCTGGAAGTCGGCATACACCACCCCCGGCTGGACCACGGCCAGTCGGTCAGGGATGCTTATCTCCAGGATGCTGTTCATCCGGGTCAGATCGAGGACAATCCCCCCCTGTGCAGGGACCGCAAGACCTCCCAGGCCCGTTCCTGCCCCGCGCACCGTCACCGGGACTCTTTTTTCATTTGCTATGGAAAGAATGCGGGAAACCTGTTCCGTGGACATGGCCCACATGGCGCAATCGGGGCGATGCTCATAACTGGAGGCGTCGTAGGTATAGGTTACCAGGTCCATAATTTTTTCGGTAATATTTTCCGTCCCGACAATATCAGTCAATGCTTGCCGCAAAGATTCATCCATTTTAGGAACTCCTCTCTCCGTACGAATCGAGAAACCGTTCAATCCGATCCAGGGCCTTCCCGAGCAGATCCCTCTCGACCGTACAAGAAATACGAATACATGGCTTCCCGGAAGGTCCGAACGCATCGCCGGGTATCACCACTATCTGTTCCCGGTCGAGGAGTCCTAGGGCAAATTGCGTGGTATCATCAGTAACTTTCTCAAGATTCGGAAAAAGATAAAAGGAACCTGAAGGAGGATGCACTTTTACACCAGGCATTTCCCTCAAACGGTCGTAGGCAAATGTGCAACGATCCTTGAATTCCTGTGCCATTCTTTCAAATTGTTCTCTGTCAGTCCTCAGGGCGGCAAGGGCAGCCCGCTGACCCACATTGCTGGGACAACTGGTAAAATAGGTCGCCACTTTCATCACTTCATTGATAAGCCATTCCGGGCCATAGCAGTACCCGATGCGCCATCCGGTCATGGCAAAGGCCTTCGAAAATGAGTTGACAACCATCGTCCTTTCCGCCATCCCCGGCCGGGTAAAGATTGATTCACCGGGGCCTTCAAAAATAAGGCGGTCGTAGACTTCATCGGAAATGACCATCAGATCGTTTTGCACGGCTATGCGGGCCAATTCGTCGAGCACGTCCCCGGGGATAACACAACCGGTGGGATTGTTCGGTGAATTAATGATAATGGCCTTCGTCCTCGGGCTAATGGCCCGGGCCACCCTTTCCGGCCTCACAACAAAGCGATCCTGAAAACTTGTGGCTGCAAGAACAGGCGTCCCTCCGGCAAAAATGACCTGCGCCCTATAAGAAGGGAAATGAGGCTCAATGAGAATCACCTCTTCACCCGGATCCAGAATAGCCCGCAACCCGGCGATGAGTCCACCCATTCCCCCATGGGTTACGGTCAGCTGTGCATGGCTCAATTCGATCTTTCTATTTTTTTTGATATACTCCAGCAGCGCTTCTACAAGCTCTTCATCTCCTCGTGAAGGCGTATAATGCGTGTGCCCGGCCAGGGCGTCTTGCAATGCTTCCCGGCATATCTCAGCCGGAGTATCGAAATCAGGTTCCCCGATGCCCAGAGAGATAACACTATCGTATGCCATTGCCCGCAGAGACATTTCTCTGATGACGGATGGGACTATTTCACGAACGGTCGTGGAAATCTTGTCTTTCATAGACTCCTTACATTTTACATATACCCGAGCAGCCGCGGAACATACAGAATCAACCCGGGAACATACGTTACCAGCAAGAGAACCCCGATCTCCAGAGCCAGGAACGGGAGGACGGACCGAATAATGGTGGAAAAATTCAAACCGGTCACCCCGGCCACCACGAAAAGGCAGACACCCAGAGGCGGGGTAAGCAGACCCACCACGATATTTAGAACCATGACGAACCCGAAGTGGAGGGGGACGATGCCCACTGCTTTGGCAACCGCCAGGAGCGTCGGTGCAAGAATGATAATCGCGGCTCCGCCCTCAAGGAACATGCCGATAAAAAGCAGGAAGATATTCATCAGCAGCAGGATAGCATACCTGTTTTCAGTAACCGAGAGCATCGCCTGGGCTATACGACTTGGAATCTGTTCCGCGGTAAGGACCCACGCGAATATGTTCGCCATGCCGATAATGAGCAGTAAAACGGCTGTTGTTGTTCCGCTCTGCACAAACACATCGATCATATCCCTCAGGGAAAGTTCATGATAGACAAAAGTCCCAAGTATAAAAGCATAGAGCACAGCGACGGCGGCAGCTTCAGTTGCCGTAAAAACCCCTCCCAAGATTCCCCCGAGAATGATTATCGGCGCCAGGAGTGCCGGACCGGCGGAGAGGAATGCTTTGCCGATAGTCATAAAATTAAGAGGGATATTTTCGCGGGGGTAATGGTAACGAATGGCCATAAAATAGCTGAGCGCCATCATGGAAAAACCAAGGAGCAACCCCGGTATGATCCCGGCGGCAAAAAGGCCGCCTATGGAGAGACCGGTAGTCACCCCCATAATGACCATGAAAATTGAGGGGGGGATGATCGGCCCTACGGTCGAAGAAGCGGCCGTTACTGCGGCGCTGAAACCGGGCTGAAACCCCTTGCTCACCATTCCCGGCACCAGTATTGTGCCCATGGCCGCTGCATCAGCTACGGCCGACCCGCTGATCCCCCCGAAAAACATGGAAGCGACAATATTCGTATGTGCCAGGCCGCCCGGTATCCGACCTACAAGGACGTTAGCAAAATCGATAAGCCGGCGGGTTGTCCCGCCACGGTTCATGAGTTCCCCTGCCAGCACGAAAAACGGTACTGCCATCAACGGGAATGAATCAATACCCGTAAAAATCCTCTGAGCCATAACGCTAAGCATCACCCCTTTTGACCAGAGGGCCACAAAGGATGTTAACCCCAGGCAAATAGCCACGGGAAAGCCGAACGCAAGAGTTATGAGGAATGTGAGTGCCAGTAGAGAGGCCAATGTCCAGGGTTCCTTGTGAAAATCTATGTCGAGACTTCAGGTTTCTCTAAATCAAGGACGGCAGATGCCAGTCTCGTTCTCTCACCAACGGGGGTTGGAAAAAGTTCGTGCAATAATTCCGCTACCAAATCCACGATCATCATGATAGCTCCCACAGGGATGGCCAGATACGGAATCATCATGGTAATCTCCAAGGCGGCTGACAATTGCGGATAATTAAAAACGGCCAATCGAACCCCCTCCCATCCGATGATCCCCATGAATCCGATCATGATCAATCGGACCACGTACACCAGGATGCGGGAAATCCGCGGTGGCAAAATATCCATCAGCGCTGTTACACCGATATGTCTCCCTTTTCTCAACGCAACCACACTCCCCAGCATTCCAAGCCAGATCATCAGATAGCGGGCGGCCTCTTCGCTCCAGGGCACCGGCTGGTAGATCACAAACCGGAAGAAAATCTGGATCAAAATAATGATCGTCATAGCGATCCCGGTGATCGCCATGCCCCAGGAGCAAAATTGAATCTGCATTGCTGCAACTTTATTGAAAAAATAAGAAACAGATTTCATGGGAACACAAATTAGCCAAACGGATCGTGGCCGGGCGCCTGATCCGTTTGGCCGGAAATTTAAGAAAAGTGTTTATGAAAGGCTACTTGATTGCCTTATATAAATCATTGGCCATCTTAATATGTTTCAGGATAATGGTTTCAGCCCGATTACCCACCTTCGCATCAGCTTGTTTGGCCGCTGCCACTGCCTCATTGACCCATTCATTCCCGATCTTTTTTCGGATAAATTTCAACCCTGCGGGTTGAGCTATTTTCCTGAACTGTCCCAGTTCAGTTTGTGTGGGTTGGTAAATGTTCATGCCATGTTGGCGCAGCTTTACTTCGCATTCCCTGTTTGCCTGCTGGCTGAAACCATCGTGCACATGTGCCAGGAGAAGTGACTCCTCTGCAATGATCTTCTGCTGCTCCTTGGTCAACTTTGTGGTAAACCACTTGTTGTTTGCCATGATGAAAAGCGGATTGTACAGATGTCCGTCCAGGATCATCTGGTTCTGGACCTCGTAAAATTTCATATCATGGATCAGGACACTGGGGCATTCCATGCCGTCGACCACACCCTGCTGCAACGCCATGTAAAGTTCCCCAAAGGGGATGGGGGTGGGATCAGCGCCAAGAGCCTTGACCATGGCCATATGGGCGGGGTTCTGCATGGTTCTTATCTTCAGGCCCTTCATATCGGCGGGGTCCTTTATGGGCCGTTTATTGTTCGTAAAATGACGGTACCCGTTTTCAGTAATCCCAAGGCATCGGACTCCGGTTTTCTTCAAGAAGCTCTCTTTGAATTTCTTCCCAAAATCGCTTTCAAAAAACTCCCATGCCGCCGGGGCGCTGCTGAACATGTAGGGGATATCAAACACCATAACAGGCGAAAAAAAGCCCGGGATCGGCCCTGAGGAGACAAAAATCATCTCAATACTTCCCATGCGGACGCCTTCCATCATCTCCCGTTCGTCACCCAGTTTCCTGGCATGATACGGCCTTACTTCAATTGCGCCGTTGGTTCTTTTCTCCACATTATGCTTGAACACCGCTATGGCCTTCACCGAACGGTTATCTGGATTGTCCGGACCGGCGTTTGCCATCTTTATCACTATCTTGGCGGAGGCGCCGGATACAAACAGAAACATGACCGCAATCATCAGAGTAACCAAAAAACATTTCTTCATTTTTCTCCTCCTTTTTATTTTCGTGCTTTTGATTGACGAACCAGGGATCAATCACGGCATCCAGAAAAATTCAGCAACCCTTTCCGAATAAGTCCTCCAGAGGTCTGGAAATCGTTCTGAGCTGTAAGTGAGAGAGTTAGATACCATTCCGTAACCAGACCTGTCAAACATTTCCTTGCTTTCACGACTTGAAATGTCTATATCCCAACTTACCTATCCAAGAACGTTAAAGGATAGTATAGATCTCCTATACAGGTCGAGATTGTTCTGGACACCTGTGTCGGCACAATGAAACAGGATCATGGGGTAGTCAATCCCGAATGGAGTGCAGGTATGATTGATTCAGTGGGGGTCCATGCTCTTGGTTGACCACTAAGGGTTCCTGCCACCCCTCAATCGCTTCTGTATCAAGGCAAGAGTACAAAATAGGAAAATATTTATGGCCACAAAAAAGCAAGCGGACACCAGGGTTATCATTTCCCTTGCCCTGGTCCATTTCATAGGCGATCTTTATCAATCATTTGTCACGCCTTTACTTCCGTTATTCGTGGAAACTTTTTCACTCACCTTGACCCAGGTGGGCCTTATAACGGGGATCAGCCGCTTTTTTGCCTTCGTGGTGCAGCCTTCCGCAGGCTATATTGCAGACCATTATCAGACACGTTTTTTTATCCTTGGCGGTCCACTCTTATCCATTATCTGTATTCCACTCTTGGGCATTGCTCCCTCCTTCCTGCTCTTGATCATTTTCGTCTCGCTGGGATCAATCGGGTCATCCATGTTCCATCCCACATGCGCCGGGATGGTCTCTTCTTATTCAGGCCGTCATTTCGGACTTGCCATGTCCATTTTCGGTTTTGGTGGGACACTTGCCTTTGGCGTTGGACCGCTTTTCATTAGTGTTTTTGTCCGGGCATTTGGTCTGGCCGCAATGCCTTACACCATGGCAATCGGTCTTGGCACAATGATTTTCCTCTTCATGTCCATCCCCGTCCCCGCAAGTGAAGGTCTTAAGAATATGGGTTTCTTCGGTTCACTACGGGAAATTCTTGGTTCAGCGTGGAAACCAATTTTATTTCTCTGGTTGGTTATGGTTTTTCGCTCTTTTGTCGGCCAGTCCTTCTTTACCTTTCTGCCAATTCTCTATGCAAAACAGGGATACTCCCTGGTCGCCATTGGCGCAGCCATCTCAGTCCTTGTTGTGGCAGGAGCGATTAGTGGTCTCCTTGCAGGACATTTCTCAGACATCATCGGTTACAAACCGATTTTCTATATCTCCCATGGCCTGGCGACACCCAGTCTCCTACTGGTGCTTCATATACCCGGGCTTTGGGTATATGTGGGCCTCTTCCTGGTCGGCTTCTTCATCATGGCTACTCTGCCCCTTGGTATAGCAATGGCACAGACACTGGCCCCAAAAGGAAAATCCATGGTATCGAGCCTTATGATGGGACTGGCCTTTGGAACCGGCGGAATGATGACGCCGCTCACCGGAAAAATGGCCGATATCTACTCTCTGCACACCACCCTGAGCCTGATTGCCATCATCCCCCTCGTGACTGTCGGATTGATTTTCTTCACCCCTGAAAAGAGACATGGAGAGACAGCGATCAGAAATTCTACATAGGGATGCATTGCAACTTGGTGAAACGTCGTCCGTCCTCCTTTTCTCCACTGAAGGGGACACGGACCCGGAAATGTACCGAAAAATCCTGTCCAGAGAGCCAGTTTCAAAACGCTAGCCCGGGTTTCTCACCGATCTTCGTCGCGAGACGGTGGGGAGGCCCATGAATAGCAAGTTGAGCTTGCGAAATCCCGCTATCGGGAGCGCGTGCAGGAAATGGCCGCAGGCATACTTGCAGTACGTCGAGGTCATTTTTCAAGCGCAACGCAGCAGGCATGGGGCTCTCCGTCATCGTAGTCCCGCGCTTCGCGGGATTGGTGAGAAATCCGGGCTATAGCTCTGCAAGGACGGCTCGCATGAAGGCCGGGAGATCGTCCGGTTTTCGGCTGGTGATCAATTTGCCGTCCACCACCACCTCCTGGTCAACCCATTCTGCTCCCGCGTGAACCAGGTCATCCTTGATCGCGAAAAAGGAGGTCACCTTTCGCCCCTCCAGAACGTCAGCCGAGGCCAGCATCCAGCCCGCGTGGCAGATGGCCGCCACCACCTTTCCTGCGTTAAAGAGATCCTTCACCAGGCTGACCATGGCGGGATACCGGCGCATCTGATCAGGCGCATACCCTCCCGGGATAATGACCCCGTCAAAGGTCGACGCATTGACCTCGTCGGCGTTTTTTTCCACAGTGCAGGGAATTCCCATTTTGCTTTTGTAAACAGAGGAAGATCCTGACCCCACCACAACCACCTCCGCCCCGGCCTCTTTCAGCCGGTAAAAAGGGTACCAGAATTCAAATTCATTATACATTTCTTCAACCAACACCATTACTTTCTTGCCTTGTCCACCCATGTCCCTACCTCCTTTGAACCGAATTCAATTCTTGTCCTTTATACCCTGCTCCGAGGCTCAACACAACCGCAGAATGCTCAGTACCCCAAAATCCCTTGAGCTTTCCGGCAGAAGAGGGTATGGAAGAATGGCTCTCGATTTTCCCTTTTGATGATTTTGAGGAAGTAATTATCCCATGATCGACGTTGAACAAATAGGTCCCGTGAAAAAATTTCACCTTGCCCGCTCCCCCTGGGGCAAGGGACACTATTACACGGCCTGTTATTTGGTAGATGGGGTAATGGTAGACACCGGATGCGCCTATACGGTGGAAGAGCTCCTGCGCGCGATGAATGAAACGAAAGTGGACCTGATTATTAATACCCACTCCCATGAGGACCACATTGCGGGGAATGCAGCGCTTCAGCGCCGCGACCAGGCAATAGCCCTGGCTCATCCCCTGGCACTCCCGGTTCTCGCAGCACCCAAGGAAAGACAGCCGTTGCGGCCGTATCAGAGGTTCTTGTGGGGCTACCCTGAGCCCAGCCGGGGGGAGCCTGTCGGTCAGACCGTTGAGAGTAATAACCTGCATTTTCAGGTAATTCACACCCCGGGACATAGTGTGGACCATATTTGTCTTTTTGAGACCAACCATGGCTGGCTCTTTACCGGAGATGCCTTCATAGGAGGAAAGGACCGTGCTTTGCGGGCCGACTATGACATATGGAATATCTTGGCGTCGCTCCGGAAAATCGCTCGCCTTGATGCTTCCATTGCCTTCACGGGAAGCGGAAGCATCAAGAAACCCCCGCAGCAGGAAATAAAGAGAAAGATCGAGTACCTGGAGGAGACCGCTGAGCGGGTGTGGGCGCTATACAACAAAGGGCTTTCCCACTCCCGAACCCGGAAAGAGCTTTTTGGGAAAGAAATACTGCTCAACTATATTACCCTGGGGCACTTCAGCGGCAGGAATCTTGTTCGCTCCTTTATCGAAGACCGTCCTGACCAGCTTTAAGCGGCAGAAGGCCTTTTTCTTGCATGGTAAAGGTCCATGTGGTACATATGGAGGCAAGTTAGAGCACCCAAGGTGGACCAGAGCTATGCAATTTGAAAATCGTTCTCTTTCTGTCCATACAACCGCTGAAACGGATGTCATTGACATTACCCCGTTGGTAAGTGAAGCTGTTCGGGAAACGCGAATCCGGAATGGTTCTGTAACGCTCTTCATCCCTGGTTCCACGGCGGCCCTGAGCACCATCGAATTCGAGAGCGGTGTGATCAACGATCTTAAGAAGGCCATTGACAGGATTGCACCCCGTGACCTTTATTACGAGCACAATGAGCGGTGGGGAGATGGCAACGGGTATTCCCATGTCCGCGCCGCGCTCCTTGGCCCGTCACTGCATATTCCAATTGTTGAAGGGGTGCTGACCCTCGGGACCTGGCAGCAAATCGTGCTGCTGGATTTCGACAACCGGCCCAGGAAAAGGCGGATCATGCTCCAGACCCTGGGAGAACAGGAATAGAGAGTACCGTCCGCTTTCCGGGCGGTTGATCAACTCCACTTCAAAAAACGAGGTAGTCGGTGGACATAAAAACACCGCCAGAAGACACGGAAGCGCTGGAAAAGATATCCTTTGCAGACCATGAATTGGTTCGCGGTCTCTGTGGAGAGCAAAACGCCCACCTCCATGTCCTGGAAAAGAAACTGGAAATTTCAGTCCACGTGCGGGGTAACAACCTGACGATCCAGGGGGGTGACTGGCAAGTCGATCTCGCCAAGAAGGTCCTGGTGCAGCTTTATGACTTGCTCAAGGCCCAGAGCCCCATCTATCCCAACGATGTCGACTACGCCATCAGGATTCTCAGCGGGGATCCATCCGCCAACCTGAAAACCATCTTCAAGGATGAAGTTTACATTTCTTCCGCCAAAAAGGTCATCACTCCCAAGACAATCAACCAGAAGATGTATATTGACAGCATAAGAAACTTTGATATTGTGTTTGGGATTGGACCGGCCGGTACCGGGAAAACATACCTGGCCATGGCCATGGCAATCTCGGCCCTCATTCATAAAGAGGTCAATCGGGTTGTCCTTGCCAGGCCGGCTGTGGAGGCGGGCGAACACCTGGGATTCCTGCCGGGGGATCTTTACGAAAAAGTCAACCCGTATCTCAGGCCGCTGTATGATGCACTCCATGACATGATGGACTTCAAGAGCGCGACGCGCCTCATCCAGCAGGGCGTTATCGAAGTGGCTCCTATCGCATTTATGCGGGGAAGGACACTGAATGATTCTTTCGTGATCCTGGATGAAGCACAAAATGCCACGTCTGAGCAGATGAAGATGTTTTTGACCAGATTGGGGTTCAGTTCAAAGTCAGTGATTACCGGCGATATCACCCAGACCGATCTTCCCAATGGGAAGGTTTCCGGCCTGATTGAGGCGATCAAGATCCTTGACGGCATCAAGGGTATTCAATTTGTCTACTTTTCCAAGGAGGATGTCATACGTCATTCTCTTGTCCAGGAAATTATCGAAGCGTATGAAAACATGGAGAAAAAAGCCCAACTTTCACGCGAATGACACAAAAAGCGATTAACAGGCTTTTCGAACTTTCACCAATGCTAGGAAAAAAAAGAAATAGTTCCGGCAAAAAAAACAAGGCGCAAAAGGGGGGAACCATCGCTCTGTCCCAACGGCGCGGTTTCAGCCCCGAGGCGAGAAAATGGTTCATTCTCATCGGCCTGAGTATCGTGGTATCTCTTCTCCTGTTCCCCGATATTCTCGTGAGACCTCGCACCTATGTCCTGGGAGATGTTGCTGAACGTGACATAAAGGCCACCCGGGATTTCCTGGTGGAAAATGAGACGCTCACCCAGGAAAAGAGCGAACAGGCGGTCCGCAGTGTCTTATCTGTTTATGACTTTGATCCAACCGGAAATAACGTCATCGCTAGAATCAGGGAAGCCTTCCAACAGGGGAAAGAATACCGGGAAAAAGAAGCACCTATTCCCGGGGAAAAGATGCCCCAGGACACACCGCCCCGCGTTGAGGCTTTTGAAGAACGCTTTTTTGAGATTCTGGAGCTTGCGCCGGATGATTCCCTGTTCCAGTCTCTCTCCGAAAGCGACTTCCCTCCCCAGGTTGAGAAAGCCGTCATATTTCTCTTACGCAAAGTCCTCAATCGTGGCGTCGTGAGTAACAAGAAGATGCTCCTCACCCAGAGTGGAAGAGGAGTCCTTCTTCGCCACGTGCACCAGGAAAAGGAAATCAAGGTTCTGGACCTGAGCCGATTCTACGACCTGGAAGGGGCCAGATCCTTCCTCAAGGGACAGGCGGCAGGCCTCGGCCAATTTCTTGCTTCTCCCGCCTTAATTTCTACAGCCATGGATCTCTCCCTCGTACTGGTCAAGCCCAATGTTACATTCAATAAACGGGAAACCGAGCTGAGAAAGGATGCTGCCAGAAAATCAGTAAAGCCCGTTTATTTCAAAGTCAAAAAGGGCGAAATGCTTGTGAGGGAGGGCGAGATAATCAATCCTGAGCACCTTGTGAAGCTGGACGAGGAATACAAAAGCTCCGGCTGGAAAGCAATGATCGGTAGAGCGCCTGCTATGGCCTTACTCGTCGCGTTCCTGCTTTCTGGTACCTATATCATGGGCCTCATGTCCGATGATACCTCCCGGGGAGATGTCCGGGACACCCTGTTTTGCGCCCTGACGATCCTAATCATTTTCCTGGTGGCAATCGCATCACAACTGGTCGCTGAAGAAGTCGCACGCGGATTCAGTTTTCTTGCTCCTCGCGCGTTGTTCTTTGCCATACCCGTGGCCACCGGTGCGATGCTGATCTCCATCTTCCAGGGCTTCAGGGTGGCCGTCACCTTCTCATTCATACTGGCTGTTTTGACAACGTTTGTCATCCGCGGGGGCGTTGACTTCTTCATCTATTATTTCATGGGCAGCCTTATTGCCGCTCACGGAGTACGGAACTGCCGTGACCGGGGGACCCTCATCAAGGCCGGTCTCAATGTCGGTCTCGCGAGTATCGTTCTTGCCACCACCGTTGAATCCCTCCATGGTGCTCTATACAGCGTAGAGTTAGCCATTGCATGTCTGTCGGCATTCCTCGGCGGGATCCTGGTGGGGGTTATTGCCACAGGGATTCTCCCCCTTGTGGAGATGGCCTTTGGTTTTACCACAGACATCAAGCTCCTCGAGCTGGCCAGCCTTGATCAACCCCTTTTAAAGGAACTCATGGTGCGGGCCCCCGGGACGTATCATCACAGCGTCATCGTCAGCAATCTTGTTGAAGCTTCTGCAGAGGCAATCAATGCCAATCCCCTCCTGGCGAAAGTGGCCGCCTATTATCACGATATCGGGAAAATGAAAAAGCCCCTCTATTTTATCGAAAACCAGGCAAATCGCGAAAACAAACACGAAAAGCTTGCCCCTTCCATGAGCAGTCTCATCCTCATCTCACACGTGAAGGACGGCATTGAACTGGCCCGGGAACACCGCCTTGGCAAGGAAATCATCGACATCATTCATCAGCATCATGGAACAAGCCTTATCCAGTATTTTTACCAGAAGGCCAGGGAACAGACGGAGAGAAAAGGAACCAAGACGACCCAGGTGAAAGAGGAAGATTTCCGCTATCCGGGGCCAAAACCCCAGACAAAGGAGGCAGGGCTTGTCATGCTCGCCGATGTAGTGGAGGCGGCATCCAAGACCCTGGTTGACCCCACCATCGCTCGGGTCCAGGGAATGGTCCAGAAGATTATTAACAGGGTTTTTTCGGATGGACAGCTGAACGAATGTGAACTGACGTTGAAAGATCTCAATGAAATCGCCAAGAGTTTTAATAAAACCCTCAGTGGTATGTTCCACCACCGGGTCGATTATCCTGAACCGGTGAGCAAAGATGCTGCAGCGAAAAGGCATGGGAATGGAAATTCAAATCAGCTTTCAAACGGGGACACCAAGGATACAGCAGCGGAAGATCGAGAAAGTACTGGAGACAATCTTAGAAGACTTGGGCTGTCATGACCGGGAATTGAGCGTCCTTTTCACCGATGATGACCAAATAGCTCTGTTGAACAACCAATATCTCGGGAGGACGGGGCCTACCAACGTCCTCGCCTTTCCCATGGAAGACCCACATCAGGAAACAACCGTCTCACCCATGCTTGGAGATGTGGTCATTTCCCTGGACACCGCCGCCAGGGAGTCAAGGGAGGCGGGCGAGTCCTTCGAAGAAACCGTATACCGGCTTCTCATCCATGGGATCCTTCATCTTCTCGGGTTTGACCATGAGCGTTCCCCGACCGAGGCCAGGGAAATGGACCAGGAAGAACTGCGGTTGAAAAAATTGATTGAGGAGGGAAGTTGAATGGCTCGCTTAGCGGTAAATGTTGATCATGTGGCAACGGTACGCCAGGCAAGGGGAATCGACGAACCTGATCCGGTGTTGGCCGCGGGCCTTGCGGAACTGGCAGGTGCTGAAGGGATCATCTGTCACTTGCGGGAAGACAGGAGACATATACAGGACAGGGATCTTGCACTCCTGCGACAGACCGTGAAGAATAAGTTGAATCTGGAAATGGCCGCCGTTGAAGAAATGATAGAAATCGCCCTCAAGGCTCGTCCTGACCTGATCACCCTTGTGCCGGAAAAAAGAGAGGAACTCACCACAGAGGGCGGACTCGACGTGGTGTCCAAGAAGGACCATTATAAGAGAACGGTCGATCGCCTCAAACCTGAGGGGATCCTGGTGAGCTTCTTTGTGGACGCTGATCCGAACCAGATACGGGCAGCCCATGCGTGTGGCGGTGATATCGTGGAAATCCACACGGGACATTATGCAGACGCCAGAAATGAGGCAGAGGAAAACAGGCTTTTTGACCGGATCAGGCTGGGAGTGGAGTCCGCCCAGGAAAACGGCCTCCGCATCAGTGCCGGGCATGGCCTGAATTACGTCAATGTAAAACGTTTCAAGGTCTTGCCCCAGATTGAGGAGTACAGTATCGGCCACAGTATCGTGGCACGTGCTGTTCTCGTGGGCTTCGAAAGAGCCGTCCGGGAAATGCTCGAACTGGTAAAGGATTTTTAGGGGCACTAACTTCCATGATACATGGTATTGGAGTGGACTTGGTCCAGATACCCCGGATGAACCAAGTCCTGCAAAAATGGGGAGACCGGTTCATGAAACGGGTGTTCACACTGGGTGAAATTGACCTGTGCCTCAAGAGGGCCTTCCCTCCGTCGGCGTTTGCCCTCCGCTTTGCAGCAAAGGAGGCCTTCACCAAGGCAATGGGCCTGGGAATGACCAACGGCATGATCTGGCGAGATATAGAGGTCTTTCATGATCCGAAAGGAAAACCCGGGCTGAAAGTGCATGGCAAATCCGCCCGAGCCTGTGAAAAGGAAGGTATCGCGAATATTCACCTCAGCCTCTCGGATGAAAAAGAGTACGCCATAGCGATGGTGGTGTTGGAGAAGTGAGATGAGACTGGTAAAAGCGGCTGAAATGCAGCAGATGGATAGGATGGCCATTGAAGATATGGGAATCCCCGGTATCGTGCTTATGGAAAACGCCGGGAGGAACGCGGCCCGGTTTTTTCTCGAGCATTTCTCTCCTTCTTTCAACGACAACGTTGTTATCCTGTGCGGGCGCGGGAATAACGGCGGTGATGGATATGTAGTGGCGAGATACCTCAGCCAGGCGGGTATGAAGGTCTCCATCGCGGTCCTCTCCCCATTGGACAGGATCTCCGGCGACGCGCTTACGAATCTCGAAATCACACGGAGGATGGATCTCGAGATTCATGAAATCGCAGATATCGAAAAATGGCAAGATTTCAGGCATTATCTTCAACACGCTCATTTCATAGTAGACGCCATCCTGGGAACAGGTTTGAACGCCCCGGTACGAGGCGTTTATCGAACTATCATCGAGGATCTCCTTAAGCTCCACAAGCCGGTCATGTCCATTGATGTGCCGTCCGGTCTCAATGCCGACTCAGGACAGGTTATGGGCTCGGCAGTGCAAGCCGACCTCACGGTGACCTTTGGATTCCCGAAGCTCGGTCTGACTGTTTTTCCGGGTGCCCTTCTTGCAGGCCGCCTGGTGAGGATTGATATCGGGATCCCTGCATCGGTTTCTGATAAAATACCCCACCATTTCTCCCTGACAGAGCCATCGGATCTCAAAGATTCTCTGAACATGGAAGCACCCGATATCCACAAGGGAAACCGTGGTCACCTCCTGGTCCTTGCAGGGTCAACCGGAAAAACAGGCGCCGCCGCTCTTACGGCCATGGGTGGGCTGAGAGCGGGAGCGGGCCTGGTGACCCTTGGTATTCCGGAAACACTCAACGGTATTCTTGAAGAAAAGCTCACCGAAGCAATGACCGTGCCCCTGCCGGAAACCGGTGGTGGGAACCTCTCAACCAAGGCATGGGAGAACATTCAATCGCTCTTCCAGGGCAAAACCGCTGTAGTCCTCGGACCGGGGCTGTCAACCCACCCGGAAACTGTCACCCTGGTGAAACAGATCGTGACAGAATGTCCCCTGCCCATGGTAATCGATGCGGACGGGCTGAATGCACTGGCCGGTTGTATGGAAGCCCTCAAGGAGGCGGCCGCGCGCACCATTCTGACCCCCCACCCGGGTGAAATGTCAAGGCTCTCCGGCCTGGAAACCTCGGCGATTCAGAAGGACAGAATTTTCGCCGCTGCCGGGTTTGTTGAAACCCATCGATGTTACCTTGTGCTCAAGGGGGCAAGAACGCTCATCGCCATGCCCGACGGAACCATGCATGTGAACCCAACGGGCAATCCAGCCCTCTCGAGTGGTGGCTCGGGTGACGTCCTGACCGGACTTATCGGGGGATTCCTGGCAAGGGGATTTTCCACCGCCACGGCGGCAATTGGGGGGCCCTACATCCATGGACTCGCGGCAGACCTCCTGGCAGAGCAGAGAGGATCCACAGGTGTGCTGGCAGGGGAACTCCTTCAAACCATTCCCCATATTATTGCACATATTGCCCGAGGCACCTGGCCGCTCACGGCTTCCCCTCTTCACAAGGACTTTTACCATATTCCGTGAAACCCGGTCCACCCGGTCACTTTCCCGGTTACACCTATGAGCCAGTAAAGGAGATCAACAAATGCTCAATGCAAGCGATATCATGACCACAGATGTGACCACGGTGAAAAAGGAGACAACCCTGAAAGAACTGGCCACGATCCTCTATGAAAACCATATTAACGGCGTCCCTGTCGTGGATGACGATGAAAAACTCATAGGCATCATCTGCGAAAGCGACCTCATCAGAAAAGACCGAAAACTGCATATCCCTACTGTTGTCGCCCTGTTTGACTGGGTCTTTTATCTTGAAAGTCCGAAGAGAATGGAAAAAGAGATCCAGAGGATCAATGCTACAACCGTGGAAGAGCTCTATGTCAAAGAAGTCACCACGGTGGACGAGAAGACTCCTGTTGACGATATTGCAACGATTATGACCGAGAAAAAGGTCTACACCATCCCTGTTATGGATGGGGACCGGATTGTCGGGGTCATCGGAAAAGGAGATCTCCTCAGGACTCTTGTACATTGAATCAAAAATGTGTTACATATGTCGCCCGTTCGGAACAGGACACCATATTACTGGGAGAACTCCTTGGATCCGTACTCATAAACGGTGACTTCATCGCCCTGGCGGGAGAACTAGGCAGTGGGAAAACCTGGTTCACAAAGGGATTGGCACTGGGCCTCGGGATTTCCCCTGAAACCGTGATAACAAGCCCTTCATTTGCCCTGATGAACGAATACCAGGGCCGGCTGCCCCTCTTTCACATGGATGCCTATCGTCTGGATCAACTCTCGGCTTTTTTGTCCACAGGGCTGGAGGAATATTTCTATGAAGAGGGCGTGGTGGCAATGGAATGGGCGGATCGATGGCCTGAAATCCTCCCGGGGAAACGGGTAACCGTCAGGATCACTGTTCTGGACGAGGCTTCAAGACGAATTGCCCTTTCGGGGTCAAATCCACGGGCTATTACTATTCTGGAGAAACTTGAGCAGAAATCAGGGCGAGGCTGAAGCATGGCATTGATCGTACAGAAATATGGAGGGAGTTCCGTCGGCACTATCGAAAAAATCAGGGATGTGGCCGGGCGGGTCCTGGAATACTACAAACAGGGAAATCAGATGGTGGTGGTCCTGTCCGCCATGGCAGGCCAAACCGATCAATTGATCCAACTCGCCCATGAGATAACCGACGATCCGGACCCCCGGGAACTTGATGTCCTGCTGTCCACCGGTGAACAGGCATCCGTCGCTCTTTTTGCCATGGCAGTCGAGTCAATGGGCTATGAAGCCCGTTCCCTGCTCGGCTTCCAGGTAGCCATCCATACGAACAGGCTTTTTGGCAAGGCCAGGATCCATGATATTGAAACAGGGCGGATAACAAGAGAACTGGGAAAAAACAGGATCGTGACTGTTGCGGGATTTCAGGGCCTTGACAGAAAAGGGAACATCACCACCCTTGGAAGGGGTGGGTCAGATACCACGGCCGTCGCCCTCGCAGCGGCGCTGGATGCCGATGTATGCGAAATTTTTACCGATGTCAACGGCATCTACACAACAGACCCCAATATCTGCCCAAGGGCCAAAAAGATGGACCGGATCTCTTACAATGAAATGCTGGAGATGGCCAGCCTGGGAGCCAAAGTCCTTGAAATTCGTTCAGTGGAATTCGCAAAGAAATTCAACGTGCCCATCCATGTGCGGTCAACATTTACGAAAGAAAGGGGGACAATGGTGGTTGCAGAAACTGAAGACATGGAAAAAGTACTGGTCTCAGGGATCGCGTTCGACAAGAATGAAGCCAGGATTACCATCAGGAAGATCCCGGATAGACCTGGAATCGCCGCGAAGATCTTTCACCCCCTGTTTAAATCGGGCATTATCGTGGACATGATCGTCCAAAACACCAGCGACGACGGAGAGACAGATCTCACCTTTACCGTTCCCACATCGGAATTTCAAGAGACCCTCTCCCTCGTCAACAAGGTAGGTGAAGAGATCGGTGCCCGAGAGGTCCTGGGTGACAAAAATATTGCCAAGATCTCCATCATCGGCGTTGGCATGAGAAGTCATGCAGGTATTGCGCAAAAGATGTTCGACACCCTGGCCCAGGAAAATATCAATATCATGATGATCAGCACCTCTGAAATAAAGGTTTCCTGTGTGATTGACCAGAAATACACCGAGCTCGCGGTCCGCGTTCTCCATACTGCGTTTGATCTTGATAATGAGCAGGGAGAAAAATCCTGACCGCAACGGAGCGGCACTCTTGCTGCTTCTCGCTGTAGTGTGCCTCTATGGTGCCGGAAACAGGTTGCCATCCCAACCCGGCTCGCCATTTCCGAAAGAGAGCAGCATCTTTGTGGAAGTTGCCGGCACTGTTTCGCACCCCGGCGTGTATACATTTTCCCGGAGCCCCAACCTTGACCGGCTTCTGAAAAAGACAAAGTGCAATGCCCCCTCTTCCTTCGGTGCCGGTTCCTCAAACCTCCCGCTACCCTCCGGTTCCCGGGTGGAGGTACAGGAAAATGACGGTCATACGCAGATCCGCTTTGGCCAGATGACGGCCTTTTATAAAATCACCCTGGGAATTCCCATTTCCTTGAACCATGAAGACCCCCAAGGACTCATCGCCCTCCCCGGGATCGGCCCCCGGCTTGCCGGATCCATAGTAAAGGCGAGAGCAGCGGAAAACGGGTTCAGGATGGTGGAAGACCTTTTGTCGGTCCCCGGCGTGAGTCAACAACTGTTTCGCAAGATTCGGCCATATGTAAAGCCTTGAAGGCGCCCAGAACAACCATGAGCCGTAAACGGTGAACTGAAACAAATGCTTATTCTTGGTATCGATACCTCCTGTGATGATACGTCGGCAGCGGTTGTCGAAGACGGTTGCCGCTCGCTTTCGAACGTAGTAAACTCGCAGGTAGAAATCCACCATCCTTACGGAGGCGTTGTCCCGGAACTGGCATCCCGGGAACACCTGAGGAATATTGTACCGGTCGTGGAAGAAGCCTTAACCCAGGCGTCCGTTTCTTTTGAAGACCTTGACGGGATTGCAGTAACCGTTGGGCCGGGGCTCGTGGGCGCACTCCTCGTGGGCCTTTATTACGCCAAAGGTCTGGCAATGACGCACCGGTTGCCGCTCGTGGGAATAAACCACCTGGAAGGGCACATCCTCTCAATTTTCCTGGAAAAAGAGGTCCCCTCCTTCCCATTCGCCGCACTCACGGTCTCAGGAGGACATACAAGCATTTACCATGTGAAGGGGTATGGCCGATATATCCAGATGGGGCAGACCCTTGATGACGCTGCCGGGGAATCTTTTGACAAAGTTGCCAAGATACTCGGACGGGGTTATCCTGGAGGCGCGGCCATTGAAAAGGAGGCCCGGGAAGGAAAAAACGATCGCATTAAATTCCCGCGCGCCATGCTTGGACCGGAATCCCTTGACTTCAGTTTCAGTGGAGTCAAGACCTCGGTGGCGCTCTATGTAAAGGATTGGAAAAACGGCAAGAAGGATACTACAGACGTAACGCTGGCTGACATCGCAGCATCTTTTCAGGAAGCGGTCGTGGACGTTCTGATACAAAAGTGCCTCAAGGCGGCTCAGAGGATAGGGGTCAGG